>Ga0065721_10003598_pt1 | contig 173847 bp, 148 predicted proteins | sample Mesricmetagenome_FD_59108 | JGI IMG/M metagenome (GOLD analysis project Ga0065721, IMG submission 59108) | Mesophilic microbial community from rice straw/compost enrichment Sample: eDNA_1 v2 (version 2) | ecosystem: Engineered > Solid waste > Grass > Composting > Bioreactor | place: USA... | reverse complement strand
ACGACCTGTATCACCAACGGAACGAGAAGCAGACCAGATTATTCTGACAAACCGCCGTATGCCCGCAGGCACGTACGGTGGTGTGAGAGGACAGACCATCAATTAATGGTGGTCTTCCTACTCGATTTTTGTGCAACCGGGTTGTAGAAAAAGTGGGGATGGCTGTTCAACAAATTGAAACAGGAGTTGTAACATTATATTATGTCGCATGACCATCATCATTCCCACTCGCATGCAGTGGCCATTACTGCCGGCAGCCTGCGGGCCTTCCGGTTGGGCATAGGCATGAACCTGATGTTTGTACTGGTAGAAGCGGTAGCGGGTCTCATCTACGGTTCCGTTGCCCTGCTCAGCGATGCAGGCCATAACCTGGCCGATGTGGCCAGTCTGCTGCTTTCTTATATTGCATTTAAATTGTCTTATAAACAGGCCACCTCCCGATTTACCTACGGCTACAAAAAAACAACCGTACTGGCGGCGCTTTTTAATGCCCTCATTTTACTGGTGGCCCTGGGTATGCTGGGCTATGAATCGTTCCGCCGTTTGCAACACCCGCCGGCGGTACAGGGCGCGGGTATTGCCTGGGTGGCTGCCGCAGGCATCATCATCAACGGTGCATCGGCCCTGCTTTTCTTTAAGCAAAAAGACACCGACCTGAATATAAAAGGCGCCTACCTGCATTTGCTTACCGATGCGCTGGTATCGCTGGGTGTGGTGGCAGGCGGGCTCATGATCACGCGCACCAACTGGTTCTGGCTCGATCCGGCCATTGGCATCGTTATTATGATCGTGGTATTGATCAGCACCTGGTCGCTGTTGACCGACAGTTTAAAAATGTCGATGGATGCCGTGCCCACCGGCATCGACCTCGATGCCATTACGGAGGTGATGCTGAAAGTACCGCATGTAATAAATGTGCACCATGTGCATATCTGGCCGATTAGTACTACGGAGAATGCGCTTACCGCGCATGTGATCGTACGGGAAGATCTTTCTTTCGATGAAAAACTGAAAGTAGTGCGTACGTTGAAACACGAGCTGCAGCATCACAATGTGCATCACAGCACCATCGAGTTGGAATCAACCACCCTGCATTGCTCAAAAGAAGATATGGAAACAAAGATTGAAAGAGGCTGAATCAGGGCCGGCTGGCATAGTCATAGATCATTTTCGAGATCTCGGCCATGGCCTTTATGCCCTTATCTTCATGCACCAGGTTTTTAGATAATAACACCAGTACATATTTTTTGCCGTTGGGCAGGATCACGATGCCCGAATCGTGTTCTACGCCATTTATATTACCCGTTTTGTGCGCCACCTTAACCTCTTTCGGCAGTAAGGCGGGTATCTTGTCGTTGAATTGCTGGTCGAGTAAGATATCGATCATGGCCTGGCAGCTGGCGCTGTCTACGATTTCGCCCCTGGCCATTTTTTCATAGATCACCATCAGGTCGTAGGCATTGGTGATATTGTTTAATCCCTTGCGGTATGCCTTGTTATCTTCCACACCGCGCAATACCTGGATGTGTTTGGCGCCCAATTGCCGCATGGTTTGGGTAACGTTGCGGGCGTCTACCATTTCAATCACCATATTCGTGGCCAGGTTGCTGCTGTTGATGATCATATCGTATACGAGCTTGTACAGGGTTCTTTTTTCACCGATATGGCGGTACAGTTCTTTTTCACTGTCGTCGGCAGAATCCAGGGTGTACAGGCTGCTGTCGACGATGCTGCGGAACAGGTTTTTGATGGTGACCGAATCGGTTAAAGAGAATTTTCCTGCAGCGGCCTGTTTGTATACTTCAATCATTACGGGCGTTTTCATGGTGCTGGCGGCGTGAAAAAAGGTTTGATCGTTGATCAGCAGTTCCTCGCCGGTGCTTAGGTCTTTAAAGGCCACGGCAAAATCGCCCTGGGTTTCGGCCAGTTTGGTTTCAATGTTTTTTTGGAGTTTTTTCAAGGTCGGTTTGTTTGAGCAGGAAAATAACGTGATGCAGGTGATAACCAGTAGTAGTGTTCTGTACGCCATGTATCGAAGATAATAGAAAACATTAAAACGTCCGATACCTAACAATCCGCAATCCTCAACACCAGCCACCCGTCCCGAAGGGACGTCCCCATTGGTAACCCCCCGGGGCGCAGCCCGGGGGCAGGGCGCACCCGTGGCATGTGTGGTGTAGACAAATCGCCACAGCCGCCCTCTCTCAACTTCCTAACCAACTGTTTCCCAAATGGCCCGTTTTTTTGATAAATAGAGGTGTACACAAACTGGATTTTATGAATGCGGAGAACGAAAAAGATAAAGATCATAACCCTAATGAAAATAACGGCAATGGAGAACCGGTAGAGGAAAGATCGGAGAAGATCTACAAACTGCCGGGTAAGGACGAGGGTAAAACCCCCGAGGAGAAATTGCCGCCCGCACCACAGAAAACTGATAAAAAAATACCGAACCCAAGAAACGGTATATAGTAAGGTACCCGGTTAACTACCTGGTATAGCAGCCTCCCGGTTTCATTGAGAAACCTGGAGGTTTTTTCTTTTGAAAAACCTCCGAAACGGTTTGTTAGCAGGGTACCCGGTTAACTACCTGGTATAACATCCGGTTTCATTGAGAAACCTGGAGGTTTTTTCTTTTGAAAAACCTCCGAAACGGTTTGTTAGTAAGGTACCCGGTTAACTACCTGGTATAACATCCGGTTTCATTGAGAAACCTGGAGGTTTTTTCTTTGAAAAACCTCCGAAACGGTTTGTTAGCAGGGTACCCGGTTAACTGCCTGGTATAACATCCGGTTTCACTGAGAAACCTGGAGGTTTTTTCTTTTGAAAAACCTCCGAAATGGTTTGTTAGGAGGGTACCCGGTTAACTACCTGGTATAACATCCGGTTTCATTGAGAAACCTGGAGGTTTTTTCTTTTTGAAAAACCCCGGCAGTCGCTTGCTATAGCAAGTTTTACTATATTTACCCAGTTTTCCCCTAAGGACTGATTTACCTGGCGTATAGCATGGTTAATGCTATCTGTTCATATTAACGAAATTTTCAATTTGCTTTATTGCTAACTCATGGTGCTAATTGTTGACGATCGCCAGGAGAACCTTTTTTCTTTACAGAAGTTATTGGAACTACACCAGTTCAATGTAGATACGGCTAATTCAGGAGAGGAGGCCCTGCGCAAGATTTTAAAGAATGCGTACTTTTTGATCATACTGGACGTACAAATGCCCGGCATGGACGGCTTTGAAGTAGCCGAAGCCATCAGCGGCTACAGCAAATCAAAAGACGTTCCCATCATCTTCCTGTCGGCGGTAAACACCGAAAAACGCTTTATCACCCGGGGCTATGCCTCCGGCGGCATCGACTATATCACCAAACCCTTCGACCCCGACATCCTGCTGCTGAAAGTAAAAACCTTTTACCGCCTGCACGAACAAACCCGCGAACTGAACGCCATTCACAAAATGCTGAGGGAAGAGATAGAGATCCGCAAACAGGTGGAACAGGACCTGCAGCAAAGCGTTCAGGAACTGAAACTGATACTGGAATCCATTCCGCTGATCGCCTTTACACTCGATGCATCGGGCGCCATCGAGTACGTAAACCGCTACTGGTTCAGGTATTCCACCATCAAAGAAATCATGCCCCATGTATTCCCCGGCGATACCCCGGTGGCCGACTGTATTCAAAAGGCAGTGGAAACCGGCGAACAGCAAATGGTGGAACTGCGTATCAAACACCTCGAATCAGGCCAGTACCGTTTTCATTTATTAAGCCTTACGCCGGTACGAAAAAACGGCCAGATCATTAAATGGGTTTGCATGTTTGCCGACATACACGAGCAGCGCATGGCCAACCAGATACTGGAACAGCGGGTCATCGAACGCACCCGCGAATTGCAGGACGCCAACCGCGAACTGGAAGCCAGCAACCACGAGCTGCAACAGTTTGCCTATATCGCCAGCCACGATCTGAAAGAACCGCTTCGAAAGATCCAGGTATTCAGCCATATGATCAAGGAGAAATTTTTGAAAGGCCAGCAGGAAGGCCTGTTTCATATAGACAGGGTGATACGCTCGAGCCAGCGTATGAACGACCTCATCACCGATGTGCTGGGGTATTCCGAATTATCGGTGGCCAACGATTTCGAGATCGTGTATATCAACCAGGTCGTGGACGATATCATGGCCGATATGGAATTGCTGATACAGGAAAAAAAGGCCACCATTAAGGTAGATGCCATTCCCGGCCTGGAAGCCAATGCCGGTCAAATGCGGCAGGTATTTCAAAATATACTGGGTAATGCGCTCAAGTTCTCGAAAGACGATGTGCCGCCTGAGATATGCATCGTGGCCGAACTGGTAAAAGATAAATCGATCGACAGCCCCCTTTCGGAACAAGGCCGCTATTGCCGTATACAGATCATCGACAACGGTATTGGTTTCGACGAAGCCTACCTCGGCAGGATCTTCTCTATTTTCCAGCGCCTGCACAACCGTGAAAAATACGAAGGCACCGGTATTGGCCTGGCTATCGTAAAAAAGATCATCGATAAACACAATGGACTGGTAACTGCCCGCAGCACCGAAGGGGCCGGCAGTACCTTCATCATCGTTTTACCCTTAAGACAACTAAATCCGTTAAAAGAACTTCGTTAACAAATATGCAAACCAAAGAATCCAGAACAAAATTCAAACGAAACCTGCTTATTGGTTTTGGCCTGTCGCTGGCGCTGCTCATCATCAGCTCTGTAGCTTCTTTTACCAGCATTCAAAACCTCACCAAAAGCGCCCGGATGGTAGACCATACCAACACGGTATTGCAAAAACTGGAAGAAGTGATATCGGTGGTAAAGGATGCCGAAACAGGCCAGCGTGGTTACCTGCTCAGCGGCGATGAAGTGTACCTGCAGCCTTACCAGAATGCCTACGACAGCGCCCTGAAGCTGATCAACCATATCAAAGTGCTTACCCGCGACAATGATGCACAAGGCCAGGATTCCCGGGCCCTGCAGGAAGTGGTGATCATGCGTTTGCGCACTTTGCAGGGGCTTATAGACGAGCAGAAAAGCGGCCGGCAAATCATTCCCGAGGAACTGGAAAAAGGGCGTGTGTATATGCAGAATGCCCGCCAGATCGTATCAGGTATGAAGGAGCGCGAGCAGCAAACACTGGTAGAACGCACCTCGCGAATGAACACCTTTGCCAGCTACACACCCATTCTCATTGCAGTGGCTGCCCTGCTGGCGCTGCTGATCACCGTAGTGTCGTTTACACGTGTAAACGGCGATTTTGAACGGCGTGTGCTGCTGCAGCAGGAACTGTTGGATAAAGACGAAGACATCAGGCGGCGCATCGCCATCATCAGCCAGGTGGCCAATACTATTTCATCGGGCGACTATGGCGTGCGTGTAAGCGATACAGGCAGCGACGGCCTGGGCGAACTGGCCTTCTCGCTGAACAGGATGGCCCAATCGCTGGAAGATTCTTTTAACCAGCTATCCGATAAGGAATGGATGCAAACAGGCATTGCCGGTTTGAATGAAAAAATGCTGGGCGAATACGATATCGCCGTCCTCTCGCACCAGGTGATCAGGCATATCGTGGAATATGTGAACTGCGAGGCCGGTGTACTTTACCTGGCCCGGCCCGATGAAACGCTGGCTTTTGTAAATGGTGTGGGCATTACCCGCTCTTCTGTACAGGAGATCATTCCCATTGGCGAAGGCGTAGTAGGCGATTGCGCGCGCAGCGGTAAAATGACTTACCTGAAAGATGTGCCCGATAACCTGGTGGTGATCACCCATGCGCTGGGTTCCATAAAACCCTCACATATTGTAGCCTTGCCGGTGTTTTATGAACGTATGGTAGTGGCGGTGATCGAGCTGGCGGGTATCAAAGAGTTTGATAAAAGAACCCTTGAATTCCTCGATGCGGCTACCCATAATATAGGCACCATGCTCAACAGCGTGGAAAACCGCCGCCGTTTGCAGGAACTGCTAGAAGAAACCCAGTCGCAGGCCGAAGAACTGCAGGCCCAGCACGAGGAAATGGAAAACATCAATGCCGAACTGGAAGCGCAAACAGAAAAACTGCAGGCATCGGAAGAAGAGCTGAAGGTACAGCAGGAAGAACTGATGGAGACCAACCAGGAACTGGAAGAAAAAGCACGCCTCCTGGAAGAAAAGAACATGCTGATCTTCGAACGCAACCAGGAAATACAAAAGAAGGCCGAGCAACTGGCCATCAGTACCAAATACAAATCGGAGTTTCTTGCTAATATGTCGCACGAGTTGCGCACGCCTTTAAATTCCATCCTGCTGTTATCGCGACTGATGGGTGAGAACAATGAAAGCAACCTGAACGAGGAGCAGATAGAATATGCCCGTGTGATCAACAGTTCGGGCCAGGGCCTGTTATCGCTGATCGATGAAATACTCGACCTGTCGAAGATAGAGGCAGGTAAAATGGACCTGGCCTATGCCGATGTGCCGGTGCAGGAGATCGTAAACGATATGAAGTCGTTGTTTGCACCGCTGGCCGGCGACAAAGGGGTAGACCTGCAATTTGAAATAGACCCCAAAACGCCGGGCATGATCGAAACCGATAAAACCAGGCTGGAACAGATCATCAGGAACCTGTTGAGCAATGCGCTTAAATTTACTTCCAAAGGTTTTGTACGGTTGAAAGTATTTACACCGGAAAGCGAACCGGCCAATATTGCCTTCAGCGTAAAAGATACCGGCATTGGCATTTCGAAAGAAAAACAACAACTGGTATTTGAAGCCTTTCAGCAGGCCGATGGTTCTACAAGGCGCAAATATGGCGGAACCGGTCTGGGCTTGTCTATCAGCCGCGAACTGGCCAAACTGTTGAACGGAAATATTGAACTGGAAAGCGAACCCAACAAAGGCAGCGACTTTATTCTTACTATACCAGTTTCGAAGGCAGCCGCCGCGGCCGTACAGGCGCCGGAAAACGAAGTCATCGAAGAACCGCTGCCCGATCCGGTGCAAAAAACCACACCCGAGCGGTTTGTTACCGATATTATTCCTGCACCCATTCCCGACGACCGCGATACCATTACCGCCGGCGACAAAGTGATACTGATCGTGGAAGATGATACCTCCTTTGCCAAAGCCCTGCTGGACTATACCCGTCAGCGCAAATACAAGGGCATTGTTACCGTTCGGGGCGATGAAGCGCCCGAACTGGCGAGGCAGTACAAACCTGCCGGCATCCTGCTCGATATACAGTTACCGGTAAAAGATGGCTGGGAGGTATTGGAAGAATTAAAGAGCAATACACATACCCGGCATATACCGGTGCATATTATGTCGGCATTCGAAAACAAAAACAAAAGCCTGTCGAAAGGAGCGGTAGACTTTATCAACAAGCCCGTGGCTTTTGAACGAATGGACGATATTTTCAAAAAAATAGAATATGTGCTGAACTACAACCCCAGGAAGGTATTGATCGTGGAAGAAAATACCATGCATGCCAAAGCGCTTGCTTATTTCCTGGAGATGTATAAGGTGAATACGGAAATAAGAAACAATGTACAGGAGGGCATCGATTCGCTGCAGGAACAGGCGGTGAACTGTGTGATCCTCGATATGGGTATTCCCGCCCGCAAATCGTACGAAACGCTGGAGGAAGTGAAAAAGATACCCGGTTTGGAAAACACCCCGGTGATCATTTTCACCGGCCAAAGTTTGTCGCGCACCGAAGAGCTGCGTATCAAACAATACGCCGATTCGATCGTGATCAAAACGGCCCATTCTTACCAGCGTATACTCGACGAAGTATCGCTGTTCCTGCACCTGGTAGAAGAAAAAAAGGAAACCAAAGACAAACTGCCTGCCCATAAAAACCTGGGTATACTGCGCGATGTGCTGAAAGGAAAAACCGTATTGATAGCCGATGACGATGTACGCAATATTTATTCGCTTACCAAAAGCCTGGAAGCATTCGATATGCAGGTGATATCGGCCGTGGATGGAAAAGATGCCCTGAAACAACTGGAAGCCAATACCGGTGTAGACATCATTCTCATGGATATGATGATGCCCGAAATGGATGGCTACGAAAGCACGCGGCGCATCAAGGCCGATCCGCGTTTTAAACGTAAACCGGTAATAGCCGTGACCGCCAAGGCCATGACCGGTGACAGGGAAAAATGTATTGCCGCCGGCGCTTCGGACTATATCACCAAACCGGTGGATGTAGACCAGTTGTTATCGCTGTTGCGGGTTTGGTTATACGACAGTAAGTAAAGCATGTTACCATGAATGAAGCCAAAAAGATCTTGATCGTAGATGATGACAGCCGTAACATTTTTGCCCTGCAGGCGGTGCTGCGCGCCAGGAAGTATACCTGTGTAACGGCGGCCGATATGCAGGAGGCGCTCAAATTGCTGCAAACCGGGAACGAAATTGGTATTGTTTTGCTGGATATGATGATGCCCGATATGGATGGCTACGAAGCCATACCTATCATTAGGGGTCTGCCGGGTTATGCAACCATACCCATCATAGCGGTGACCGCACAGGCCATGAAAGGCGATAAGGAACGATGCCTGCAGGCCGGCGCCAGCGCTTATATTGCCAAACCGGTAGATGTGGACGAACTGACGAAATTGTTAAAAGATTATTTACCAGCATGAGCAATAGAAACGAGGTAACGGATGATGAAATGGAATCCCTGCTGAACGAGGTGTTGGAAATATATGGCTATGATTTTTCTGACTATTCACGTGCTTCGTTGAAACGGAGGATCAACCGGTTGTTTCAAAACGATCATTTCAGCGGTTTTGCCGAATTCAACCAACGGGTAAAAAACGATCACCGGTATTTTGCGCGTTTTGTAGAAGAAATTACCGTGAATGTAACGGAGATGTTCCGCGACCCTCCATTTTACCTGGCCCTTCGTGAAAAGGTGTTGCCTGTATTGTCTACCCACCCGCTGATACGCATATGGCACGCGGGCTGCTCAACAGGGGAGGAGGTGTATTCGATGGCCATCCTGTTACAGGAAGCAGGGCTGCTGCACAAATCGTTGTTGTATGCCACCGATATCAATCCCGGTGTGTTGGACATATTGCGCAAGGGCATATTTCCCTTACGCGCCATGAAACAATATTCTGAAAACTATATTCAATCGGGCGGTAAACAGGATTTTTCGAAATACTATACCGCCAAATACGAATGGGCTAAATTCGATGAAGATCTGGCAGAAAAGATGATCGTGTCTACCCATAACCTGGTCAGCGATCGTTCATTCAATGCCTTTCAACTGATACTGTGCCGCAATGTGCTCATTTATTTCGATAAACAGTTACAGGAAAAAGCGCTTCGGTTGTTTGATGAAAGCCTGGAGTCGCTCGGTTTCCTGGCCTTGGGCGCGCGTGAGAACCTGAAGTTCTCATCCATTGCACCCAGCTACCAGCAACTGGAAAACAAAGAACGGATATGGCGCAAGAAAGCATAAAACCATCCCGTGTTATCATCATTGGCGGTTCGGCCGGCAGCCTGAACGGCGTGCTGAGCGTGTTGCCGGAAATTGCCGGCATTGTATCGTTTGCCGTGATCATTGTACTGCACCGCAAACCGGCCGGTGAAAACATATTGGTGAATTTGCTGGCTGCCAAAACCAGGTTGACCGTCAAGGAGGCCGAAGAAAAAGAACCCATATTGCCCGGTCATATGTATATAGCGCCTGCCGATTATCACCTGCTGGTGGAAAAAGATTATAGTTTTTCACTGGATGTTTCGGAGAAAGTACATTACAGCAGGCCCAGCATAGATGTAACCTTTGAGTCGGCGGCAGAAGCATTCGGACCCAAAGCCATTGCCATTTTGTTATCGGGCGCCAATATCGATGGTGCTGCCGGCATGCAAAAAATAAAAGAATGTGGCGGTGTATGTATAGTGCAGGAACCCGGCTCTGCCGAAGTAGGCGTGATGCCGCAACAGGCCATCGACACCGTGGCCGTTGATAAAATTTTACCCACCGAAAAAATGGCCGCCTGGATCAATGAAAATCTGTTAATTTAGTCGGCATGAAGTACAACAATCCGCTTGCCATTTTTCTTTTGCTTTGTACAGCGTTGATAACAACTACAACAAAGGGCCAGCAAACACAGTCGAAACCAAATATCATTTTCATACTGGCCGACGACCTGGGTTATGGCGATCTGGGTTGTTTTGGACAAAAACTCATTCAAACACCACATCTCGATGCCATGGCCAAACAGGGCATGCGTTTTACCCAGTTTTATGCAGGTACTTCGGTTTGTGCGCCTTCCCGTTCTTCTTTTATGACCGGTCAGCATACAGGCCACACACCGGTGCGTGGTAATAAAAGCGTGCCGCCCGAGGGACAATGGCCCATACCCGATTCGGCCATCACCGTGGCAGAGATCATGAAAAAAGCGGGTTATGTTACCGGCGATTTTGGCAAATGGGGACTGGGACCCGTCGGTTCAACCGGCGATCCCATCAAACAGGGCTTCGACCAGTTTTATGGTTACAATTGCCAGAGCAAGGCGCATAATTATTATCCCGATCATTTATGGGATAATGATCAGCGCGTTGATTTTGCATCCAACACGCCGTCTTCTTTCACTGAATATTCTGCCGATCTCATTCAACAAAAAGCAATGCAGTTTATCGATAAGCAGGCAGGCAAACCATTCTTCTTATTTCTTTCTTATACCTTACCACATGCAGCGCTGCAGTCACCCAACGACAGCCTCTTTGAAAAATATAAAAAGCTGTTCAACGAAAAACCGGTAGACGTTCCTGCCTGGAATGGCAAGGGCTATGCACCGCAGGCTTATCCGCGTGCTGCCTATGCTGCCATGGTTAGCCGGCTCGATGCGTACGTTGGACAGGTGTTAGATATGCTGAAACAAAAGGGCATCGATAAAAATACCCTGGTGATCTTTAGCAGCGATAACGGTCCGCATAAAGAAGGCGGTCACGATCCCGCTTATTTCAACAGCAGCGGCGGTTTCCGTGGCATCAAACGCGACCTGTATGAAGGTGGCATTCGCGAACCGACCATCGCCTGGTGGCCCGGCACTATTAAGGCCGGTGTGAACTCCGACCATATCGGCGCTTTCTGGGACCTGCTGCCCACCTTTGCCGAACTGGCCCGCCAGCCTGTGCCCAAAGGGGTGGATGGCATTTCACTGGTGCCCGTATTGCTGTCGAAAAAAAATGCGCCCCAGCATCGTTTTTTGTATTGGGAGTTTCATGAGCAGGGTGGTAAACAGGCCGTGCGTATGGGCAAGTGGAAAGGGGTGAAGCTGAATGTGGCCACCGATCCCAAAGCGCCCATTGAATTGTACGACCTGGTAGCCGACCCCGGCGAAAAAAACAATATTGCCGCCGGCAACCCGAAAATTGTGCAGGCCATTCAACGCATCATGCTGCAGGAACACCGCGAAAACAAGGATTTTCCACTGTTCACAAAAGCAACAAACAATTAGTACTTTTAAGGCATGAATTGGATAACCAGGATCGGTGCAGGCGTATTAATAGGTACCGTGATCAGTTGTGGCGAAACGCCGTCGAAGGAAAAAGGGATAGCAAACAGCGACTCGATGGCGCATTGTTCATCCAATTTGCCCGCCCGTTTTGCCGCTGCGCAATCAAACCAGGACATTCGCCCTACAGACAGCGCCTCTTACACGGGCATGATCAAAATAAAAGGTGGTAGTTTTTTGATGGGCGCTGCCGATAAAGATGGCCGCCCCGATGAATATCCGCAACACCAGGTGCAGGTAAATGATTTCTGGATAGATGAAACCGAGGTGACCAATGCCCAGTTCAGAAAATTTGTAGAAGCAACCGGTTATATTACCACCGCCGAACGCAAACCCGATTGGGAAGAACTGAAAAAACAATTACCACCGGGCACACCCAAACCACACGATAGTGTGCTGGTAGCTGCTTCGCTGGTTTTCACACCTACCAACCAGCCCATTCCTTTGAACAATGCCGCGCAATGGTGGCGCTGGCAAAAAGGCGCCGACTGGAAACATCCCGAAGGCCCCGGCAGCAGCATCGAGGGAAAAGATAATTTTCCCGTGGTGCATGTATCGTGGGACGATGCCATGGCCTATGCCAAATGGGCCGGTAAACGGCTGCCCACCGAAGCCGAATGGGAATATGCGGCACGTGCAGGCATGGCCAATCAAACCTATTCATGGGGTAACGAACCTGTTGAACAAGGCAAACCCAAAGCCAATATATGGCAGGGGCATTTCCCCGATAAGAATACCAAAACCGATGGATACGAACGCCTGGCCCCTGTACGCTCTTATCAACCCAATGCCTATGGTTTATATGATATGGCGGGTAATGTTTGGGAATGGTGTTCCGACTGGTATACGCCCGATTATTATAAACAGCTTGCCGGCAAACAAACCGATAATCCAAAAGGACCGGCCAGCAGTTACGACCCCGATGAGCCTACCGTTCCCAAAAGGGTAGTGCGGGGTGGATCCTTCCTTTGCCATGTATCGTATTGCGCCAGTTACCGCGTGTCGGCGCGTATGAAAACTTCTCCTGATACGGGACTGGAACACACCGGTTTTAGGTGTGTAAAAGACTAGATGTGGAGCAATAAAATGACGGGTTATTGTAAATTTATTTTGAAAAATCGATTTAGCGTCATATTATTGCTTCATAAAATAACCAGTCTACAATGAGAACCCTTATTTGCTTGCCGGCTCTTCTGTTATTTTTCCTGATATCAAATGCGCAATTGGTTCAAAAAATAACCAATCCCGTAGACTACGTAAATCCTCTGATGGGTACCGATTCCCGGCCCAGTCTTTCCAATGGTAATACCTATCCATCCATTTCTTTACCCTGGGCCATGAATGCCTGGGTACCGCAGACCAATACCATGGGGAATGGCTGGACCTATCAATACGGCGCAGAGAAGATCCGCGGGTTCAAACAAACGCATCAGCCTTCGCCCTGGATCAACGACTACGGTCAGTTCAGCATCATGCCGGTGACGAATAAAATGAAGTTCGACGAAAACAGCCGCGCAAGCTGGTACTCCAACAAAACCGAAATCTCCACGCCCTATTACTACAGCGTGTACCTGGCAGATGCCGATGTAACTACAGAGATCACGCCTACCGAAAGGGCGGCGCAGTTCCGTTTTACCTGGCCCACCTCCGACAGCTCGTTCATTGTAGTAGATGCCTTCAACAAAGGTTCTTACATCAAAATATTCCCTAAAGAAAGAAAGATCATTGGTTACACATCTGCCAACAGCGGTGGTGTGCCGGCCAACTTCAAAAACTATTTTGTTATTTATGCCGATAAGGATTTTACTGTGGCCCATACCTGGCGCGATAAAACACTGGTAAACGATTCGCTTGAACTGCAGGCCAACCACACCGGCGCCATCGTAGGTTTTAAAACAAAAAGGGGAGAAAAGGTGCATTTGAAAGTGGCTTCATCCTTTATCAGTTTTGAACAGGCCGAGCTGAATGCACAACGCGAAATAGGCAACGATGATTTTGAGGCTACGAAAAAGAAAGGCCGCGATGTATGGAACCGCGAGCTCAGCCGTATACTGGTAGAAGGCGGAACGGTAGACCAGGTAAGAACATTTTATTCCTGTTTGTACCGCACCCTGTTGTTCCCGCGCCGCTTTTTTGAATACAACAAGAACAACGAAGTGGTGCACTACAGCCCTTACAACGGCGAGGTGTTGCCTGGTTATATGTTTACCGACAATGGCTTCTGGGATACTTTCCGTGGTGTGTTCCCATTCTTTACCCTCATGTATCCCAGCCTCAACAGCCAGATCATGCAGGGCCTGGTGAATACATATAAGGAAAGCGGCTGGCTGCCTGAATGGGCAAGCCCTGGTCACCGCGATTGTATGATCGGTTCCAACTCGGCTTCCATCATTGCCGATTCGTACATCAAAGGCATCCGCGGTTACGATATCAATACGCTGTACGAAGCCATCTTAAAAAATACAGAGAACGAAGGCCCGCTCAGCTCTGTTGGCCGCAAGGGCGTGAAATATTATAACGAACTGGGTTATGTTCCCTACGATGTGGGCATCAATGAAAATGCCGCCCGTACGCTGGAATATGCTTACGATGATTTTACCGTATATCAATTGGCCAAAGCATTAAAACGCCCCAAAGAAGAGATAGACCGTTTTGCCAAACGCAGCATGAACTACCGCAACCTGTTTGATCCCGAAACAAAACTGATGCGTGGTAAAAACAAGGACGGCAAATTCCAGTCGCCATTTAATCCTTTCAAATGGGGTGATGCATTTACCGAGGGCAATAGCTGGCATTATACCTGGAGCGTGTTCCAGGATATACAGGGATTGTCGAACCTGATGGGCGGTTCCAAAGCATTTGCCGCCATGCTGGATTCGGTGTTTATTCTACCCCCGGTATTTGACGAAAGTTATTACCGCGGCGTGATACACGAAATACGCGAAATGCAGATCATGAATATGGGACAATATGCCCATGGCAACCAGCCCATCCAACACATGATCTATTTATACAACTATGCCGGCCAGCCCTGGAAAACACAATACTGGATACGCCAGGTGATGGATAAACTCTATCATGCCACACCCGATGGGTATTGCGGTGATGAAGACAATGGCCAAACCAGCGCCTGGTATGTATTTGGGGCCATGGGTTTTTACAGCGTTTGTCCGGGTACCACCCAATACGTGTTTGGAACACCTTATTTCAAAAAGATGACCCTCACCTTCGAAAACGGGAAGAAACTGGTGATCGATGCGCCTGCTGCCGATAAGAATACATTTTACATAAAGAATATCACACTGAATGGAGTTAATCATACAAAGAACTGGATCGATCATCATGATCTGCAAAAAGGTGGCACCCTTCGTTTTGATCTGATCAGTACACCAGATAAAACCAGGGGTACATCACCATCCGCCTACCCTTTTTCATTGTCCGCATCACCACGTTAACGAGCGTTATATGAAAAAGCTGTCGATAAAAGATATTGCCAAGATGGCCGGTGTGGCCTCGTCCACCGTATCATTTGTATTAAATGGTAAAGCCCGCCAGATGCGCATCAGCGAAATGGTGGAGAAGCGGGTATTGGATATCGCCAACAAGGCGGGTTATTATCCCAACCAATTGGCGGTAAGTTTGCGCACCGGCAAATCCAAAACCCTTGGATTGATCGTGGAAGATATCGGCAACGCCTTTTTTGCATCGCTGGCCAAAACCATCGAAGAAGAAGCCGAGCAGTATGGATACCGTGTGGTGTATTGCAGCACCGAAAACAATCCATCGAAGGGTAAGGAGCTTATCAATATGTTATCGCAACGGCAGGTAGACGGCTACCTGATCACACCGGTGCAGCATATGGAGCAGGATATACAACAACTGGTGCAACTGCAACGCCCCCTGGTGCTCATCGATCGTTATCTGCCTTCTGTGGAAGCAACCTGTGTACTGGTAGACAATGCCGATGCCATTGCGCAGGGCATGCAGCACCTGATTGATAAAGGGTTTAAAAAAATAGGTTTTGTAACCGTTGACCTGGATACCATTCAGATGGAGCAACGCCTCGACGGTTATTTGACTTCGCTGTCGAAAAATGGCATGCGATTAAACAAAGACTGGATACTCAAGATCCCTTTTATACACCAACGCGAAGAAGCACTGGACAGTATTACCCTGCTGCTTCAAAACAACCCGGAGCTGGATGCGCTGTTTTTTGCCACCAACTACCTGGGCATTCTCGGACTGGAAAGCATCAGCCGGCTGAATTTGTCGATACCCGGCAATGTGGCCGTGATCAGTTTCGACGATCATGATCTTTTCCGTTTGTATCCTCCCGGTATCACCTGTATTCAACAACCCGTGGAGGCCATTGCAAAAAAAGCGGTTGAACTGTTGATGCAACAATTGGACAATTCAGATGTTCAATTACAAAAATCACAGGTAGAGCTTGCAGCGAAATTGATTGAACGTGGGTCAACTTAATACACCTTGTTCGAGATCACTTCCCCCTAATTCACTGTAACGTACTAAGTCGCTGAACGAATTATTTTCTTCAGTGCGCACCGGCGGGTAATGCCTGGCCGGTCTCCTGGTTTAAGGCCTGTATGGTTCGCTTTTGGCAGAACTGTTTGTAGCAACAATTATTGGACAATTTCTATTGTTCCCGTTTTCAGCAACCGGGCAGCAGTCTCGCGTCCCTGGTTGCTCTAACGATATAGCAACTTCAACTAAAACTGTCAAATATGGAGAACTTGAGAAAACAGGCACAAAGAGTAGTGGCATGTATAGTATTTCTATGCCTGTCGCTGTGCGTTATTGTCACAAACCCGGGTAGTAACCGGGAAGGTTACAGGCGCCGATAACCAACCCGTTCCCGGTACATCGGTACAGGTAAAAGGGGCCAACCGGGGAACACAAACCGATGCGAACGGGAACTACAGCATATCGGTTCCGTCTGACGGTTCGGTACTCGTTTTTTCTGCAGTGGGCTTTACCCGGCAGGAACTGCCCGCCAGCACCGACACATTGAATGTGATTTTGCAATTAGGCTCCAATGCATTGGAAAGTGTGGTAGTGGTAGGTTATGGTACCCAAAAACGAAAAGAGGTAACTGCTGCCGTGGCCACGGTGAAGCAGGAAGATTTCAACCAGGGCGGTGTGCGATCTCCGCTCGATCTCATCCAGGGTAAGGTGGCCGGTCTGAGTTTAACCCGTACACAGGGCAACAATCCCAACTCGGGCGTATCCATTCAATTACGTGGTGTTACTTCGCTCACCGGCAGCATTGCGCCATTGATCGTGGTCGACGGTATTCCCGGTGGCAACCTCGATCTGTTGCAGATGGACGATATTGAATCGTTCGACGTGTTGAAAGACGGTTCGGCTGCCGCCATTTACGGCACCCGCGCCAACGGCGGCGTCATATTGATCACCACCAAAAAAGGAAAGGCCGGCGATCCGCGTTTTGAATACAATACTTATGTACAACGCGAGTATGTTGACAAAAGGCCCGACATATTGAGCCCCGAAGAATACGTGCAAATGCCCAAGGCCGAAGACATGGGCGCCCGCACAGATATGTATGATATGCTGATCAACAAACAAAACACCAGCCATTATCATAACCTGAGCGCCATGGGCGGCACCGGCAAATCGAATTACCGTGCTTCCATCTATTATCGCGATGCACAGGGCATTGCCATTAAAAACGGACGGCAGGAATACGGCGGCCGTTTAAATATTAATCAAAAAGGTTTGAAAGATCGGCTGACCATGCAGGTGAACCTGGCAGCCAATTTCAACAAGGCCAATATGCTGGGCGGTAGCAGCGGCGATTTTGAACAGGCCGTACAACGCAACCCCACGGCGCCGGTATTCAACCCCGACGGCACCTATCTTGAAACCAATGCCTTCAACAACTACAACCCGCTGGGTCGCCTGAACCAGGAGTTGAATGAACGCGGGCAAAGTACAATTTCAGCAGATACCCGTTTTTCCCTGGAGATCATGAAGGGCTTACGCCTCAGCGCTTTTGGCGCCATCGTACGCGACCAGTACAACGACCGGCAATACCGTATGCGGGCATCGCGTTCATCGCAGCAGGATTACAGTGGCGGTGGTTATGCTTACAAGAACAATAACTTAACATTCAGCCGCACCTTCGAATCATTTGCCGAGTATAATACCAGGATCAGGGAAGATCATTCGCTGACGGCTATCGCCGGTTACAGCTACCAGTACAATTCGCTGGAAAGTTTTAATGTCTCCAATAATGGTTTTATCACCGATGCCTTTCTCGACTGGAACCTGGGCAATGGTACGGCCATCCGCAACACCATGTTGCCGGCGCCGGGTATCGGCAGCTCCAAGGAAGATAATACACTGATCGCTTTCTTCGGAAGGGTAAACTATGCCTATCGTGGAAAATACCTGGCGCAGTTTATCCTCCGGCACGAAGGCTCATCGCGGTTTGGCGCCAATAACAAATGGGGCAATTTCCCGGCCGCATCGCTGGGTTGGGTAATAAGTGATGAAGATTTTATGAAGGATGTGCAATTCGTAGACAACCTGAAACTTCGTGTGGGCTATGGCGTAACCTGGCAACCAGGGAATTCTCAACTACCAGTCGCTGGTTACCCTCAGCACCGGCGGCAACTACCTGCAGGATGGTTTGTGGTTCCAGACTTTCGGACCTTCACGTAATCCCAACCCTAACCTGCGCTGGGAAAAGAAAAAGGAACTGAACATTGGTGTGGACTTTGGTTTGATCGGCAACAGGCTGGGCGGCTCTATTGACCTGTACCAACGCAAAACCGAAGACCTGTTGTACAGTTACAACGCACCACAGCCGCCTTATGTGCTCACCACCTTATACACCAATGTAGGCAGCATCACCAACAAGGGTATCGAGATAGCGCTGAACGCCGTACCGGTGCGCACCGCCGATTTTACCTGGAACGTAGACGCCACCTGGAGCTACCAGCAAAACGAGATGACCTCTTTGTCGAACGAGCTGTATAAAGTAGACCGGCTGGAATTTGGCGGATTGCCTTCGCCCGGCAACCTGGGTAATGCCATCAGGGTGTTTGAAGGCGGTCCCATTGGTGATTTCTGGGCCTATCGTTTTGCCGGTTTCGATGAGCAGGGCAAATGGCAGTTCTTCAAAGAAGATGGTTCCAAAGGCGGCGCCGGCGATATGAGCGATATCGATAAAGTGGTAGTAGGCAACGGTGTTCCCAAACACATGGTTTCATTGACCAACAATTTTAAGTACAAAAACTTCAACCTGGTTTTGTATTTCCGTGGCAAGCTGGCTTATGATATCCTCAATACACAGGAAATGTATTTTGGTAACATCAACTGGTCGCCCAACAATATGCTGCGCTCTGTGCTGGGCAAACATGCGCAGCTCACCGAATCGCCGCAGTATTCTGATTATTACCTGGAGCCGGGTGGTTTTGTAAAGCTGGACAACGTAACGCTGGGTTACACATTCAACCTGAAAACAGATTATATCAGAAGCCTGAATGTATATATCACCGGCCGCAACCTGGCCACCTTTACCCGGTACAGCGGTTTGGACCCTGAACTGGAAGACACCGGGTTTACCACCGGCATCGATTCACGTGGTTTTTATCCGCGTACCAAATCGCTGGCCCTCGGACTGCGTGTTGGATTTTAATCACCCGTCAAATTCGAAATCATGAAAAAGTGTATAATATATATATCATTGGGCCTGCTGTTAACAGTAAGCGCCTGTACCAAGCTGGATGAGAATATTTACAGCCAGGTAACCGCAGATAATTTTTTTAATAACAAGCAGGAAGTGATGGCTGCCGTGCTGCGGCCCTTTACCCATGCGCGTGCCTGGGCCACCATGCAGGACCGCCATGGTTATTGGCGTTTGCAGGAATTGACCGCCGACCAACAGGCCTGGCCGCAGAAAGGAAGGCATGGATACGATGGCGCCCAGTGGATTCGCCAGCACTATCACCAATGGACAATTGTAGACCGAGCCATTGAAGAACCCTGGGAGCTGATTTACTGGGGCATCGGTTTTTGCAACAATACCATTGCCGACCTGGAGAAAGTAGATTTTACCGCCATTGGTATGACCGATGCCGACAAGGCCTCTATCATTGCCGAAACAAAAGTGGTAAGTGCCTGGCATTACCTGAAGCTGCTTGACTTGTATGGCAATATTCCCATCGTTACTACGGTGGGAGAGCCGGCCAACCCGCCTACCACACCGCGTGCAGAAGTATTTGCCTTTGTGGAGAAAGAATTAAAGGACAATGTGGATCTGTTGCCCAAGCTCTCCGCTCCACTGGTGGGCCGTGTATCGCAGGCCGCCGGTTATGCCATGCTGGCCGAATTATACATCAATGCAGAGATATGGTCGGGCACATCCCGCTGGGATGATTGTATTGCCGCCTGCGATAAGATCATATCGGGCGAAACCGGCGGTTTGAACGGGGCGCCCGAACTGGACCCCGATATCCTGACACCCTTTAGTGTTACCAATCATTTGTCGAAGGAAAACCTGTTCCAGATTGCCTTCGATTACCGCGCCAGCGGCGATGCACCCGGTTATCCCGCCGTGTTCTGGCATTACAGGCAGCGCCAGATCTATAATGCCGAGCGCGATGGCAACAACGAATGGGTAACCACACCCAATGCCTATGATGCGTACAAGAACAATGACCTGCGTAAACAAGAATGGTTTTTGATGGGGGTACAGAAAAAACATCCCGACCTGCGCAACAGTCCCGAAGATTCCATTGTGCTGGGTACGGAGGAATACTCCGGCAAACCGCTTGAGTTTGTAAACAATATCCGTCGCAATTCCGAGGGTGAAAGCGGTGAAGGCGGTATGACCAGGGGAGAGGAGAACAGCGGGGCCCGGTTTAATAAATACCGTCCCGGCACGGTGAACGACGAGGACTACCTTGGCAACGATTTTGTAGTGTACCGTTTAACAGAGATCTATTTCTTCAAAGCCGAGGCATTGATGCGTAAGAATGGGGGAGCGGCTACCCAGGAAGCGGTTGATTTGATCAACGCGTGTAAGCAGCGTGCATTTACCGCCGCCGACTGGCCGGCCGAGGCCTATACCACCTCTACGCTTACGCTGGACGAGTTACTGGCCGAAAGAGGCAGGGAGTTTTTTGCCGAAGGCAAACGCCGGTCAGACATGATCCGTTTTGGTACATTCCTGACCGCAAGCTGGTGGGATCATCAGCCTTCCAACGATCCTAAGTGGTTGTTGTTCCCGATACCGCAAAAACAATTAGTCATCAACCCGGCCCTGAAACAAAATCCCGGGTACGAATAACAATTCATTTCACGCCACACAAGCAAAAAAGGCGCCCGGCCGGTTCAACGGCCGGGCTTTATTATGTTTACCAGTTCATCGAGCAGGGCTGCCTGTGCCGGGTTGATCTTTTCCCGGGCCTCCTCAACGGTAAACCAGCCGGCCCTGTCTATCTCTGGAAATGATTGTGTTTTACCCGATTTGGGCGGCCATTCTATATCAAAAGTATTGCTGTTGATCTGATCGGGATCAAGGTTGCCCTTCATGGCCCAGGCCAGTATGAGTTTACCGGCCTTTTGTTTTACAGGCGTTAATGGCGAGCAGGTGCTTTTTTTGACCGGGATGCCTGTTTCTTCCTGCAGCTCGCGAAGCGCTGTATCCAGCGGGTCTTCATCCTCATCGGGCTCGCCTTTGGGTATAGACCAGGCGCCGGCATCCTTGTTTTTCCAGAACGGTCCGCCCGGATGCACCAGCAACACCTGCAGTGTTCCTTTCTGCAAACGGTATAACAATATGCCCGCGCTTTTTTTCATATACAGTTAAGTTACTGATCATTATCAATGAAAAATGCAGGCCAAAGCGCTAACTTTATACCAGGCAGCGCTGTGTAAAAGGCATGATTTTTTTATAATAGAATGATTTGTAGGGATCAACCCCATTCATCACTATTAATACCAATGGCATGAACGAAACTTTCGAAAAGATCGAAGGATTAACGCAGCATGTAAAGGAATATGTTCAAACGCGTATCGACCTGGCTAAACTGGAGATCGCCGAAAAGATCTCCCAGGTAGTAGGCAACCTGATTGCCGTAATGGTGGTGATGGTATTGTTCTTATTTGTGCTGGTATTTGGCAGCCTGGCCGGCGCCTGGGCATTGAGTGAATGGCTCGATAACAACTGGGCCGGTTTTTTGATCGTTGCCGGTATTTATTGTTTGCTGGCCGTTATTGTGTGGTTTGCCAGGGGAAGGCTCATACGTTTCCCCGTTATGAATGCCATCATTCGCCAATTGGGTAAAAAAGATAAGGACGACGATGAAAATAACAATCATTCATAAACTATCACCCTGGGTCAACCGTAGTAATCTCACCGTTTTTATAAGGAATTTACTCCATGTAAGCTGTTGAAAATAATGGCTGCGGTTTATTTTGATTCACAATTTTTTCTTTTTATTTTTAAGCGGATTCCCTGGTTCAAAACTAATCCCCAAAAAAGCATCGGCACAGTTATTCACCAGTAATATTACTTTAGTTTTCTATAACTGTGGTCTTATAGCAGACGATCATTAACTAAAAGGAGCTGGCGCTTCTGCTTTTTTGAATGCTCATGCATACATGGCGTGATTGTAACGTAATGATTTAAACGAACGATCGGCCATCTCTTATTTGTGACTTTTCCATCGGTACAATTCAAGGTTCTACGTGTGGTATCAAATGCAACCTGTATTTATATGACCCGTTCAGGTCATATACATATTTGCATGATATGTATTCATGCATGCCGTTCACTGTGAGAATTTCAAATAACCATTAAACGCCTGATCATGAAAAAAATTAAACTGTTGTTGAATTCCATGGCCATCCTGGGTGCTATTGGCGGCGCTTTTGCCACCAGTTATTGTTTTGACTGCGAGGAGGAGGAACAATATGTTCCGGCTGCCAGTACTTTTTCGCTGGCGGGGGAGTATGGTGTTGATTATACCTGTTCATTTGCAGCAGGCACCTGTACATATTATTATACCGATACCATCAATGGCCAATTGGCGCCCTGCCGCGAAGGGCAATTCAGCCCGGTACATAAATAAATGCTACCGGTTGTTAGTCCTCTACGGGTTAACGCTTAGTGAGTTGCTGCATCACCAAAATACCCTGGTGGTGCGTTTTTTTTGGAAAACCACCGAAAAAACCGGTAGATGATCAATTTTTTTGCTGAAAATGACACAAAGCATAAAAAAAACTAATGGATAGCCCCTGCTAAACCAGTTTTTTCATACGAACAATAAATTATTCTTTCCGTAGTTTTAAGTGCGGTCTGTTTTTTGCATGCATATGCTCGCATTATGGTTTATGTGTAGACTAAGCTAGTAGATTTTATTTCATTGAATTTTTTTGAACATAGTTTTTTAGTCTATAACTTTAGCAGTAACCAATTTTGCCCTCAACACTACTAAATTTTACCTGCCTTATCCCCCCTGAGCGCGCCTTATTCTACATACATCTATCTAACGTAAGAAGGAAACCGTGGGTTTTTTGATAGCTTTCCATGCAAAAAATTAAAATTCTAGTCCCCTCTTATAACCCTAATAGGAATTATGAGAAGAAAGATAATTATTGAGATAATATCTTCTTTATTGATTTTGCTTTTTTTGTACGCAAGCGTTAGTAAATGGCTTGCCTTTAAAAGCTTTATTGGCGATATGAACAATCAACCATTCCCGAATTGGATGACGCCCTGGCTTGTTTGGAGCATTCCCTCGTTAGAGGTAATTATTGCGATATTATTAATTTTTGATAGGACCCGGTTGGCCGGGTTATATGCGTCCCTGGTATTGATGGGGGCATTTACTGTGTATACTGCGGCCGTATTATTGCATGCATTCAGGTATATTCCCTGTTCCTGCGGGGGTGTTATTAGACGGCTTACCTGGCCGCAGCATCTTGTTTTCAATTTATTTTTTGTGGGGATTTCGGTGGCGGGCATTATCCTGCTGAAGCGCAGTCAAATGAAAAATGCTGTAGTACAAACATAAAGAGGGTACGAAAGATGAACTTTTTCCCGGGTTTATTCTGTTACCGCTTACCTCCGGATAAGTAAGAGGCCAGGATTACTAAGGGCAGGACAAAGCCGAACTCCTGAATGAAATAAGTAGGCACAACACTTAACCATTAATAAGCATGAGTATGAACAAAATTAAAATGGCATTTATCGCTACAGCAATTCTGGCCGGCGTTGGCGGCGCCTTTGCAATGAGGCCGTGTGTGCAGTGTTTGCACTTCCCGCAGTACATCAGAACAAGTTCTGGTTATTTCCCTGCAGGTGAAATGGGTTGGGATTATGACTGTCTGCCTTCTGCCGGTACATGTACTTATTATAAGCCTGATCCGCTGGGCCAACCTAATACATATGCACCTTGTCATGTTGGTCAGTGGATACCAGCACAATAAATTTGGCAAAATTTCCCAACTAAGGAATTATAAGATAGGTTGCTGAAAAGAAAGCAGCCTATCTTTTTTATTGTCTATTCTCTTATATTTGGTTCTATTCCACCCAACTGTATAACATCAGGCGGAATAGGGAGCACATATAGCTTGCTATTGGGTAATAATGTATAAGAACTCCCATTAAGTACCCTTGTCAGTGTTATATTTGCCCCATCTTTATTAAAACGTCGGAGGTCGCTCCATCTCAAACCACGAAGGGGTAGTTCCTTTCTTCTTTCAATTAATATCTTGTTTAAAGCATCTTCGGCTGTTTGAGCGGTAATCGGTTCAAACAGGTCTTTTTTCCAACGCATTTGCATTAGTGTATTTAAATCGGCGAGCGCTTCATCTTTATTACCCTGCCGTGCAAAGCATTCTGCTCTAATCAGGTATATTTCATCTGTAGCCAGACCACTAAAAGCTGAAGTGGTTCCATTGTAGCTTGCTTTAGAGATTGGCAGCCCTTCGGGGTTTGCCTGAAAGTAAAGCTGTTTCCTGAGATCATTTTCGTGATAAGACTCATACAGAGTCGTATCTATAAGGCAATATATAAAGTTCGACACCTTGATCAAACCCGTAGTTGACAAAATCCTGCTGTTGAATATCATTTCTGCAAAAAAACGATCAAATGGACGGTTGCTGTTGGGGTTTAATGTGTTGTAATCAATCAACGTATTGTATCGTTTCAAGGAACTATCTGCATAAAGTAAGGCCTTGTCGTATTTTCTCATGCTTAAATAAACCCTGGCAAGTAATGCATGAGCCGTAACCCTGGCAGGCCTGTTTCTGTTGTTTTGGTGAAAAGCATCTTCTAACAACTGGGCAGCTTCGGTTAAATCCGTAATAATCCGATCATAAGTTTCTTTTACACTTGATCTGGGAATGCGATCTTCGATGTTAGGTTTCAGTCTCAGCGGGATACCCAAATCTTCATTAGCAGTGGGCTCGTTATATACAGGAGAAAATATCTGGGTTAAGTTATAAAAGGCATAAGCCCTGAAAAAAAGTGCTGTGCCTTTAACATTTTTCCATTGCTTTTCGTTGTTAAACGTGACTTTTAACTTTGGCAAACCTTCCAGGACTACATTGGTCGTAAAAACCTGTTGGTAAGGCAGGTTCCAATCTCCTACATTCCCTTCTCCCTGGTATATATCCGGTGCCCATACATAACCGTTCCGTTCCTTAACATTCAGTGTTTGCCAAAAATTGGGGGTGGTATAATAGTTATCAGCCGATAACTCTCCCAATACGGGAGTTTCGTTCATAATTCCTTCGTTATCCAAAAGAAGTTGAAAATCTTCCAAAGTGGTAGGCACAAAAAGGTCCGATCTTGGCTTTTCGTCAAGGAACTTGCTTTTACTGCAACCTGCCAAACAGTAACATATAATTAATATAAAGTACAACCCCTTTTTCATAGCATACTGTATTGGTATTTAAAAATCAAAGCGTGCTCCAAACGAAATTGTCCTGGCATTTGGTATAGTATTGACAAAATCCGGATCTATGCCTTTATCATTTGCTCTCCAAATAATACCTAAATTATTTGCATATACGTATAGTCGAAACGACTTAAAAGGCTGTTTTGGGTTTGTTGTGTTTTTTACAAAATCATAACTTAACTGTAAATCCTGTAGCCTGATATGATCTCCTTTTTCTACTACAGCGTCGGAGTAAGCATACACGGCGTCCCGGCTTTGATCTGCCGGATAGATCATTGAAGGAACCGTCGTGAAATTTTCATCACCGGGTTTTTGCCACCTCTTTCCAAAGTCATTATGATTTTCAAGATTTAAAAATAGGTTGTAGTACTGTACAGTACTCCTTCTGAAATAATAACCTAGTTTCCAGGTGATATTAAATGAAAGCTCTAACTGTTTCCATGAAATGGTGTTTCTAAAGCTTCCAAAAGAAGTAGGTGTCGCTGGCCCGTTATATACCAGGTTGTCGAGGTTGTTCGATCCATATAATGCACTATACATGGTGCTGGTATCGCCGTTTAAGCGGGTTATGGGGCCACCATTGTTAGGGTCGAGCCCCATAAATTTAAAACTGAAAATGGAATAAAGCGGACGGCCTTCTACAGGGCTCATATATTCGGGATCGCAGTAATACCATATTGCAGCCTGTCTTACTTTATAATCAGTTACTTCATTAGTAGTATAGCTAAAAAGCAGGGTGCTCTGCCACTTAACCTGCTTATTAAGGTTTTTCGAACGCAGAACCAGGTCGTAACCGTGTCCTTTCATATCAGCTGTATTGCCTCTGAACTGGGTAACACCGGTTGTAGGATCAAGGGGGCTGTTTCCTATCAAGTCGGTGCCTTTCCTGATATAATATTCTAAACTGCCCTCTAGGACACCGTTTTTGGTGGCGAAGTCAACTCCAAAATTGATCATGTGGTTCTTTTCCCATCGCAACGACGGGTTGGGAGGATTGATAATATATCCAATAGGAGCCCCCCAGAAGTTGTTGAGTCCTTCTTTAAAAGCAGTTGTAAAAGCGGATACAGTTTTATCGACATTACCATTATAACCATTAGTGACCCTTAATTTTAAAAAAGGCAACCAGCTTACATGATAAAAAGTTTCCTGGCTCATTTCCCAGGCAGCACCAACGGACCAAAGTGGTACTCCTTTTTGGTTGGCTTCCACACCAAACAAGTTCGACTCATCTTTACGTGCGCTGGCCGATAATATATATTTTCTTTGAAAGATATACTTTGCGTTCAGATAATAGGAAACAAACCGGTCTACTTCGCTTCGCCGCAGGTTTGAAAACGGTATTTTTTGCGTAAGCGCCGGTGCGTAATAAACCGGGTAAGCACTATCATAATTCACATCGGTACTGGTTTGCAGTTCTTTGTTATATCCATATAAGCGCATGTTTTCGAGTTGTGTCTCGAAACTTCTTACTTCTGCGCCAGCAATGGCAATCAGCGCATGGTTTTTTGTATGGGAGTTATTAAACCAGGATTTATTGAAGTTGAGTTGCGTGCGTACATTATGTGCCTGATAGTCATTGGTGAGTTGATCTAAAATACCACCCAGGGGAATATTGTAAATCAACTGCCCGTTATCCTTTACATCAGTATATTGATTGATCAGGTTTCTGGTGTAATAGGTTTGCTGGCTCTTGAAATCATTGACTTCCGCAAAGCCCCTGTTGTATTGATAAATAGCAGATGCTTCCAATCCTTTTACAATCTTAAGTTTTGCATCTACATTGATACGATAATCCGTTTGTTTGCTATGGTTATCATTCAGTTTAAACTCCTCCAATGGCCGGTAGTTCCAGTCCAGGAGTTTTCCGCCTCCGGCTGTGTCTTTATACGCCTGCCTTACATCTGAAGGCACGGAAAGCGGATTACCGTAGGCATCAGCCAGTTTTAAATAAGGATAATACAAGTTGATATTACCGTTGTTATTGGCGTGCTGGTTAGTTTCGGTAAATATGATACCGGTATTTAATTCAAAATTTTTATTAAACCATAACACGGTATTGTTTGCCGTCAATGTTAACCGGTTGTAGTCGTTGTGCCTTAAATTAGGCAGATTTCTGTCGTAACCTGCAGAAAAATAATAGTGGTTATTATTTCCACCGCCGCTCGCGTTCACAGAATACTGCTGATTAACGCTGTTGCGGTATACATATTTGTTGAGGTCGTCTCTTTTATCCTGGTTACGTAAGAGGCTTAGCTGCGCATCAGCCTCTGCTGCCGATAATTGGCCATTTTCCCTTTTCACGAAAATTTCTACGGCAGGAGATAAAACGGGTTTGAATGCGCTGGCTATCTGGTCGTCATAAAAACCCCGGTCATATAACAATTCCTCCAAATCGATAAACTCCCGGGAGCCCAATAAAGGCAAATAATACTGATCCGGCTTCTTCCCCACAGTCACATTACTATTAAACGACAACTTCAGCGGCTGCTCATACTTCCCCTTCTTGGTCGTGATCACAATCACCCCATTCCCCGAAAAAGCACCCCAGATGGAAGCCGATTCGGCATCCTTCAGCACGGTAATGCTCTCTACGTCGTTCGGATTGATGTTGTTGATATCTCCGGTATACGGAAAATTATCCAATACGATCAGCGGGTTGGGATTGGCGAAAATGGTGCTTCGCCCACGAACGCTGATGGTGGATTGGTTGGTATTGGGATTAATATTCTTGTTAAACACCAACCCACTCGTTACCCCCTCCAACCGCTCCAATATGCTCGTCGAAACCCTTCTGTTCAACAACTCATTGTCAAGCTTGGCATACGAGCCGGTAGCCTTGGCCTGGGTTTGTTTCTGGTACCCGTTCGAAACCACGGAAACGATGTTCAATTCGCTTATCCGGTGCTTCAGCCTGATATCCAGCTCCGGTTCGCCCTGCCAGTTCAGTTCCTGGGGCTCGTAGTTCACGCTGCTGATAACGATATTGAAGTTGGTATCCACGCCGTTGAGGGTGAATTCGCCGTTGTCGTCGGTGGTGGTGTATTTGTTACTGCCGTTTACCAGGATGGTGGCGGCGGGGATGGGTTCGCCCTGTTCGTTTACGATCTTGCCGCGGATGGTCACCAGGTGAGGCGCGGTGGCGGTACTCGTTTCGCGGGGCACAATGGTCACCATTTTGCCGTAGATCTCGTAGCGGAAGGGCTGGTCCTTAAAAAAAGCATCCAGGAACTGCTGAACCGAAACGTTTTTTACATGAACGGGGGTGGGGCGGATCACCGAATTGGTGGCGCTGGTGGTAATGAGACTTATACCGGCCTGTTTTTCAAGTACTTTGCTAATATCCTTGATGGTGGCTTTCTTGTTGGAGAAAGTGATTTGCTGCCCAAACGCCGTTGCGCCAAGCAGCAAACAAGCAATGATTAGTGAAGCAGTTATTCTTTTCATAATCAGAACCTTTCCTCCAAACGTACTGGCCAAAGTGATGATTAAGATACTATAACCTGCTCTAATAAACAAAAACAGCCACCCTCAACCTAAAACAGAAGGCTAAAGCTGGCGGTTTACAGATTTATTCAGTTTTAAGCACCACATTCAAGTTACATCCGGCGAATAAAATTACGCTTTCCGGCTGATGGTAGAAAGAAGCTGCTGAAAAATGTTTAGAAGGGAAGCCACCTAACTGCGAGCCATGAGCCGTAGAGCACATGGCCGCAGGGTAGCTCGAACGCTGCCCGTAGTTTTTTTTCATGGAAGAACAGCGTCAGATGTGGTTTAATGATTAACGGGAAAGAATATGCCTGCCCAAAGCGGGAGATTGTTTGATTGTAATTAAATGTTTGAAAATTAGTTTGTTACCGTAATTTTCCGTGCTGTTTCGTCCAAACGTGCTTTGATGTTGTTCGCATTCAATACCTTGATCACATCGTTTATACTGGCAGAACGGGGCAGTTTACCTTCAAATACCACATTCGGTATACTGCCTTCATAACCGATCTCTACATCGTACCAGCGGCCAATTTGGCGCATGGTATAATCCAGGTCGGTACCGCCTACAGGTATAAATCCTGTGGTCCAGGCTATTACATCATCGCCGTCTACGTTTCGAACTGAAATTTCGCCTTCTTTTAATAATGCCTGCTCGCCGGGTTGGATGATTTTGGAGGAGTTGCTAGTGGAAACTTTTACAGCACCCTCGAGCAGGGTAGTTTTTATTGCAGCCTCATCTTCGTAAGCCATTACATTGAAATGGGTTCCCAATACCGGCACTTCACTGCTGGCGCCTGAAGGAGAGGTGAGTTTTACTATAAATGGTGTTTTTTGAGCCTTATTGTCCGCAGTAACATTGGTTACACGGTTCACTTCAAAATAAGCTTCGCCGGTGAGTTCTACAATTCGCTCATTCCCGGCGAAGGCTATAGGAAAACGCAATGATGAAGCCGCATTTAACCATACTTTACTTCCATCGGGCAGCGTAACCTTGTATTCGCCGCCACGGGGTGTAGTAATTGTATTGTATGCATGATCAATATCTTGATTTGCATCATGTTGTTCCCCGTTATATATTAACCGTCCATCTATCTTGTTGATATCAATACCACCCTGTTTGGCCACCAGTCCGTCGCCGCTGTTGGCCAGCACCACCGTTTTTCCATCGGCCAGCGTTAAGGTGGCCTTAGTGGTGCCCGGTACTATGAGTGATGAAGAAGTTCCGTTGGCAGATTCGTTCTTTGCCAGCCCGCTGTTAAACCTTTGATCCATATAGAACCAGGTACCGGCCGACACCAGGATAATGGCTGCAGCCGCAGCGGCCACATATTTCCTGAAAGAAGACTTTTGCGGGTACATGGTAACCAGTTTACCACCATCCAGTTTCTGCAGGGTCTTTTGCCACATGGCAGCACTGTCGGCACTGGCATACAGCTTCATTTTTTCACGCAGGATCTCCTTATCGGTGATCTGCTGAAAAAATAAACGGTTGGACTCGGCCTCAGCTAACCACTCGTTCAACTCCTGTTGCTCCGAATGGCTTAACTGTTCTTCCAGATACTTTTCTATCAGACTGGTGATCCTATTTACCTTTTCCTGCATAGTAGTGGTATTTAAAAATCTTTCCCATTCTCCCATTGCCTTCTGAATCTGATACTATATAAAAACAACCGGTGGTCGATTTTGACAAAAAAAATCTGCAAAGTTTTCGCATTATTTTACCGGCGTTTTAGGGGTAATGTTACAGTTATGAGAATTCTTACATGTATTGTGTTGAGAAACAATAGATTTATTTAAACACAGGCAGATAAACACCGCCACCAGCAATTTCTTTTTCAACAACTGGATGGCCCTGGCTTTCTGGTTCAGCACATTCCGGGGCGATATGCGCAGCTTTTCGGCCACCTCGTCGGTACTGGCATCCTCGAAATAGATCAGCTTGAAAATGGTCTTGCATTTGGAAGGCAGCGTTTCTATCAGCGGGTAAATTCGTTTGAGCAGCTCGCCTTCTATCATCCCGTTGATCACGTCCTGGTCGTCCTTGTCTTTTTGCAGGTAGGACAATTCATTTTGCGAAGCGGTTTTACGTTGAATATGCCGCACATGGTTCAGACTGGCATTGCGGGTGGTGACAAATAGAAACGCCTTTACATGCTCCTCGGTTTCGAACGCATCGCGGCGCGCCCACAGTTTGGTGAACGTATCAGCTACAATATCTTCGGCCTGTTCCTTTTCCTTTACGATCTGCACCGCTGAAGTGTACAGTAATTTATTATAGTTTTCAAAAATGGTTTGAAAAGCACGACTGTTCCCCTTTTTGAAATCTATAAGCCAATCATCCTTATCCTGGTATTTCTTCTTCATCGGGTTTTCAAAATAAATGATTTTTAACCATGACCGGTGAACCTTGTATCGCTATTACAAATTGGCTGTGCTTCAAACCCCATAAAGATAGGGTTTGTACACATAAAAAGTGCCTCATCAGACACGATGATCATCCCGTTTCCAGTAAAAGAGTTGCTATTAGTACAGGGCAGAAAGTGGATTGACAAAAAACAAAACCTGCTTTATAAAAAGCAGATTTGAAAAGCCTCGCAAGTTTACAAAAATATATTCAAAAAATGCTTAAGTGTTTTCACGTTTTCCCTGTAAGTACTTTACCTTGTACCACCGTATTTCAGGTAGCATCGAATATGTGCATATACCTGCAAACCGACTTGTCGAATAACTGTTTGGCGCCCTCCGAAATATTCATCCATTCAAAAGCCCCGTACATGGCATCGAAGGCCAGGGGCTGTACCTGTTCCCGTATATAGGCAATATCTTTTACGGGTAAAGGAATATGGTTAGGATAACTATACATAAAGGCCATATGCTTACGGCTGGGACCTATATAAATACTATCGCCGGTAAGCAGGCTGCCTGCTTTTCCATGATCGGGTAAATGCAATACGGTGCTGCCGGCAAAATGCCCGCCCACATGCACGATACTGATGTGATCCCACAATTCTTTTTTACAGCCATTCCACAACTCGATATAACCACCGGGGTCTTTGATCCACTCCTTATCGGCTTCGTGTAAATAGATAGGACAGTCGAAGGCGGTGGCCCATTCCTGCATCAGGCTGTAATAATGAGGGTGCGAAATAGCAATGGCCCTGATGCCGCCCAGCGACCGGATATAGGCAATGGTTTGATCGTCGATAAAAGGAATACAGTCCCATAAAATATTACCCGATGACGACAGCACGAGATATGCCTTTTGGGCAATGGCAAAGGCCGGGGTGATGCGAAGATCGTATATGGTTGCCTGTAACCTCGAAAAGCGGATACAACTTTTGGCGGCCAGTTCATTGTAACTGATCCATATCTGGCCCGAAAAGCCGGTGTACTGCCTTTCATCGGCACATATTTCACAAATACCGGGAATAGTAAAGGTACCGTATCGCACACCACAGGTATAGCAGATGTTCTGCGCAGATGGCGTAGTGATCATAAAAGAACAAGTTTACGTAGAGTTGTGCAATAACGGATCGTGTTGCGGAGCTTATGCAAAGTTGATACCAGTTTCTTCATCAGGCAAAATGGGGCATTAACACATTGAATGCAAGTATATTGACAAGAATGTATTTTTTTAATCTGGTATAATCATTGCCGTTCCATGGCTATTAACAGCATCCTCATCGCATAAATGCACGGCAGTGAATTTACGGCCCAAGAAAGAACTGACAGAAGCGGAGATCAATACCGGCCTAAAACTGGTGATTGGCGACGGCCTTGCGGCAGAAGCCATGACTACACTTACCGGCGGCGCTTTCCTGGTGGCCATGGCCATATTAATGGGGGCCTCCAATTTCCAGATCGGTTTGCTGGCAGCCCTTCCCACCTTCACCAATGTTTTCCAGTTATTATCTATATGGCTGGTGCGGCGATATAATAACCGGCGCGCCATCAGCGTCATCTGTGGTTTGCTGGCGCGTTTTCCATTGCTGGTAGTAAGTGTATTGGTATTGTTCTTCGCAAAAGATTCGGTGAGCCTGGTCATTTTCTTTCTTTTCTTCCACTATTTCTTTGGTTCTATTGCGGGGCCCAGTTGGAATTCGTGGATGAAAGACCTCGTTCCTGAAAAAACCTTAGGGGCATATTTTTCCCGGCGCAGCAGCTATACCCAAACCCTGAACGTGGTGTTAAGCCTTGCCCTGGCCTTTGTGCTTGATTATATCAAAAAACGTTATCCGCAATACGAACTGTCCACTTATGCTACCATGTTCGGTATAGGCGGTATCATTGGATTGCTGGGCTCGATAATACTGGCCAAAACACCGGAACCGCAATCGTACCTGGTGAAGGAAAATGTTTTCCGGTTGTTCAAACGTCCCTTGCTCAACCGCAATTTCCGCAGCCTGCTCATATTTAATTCGGTTTGGGTGTTTGCGCTGAACCTGGCCACGCCTTTTTTTACGGTGTTCCTGCTAAAAAGCATGAAGATGGAATTGTCGTATATCATTGGTCTGGGTATACTGAGTCAAATATGCAGTATACTCACCATACGGTTATGGGGCCGCTATGCAGACAGGTACAGCAACAAAACCATCATTGCCGTAGGTGCGCCTTTGTATATCCTATGCATCGTGGCCTGGTGTTTTGTGGGCATCTACACGAATTTTTATGCAAACCTGGTATTGCTGGTGATCATTTATGCTGTGACCGGTTTTGCCACCGCAGGCATCAATCTATCGCTTACCAATATCGGGTTGAAACTGGCGCCTAAGGAGGAGGCCATCGTGTACCTGTCTGTAAAGAATATCATTCCTTCTACCTTTTCTTCCATAGCCCCACTGATAGGCGGTTTGCTGGCCGACTATTTTATACATCGCCACCTGAGTTTAACGGCTACCTGGGGCGGACCGCATCTTACCAAAACATTACACCTGGTAGAATTGCATGAATGGAACTTCCTGTTTGCCATTGGCGCCTTCCTGGCCTTTGTAGCCCTCGAATTTTTGGTGCCGGTAAAAGAAGTGGGCGAGGTGGAAAAAGATGTGGTGGTGCGTGTGATGCGCAGCGGTATTCGCAACAGCCTGAAAGATGCTTTTATCATTGGCAACCTCATGAACTGGCATAACCAGCTCTGGCGTTTTATCAGGAAAAGAACGGTGATCAGCGATAAGGAGGCGCCCGGCAGCGAAGAAGACAAACCATGACAAGCAAGGGGAAAATTTATATCGGTACATCGGGCTGGCATTATAAACACTGGAAGGGCACCTTTTATCCAAAGGATATCAAAGAGGCCGAACAGCTTGATTTTTACCTGCAGTTCTTTTCTTCGGTAGAGATCAACAATTCTTTCTACAAATTACCCAACCCCAAAACATTTGCGGCATGGCGTAAATCGGTTCCCGCCGGTTTTATTTTTGCCGTGAAGGGCAGCCGCTTTATCACCCACATGAAGAAGCTGAATGTGCAACGGCAAAACATACAGATCTTTTTCGACAGCGTGCGCAAGCTGAAGGAAAAAACAGGTCCCATTTTGTTCCAGTTGCCGCCTAAATGGAATGTAAATGCAGAAAGGCTTTCTTTTTTTCTGCAGCAGCTACCCACAGAATACCGTTATGCGTTTGAGTTCAGGAATACGAGCTGGTACACCAGTGAGGTGTATGATCTTTTAAAAAAACACCGCTGCGCATTTTGTGTGTATGAACTGGGCGGACATACTTCGCCCGTGATCGTTACTACCGATTTTGTGTACCTGCGTTTGCATGGGCCCGGCGCCAAATACCAGGGCGATTACCCCGATGCCACGCTGGCTGTTTGGGCGGAAAGATGCCGCCACTGGCTGCAGGAAGGACGGGATGTGTATGTGTATTTTGATAACGACCAGGAAGGCTATGCGGCTTTTAATGCAGGCACACTGCAGAGCATGATCGGTGATGCGTGATGGTAAAAGTTTTTGTTGTATCTTTATGACTCATCAAAGAAAAGGAGGTATTCATGAAATCTACAGATCATTCATGGACACTTTCGGTTGGTTTCGCCTAGCCGGGGTACGTTCCATCAAAATATCTGCTTCCCGACATTATGCCGGGAGGGAGCCACTAACTACAGTTAGTGGCTTTTATTTTTAGAAGTACCGTAATTTCGCCCATGCTCACCATCAGCGAATTGTATATCTATCCCATTAAATCACTCGGCGGCATTTCACTCAAAGAAGCCACCCTCACCGACCGCGGTTTCGAACACGACAGAAGATGGATGCTGGTAGACGCCAATAACCGTTTTTTATCCCAACGCGAAGCAGCCGCCATGGCCCTGCTGCAGGTGCACCTGCATGAACAGGGTTTGTTTGTACAGCATAAAAACAAACCCGGTGTGAACCTGCTCATTCCATTCGAACCCACCACCGGTGAAACCATCATGGTGACCGTTTGGAGCGATCGCTGCCGCGCCCAACCCGTCAGCGCCGAAGCCGATGCCTGGTTCTCGGCCCAACTGGAGATTCCCTGCCGCCTGGTATTTATGCCTGCCAGTACCCAAAGGCGGGTAGACGGCCGCTATGCCGCTAATAAGGAGATCACCAGCTTTTCAGATGCCTTTCCCCTGTTGCTGATAGGCCAGGCCTCGCTGGACGACCTCAACAGCCGCCTCGAACAGCCGCTGCCCATGAACCGGTTCAGGCCGAATATGGTATTCAGTGGTGGAACACCCTACCAGGAAGATGAGATGAAACAGTTCGCCGTCGGCGATATTACTTTCTTCGGTGTAAAACCCTGCGCCCGCTGTGTGATCACCACCACCGACCAGCAAACGGCAATAAGGGCCAGGGAGCCTTTAAAAACCCTGAGCACCTATCGCCAGCGGAACAACAAGATCTACTTCGGGCAAAACCTGTTGTTCAGCGGACAGGGAACCGTACGGGTGGGGGACGCCATTATTTTCTAAAGCCGTGTAAATCACTAGTTGGGGAAGCGTATTTAATACACTTTTATAAGTTGAGGAAAAAGCTCAACATAGTTTTGGGTTTGCTGAAACAGTTTTAGCAAATTCAGGTGGTCTGCTTTTTTTAATATATGTAACCCCCATACAATTAAAAAAATCTGCTCATCATGAATCAACAAATTGCCGAACCGACGACCCAGCTACCCTCGCTGCGGATAGCGTACAAAAACCACGACACGGAAACACGGCGCAGGAAAAGGAATGCGCCGAAAAAAACGGAACCGTCGAAGGATGCTATCCCGGCGATCACTGAGCCGGTAGTTGTGAAAGAACCGCTACCCATGTTCGATGATTACAAGTTAAAAGCAAAGGATTACGATCCTCTGTAAAACGCTTCCATTTACAAGCAATTCAACCAAACAATAATTGGTCATTACACCAAATAACGGGGAATACCGGAGCCGGTATTCCCTGTTTTTTTAGGCGCTTCCCCGGCACGTAAATAATAGCATTATCATAAAACCATCATTTATGCGAATCATTTCCTCGAAAGTGCATGGCGTGCTGGATTACAGCGTAGGCATGTTGCTGATCATCATACCCTGGCTGGCCGGGTTTGCGCAGGGCGGCGCCGAAACCTGGGTGCCGGTGTTTTTAGGCGTGGCGGCCCTGGCGTATAGTTTGATCACCAATTACGAACTGGGCCGCATTAAAGTACTGCCTTTCAAAACGCACCTGGTCATCGATTTTTGTTCAGGTATATTGCTGGCGGCCTCACCCTGGCTTTTCAATTTTAACGACCAGGTATATATGCCACACGTGGTATTGGGGCTGCTGGAAATTGTGGTGGTATTGTTTTCGTCGCCGGTGGCCTATTATTCAAAAACCATCGAGGCGCGTAACCGCGCCACACGGCCCGCCCACTCCCAGTAGGGCGGCTATTAACGGCTTGTTAAATAAATCAGGGGCATACTAAAGCGCGAGACGATTCGTATTATACGGGTAAAATTTAATACCCGTGAACAGACTTGTGTGTTTGGCCGTAATGATTTGTGCGTTGGCCTGTACAAAAACTTCAAACTATAATGCTCCTGCTAAACAAAACCCTGGCAATGGATATACGGAATACCTTATTCCCAAAAACCAGCACGATGCCCGTGGTAGCAACCTGGCCTTTATAAAGAAAAAGCAAATGCGTTTCGAAGCCCTGTTCGACAGCAGTTGTATTTATTCCACCCTCGATGCGGCCAATCAAAAAGACATTAACAAATTATACGGATTCAGCGATTGTGGCACCCATCACCATCAAAACAGTGCCCGTGTGGGCTGGGTATGGAACGGGTCGGCCATCGAGTTGCATGCTTATTGTTATGCGGCCGGTGTGCGCAGCAGCAAGCTGATGGGCACCATCAGGCCGGGTGAGCCTGCCGTTATCACCATCTCGGTGCAGCCGCAGCATTATGTATTTGAGTGGAATGGAAACAAAACACTTATGGAGCGGCATTGCGGCGGCGACCAGATAGACGGCTACCAGTTGTATCCTTATTTTGGCGGCGATGAGCTGGCGCCGCATGATATCAGGGTACTGGTAAAGAACCTGGAATAAAAAACTGCGAAGTGGTTGTTCACCTCGCAGTTGCATAAAACAGGGGGACTTCAATTTGTTGTTGTTTAACATCTCTACTGACGGCCACCCCTGTGCTAAAGGGGGTAAAAATTATTCCAATGAACCCTGGGCATGGGGCTACACAGGGTGCATCATATTGCGCAGGATTTTCCTCAGCAGACAGGGGCATGGCCTTTTAGCATTTTAAAGAAAAAAGCTATGGCATTTGATCCAAAAAATAAAGAAGCCTGTCCGCCACCTGTAGAGGAAAAAAAGAAAGAAGAAAAAAAAGATGAGCAGGTGAGCGTAAATCCCAATCCGCGGGCGAATGAGAATTTGAAGGATAAGAAGGTGAATCCCGCAAATGATGAAGGGGTGGGGAGTGAGATCACGGATGGTGAGGCGGGGTGAGGCGCGACCAATATTCCGCCCCTAACGGGGCGGTTCCATTTTCAATATACGTTTCTACCGATATGATGCCCCTGACGGGGCATAACGCATGCAGCACAAAAAAAATCGCCCCGCTAGGGGCGACATACCGGTTGCCATGCAACATCCTACACCTCCCTTCTTAACACCTCCAACGGCGGTTTATTCAATACACTGCGGCTGTTAAACAACCCGATCACCACGGTTAATATCGCAATGGCAAAAAACAATACCACGATCGGCTGCCACTGCGGCGTAAACGGCGCCTCAAAACTATACTTCGCCAATGCCCAACTACCAGCCAGCGCCAGCGAAATGCCGGTAGCCGCTGCCAGCGCGCCCAGGAAAAAATATTCCAACGCAGTGATGGCCAGAATTTGTTTGCGGCTGGCGCCCAACGTTCGCAATAACACGCTTTCCTGCATACGCTGGTATTTACTGATCAGCACAGAAGCTATCAGCACCACCAACCCGGTAATAATACTAAAGCCCGCCATAAAACGGATCACAAATCCGATCTTATCCAGCACTTCATCCAACACACTTAATATCAGTCCCAGGTCAATCACCGATACATTCGGAAACTGTTTCACCACCGCCTGTTGAAACCTGGCCGATACTTCCGGCGAGGGCACACGCGTTACCAATACATGAAACTGCGGCGCTTCTTCCAATACCCCGCTGGGAAATACCACCCTGAAATTGGTTTGCACCCGCTGCCAGTCTACCTCTCGCAAGCTGCCCACTATCGTAGGTATAAGTGTGCCCTGCACATTAAACACGATCTTATCGCCCACGTTTACATGTATACGTTTGGCATACCGGTCTTCCATGGAAATATAAATAGGATCATCGGGCGATTTCACCGGTCCGTATAATTTACCGGCGGTGATTTTTTCCGAATCGGTGAGTGTATCGCGGTAAGTCACACGAAATTCCCATTCATAAGCCTCCGACCGCACATTCGAGCTGCTATCGGCCTTTGCCTGCGCTGCGGTTTGTTTGTTGATCTCTTCTACCCGCATGGTCACGATGGGCACCTGCTGCATCACCGGCAACTGGTAAGTACGTGTGAGTTGTGCAATGCTGTCTTTTTGGGTATTCTGGATATCGAAGAGCACCATATTGGCCTGTCCGCCACTGCCCGATAAGGTAACGCGGTTGATAAGCAATCCCTGTATAAAATACAGCGTACCTATAAATAGGGCGCCCAACCCGATGGTGATAATTAGAATGAGCGTTTGGTTATTGGGCCGGTACAAATTGGCAAAACCCTGCCGCCATAGATAATTCCAGCGGGCAGGAAAAAAGCGGCGCACCATCCAGCGCAGCAACAAGGCCACGCCGCCCAGTAATAAAAAGGCCAGCGATATACCCAGCGTAAATACAATGGCCTGTTGCCAGCTATGCACCTGCCACCAGGTAAATACGGCCACAAATACGCCAATAAGCAGGTACAACAGCCATTTGAGCGGATCGCGCAGGCGAAACCCATCAAACGATAACCGAAGCGTATACAGCGGCGAAATATTTCTTACCGATACCAATGGCAGCATGGCAAACATCAGGGAGATGATAATTCCCGATGCAATGCCCTGGCCCACGGCCTTCCACGAAACAGGTGTGGATACATCCACGGGCAGGAAATCTTCCAGTACCACCGGTAACTGTTGTTGAATGATGATACCCAGCACCGCACCCAGTATAGAACCAATGAGACCAATACCCAAAATTTGAATCAGGTATATCAGGAAGGCCTGTGTGGAGTTTACACCCAGGCAGCGCAATATGGCAATGGATGCAATCTTTTCTCTTATATAAATATGAATGGCGCTGGCCACACCTACACAACCCAGCAGCAGGGCGATAAAACTGATAAGCGTAAGAAATTCATTAAAGTCGTTAAAGGCCCTGCCGGTATTTTGTTTTCTTTCTTCAACGGTATCGTAACGAAGACCTTCTTTTTCGAGACGCGGTTCAATGTCTTCTACCACCTGGTCTACATTGGTACCGGGGTTGAACTTGTAATAAAAGTTGTACGCAATACGGCTGCCCTTTTGCACCAGTCCCGTTTGCTCCAGGTATTGTAATGGTACATATACCGGGGGCGCCACGGTGGTGGAAATGCCTGTGCGGCCGGGCGCCTTGGTAAGGGTGCCGGCAATCACAAAGGACATGTCGCCCAGTTCGATGCTATCGCCCGGTTTGGCATTGAACTGCAGCATCAGGGTTTTATCTACCAGCGCCTGCTGTTTGTTGCGAAAGTTGCGGGCTGCAGCGGCCGGCGCGGTCTCCAGCGATCCGTAATATGGATAATCACCTTCCAGCGCACGCACCTGCACCAGGCGGGTGCCGCCGCTTTTGGTGAAGTAGATCATGGAGGCAAAGAGGCGTTCTTCGGAGCGCTGGTTGCCCAATGAATCCAATAGCGGGCGAATACGGTTATTCGGTTTTTTATTGCTTTCAATCACCAGGTCGGCGCCTACCAGTGTTTTGGCCTGTTTGTCGATATCGCTGCGTACATTATCACCCAATGAAAATATGGCAACCAGTGCAGCAATACCAAGGATGATAGAGGATACAAACAAAAATAACCGCGAGCGGTTACGGCGGCTGTCTCGCCAGGCCATGGTGATGAGCCAGCGCAGACGCAATTGTCGTTTATATTTGAATACGGGTTTGTCCATGCTGTTAGTTTCTTTCGTCTGCTACGATATTGCCGCCTTTGATTTTTATAACGCGGTTGGTTTGTGCCGCCAGTTCCAGGTTATGGGTCACGATGATGAGGGTGGTGCCGGCCTCCTGGTTCAATTCAAATAATAGTTTGATCACCTTATCGCTGGTTTCGGCATCGAGGTTGCCCGTAGGTTCATCGGCAAATAAGATACTGGGGTTGTTGGCAAAGGCGCGGGCCAGCGATACACGCTGCTGCTCGCCGCCCGAGAGCTGGGTGGGGTAGTGATGCAGGCGATGGCCCAGCCCCACTTTTTCGAGCAGACTCACCGATCGGCTGCGTACATTTTTTTCGCCCCGCAGTTCCAGCGGCACCATCACATTTTCGAGGGCTGTGAGGGTGGGCAGCAACTGGAAGTTCTGGAAAATAAAACCCACATAGCGATTGCGTACCTGGGCGCGCTCGTCTTCGGTGAGCGCATCGAGCCGTATATTATTCAGTTCTACCGAACCGCTGCTGGCCCTGTCGAGCCCGGCGCAAAGACCCAGCAGGGTGGTTTTGCCACTGCCCGATGGACCCACGATAGAGACCGTGGAGCCCGCTTCCACCGAAAAATTGATATTGTCCAGTACGGTCAATTGCTGGCCCGCACCCTGGTAGGTTTTGCTAACATGCTGAACGTTCAGAATAGTTTCCATATGTATGTGCTAAAAACTGGTATTACAGATGACCGGTGATAAAGTTGCTTAAATTACTGTTATTTTCGTGAACGGTTGAATGTGTATGTGACCGTTTGTAAAACTTTTTATCATGGTGAGCAGGATCCTCTATTTAGCTTGTTTGATATTCATAATTGGTTGCGGGAACAATAACGAAAAATCCAATACACCGGGGGAGCAGCAGGCGCAGGAAAAAGCGGCTGACAGCGCCCAAAAAACAAAGACCATTGTTTTTTATGGCAACAGTCTCACCGCCGGTTATGGTGTAGATCCCTCCGAAGCCTATCCTGCCCTGGTGCAGCAGATCATCGATTCATTGAACCTGGGTTATAAAGTAGTGAATGCCGGGTTGAGCGGCGAAACCACCGCCGGTGGCGTGGGCCGTATAGACTGGATACTGCGCCAACCCGTGGATGTATTTGTACTGGAACTGGGTGGCAACGATGGACTGCGCGGCATTCCCATTTCTGAAACCTCCAAAAACCTGCAAACCATTATCGACCGCGTGAAAGCCAAATACCCGCAGGCCACAATTATACTGGCCGGTATGCAGGTGCCCCCCAATATGGGGCGTAAATATGCCACCGAGTTCAGGGACGTGTTTCAGCAACTGGCCCAAACAAACAATGCACGGCTTATTCCGTTTTTATTAGAGGATGTGGGCGGTATTTCCGACTTGAACCAGCCCGATGGCATTCATCCGAACCCCGAAGGACATAAGATTGTTGCCAAAAATGTATGGCAGGTGTTGCAGCCCGCCCTGTAATGATTCATACCATGGCGTTACCATTAGTTAAGATAGCTTCATCCAACCATCCGCGGGTAGTGATCGTGGGCGGTGGTTTTGCCGGCATCGAGCTGGCCAAATCACTGGCCAAAGCGCCCTTGCAGGTGGTATTGATAGATAAATACAATTACCACACGTTTCAACCCTTGTTGTACCAGGTGGGTACTTCGGGTGTGGAAGCTACTTCCATTATTCAGCCATTTAGAAAGATACTCAAACATGCCCGCGATGTTTATTTCCGGCTGGCCGAGGTACAATACATCGATACCGAAAAAAAGGTGGTGGAAACCTCCATTGGCCTCGTGCATTACGATTTTTTGGTGATTGCCACCGGCGCCACCACCAACTTCTATGGCAACAAGCTGATTGAACAGCATGCCATCGCCATTAAGAATGTAGATGATGCGCTGACACTGCGCAATACCATTCTCACCAATTTTGAAAAGGCGCTACAGGTATGTGATGAGGAGGAGATGAACAGCCTGATGGATTTTGTGATCGTGGGTGGCGGTCCCACCGGTGTGGAGATTGCCGGCGCGTTGAGTGAGCTGCGCAAACATGTGTTCCCGAAAGATTATAAGGAGCTGGATTTTGTAAAGATGGATATTCATTTGGTGCAAAGCGGTGATCATTTGCTGAAAGGGATGTCGGCACGGGCCTCGCGCAAGGCATTGGAATTTTTAGAAAAGGCAGGGGTAACCGTGTGGCTAAACCGCCGTGTGCAGCATTACGACGGGTATACCGTAACGTTCAATACCGGGGAGAAGCTGCAGAGCCGCACCCTCATATGGGCTGCGGGGGTGACCGGCGCCCCGGTACAGGGATTGCGTAGCGATAGTATTGTAGACGGCAACCGCATTCGTGTTGATGAATTTAATCGTGTAGCAGGTTATGAAAACATTTTTGCTATTGGTGATATTGCTGCTATGATCACCCCCGGAACTCCGGATGGGTATCCCATGCTGGCGCAGCCTGCTATTCAGCAGGGGCGGCTACTGGCGCGCAACCTCCTGCGCCTGGCCGAAGGGAAAACAATGCGCCCCTTCCATTACAAAGACAAAGGCACTATGGCTACCATTGGCCGCAAGCGGGCCGTGGCGGATGTGAAATTATTCGGTACGGAGTACCGCACGCAGGGTTTTTTGGCGTGGTTGATATGGTTGTTTATTCATTTGATTTCTATTATTGGGTTTAGGAACAGGTTGGTGGTGTTGATTAATTGGATGTGGAATTATTTGAGTTATGATGCGGCGATAAGGGTGATATTGGGGAAGAGGAGGGAGGTGGTGGTGGAGGAAGAGGTGGGGGAGAAGGCGGAGATGTAGGGGTTAGGAAAACTCAATTAATTTTATTATTTTGTATGTGAAAATTGGAGGTAAGTATGAGTTCCGACGAAAGGAAGTTACAACTTATTGAAGAAGTACTAAAGGTTCAAAATGAATCTGTTCTAATTGAGCTGGAAACGGTTATAAAAAAAGCCGGACAGTCAAAGGATCAGTCGAGACCTTCTGCCCGTGACTTTTCGGGTGTTTGGAGTAAAGAAGACGCCGATTTAATTGAAAAAGCTATAGCCGAAGGATGTGAGCAAATCAATCCCGATGACTGGAAATAAGTTTTTATTGGATACCAATATTATTTCCGGTTGGTTAAAGGGAGAATCGGAGCTTGCCGATAAAATAGATAAAGCTGAAGTCGTTTATATCCCTATCATAGTAATAGGTGAACTTTATTATGGCGCCGCATTTTCCACACAGGTTGCCAGAAATACCGCTAATGTTAAAGCTCTTACAGATCGTTATCCCCTCTTATCGCCCGACGAGCAAACGGCCATAGAGTATGGCAATATCAAGTCTACTTTAAGAAAAAAAGGAAGGCCCATCCCGGAAAATGATATCTGGATTGCTGCCACCGCCATGCAATACAAATTGCCACTGGTTACCAGGGATCAGCATTTTGCTGAAATTGAAGGAATTACGTTAGAAAACTGGTAGAATCTACATCCCTCATAGAATTTAACGATCAGTTAATAACAATAATTGATCCCCCGCTGTTTATACTTTTTAGTACAGATTCTCGTACCTTTGTGCCCTGAATCAAAGAAAAAGATCAATTCAAAAGAATTTGTTATGAATAATGAGCTCAGTGCTATCGAACAAACGGTTCTCAGCGACTATAAGTACGGCTTTGTGACAGACATCGAAGCAGATGAAGCCCCTCCAGGCCTCAACGAAGACATCATCCGTTTCATTTCTGCCAAAAAGAACGAACCGCAGTGGATGCTGGATTGGCGACTCAAAGCATACAACCATTGGCTCAAAATGGAAGAACCCAAATGGGCCAACATCAAATACGATCCCATCAACTACCAGGATATAAAATACTACTCGGCTCCCAAACAAAAAGTAGCTCCCAAAAGCCTCGACGAAATTGATCCCGAGCTGCGAAAAACCTTTGAAAAGCTCGGCATCTCCCTCGATGAGCAAAAACGCCTCACCGGCGTAGCCATCGATGCGGTGATCGACAGCGTGTCTATCGGCACCACCTTCAAAGAGCAACTGGCCGAACTGGGTATCATCTTCTGCTCTATGAGCGAAGCCATCCAGGAACATCCTGAACTGGTGAAAAAATACCTGGGCGCCGTGGTGCCCATCACCGATAACTATTTCTCGGCCCTCAACTCGGCTGTATTCAGCGACGGGTCGTTTTGTTATATACCCAAGGGCGTTCGCTGCCCCATGGAACTGTCTACCTATTTCCGCATCAATGCCGAAAATACCGGCCAGTTTGAACGTACCTTGATCGTTGCCGAAGAAGGCAGCTATGTAAGTTACCTCGAAGGTTGTACCGCCCCCATCCGCGACGAAAATCAATTGCACGCGGCCGTGGTAGAACTGATCGCTATGGACAACGCCGAGATCAAATACAGCACCGTGCAAAACTGGTATCCCGGCGATAAGGAAGGCAATGGCGGTATTTACAACTTTGTAACCAAACGCGGTATTTGCCAGGGCGCCCACTCGAAGATCTCCTGGACACAGGTAGAAACCGGATCGGCCATCACCTGGAAATACCCCAGCGTAATATTAAAAGGTGATTATTCCGTTGGTGAATTCTATTCGGTAGCCGTTACCAACAACCATCAACAAGCCGATACCGGCACCAAGATGATGCACCTGGGCAAGGGCACCCGCAGCCGCATAGTATCGAAAGGTATATCGGCCGGCTTTAGCAACAACAGCTATCGCGGACTGGTGCATGTAGGTAAGAACGCCGCCAAATCACGTAACTTCTCCCAGTGCGATTCGTTGCTGCTGGGCGACAAATGCGGCGCGCATACCTTCCCTTATATCGAAGTAAAAAACAACACCGCCGTAGTAGAACATGAGGCTACCACCTCCAAAATAGGTGAAGACCAGATATTCTACTGCAACCAGCGCGGTATAGATACCGAAACAGCCGTAGCGCTTATCATAAACGGCTTTGCCAAAGAGGTAATGAACCAGTTGCCGATGGAGTTTGCCGTGGAAGCGCAGAAGCTGCTGGCGATTAGTTTGGAAGGCAGTGTAGGATAAATGAAGTAAGAAGTAGGAAGTAGGAGGTATGAAAAAATCCTACTTCTTACTTCATACCTCATACTTCAAATTAAGAATCTAGAATAGCTATAAATTTCAAACCATGCTCAACATTAAAAACCTGCATGCAGGTATTGAAGAAAAGAACATTTTAAAAGGCATCAACCTCGACATAAAACCCGGTGAAGTACACGCTATCATGGGGCCCAATGGTTCGGGTAAAAGCACGCTGGCCTCTGTACTGGCCGGCCGTGAGAACTATGAAGTAACAGAAGGATCTGTAGAGTTCCTGGGTAAAAACCTGCTGGAGCTGTCGCCCGAAGAAAGGGCCGGCGAAGGTTTGTTCCTCGGTTTTCAATACCCGGTAGAAATACCCGGTTTAAGCACCACCAACTTCATCAAAACAGCGGTAAACGAAGTTCGCAAATACCGTGGCGAAGAACCGCTGGATGCCGTGGCCTTTTTGAAAATGATGAAAGAAAAAATGGCGCTGATGAACATCGATCAGTCGCTGTTGAGCCGTTCGCTGAACGAAGGTTTCTCTGGTGGTGAAAAGAAACGCAACGAAATTTTCCAGATGGCCATGCTGCAACCCAAAATGGCTATCCTCGACGAAACCGACAGTGGTTTGGATATCGACGCCATTCGTATAGTAGCCAATGGCGTAAACAAATTGCGCAGTAAAGACAACGCCATCTTACTGGTGACCCACTACCAGCGTTTGCTGGATTATATCGTGCCCGACTATGTGCATGTATTGTATAAAGGACGCATCGTAAAATCAGGCCCCAAAGAACTGGCGCTTGAGCTGGAAGAAAAAGGTTACGATTTTATTAAGAACGAAGTAGACGTGGAAGCCTAAATTAAAGATCAACAATGAACACGATAGAATATTTTAAAGAACGGTTCGATCAATTACCATCGGTAAAAGAAACCAACGGGCTGGGCGCCTTACGCCAAAAAGCGTTTGACGCTTTCAATAAAATGGGTATTCCCACTACCCGTCACGAAGAGTGGAAATACACCCGCATCAGCGGATTCTTTAATAAAGAATATCAATACCCCGTTAACCAACAGCCTGCATTGGGTAAAGCCGATGTAGACGAAGTGCGGTTGCCCGGGTATGAAACGGCCAACGAGCTGGTATTTGTAAACGGCCGTTTGTCGAAACCTTTATCCACCATCCGTTCTTCCAACCTGCAGGTGATCTCGCTGGAAGAAGCCGCCAGGAACGAACACCACGATATCGTGGAAAAACACCTGGGTCACAGCAGCAACTACCTGAAAGATGGTATCAACGCATTGAATACTGCCTTTGTACAGGATGGCGCCTTTATATATATCAAGAAAGGCCAGGTGGTAGAGCATCCCGTATATATTTATAATATTACCGACGCCCGCTCGGCCAATATTTTTGCGCAGCCGCGCAGCCTGGTATATGTAGGCCAGGCCGCACAGGTAACCTTTGTGGAAACCTTTGTAACCATCGGCAGCCAGGAGAGCTTTACCAACCAGGTAATTGAGATGGTGGTGGAGCGCGACGCCATCACCGAGTATTATAAAATTCAAAACGATGCACCCGCCACCAGCCTGGTTAGCACCACGCATTTGCACCAGGTGGGTAAAAGCGTAACGCATACCGTTACCATTACCCTCAATGGCGGCATCGTTCGTAATAACCTGAACATTGTGCTGGGCGAACCTTATTGCCAGGCCGACTTGCATGGGTTATACTTCCAAAGCGGACAAGGCCATGTAGACAATCACACCGTGGTAGACCATGCCCAGCCGCATTGCGAAAGCAACGAGTTGTACAAGGGCATCATGGATGAAAAGGCCACCGGCGTGTTCAACGGGAAGATATTTGTAAAACCCGATGCACAAAAGACCAATGCCTACCAAAGCAATAAAAATATTTTACTGAGCGACCAGGCCAGCGTAAACACCAAGCCGCAGTTGGAGATCTTTGCCGACGATGTAAAGTGTTCGCATGGCTGTACCATTGGCCGCCTGGATGAGGAGAGTTTGTTCTACCTGCGTTCGAGAGGTGTGCCCGAAAGCGCCGCACGCGCCCTGTTGTTGCATGGCTTTGCGGTGGATGTACTGGAGAAGATCAAACTGGAGCCCATTCGCAACTATGTTGATCAATTGATTTCTGAACGACTGGAATTTTAGTATATGAGTACGCAAACCATTGCAAAGGATCTGGATGTATATGCCATCAGGCAGCAATTCCCGGTGTTGAACCGCCAGGTGAAGGGTAAGCCGCTGGTGTATTTCGATAATGCGGCCACATCACAAAAACCGCAGGTGGTGCTGGATGCGCTGATGGATTATTATACCAACATGAACGCCAACGTGCATCGTGGTATACATACCCTGGCCGAAGAAGCTACCGCAGCTTTTGAAGCTACACGCGATGCCGTGCGCCAGTTCATCAATGCCTCCTCGCGCGAAGAGGTGATCTTTACCAGGGGTACTACCGAGGGCATCAACCTGGTAGCTTATACCTGGGGCCGGCAGAATATTAAGGCCGGCGACGAGATCATCATATCTGAAATGGAACATCATAGCAATATTGTTCCCTGGCAGATATTGTGTGAAGAAAAGGGCGCCGTGTTGAAGATGATCCCTATCAATGGTGAGGGCGAGCTGCAGATGGAGGAGTTTAAGAAGCTGCTGAGTTCGAAAACAAAGCTGGTAAGCATCGTGCATGTAAGCAATGCTTTGGGTACCGTGAATCCGGTAGAAGAAATTATAGAGCTGGCCCATAAAGCGGGGGCGTTGGTATTGGTAGACGGCGCGCAAAGCAGCGTGCACCTGGATATAGATGTGCAGGCTATGGATTGCGATTTCTTTGCATTTTCTTCTCATAAAGTATATGGCCCCACCGGTATTGGTGTGTTGTATGGCAAAAAAGAATTGCTGTTGGCCATGCCTCCCTTCCAGGGTGGTGGAGAGATGATCAAGGAAGTAACGCTGGAGAAAACCACCTATGCCGATCTGCCTTATAAGTTTGAGGCCGGCACGCCCAATATTGCCGATGCCGTGGCTTTCAAAACGGCCCTCGATTTTGTAAATGACATTGGCAAAGACAAGATACGTAAACACGAAAATGAATTGCTGGCCTATGCCACGGAAAAGCTGGAGCAAATTCCCGGTTTGCGCGTGATAGGCAAGGCTGTGAACAAGGTAAGTGTGTTATCGTTTGTGGTAGAGAAAGCGCATCCGCAGGATGTAGGCATCTTGCTCGACAACCGCGGTATTGCCGTTCGTACCGGCCACCATTGCGCACAGCCGCTGATGACCTGCTTTGGCATCCCCGGTACCATTCGCGCATCGTTTGGCATGTACAATACCAAAGAAGAAGTGGATGAGCTGGTAACCGGTTTGCAAAAAGCACTAAAAATGTTATTATAGTGAAGAGTATCCAGGAAATAGAAAATGAAATAGTAGAAGAGTTTTCGTTGTTCGATAGCTGGGACGATAAGTACGAATACATTATCGACCTGGGTAAAAGGCTGCCTGAGCTGGAAGCCGAATATAAGAAAGATGAGAACCGGGTACGCGGCTGCCAAAGCACCGTGTGGCTGGTAGCCGAATACACAGACGGAAAAGTTTATTTCAAGGCCGATAGCGATGCCGTGATTGTAAAGGGATTGATCAGTATGCTGATAAGGGTACTTACCGGTCATACACCCGATGAGATCATCAACGCAAAGCTGGGATTTATTCAACAGATAGGTATGACCACGCACCTGGCGCAAACCCGCAGCAACGGGTTGCTGTCGATGGTGAAGCAGATGAAGAACTATGCACTGGCCTTTAAAGTTAAAAGTGAAATGAGCCATGGATAATGAAGCATTAAAACAAAAAGTGATCGACGTATTACAAACCATTTTCGATCCCGAGATACCCGTGAGTATCTGGGAACTGGGTTTGGTGTACGAGGTGAATATATTACCGATCAATAATGTACAGATCGTAATGACGTTGACCGCGCCGAGTTGTCCCGCTGCGCAAACCCTGCCTGTGGAAGTGGATCAGAAGGTGCGTGAGATCGAGGGGGTGAATGATGTGCATGTGGCGGTGACCTGGACGCCGGCATGGGATAAGAGTATGATGTCGGAAGCCGCGCAGTTGCAGCTTGGATTTTTATAGGCTTTAATAAAAAACGGCCCGCCTACGCTAAAGCTTCGGCGGGCGCAGCAAAAACTACCATGAAAATTACCGCACAGGAAGAATACGGCTTACGTTTATTGATTCGCCTGGCTGCCTGCAAGGACAGCAACGGCATGACCATTCCGCAGTTGAGCGAAGCGGAAGGTTTAACGGCGCATTATATCGCCAAGTTGACCCGTATCTTACGTATGAAAGGATTTATCAACAGCACGCCTGGCAACAAAGGGGGCTATGTATTGGCAAAACCTTCGAGGGAGATTGTGATCAATGATGTATTGAAAGCACTGGGCGGACCGATGTTTAACGAAGAATTCTGCGGCATTCATACCGGTGCGTTGAAGCTGTGTACCAATTCGGTAGATTGTTCTGCCCGCTCGTTGTGGCAAATGATACAATATACCCTGGACCAGTTGCTGAACAATGTAACCCTGCACGACCTGGTAAATACCGAGCAGGAGAGCACCAAATTTTTATATGAGATGCTGAAGCCACGCGAGGTGGTGAAGCAAATGCAGGCCGGCCTGGGATAGGGCGTTTTTCCTACCGGCGCCTGTTTTAATTTTCCTACTTATTTTCTTTCTTTTCTTCCACCACTTCTACATGTAGCTGCTGCGCTGCATTGGGGAGCTGGATGGTTTGCGGCTGGGCCGTTTTCTTTTTTGTATAGGTGGTTGATTGTGAGGTATGGCAGGATGCCAATACGGTGATAAAACATGCCAGTAACCCGGCATAAAGGGGTTTGGGATTCATGGGTATGGATTTATTGTGACACTATAACGAAGGGGGCTGGTTTTTAGTATTTCGTTTGATTGAAACAGTTACGAAGGTGGTGTTGATAAATTTTTTTTCCCTCCCTTTAGTACGTGATAGGGGGCTGAACTGTTATAGATAAGGCATGCCATATGTGGATCTATATGGCATGCCTTAAAAATCCGTCAGCGGGTGGGGACCCGTTGACGGGAAAGTGTAATTTCTATATAAAACTACTTTCAGAGTAGTTGGCACGTGGCAGGCTCGGTTCCTGCCGCGTGTTTTTTAGAGGAATATCAACAGTTTTTAAAAGCCGGGATTAAAATGTTTAATCCTTTCTTTATTTTCATGATTCCGAAATCCTATGGAACAAAAATATAGAAACTTTTACAAAGTGTAATGAATTGCGTGGAAATCTGGCAAATATTGATTATGGTCAATGGACGATAAGATTGTTACAAGGTTGACAACTTTCCTGGCAGTATCACGAACCAAAGTAACCGAAATTGCCAGGGAAACAGGTATCGCAAAAGAAAAGATCTACAAATGGGCAAAGGGGCATAAGCCAAGTTCGATGCAGGACTACCGAACCCTGGAAACCTACCTTGACAAACATGAGGTTTTGCATGGTATCATCCAGGAACCGGAAAAGGCATATGCAGAAAAGGGGAAAGCCCGGCGTCTCAACAAGATCTGCTTTTTTACCGAAGTTGATAAGGATCCGGAAAAGTTTTCCGGAGAGCATCCTGCTGGTTCCGTTGTGGAGCTTAACGGGAGGGTGGCATTTGTTGCGTACGATCCCGATTCCGTTATACATGGCGAAGCGGAAGGTTTGTTGAATATCAAGGGCAATGCGTTAGAGCCGCGATACAACAAAAGCAAGTTTGGAATATGGGCGGGTATTAGAAGGGTTAAGCCTGCTGAGTCGGTTTACGCCGCTTCATTGTACTACACGATAGACAGCGATCGAAACGTTCATATTGGCACCTGTCTCCATACATCCGAAAAAGGTGATATCGTTATATTGTCTGTCGACACCAGGAAGCCTCCTGTGATGATCAGTAAAAAGGACGTCATATTCCAGTTTAAAATAGAATGGGTTCAGGACCCTTATGTCGCTGATAATTGATCGTCCCATTGGCAAATGAGCTATGCCAGGTGGATGAGCAAGTGCAGCGGCGTGGTAATAATGCACTTATGCCGCGGATATAACGACGATGTTCCATGTTTGTACCAACGATACACCGTGCTTGTGCCGTAGATACGCCATACTTATGCCGTAGATATGCCGTACTAATGCCGACTTTGGGAAGATCAATAAGTTATGGATATTGGATAAACATGCTATTTGAAAAAATTGATACATATGCGAAATATAGTCTTAGACCTGGCAGTTACGCTCGACGGCTTTATTGAAGGCCCCAATGGGGAAATAGACTGGTGCATTATGGACGACGATATGGGCTTCGACCAATTTCTCGAATCCATCGACACCATATTTTACGGCCGGGTAAGTTATGATATGTGGGGGAACTATCGACCCGATGAAAAGGCCGGCGAAGCTGAAAAGCAGTTATGGCAGCAGGTACATTCCAAAAAGAAGTACGTTTTCTCCAGCCAGCAAAAAGGCGATCATTATATAAGCACAGACAAAGTTCGCGAAATAAAAGCCCAAACCGGCAAGGATATCTGGTTATACGGCGGCGCCAAACTGATAGAAACGTTTATGGATTTGGGGATGGTGGATGTTTACCGGTTATCGGTTCATCCTGTGGTATTAGGTGCCGGTAAACCGTTGTTTAGAAATTTAAAAGAAAGAAAATACCTGGAGTTGGTGGAGGTGAACAGGTTCAGGTCGGGTGTGGTGCAGTTGATTTATAACCAACAACAAATCAAGTAGATGATCGTATTCAGCATCTTGTTCTTTATTAGCGGATATCTTTTTATGGTTCTTTTGATGATAAAGGTCGGTCTGCATATCGTTCTGGACAATTCAATGGGGTATTCTTTTACTATTTCGAAGAATTGGGAGTATCTTATGCCATATGATAAAGTGGTGGATGTTGAGTTGGAGCGCAAAAAAAGGGCTTGTAACCAAATTCAGAAATTTATGATGTATGTGCTCTTTTCATTTTTTGTGTTTGCAATTATCAATGCTATTAAGTAAGACTGTTTAGAACTGGTCCAATGCGCGTGAAAAAACTAACCGAAAAACAACTCAATGAGCTCGAAAGCCTTACAGACTGGTCTTTGACGCTGATGCAGTATATGCAGCAGACAGTAGACGAGGAATCTTTTATGATGAAAAGATTTGAAGAGGTCGTCCACGAAACATGAAAGAAACGACCTGCGCGTCATGCGCATCCTCTTCAACGACCTCAGGCAATGTGTAAAAAGCATGCCGAAAGAACACCTTACAATCCTTCGTTGAACGAGGCGTAATCAATAACCTTTCTGAATACAGTTTATTATTTAACTACTTTGATGAAATATGCGTGGACGATGCAAGAAAGGAAGAAGCAGAACCGCATCAACGACCTGTTAACCGCCTATCAACTCAAAACCGGCAAGGTATAAAAAACCAACCTGCCAAAGCGTGAGGTCCAATTCACCCCATTACAAAGTCTAACCTACACCCCCGCCAACATACCCGCATACCCTACATTTACACATGCGGAAACTCATCCTCGAAGAATGGATCTCCCTCGACGGCCACACCTCCGACAAAAACGGAAGTCTGGACTTTTTCGCCCACACCATACGCGACACCTACACCAATGAACAACAATTCCTCAACACCATCGATACCATTCTACTCGGCCGAACCACCTACGAACAATTTTCAAAAACCTGGCCGCAACGCCCCATTGAAAACGACCCGCTGGCCGAAACCATCAACAAAGGCCGCAAAATAGTATTCTCAAATACCCTGCAGGAGGCCCACTGGAGCCCATATCCCAAAGCCGAAATGGCCAATGGTAACGCCATCGAATACATCAGGCAATTAAAAGCTACACCAGGAAAAAATTTCATACTATGGGGAAGCATATCACTTGCACAAACCTTTATGAAAGAAAACCTCATCGATGAATATCGCCTGCACGTTTGCCCGGTCGTTACGGGTGGGGGTGGGAAACTATTTAAGGAAGCAATTAATCTAAAACTGGTTGAAACAAAACAATACGCCAACGGGAATACATTGCTTATTTACAGGCCAGCAGTATGACAGCCCGCATCTTTTTCGTTTATCGCACCAACACCACCGTCCCCTTCTTCGTCACCACTCTTCCCAAATAATCCACCCCCTGCACCATATACACATAAGTGCCGCTCTGCGGCGTACTGCTGCCTATACGTCCATCCCATCCCGCACCCAACTGCGAAGTATGAAACACCAACTGTCCCCAGCGGTTGTAGATCCTGAAGAAATGCAGTTGTTGTATACCCACACAAATAGGCCGGATAATTTCATTCTTCCCATCTCCATTAGGCGTAAATCCCGAAGGCATAAATATATCCGCCGGTGTTTTAAAGATCTTTACAGTAACCGTATCCGTACCTGTACACCCTGCTGCCGTTGCTGCCTCCACTACATAGGTAATGGAAGCGGGCGCAGAGGAACCATACAATGCTACGGGGTTGTGCGTGGTGGTATTATTCAATCCATAACCCGGCGTCCAGGTAAACCGGTTTGCAGCCGGATCATTCACCGCGACATTAAAAGGCAAAGATTCATTGATCACCACCGATGTATCATTACCGGCCTTCACCAGTATAGGCGGCGTAACAGCAATAAAAAATGTATCGGTAAACGCATTGGGACAACCTTCATTATACACGTTCAACAAATAATATCCCGTCGTTTTTGGCGCCACCGTCGTACCAATCGCATATGGTCTTGAACCCGCAATAGCCGGACTGCCCTCGATACCCGACTGCGGATCGCTCCATGCATAGGTAGTGCCTATGTTGATGGTGGCCTGCAGTTCGGTGCTGGCGCCATAACAAATAGAAGAGGAATGGGGAAAAATATCGGCTTGCGGATAAAGGACATTCGCATACCGCACCGTTGCCCGGTCGCTGGTGTCGGCCGGACATACACCGCTTTTTACAACTGCCCGGTAATAATTGGTAGAAGTAACATGGGCTACATCGTGCGCTGAATTTTGATCATCGATGGTATTCCAGTTCAATCCATCAAACGATTGCAGCCAGTTCACCACGCCACCCGCATGACCCACCAAACTCAAATGCGTATTCACAGGCTGGTTGGCACACACCGTCATATCGGCCGGCGCCAGTCTGCCGCCTTCCGAACGCGGATCAACGGTGATCACCGCGGCAATACTGGTATCTACCCGGCAGGTAGGGCCGTTTTGCACCACCGCTGCATAGGAGGTAGTGGTATTGAGGTTGCGTGCAGAATAACCATCGCTGGTGTTGTTTACAGGCGTCCAGTTCACGCCATCGGTACTCGATACCCAGTTCAACACCGTACCCGACCGGCCGGTAAGCGTCAATGGCGTATGGTTATCGCCGGCGCATACGTTATTGTCGCTATTGACGCGCCCGGCCACGGTGGGCGGCGTGGTCACCACATCGATGGTGGCTTTGAGATCGGTACAACTGTTTACCTGGCGAACGGCTATCTGTCCGCCTGCGGCGCCGGGTGTTACCGTGATCACATTGCTGGCGCTGCCGGAATTGATGGTCCAGCCGGAAGGAAGCGTCCAGGTATAGGTGGCATCGGCCAGCGCCGGAATAGAATATTCAATCGGGTTATTGGTACAGGCCACCTTGCTGCCGCTCACCTCCAAACCTGCACAGGAATTACGAAGGGCTACATAGGCATAAGCAAAATGACCGCCGGGTACACAATTATCGGCCTCGAAGGTGAGTGTAACCAGCGTTCCGCGATATGCCGCCAGGTCGAAGGTCACCTCCGTCCAGCCCTTGGTCCACACATCATACAAATATCTTCCGCCTTCGCCACCGCCGCCTGCATAAGAAAAAAACGGCACCGGGCTATTGGTAAATCCATTGGCAATGGCCGCGGCCGAATCGAGTGTGGCGCCTGTTGAACCGCCGCCACCACCACCGGCATCGTTAAATGTAGGCAGGTAATATTCAGGCGATGCACAGGTGATAATGCTGTCGTTTGTTTTGAGTATGGCCTTGAACAAAGGTTGCTGGTTGCTATTGTGTGTACCGTTTTCCAACACCATGGCATAGGCATAGGTCATGGTGTAGGGAACTTCTTTTGGTCCGGGTGGCACATTGATGGTATAGGTAATAGCCCTCGTAAATCCACCGGGTGCGCGGCTGCTGCTGTTCAGGTCGCGCGAAGTAGCGGTAGACCCAAGCAGCACTGAATAATTGTAAGCATAACCATTAATAGTGGGAATGGTAGGAAAGCCGCCATACAGATCGTTGTACGTATTGGTGATCACCTGGATGCCGTTGATCTGCATGGTATATTCCGGGATGACCACCCGTCCGGAATTGGAGCCGGGATAGGTTTGTGTGCCGCCGCCTACGAGGCCGGTTTGGGCAGACCACATGCTGAGGTCCCTGGCCGAGAAATCGATATTCACCGGGCAGGTTTGTATTTGCGACCAGGCAGGCAAAGCCACAGCCCATGCAGCAACACAAAGCAGGTATGTTAGCCAGTTTTTTGCCATAAGCAGCAAAGGGCAAACTATGATCAACAACTATACTGGGAAATGTGAGGAAAGGGTTGCTTAAAGTCTACACTAAATGTATCATATTAGCGGCAAATTGCAAGGGATTTTCCCGGTGAATCTATACATAACTCAGCCACCATTTTTGCCGGTTGGCTTTTTTATAGGCATCGTACCGGCGGCAAAGCGGGTACAAGGCGATCATTATCACTATCCACAGCACATACACCACCCATAGGGGATACCCATATCCCATGAGTTGCTCATTGGCGGTAACCCAGGTATGCAATACCATATCGTGCCAGGGATGACCCGAAATTACCATGGCGGCAACGCCCAGCAGGTGGATAAAATAAATATGAATGATGTAGAAGAACATAGGTACGCGGCCCAGCACCACCAGTTTTTGGGTGAACGTATTTACCGGCTTTTCGGTAAAGGCCAGGAACAGCAGGGCCGGACCCAGGGTCATGAGTGTGTATAGTAAGGAGGGCGGGTATTTGGTGGTATTTAAAAACGACAAAAACGTAAAAAACGGCGTGGACTGTTGCGACCAGGGTTGCGGATCACCATAACCATTGATGAAACGGATGATTATGAACAACAGCACGGCGCCCAGGCCCAGTGTGATCAGCCATTGTTTGCGGCGTGCGGCATCGTAGGAGGGAAGATAGAGTTGACCGAATGTATAGCCTGTGCACATGATGCCGATCCAGGGTAGCAAGGGATATCCAATAAAAAAATCAGCCGGGCCGATGCTAAGTGGCGCCTGCCGGTGCATGATGTTGTAGATATCTGATGAGCCCGGAACATAATCCAGGATATTATGCCCTGCAATCAATATTAAACCGATAGCCAGTATTACAGGTGAAGGCAGCCAAACCAATGCGGCCAGCACCATCATGCTTATGCCCAATGCCCAGATAACCTGTAGTATAAAAACAGGAAATGCAGGATTGAACAACCATCCGAATGTGATGATGAAAATTTCTGCGAATACCAGCCAAAGTCCTCTTGTAAGCAAAAAAGAAGACAGTTGCTTTTTTGTTTTATGCACGCCGCTTAAGAAAGCCGACGTTCCCGCCAAAAACGTAAATACCGGCGCGCAGAAATGCGTGATCCACCGGGTGAAGAACATAGCGCCATCCGTTTTCGACAGATCGGTGGGATCGAACAGGAAGGCCGCCCCATGAAAATAATCCCGAACATGGTCGAGGGCCATGATCACGATGACGGTGCCCCTTAACAGGTCTATGGACTGTATGCGTTTGTTGGAATTCACAGCTATACTATAATTGTTCTGTGAATTTAGTTGTTTTTAGAATAAAATACTGGGTTTGTCCTATGTTTTCGAATAAAATTCTACTTCGGTCTCATATTATTTTTACCGTTTGATCGTTATAACTACAACAAAATCCAAACTTTTTGAGAAGACTTGTACCCCTGTTTACCGTACTGGCCTGCGCCCTGCATGCCCATGCCCAAACATCGGCCGGTTCCGATACCGGCGCCCTGAAACCGCAGCAGGATCTTGTTATCAAAGCGTCTACCATTATTAAGATCGAGAACCTGGGTGTGAATATCAACTCCGATTTGCCCGAGTTGCGGCCAACGATTTCCGCCGACGGCAACCTCTTGTTTTTTATTTGCGAGAACCACCCGGCCAATACCAAGTACAATTCGGTGCCCAATTCGCAGGACATTTGGTATTCTACCCGCGACAGCGCCGGCAACTGGAGCGAAGCGCGGCACTTAAAATATCCATTGAATACTGTTCAATACAATGCCGTGTATTGGATATCGCCCGATAAAAACCGCATTCTTATACGCGGCGCTTTTTTAAATGGCGGCGCTTATATGGGAAAGGGTGTTAGCCTGTCTATTAGAAATAAAGAAGGCCGCTGGGGTGAACCGATCATGCTTCGTATAAAAAATTATCATAAATACGACCGCGGACTTACCTCCGGCGCCACCATGGCGCATGATGGTAAAACCCTGCTCTTGTACATGACGCCCAAAGAGGGCAGCGCCATAAACGACATTTACGTATGCTTCCTGGAACCCGACGGCACCTGGACCGAACCAAAAACCCTGGGCAAAACTATTTGTCTGCCCGAATACGATGAAATGACACCCTATATAGCAGCCGATGGCGTTACGATGTATTTCAGCAGCAACCGCCCCGGTGGGATAGGCGACAACGACATTTGGATGACCAAACGACTCGACAAGACCTGGCAAAAATGGAGTGAGCCCGTGAACCTGGGTGCGCCCATCAATACCGAAGGCTGGGATGCCTTTTTTACCCTGGATGCCGGCGGTGAGTATGCCTATCTTACCAGCAATATCAATTCCTATGGCGAGAGTGATATTGTGCGTGTAAAATTGCTGGAGCGCGAGAAACCCGATCCCGTGGTGCTGGTGCATGGCAATGTATATAATGCAAAAACCAAAGAGCCCATCAGCGCTTCGCTGGTATATGAAACATTACCCGATGGTACAGAGGCCGGTAATGGTATATCCAGCCCCGTAGACGGTTCGTTTAAAATTGTATTGCCTTACGATAAGAATTACAGCATTCATGCCCGCGCCGATAAGTTCTTTGCACAATCGGAAAACCTGAACCTGGACTCACTGGTGAAGGCCGGGTATAAAGAAATTCATAAAGATCTGTACCTGGTGCCCATAGAGATCGGGCAGATCGTTCGTTTGAACAATGTGTTTTTTGATTTTGACAAATGGGATCTTCGTCCGGAATCATACGTGGAGTTGAACAGGGTAGTGAAGTTGTTGAAAGAAAACCCGGGGATAGAAATCGAGATGAGCGCACATACCGATGCCTATGGTACCGATGCGTATAATATGACCTTGAGTGAAAACCGTGCGCGGTCGGTAATGGAATATATTATTTCGCAGGGAATACCGAGAGAGCGGATCATATCGCAGGGTTATGGTGAAACAAGGCCCGTGGCGCCGAATGATACCGATGAGAACAGGCAGTTGAACAGGAGGGTGGAGTTTAAGATTTTGAAGAATTAAAAATAAACCAACATACCGCCAGCTACCGATATCTGTCTTTTTCCCTATCTGGTAAACATAATTCCCTATTGCGACACCCCTTTACGCTCCGATGATCAATTTTTGCATCGCAAAAATTGATCATCGATATGCGACTAATCTTACTAACTATTACCTTCTTATTTACCTGCTCTGCATTTGCCCAACAACACGGAACCATAAAAGGCGTCATCACCACCAGCGACGGCAAACCCGCCGCCAACGTGAGCGTAAAGATCGAAAACGCCCGCCAGGGCGATATCACCAATGAAAAAGGTGAGTATATGATACGCCGTGTTGCCCCCGGCAGCCGGCTGTTGAAAGTAACTGCCGTTGGCGCCGTGGCACAGGAACGCACGCTGACCGTGGAGGCCGGCAAAACCATAGCAGCCGATTTTATATTGAATATAAACGCCAGCCAACTGGAGGAAGTAGTGGTGAGCAGCCGCAACCCCGATAAAGAAAACCGCTTTGTGGCCAAGATGCCGCTGACCAACCTCGAGAACCCGCAGGTGTATAATACCGTATCGGCCGAATTGCTGAAGCAGCAGGCCATCACCAATTTCGACGATGCCTTGCGCAACGTGCCCGGCATTTCGCGCACCTGGGAAAGCACCGGCCGCCCCGGCGACGGCGGTAGTTATTTTGCGTTGCGTGGTTTTGACGCACAGCCGATGCTCACCAATGGATTGCCCGGACTGAGCTTTGGCAATCTCGATCCCTCGAATATCGAGGAGATAGAAGTATTGAAAGGTCCATCCGGTACCTTATTTGGCGGCAGCGTATACAGCTATGGCGGCATGATCAACACCGTTACCAAAAAGCCGTATTACGATTTTGGAGGCGAAGTAGCTTATAATTTCGGCAGCTTTGGATTGAACCGCATCACTGCCGATTTTAACACACCACTGAGCAAAACCGAGAAGATAGCCATGCGTGTAAACATGGCTTATCATAATGAGAACAGTTGGCAGGATGCCGGTTTCAAGAAATCGTTTTTTGTAGCGCCGTCTTTGTCGTACGTCGTAAACGACCGATTGTCCTTCCAGGTGATGACTGAATTTTTAGATGAAGAAAGGGCCGTGCCGCCGGTGTTCTTCCACAGCGACCGGTACACCCCGCTGCCTTTTAAAAACTTATCGGAGCTGAATTTGAACCGCGAGTTGTCATTCACCAGCAATGAGCTTACGATGAAGAATCCGCGGTTTAATATGCAGGCGCAGATGTTGTATAAATTGTCCAGCCAGTGGACATCACAAACCGTGGTATCGCGCAGCACTGTAAAATCGAACGGTATTTATACCTATATATGGGATGATGATCCGTCTACAGCCGATTATTTCAACCAATATTTTCACCGCGATGCGTTTACGCAATCGGCTACCGACATTCAGCAGAACTTCAATGGAGATTTTATGATCGGCAAGGTGCGCAACCGGTTGCTGGTGGGACTGGATTTTTACAGCCGTACCACCATCGATCATGGCTCAGACTGGGTAGTAGGCAGGGTGGTTACCCCGCAGGGTGAGGTGATAACCGAAGACCCATCATCGGGCGATCCCATACCGGCCGTGCCGTTGACATTGTCGGCCGTGAATGCATTGATCGATCAAACCGGGTACGTGGTAAACAGTAATGTCACCAACAGTTTTTACAGTGCCTATGTATCGGATGTGGTGAACATTCTTCCCAATTTGATGGCCATGGCCAGTTTGCGTGTGGATCATTTCCGTTCAGGCGGTGAAAAATTTATCGATGATGAAGATTTTGATCAAACCCTGGTATCGCCCAAGTTGGGATTGGTGTATCAACCCATACCCGACAGGCTATCGTTGTTTGCGAACTATATAAATGGTTTTATCAACCAGGAGCCGCGTCAAACCACCAATGGTTTAAAAAGTTTCAAGCCCGAACATGCCAACCAGCTGGAATATGGTATCAAGGCCAACCTGTTTGGCGGCAAACTGTTTGGTACGGTATCCGTATACGACATTCGTGTTCGCGACCGTGTGGTACCGTTGCCGGATGATATGAATGATTACAGGCAGGGCGCCAAGGTGAGCAGCAAGGGCTTTGAAGTGGACCTGACTTCGAACCCTGTGGCCGGTTTGAATTTGATTGCAGGGTATAGTTATAACGATATCCAAAGCCTGGCAGGCACCTTCAACGATTTTTATTCAGAGCCCGGCCGTTCACCTGGTGGGCAGGGTCCGAAGAATTTGGCGAACTTCTGGGCTACGTATAAATTTTTGAAAGGTGGATTAAAGAATTTTGGAATAGGCGTTGGTGGTAACTGGGCCAGTGAGTACAGGGTGATTGATAACAGTGCTACTGGTAATTTTGACTTGCCTTCGTATACGCTGGTAAATGCGAGTTTGTTTTATAATGGCGAAAAGGTAAGGGTGACTTGTAATGTAAATAATTTGAATGATGAAGAGTATTATATTGGGTATTGGAGTGTGAACCCGCAGAAGGGTAGGAATTTTGTGATGAGTGTGGCGTATAAGTTTTAAAGAAGAGTTTACATTGTTGAATGCGGCAAGCTGGTGGGTCGGCTTGCCGCATTTTGTTTAAGTAGGTTTAAGGTTGTTATTGGTTTTCGGGATTGTTGTTTTTTTACAGGATGATAAAACTCTACCTTTCCTGTTGCCTTCTTTTTTCGCTTGCAGCAAGCGCGCAGGATGTTACCCAACGCATCGACCGTCATTTATCACGTTCCGGTGCTTTTAATGGCACTGCACTAGTGGTGTATAAAGGGCAGGTATTGTTGCACAAAGGGTATGGTTATAAGGATGCCCGTTTGAAAACCTTCAATGATACAGCTACCCTATACAGGATTGGTTCCTTATCAAAGCCATTTACCGCCATGGTGGTTTTGCATTTGGTGGAAAAGGGAATGTTGCGCGTGGATGATGTAATGTCTAAATACCTCCCGGATTATCCTGCAGGTGATTCCATCACTATAGAGCAGTTGTTGATACACCGTACCGGCATCAAAGAATATTTGGCTGTAAAATCCATCCAGGACTTGCCTGACGATGCTCCACCCACTACGATGGATTGGTTGATCAATACGTTTAAGCATGAACCGCGTTATATAAAACCTGGTGATGTATTTCCTTACTCCAACTCCAATTATATTGTACTGGCTGCTATTATTGAAAAGGTTACCGGTGAAAAATTCGAGCATGTAGTGCGCAGGGTGATCTTTCAACCTTTGGGTATGGCACATTCAGGATTTGATTTTTTGCATTTGGCGGGCGGTGATAAATCAACCGGTCATGAAAAAACCAGGGATGGTATGAGGGCAGTGGTTGATTTTGACAGCACGTATGCGCCGGGCTGTGGATCGATGTATACCAATGCACGTGATTTATATAGATTTTACAAGGGATTGTATGGTGGGCTTGTGGTAAGTGACAGTATGCGTGAGCAGGCTTTTGTTCCGAGGAATTGGAAGTATGGATATGGATGGTTTAGTTATGCGGCATATGGAAAGAAGTGTATTTCGCATCCTGGTGGCGTGCCGGGTTTTGTAGCGGATATGAAGTTTTATCCTGATGATGATTTGTTGATTGTGTTGTTGAATAATTATAATGTAGGTAAGGCGGATGCGGATAAAATTGCGGGAATGGTGTTTGGGAAGCGATATAGGAGGTCGGGGTTGTGAGGATTTATAATGTTATGTGGAATTGGGCGGGTGGTTTTTGGGAATGTTGTTGTTGATAGATGAAAAAGTGCGGGAAAAGCCGGTATTTTGGGATTGCTTTTTGGAACTGTTGATGTCGCTAAGGGAATTCGTGTAGTTAATGAACGGGAATCCAGCTTTACCGAAGTAACTGGCAAGGGGAAGTAAGTTAGTGTGGCTATGCAATTCCTTCGGGATACCCTTAAAAAGTGTATTAGGGGGTACAAAGTTTGAGTTTATACCCTTGCCGTTTGGATTTAATGCCATTGGAAGTGGACCTGGACCGTCAAAGAGCTGACTGCGAGGCTTCCCGTGGTTGCTTGTAGGGATAAAAAGGAGAATGGGGGGTATTACTAAGGTGAATAGTGACCTTGACAAAGCGGGTTGTATATGTTCCAAAGCTGGGTTGGGTGGAATTGAACTTAGGTGAGGGTATCATGTAGCTTCGTGATGGGTATAAGTAGGAACTTTGGGGGTATCAATCAGTTTTTTGGTTATTGATACAGCTTAGTTGTGGTATGGATTGGCTTTAGTGACGTTGCTTGTGGCCATTTAATGGATTGAATTTACTTTTTTGCAGGGCTATGTGACTTTTGTGGGGTGGTAAGTTGGTTTGGTGGGTAGGGAAGTAGGTTGGGTGGCGGTGGAAGTTCTGAAAAGGAGGGGGTAAAGGAAGGATATGAATGTGGGTAGGTCGGAAAAGTAACCTGGAATTCTGAATTATATGGTGGTTATTCCGAATTGGGAGGTAGAAGTTGAGGTAGGGGATGGAGGAAAAGGGGTGGGGAGTGGTATAGTTCGCGGGTTCTATGGGAACAAACTGGAGGGCGCCTAATCACCTGGCAATTAATTTCTTAATAAATTTTTATAAAAACCTGATTTTCTCTATTTTTGCACCCCGTTTAGGGCAAACGTGTTCCAGGACGGAATTTATTTTGGCGGGATAGCTCAGGTGGTTAGAGCGTTGGATTCATAACCCAAAGGTCTCGGGTTCAACTCCCGATCCCGCTACGAATGGCAAATGGCTTCACGAAGGTGGAGCCCTTTCTATTTATTTCTTTCCATAAACACATTCGTTAGGACCACCCGTGCTCAAAAATTTGTCGAAAATATGAGGATACTTGAAGTGATCAAGTAAAATGTGAAAAACACCTGTTGATTTTGATACAAATTTTTGTAATCTTGGATATTAGCATTCAATATTCAGTGTTGATGCAATAGAAATTTCCAAATGTGGTTGCTATTATTATTTAAGATGGAATTTAGCCATTTGTCTTTAAACGAATTATTTAATCTACAATGTACCCAAAGTGTTGTTGGTACTGAATGGACCCTGCACCAACTTTCCCCATATATTGGAAAAGTTAAATCCTCCATTGCAAAGTTTTTAGTAGAGAATTTTACAGAAAGAGGTCAAACCATTTATGATCCATTCTGTGGGGCGGGAACAATTCCTTTCGAGGCTTGGGTATCGGGAAGGAATGTAATCGCTAACGATTTAAACAAATATGCCTTCGTTCTTACAAAGGCTAAGCTATTTCCGCCGACTTGTCTAGAAGATGTATTAAACCAAATTGAGTTATTCGAACCAATCGTTTCAAACTTAGTTCAAGACATTTCACTCCAGAATGTACCAGAGTGGGTGAAGGCATTTTTTCATGAAAAAACATTGAAAGAAATAATTGCCTGGACAGAAATACTCAGAAGAAATGATTGTTGGTTTTTGATGTCATGTTTGCTGGGAATTTTACACCATCAGCGACCAGGCTTTCTTTCCTTTCCATCAAGTCATACCGTTCCTTACTTGCGTATTAGTAAATTCCCAAGGGAAATGTTTCCTGACTTATATGGATATAGATGTGTCAAAGATCGTTTAATCAAAAAGGTCAAGAGGGCATTGAAGAGATATCCACAAGTAGATAATTCTCTCAATAGAAATGTTACAAACGAAGATGCCTGCAGCCAGATTCTACCATTCATGGTAGATGCAGTTATAACAAGTCCACCGTACATGCGACGATTGGATTATGCAAGAGATAATAGGCTACGGCTATGGTTTTTGGGTGTTTCTGATTATAAACCATTAGATTCTATTATTTCTCCTAAAGAGAATGATTTCGTAAATATAATCAAAACCTGTTTGAATAATTGGAATAGCATTATTAAGCCTGGAGGAAAATGTATATTGTTTTTGGGTGATAATTACAGTAAAACAATGAAAATCACCTTGCCAGACTTTCTCGAAAACGTACTTAAAAACGAAATTGGTGATTTCAATCTTATTTTCAAACATGAGAGTGTAATTCCAAATAACAGAAGGGTTAGAAGAAATTATATTGGAAATAAATCGGAAACGTTGCTTGTCTTTCAAAAAACTAATTCTCCAAAAAAAAATACCAATGATATCAATAGCGATGTTTAATAATAAAGGTGGGGTCGGAAAAACTACTCTTACTTGTAATATCGCTTCTTATATTGCTCATCAATATCAAAAGCGAGTGTTAATTGTTGATTGTGATCCTCAGTGTAATTCTACCCAACTTTTGATGGGGCAAGAATTTGCTACAGAATTGTACTGGGGCGGGGAAAGAGAGATCGAAGTAACGACAATAAGTCAGATTCTACAACCTATCGAAGACGGGGAATCAACAATTAGTGATAATATCCTTCCCATAAAGAGTTCGGAAACTAGATTTAATGTCGATCTTATTCCTGGTGATCCGAAATTTTCTATTATAGAAGATAGGTTAGGCGCAGCTTGGCATGATTTGCTTGGAGGAAATATAGGCGGTATTAGACAAACAAATTGGAATACATTTTTAAGTAATAAAATTAGAAATAAGTATGACTACGTTTTCTATGATCTAGGCCCAAGTTTGGGTTCTATTAATCGGAGTGTTCTGATTGGTTGTGATTGTTTCTTGACCCCAATGGGTACTGATATTTTTAGTATTCTCGGAATTAAAAATATAGCTGAATGGTTAAGAAAGTGGTTGTCGTTGTACGACAATTCACTACGAACTTGTGAAGAAAGAACGCCTGGTAAAATAAAATCTTTTGCAATTCCAAAAGTTTTGAAAATTAAAAAAGGGTATATCGGATATACGATACAACAATACATTACTAAGAGTTATGCGGGAGTACGGCGTCCAACAAAAGCATACGAAGAAATAATTAACAACGTTCCCGATCAAATTGATTCATCGTTAAAGGCATATTTAAAAGACACACTAAGTCGTGATGATTTAAAGCTCGGCGATATACCACACTTGTACAGTTTAATTCCATTAGCTCAATCAAACTCTTGTCCCATTTTTAAATTGAAGACAAATGATGGATTGGTTGGTACACAATTCAAACAAGTTCAGGACTATGAAAGAATACTTTCAGTGATTGTAAGAAATTTATTTGAAAATCTTATTAAGTAATAATGAATTGGCCATCTTCATTAATAACTGAGATTGCGCACAGGAGATGTATAATTTTTTTAGGTTCTGGAGCTTCCGCCGGAAGTGTAAGTTATGATGGGACAAAAAAACCGCCAGATTGGGGTGAATTTCTTAAAAGCTTAATTGAATTAATACAAAATAAAGACGAAGATAAGAAAGTAATTACATCTCTTATTGAAAAGGATAAATATTTAGAAGCTGCGGAGGTCATTTATGAATTAGTACAGAAAGCTGATTATAACAAATTTGTTCGTGCAGAATTTGAATTGCCAAAGTTTAATCCATCAAAAATTCATGAAATAGTTTTAGAATTAGACCCTAAAATAGTAATAACCACTAACTACGACAAAATTTATGATAATTATTGTACGCAAGGTAATGCTGTTGATGGTTACAATGTGTCTAAATATTATGAGCAGCACTTGATTTCAGATTTAAGATCGCCCACAAGAACAATTATTAAGGCACACGGATGTGTCTCAGATCCTTCAAAGATGATTTTAACGAAATCTCAGTATTTCAAAGCTCGTAAGGAACATCCAAATTTCTATAAAATATTAGATGCGCTATTCTTGACTCATACAATACTTTTTATCGGCTACAGTCTTAATGATCCGGATATACAGTTAATATTAGAAAATGTGAACATAACTGCTCCATCTGATCACCCTCATTACTTTGTCGTAGGAGATAATTTGAATGATATATTAAAAAAGTCAAATAAGGTTTCCTACAATTTGGATTTTATTGAGTATCCGGCTGGCAAATTTGACGAGTTAAATAATGGGCTTTACGAACTTCTGCAAAAGGTCCAAGAAGTTCGTGTTTCGAACCCTTCCGCGTAATTATCTGTATGCGATAACTAGAATTAAAAAATGTTGCGTCGATTGCGCGAGGAGTGAGCGTGTCGGATAAGGTGAGGTGTGTCGCTATGCTCGCCAGGGGCTATCAATTTTATAAACCCGATAAACTTAACTGATGTGGTGAGACAAAGTATGGCTAAAAATGCCTGCATTCCATATTTTAGGTTCTTAGCTTAATATTACGAAAACTACACTAACTAAAAACCGGTTCCCATTCATTTCTCGCATACGCCTCTTCTAAAACCGCCGTAAAAGCCGGATCGACAGTAAATCTTCGATCATTGATCCTGGCAATAGATTGCCCTATCAAAATAGAATTCATAGCAAATGCCGATGTAAAATTGGCCAGTTCATCGAGATGAATGGCTCTGCTGATTACTTCTATGCCAAATTGAGGCAGCTTTGCTGTTATCAGTTGAAGCGTTATGCCAGGAAGCGCCGGTGTAGTCGGCACAACCACTTTTTTGCCGTCGTAGAAACCAATATTCCATACGGAGCCTTCAGAAATATTCCCCTGGCTATCGGTATACAAAACATCGTCGAATCCTGCGGCCAGGGCCTGTTGTTTATAGGCGAGTATCCCCAATGCAATTCCTGCATGTTTTATCGCAGGCAATATTCTTTCGTAAGTATATGATTTTACAGCAATGGGATCACTACCAGGATACAAAGGAGCCGATTTGGTGATTAATACCTGGAGGTGTTCTTCTTTTGCAGTATGCAAATGCTCAGGACGTACAAACACATGTATACGTAGCGAACATGGCGCATCATCATCGGCCAGTATATGCCTGATATATGCTTGTATTGTATCGTTGTGTACCGAACATTGAAAAAGTTGCAGACTGCTTTGTTCAAGCCGTTGGAGGTGGAGGCGCAACCCCCGCACTTTCTTTTGCCTGACCTGCATAGAGGTAAAATGCCCATAGTTCAACCCGGCTAAAACCGGAAGATCGGTTATGTCAACCGGTTGGCCGTTTAGCTGTTGCTGGAAGTTGGAATGGTATATCATTTGAACGAAAAATGGTATACAATAAACAACAAAAGCGGGTAATGGTTCTTAGGATGTATGTAGCCAAAACGGATCAATAATCACTGCCTTCATCATTTGCTCGATAGAATGCCGGTTTCATTTTTACAGGATACGCTTCACTAATTTTAATTGACTTTTCAGAGCATATAATTTTCTTGTTCCTAAATTTCGCTTCTTTTCTATCCTTAATTCACGTCTATGAGGGAATTGAAGTGTATCGGAATGTACTTGATTTGCCTGTTTGTAGCTTCTACCAGTCATTCATTCGCTTTGCTTAAAATCTAAAATTACAGACAAAGATAGCCAGGCGTGGGAGGCCTGCCTCCCTGCCATTACTATAATTATTAATCCAAAAAAACATGAAACAACCTCCCATCATTACTACGCGCGACCGAAAACTTTCCCTATGGCAAACACTGGGAGAATCGCTGCAGCGGTACATCCACAAAGATATGAGCACCTCCGAAGTACGCCAGTTGCCTTTTATGCAGGCTATTTATGCACATGTGCAGGAAGCGCAGGGAAAAAAGCTGCCCGGGCTACAGCCGGAAGCCGCCTTGCTGGCCGAAAAATCGAAGACCTTTTATGCGCTGGCGCAAACCGCTACGGTGGTTCCAACTGTCGACTCTGAAGTAGCGGAAAAAGGCCTCGATCCCCGCGACTACAGCGACGAAGACAGTGCATGGGTATGGCTGGCCCTTACCTGGTGGGAGTACATGAACATGCAGCAGATCATTAATGCGCCCTGGTACCAGGAGATAGCGGAAGCTATTATGAATAGCTCCCCGGCGGGCGCGGCGCTGCTGGCCGCCCAGTGGGCGCTTCAAAGCTCCGATGAAAAGATACAGAAGATCATCACCTACCGTAAATGGCACGATCAGGGGGCCGGACTGAACTTCTCCAAAATTGCCTGGACCTTGCCCAATGATGCCAGGGTAGTGATGCTGGGCGACTGGGGTACCAGCAATGACGACTGCAAACAATTACTGAAAGCCATATGGCTCCAGGAAGACCCTGCAGCTTTTGTACACCTGGGTGATATTTATTACTCAGGTTCCAAAGAAGAATGCGACAACAATTTTTACAACATCTTCCGGCAAGTGGCGCAGGAACTGGGAAAGCCCATGGTGCCTGTTTTTACCATTCCCGGTAACCACGAATACTATTCGATGGGCAAAGGGTTCTATTACCTCATCGATAAAATGAACGCCGACAGCCATCAGCGGCAGGGTGGGAGCTATTTCTGCCTGCGCACGGCCGATAACAAATGGCAGTTCCTGGGTATGGACACGGGTCAGGACGACAACAATCCGTATGTGACGGCACTGTCGCCATTTGCTCCGCAACTGATGGGCGATCGCGACAGCCATGGTGAGCTGGCCTGGCACCAGGATAAACTCAGCAATTTTAGCGGGCAAACGATCATGATGTCACACCACCAGCTGTTTACACGTGATGCCAGTAATATGATCGACAGCGATGTGGAACCTTATTTCAACCGTTACCTGCATAGTTATTTATCTCCGTATTTTGATAAGATAGCGGCCTGGTTCTGGGGGCATGAACACAGCTTTGCCATCTACCAGGATGGCATCTTTGGACTGGCAAAAGGCCGCCTGCTGGGCAGCAGCAGCTATGAAGTGCCGCAAACCAACAGCGACGGTACCAGCTTTTACGACAATGATTATCCCATCGTTCCCTATGCGCCGGATAATGTGCAGCCACCGGTAGACGGTGATGGCTTCTTTTATCATGCATGCGCCGTATTCGATTTTAAAAGAATGAACCCATCCGACCCTATCAAGGTAAAATACTATTCATTCCCCAGCTGGGCGCAATACGAAAGCATGCCGGCAAATGCCAACCTGCAGTTGATGTATTCAGAGGAAATAGGCGCATCACCCATGCGTGCTTTCTGTTGGACGGGAAATGATAAAATGGATGATGATATTGTAAGCAACAGTACACCGTCGCTGCTTCAAAACGGGCACCACCTGTATATTGCTTTCAATAAAGCGGCCGGTGGCAGCAGCAGCAACAATATGCTGATGATGGCCAGCTACGACCAGAACAGGAATGATAATAACTGGGGCAACCCTGTTGCGGTATCTTCCAATGGTAACAAGGTGTTCACGGCCCATGGTCCCGGCCTTACCGTGCACAACGGTACTTATTACCTGGTATATGCCGATGCATCGAACGGCAACAAGGTGGGCATTATCAGCAGCACCGATCTGAAAAACTGGAGCAAGACTTTGTACTTTAAGATCAATAACCAGACTTTTTCATCCAACTCGGCCATATCCTCGGTATGGATCGGCAATACCTGCTACATATCTTTCCAGGATGCTGCTACCAAAAGTATTACCCTGATTGCTACAGATATGAATACCAGCCGTACGATTAGTGTACCCAATCTTCCATCAGGTCCGGGTACCCCCAGCTTAGCCGGGTCTGGCAGCAGTTTGTACCTGTTCTACCGGTACGACGATAGCCATTCAAGCTATATATACTGGCAGATATACAACACTTCTTCGGGTGTGTGGACCAATAAAGGTTGTGTAACAAACGACGGTATCAAACACAGTGTGGGTACGCCAAAATCAACCAGCGCCGTTGCAGCCATCGTAGAAGCGAATGGCGACATTACCATATTCTATGGTGCACGTGATGTTAATGACCAGAAGACCATTAACTGGGCAACCTATAGTATTGCTCAACATGTATGGTCAGGTGGGGTGTCGCTCCCGCGGATGAAAAAAGACAGTAAGCCGCCTTTTATGCAGAAGTCGCCGGCAGCCATTGCGCTTCCTGCCGGTGGCGCCTACGTGGCCTTTATCAGCCGCTCTGATAATACGGTGAGATGGGCAGCGCGTACCTGATGACCATAAACTTAAAAGGTTGCCGCCTGGCAACCTTTTACATTTATTATCACCTTACTTCCTTCTCATACTTCGCAAACAATTTCTTCACTGTTGCTACCGCATCGCCCACGGGCTCGGTATTGTAACCTCCCTGCTTATTCACCCAGTTCCATTCCCATACCTTCATTGTTCCCTCAAATGCTTTTTGATCGAAAGGCTGGTTGTTGTCGAGGGCGTTGATCGCTGCAGTAAAGAACTGCTGCCAGCGGGGTAGATAAAAATCGTTCAGCATGCCCGACCATTGTTTACAGGCGTATTCATGAAGACCACTATTTTGATCGCCCCACAGCGTGATGAGGTTGCGGGCATTTTTTTCATACAGTTTCTTTTCGGCAGGAGTGGCGCCCCATTGAACAGCATCGTTCAGCCAGCGGCCCAACAGAAAATCAGGTTGCGTGGCCAGCAGGGTCTCCATGTCGCTGATCACATTGGTAAATCGGTTGAATATACTTGTGAACTGCTCCTTGTTTTTTTGCTGGTAGGCTTTGGCAAAATCACGTTGCAGGGTGTCGGCATAATTGGCGAGTACCTGGCGGGTGATGTCTACCAGGTCATAACGGAAACCTGCGCTGGTGTTGAGTTGTTCGGATGCTTTTACCATCAGTTCCCAGGCAGGTACCAGGTCGGCGGGGCGGTATCCTTTGGTTGGGTTGGTACAGGTGGTTTTGGCGGCAAAAGTGGGGCGGCCGGTGATGATGCTCTCGGGCCCTCCATTCGATACACCGGCATTGTACACGGTATTCTTTAATATCATCCAGGCCTTTTCCGCATCGGCATTGTAGGCGCCATAGCGGCGGCGTGCATAGTTTTTGATCCAGCTGTCGAGGTCAATGGGTTGATCGCGCCACACGTTCTCCAGCATCAGCGCATACATAACAGGGTTTTGTTCGATGGCTTCGGGTGTTAACCCAATACCGCTTAATTGCCCGGCCTGGGGCTGGCCAAGCAGGGAGGCGGGTGTACCGGCCACTTCATCCATACGGCCATACATGCTGATGTTGCCACCGAAATTATGCAGCATACACCAGATCCAGGGTTTGCCGTAATAAGCTTCTGTTTTATTCCATACGGGGTTGTTCTCGCTCCACAGATCGAGAATGATCATACGGTCGTCGGGAACGGCATTCAGCAAGGCTTTTATTTGCGTGGGTTTCCAAAAGCTCGATTGGAAATGAAACAACCATCCCTGCATGATCCATTTGGCCTGCGCATCACCGGCGGCCATGGCCTGGTATACCTGTTTGCTCATCCGGCTCAGGTAGGTGCTGTCGTTGGTGGGTGGTTTGTTTTCGTTGAAGGTATCGGCCGAATACAAATGATCGGTGCCGTATGTTTTGGTTTGCTCTTTTATAAAACGTTTACCTATTTCAATAAATAGGGGGTCTTCGGGATCCAGGATATATACCTGCGGAAAACCCGACCATTTGGTTTGTTTCAACAAGGCTTTGGGATACCGTTTTTTAAAAGCGGGTGGTACGTGACCGGTAAATGCGGGCAACACGGGCATCATGCCCAGCTCGCGTTGCCTGGCCAGTATCTTTTTTTGCAAGGCCTCATGGCTTTTCATCCACGACAGGGGCAAAGGGCCGCCCCATCCATCGAGATTGCCCATCCAGAACCAGTTGAAATAGGCTGGTCCGCTGAAAAAACTTTCCAGTTCCTTATCGGTAAAACCAAGACTTTTATACACGCGGCGCCAGATGCTATTCTGACCGGTCAATGCCAGCGGCATATTGATGCCATTCAGCGCCATCCAGTCTATCTCTTTTTCCCAACGCTCCCAGTTCCACCAGCTCATGGTATAATTAAAGGTGCAATAATTGAGATAGTAGCGGTAGGTATAGGGTGTCGTTTGCCTGATCTTAGCAGGTACTACGGGCATGGGATCGGGAATAGCCAGGTTGCTGCCATTCCAACTGATATCACAATGTGCAAAGTTTTTCAGGTAATGGTTCAGCGCACTGGCAACAGATAAACCATTGGATCCGGCCAGCACAATCTTGTTGCCTTCTGAATACAATTCAAATACATCGCCTTTTTTATCAGCCGGTATAAACTTTATTTCAAATTTATCGTGCACCTGCGCGGGCAGTACCCGTTTGATCAAAGCATAAGCGGCATCCTTTCTGACTTTGGCTGTATCGGTGGCATTAGCAGTGAATACAGTGGCCAGCAATACCACCACTACAATTTGTAAGCGCATACTTTTCATTCTATAAAAATTAGTTTTCATTCACCAATTGAATGGCTTTTTGTACAGGATCAGCATAGGGTTGTATGCGGCTTACGCCGGGCTTTTTCAACCATTGTTCTTCCCAATTTTTCCTGTTGAAGTTGGCATTGAATAAAGTTTCACGAACCCTGGGAACATAATAGTCACGGATAAGTCCGCTCCATATCCTGGCGGCATAATCATCGATGGTGCCGCCCCAGCTGGTGATCAGCCGTTTGGCATTGGATTCATAATAGTTTTTCCGCTTTTTACCCGAGCCATGCATACGCGCATAATCCACCCAGTTTTGCAGGCGATAGGTGGTATGTGATTCAAGCAGGCTATCGGCCTGTAGCATCAAACGGATGGCTGTTTCGCCGCATCGTTTTTTCTGCGCGGCATCGTTTGCTGAATCGGCTTTCAGCGCCAGTTTGTATTGCTCATCGGCTTTTACGCCCAGGTACATGGCCGCCAGTTCAATGGCATCTTCTTTATACAGTTGATCGCCTTTCATTTTATCAGCAGCCGATAAAAAGGTTTTGATGCCATGCAAAAAGGTGGAATCGCTATACACGCTTCCCTTCCTGCGGTTATCGTACCGTACGGTTTGCCATACAAATCGCGGATAAGAACCAAAAGAATTATAACAGGAAGCAAATAAAGAAGCATAGGCCGACAATATCTCCTGCGGCGTATTGCCGTAACGGGCGTTGCAATATTCTTTCGCCCATTGGTTGATGTCGATCGTTTTATTGCTCCATCCCATATCAGTGATCAATTCATAGATCAGTTCATTGTTCTCGATACCTTCGGGGGCCGAACCAAATCCAATCATATTTTTGGCGTAAGAACTGTTCAGGGCTTCAATAGAAGCGGAAGCGTAAAAAGAGGCTACACCAGTCAAAGCCGTTTTACCTCCGAAATTGGGTACATAACTATAGATCCATTGTTTACCGTAAAAACCTTCATGTGTTTTCCAAACGGGATCGATATGCCAGACGTATGGCGGATAATCGTTACCCAAATCGATGATCAGCATTTTGTCGTCGGGCACTTTGGAAAACAGCGACTGCAAGGTGGGCTTATCCCAGAACTTGTGTTGATAACCGAAGGTCCAGCCCTGTGTTACCCAAACCGCATCGGGGTTGCCGGCGGTGATGGATTCATATACCGATTTACCATAGTTGGCCAGGTAATCGTATTTTTTTTGCGGGTTGGCATTGTCTACCGGCACATCCATTTCATTAAAGGCATCGGCCAGATAAAACGTGTTCTTGCCAAATTCCTTCTCCCATTCTTCAATAAATAACTTACCAATGGTTTTAAACCAACTGGTTTCGGGCGAGAGTACATAGCCATTGTTTTCCGGCGCAAAACCTCCCCAGGTGAGTGGACTAAGATTTAATTCAGGATGCAGGCGGGCAAAAGCTTCGGGCACAAAACCGGCAAATGCAGGGGTTATGGGCGCAAAACCCATTTCCTTCATCCTCCCAAGTATCTTATGCTGCAGGGCCAGTTGATCGGCATGCCATTCCTGCGGCAGCGGTCCATCCCATTTGTTCAGGTTGCCCATGCGGTGCCAGGGCAGGTGCGCCGGACCAGTGAAAAAATTGTCCAGGTCTTTTTGCTTTAAACCCAGCTTCAACCAAACGCGTTGGGCAATGGCTTCGCTTGCTACGGTGGCCAATGGCATGTTGATGCCATGCATGGCCATCCAGTCCAGTTCTTTTTCCCAACGACTCCAGTCCCAATAGGCCGTCGTATACCCAAAGGTTACCACGTTCAGATAATAGCGGTAACGGTAGGGTGTGCCACCAATCAATTGCATACAGTCGGGCCAGGTTGCCGGCGCTTTCAGCGTTCCGCTGCTCCAGCTATATAACTGGTGGCAATATTTTTTGAGGTATTGATGAAAACCAAAACAGATGGCCGATACACTGCTGCCGCTGATGGATAGAACACCGTTGGCGGCCTGTACTTTGAAACTGTCCGGCGTGGTTGGCCACACCGATAACTGTATATCCATCTTTTGATTTCCCATCACTCTTTGTATCACTCCCCGGGCCGTGGTAATGATCTGTTGATCATCCGGATCCTGGGAATAAGACGGATGATCTGCAAAAATTAAAACAAAGAAGACGGATATTCGGTACACCAGTTTCATCGGTTAGCTGTTTTAAATACTGCAATAATAGGCCGGTGATCGGAAGCATAGGTTTCAGGTATCACCTCATACGACAATAAGGGCCATGATACATTTTTGGTGGCGATAAAATCTATGGTACGGTACGGTTTGTTTGCAGGCACCGTACCGGGACAATCATTAATGCAGGTGCGTTTAAATTGCGTATCCAGCAGGTTGATAGGCTCCGATGTGGCTACACTGTTCAGGTCGCCGCAAAGAATAACGGGTTTTTTTTCTGATTCAAACTTTTGCAGGATCGCCTGCATTTGCACCACGCGGTTTTCATGGCCCCTCGTAGCGTCGAGATGGGTATTGGCAAACAGGATATCCTGTTTATTCACGGTGATCGTTACATACGACAATATCCTGTATTCTGCCTCGATAACCTGGGGAAGCGGGATATGCCCGGGCTCCTTTATGGCAAAGCGGCTCAGTATGGCCAATCCATATTGGCCGCCATCATGGTCGATAGCTTTGAAAAAATGATAGTGCATACCTGTTTTTTCGGCAATCATTTTAGCCTCATTTATATTTCCGCTGCGCACTGTGTTATTATCCACTTCCTGTAAAGCTACCACATCTGCCTTTGCCTCATTGATCACCCGGGCAATGGCGTCGATATCTATGAACCCGGTTTTGGAGGGCGGATTGGCATGGTGGATATTGTAACATAATACACGTAAAGAGGAACCGGCCGCCTGGCCCTGGCTGACCGACTTCCTCTGACAGGAAAAGATTATTAAAAGCAGGAATGCAACAACTATCTTATTCATGAAATCTCAATTTTAATCAATCACTTTCGTGGCGGCGCGTACTTCGGTTTCGCCGCCGGTCAACACCACGGGTCCTTCACCTTCCAGGTCGTTCAGCGTAGATGTTTTTTCCAGGTCTATCGTTCCCTGCGACCTGGCTTTTACCCAACGGCCGAGGCTCACATTATAAACACCACCGAGTTTGTAATACCAACCCACGTTGGCAGGAGAGGGGCGCAACAGGCAGATGGTATTGGTGCCTTGTTTGTAAAAGGGTTGTTCCTCCAGCGTAACGGGGTTCACGATATCATACCAGTCGGTGTTGGCAATACGAAGACCGGCCTCCTGGGCAATATTCAGTATGGCGCCGTTATAACCCGTAATGATCACATCGATCGGTACACTGAATTTATCAACGGTGGTGCCTTCAAATACAGCTATGCCATCGGTAAACAGACTAACACCGTTGAGCAGCAGGTCGGCATTGGCGTCACCAATTCCATCGCCCGGTGTGGTTTGTGTATTGCGTGATACAATCCATTTCGCTTCGGATATATCGGTTGAGTTAACCCCATTGATGAGTTTCACGGAATTACCTACATAAAAGTACTCGCCTTTGTTCACTGTTCCGCTGGTGAGGTCGAATTTATAGGAACGTCTTCCGGCGGTAGCCCAGCCATTCAAGGGTACACCGGTAGGCTGGTAGCCCGAGTTGGTATTATGTGTTACCACACTGTAGGGCGTTTGGGAGAAATCGATATCACGGGTAGCAAGGAATTGAATGTATTCGCCATTGGGATCGGGTGTGCCCTCCACATCGGCCATAAAACCCGAAATAACGATGGCGGCGCGTGTGATGGTTGAACTCAATACGCGTATATCGCCCGAGTTGCGGATGCGGATATGCGGTGTATAATTGCCGCTATTGTCGCGTGTATAATCCACCACCCCAAAAAAGTTGGCCATGCCCGGTAAATGGTCATTGGCAAAAACAGCATTTGATTCGGTATGAAAGCTGATATTGTCGAAACCATCATTCACCGTTTTATCGCCGCTGAATGTATCGTTGGGGCCAGGGGCAGGAGAAAAACTGCCTTTCACGATCACGATCTCGGTGCTTTCGTATTTGTCAGGGTTGGCCAGTATATTCGAACTGGCCACACGATTCACCGGGATGGTAACACCAGATGCAAGTTTTACCACGGCCGAGGGATTGATGCCGGTGATCTGCAATAATCCATCCACACGTTTCATTACACCACCCACCAGGTTCACGCTTACCGAATCGCCGGGTACATATTGTTCGGCGGCCGCACCAATATCGATGGCAATACCGCGCAGTTCATTTAAACGCAATTTGTCTTGCACCATCAACAAACCCGGTCTTATGTTTTTGCCCCTGTGATCGGATATCACAACGCCGGTGATGCCTGAATAACCTTCCATCACATCCCTGGTGAGTGTTAACTCACCGCCTTTGTAATAGCTACGCAGGTCGAAAATAGCCACATAGGGGCTCACGGTTGCGCCGGGGAAATTACCGGTCTTATCACATCCTCCCAATATGAGTACTGCCACTGAAAGCAGTACACTTAGCTGGATAAATTTTTTCATATATACCTTTTGAGATATTTTTTACAATTAGTTTAGTGGGCATCGAATCATCAGGGCTTTTGCCACCATACCTGTGTATTGATGGCATCGGCGCCCATACTTTCAACGGCTTTTCTGTAATTGGTGGGGTTGGCTGCCTGCACATAAATAGGATAATTCATGCGGGCCGGCATCACGCCGCCATTTTTTAGTCCATTGCCCTTTGGTAATATCGGGTGGCCGGTACGGCGGTATTCAAACCATTGCTGAAAATCGGTCATAAACAGCGCGTAATATTTTTGCAGCAGTATGCGCTCCATCTTGCTATCGCCTGTGGCTGCATCAAGGGGCAGGTTGTTGTCCCATTCCGCACCATTGGCGCCAGCGATATAAGATGTAAAGGCAGCATCGGTAATATCTTCGGGGAAATTGGGCACCCAGTAATTGATACCGGCGGCAATGCCTTTATAGTAGTAATTTTCTGCATCACCTGTTATCCATCCCTTTGCAGCAGCTTCGGCCAAAATAAATTGCAGCTCGGCATAACTCATGATCATACCACCGGCCAAAGGATTTTTCTGCAGGGAGAAATTGGAGTTGCTGAAAGAATAGAAATAAGCCTGTTTGGGTTCACCACCGCTGCCGGGGGCATAACCACTTTCAATACCAACAAAACCGCCGGGACCGGGTGCTATGCCCAGCCTGTTGCGTGTACCATCGCCATAGGTGGCGCTGATATCAAGACGGGGATCGTTCCAGCTGTTCAACTTCAGGATAAAGAAATTGCACAGGGTGGGAATGCCGAAATCGAGTTCACGCAGCGAAACCACGAATGGGTTGGTAAATGGATCGGTGGTAACCGTTGTTCCATTCCATTTCAACGAAGCGGTTTCGGCGTTGGATGCAAATACAGGATAGTTCGAAGGATTGTCTATGATCTGTTTGATCTTTGCTATGGCATCGGCCGACACTTCAGATTTACCGGAGATGCGCAACAGCAAACGAAGATGAAGACTATTGGCCAGTTTACGCCAGAGGCTGATATTTCCCTGATACACGGGATCGCTGGCGCCCACGATGGGTGTACCGGCGGCCAATAGGGTGTTTGCTTCTTCCAGTTTTTCTCGCAGATCCATGTAAATATCTTTCTGCTTGTCGAATACCGGTTCTACCAATCCTACTTTTCCCTGGTTGGCTTCGGTGTAGGGCACATCGCCATAGGTATCTGTAAGCATCTGGAATGCCCAGGCCTGCAGTACCAGTGAAATACCTTTGTAGGAATCGTTTTCATAATCCGGCATAGATGCTATATCATATATGTCCCGGATGTTGGTGAGCTCGGTAAACCAGGTGTTCCAGGTAAGATCGGCCACGGAAGGGCGGAAGTCGTAACGGAACACAGCAAACTCATCTTCACTTTGCGTAACCGTCACCTGCATCAGTTCATTGTTGAAGCTGCGGTTGCGGCTCATATTCGTGGAAAAAATATTTACTAACGCAGGTGATAATAATTTATCAGGCGGTGCGCTTACAATATTGATGGGATCTGTATTCACTTCTTCAAAGCCTTTATCACAGGCGGTAAAACCTACAGCCAGCAGTATAACAGATATAAATGTGATAGTTTGTTTCATCTGAATTTGTTTTTGCTTTTAGCCAGATGTTTTGTTTTAGTTGATACCTATAACCAGGTTAAAACCATAGGTGCGTGTTGAAGGGAACTGACCCACTTCAAAACCCTGCACGATATCGGTACCGGCAAATGTGCCGAACTCAGGATCGAAAAGCGGCCAGGTAGACCAGATGAACAGGTTGCGTCCATACACACCCAGCGCCAGTTTCGAGAGTTTCATATTCTTCAGCAGTTTGGGAGAAAAAGCATATTCGAGCCTCAATTCCCTGAGCTTGATAAAATCTGTTTTAAAGGTGGCGCCTTCGGCATTGGGGGTACCCATCATATTGGGATAGAAGGCGGTTCTCAGCAATTCACCGCCAACCACTACTACATCGTTGGGTCTGTACGTACCGTCGCCGTTGGCAATCACACCGTGACCCGTGATGCCGCTGTATCTTCCGGGAAGGGTGGCTTCCAGTTTGCCGAAATCGGCCAAACGGCCGTGGGTGTAAGAATGTGCCACGGCGCCATACTGCCCGTCGAACAGGATGTTCAGCCTGAGTTGTTTATAGGTAAATTCATTACCAAAACCGGCCCTGTATTTTGGCATGGTGTTGCCTAAATAAACCGGGGTGGTGGTAAGTTGGGGTATACCTGCTTCGGAATAGATCACCTGTCCATCCGGTGCGCGTTGAAAACCGATGCCATACATATCGCCCATGCTGCCGCCTACTTTGGCCACGATTTGTGTACCGCCCACGGGGCCGTTCCTTAATACTACTACAGAATCGTCACCGGATAATTTCACCACCTTGTTCCTGTTGGAAGAATAGGTGATATAGGATGTCCATTTGAAATCTTTCAGCTTAACCGGGGTCACATTGAGGGATATTTCAATACCCTTGTTATCGATCTGGCCGGCGTTGATCAACTGGCGTGTGAAGCCTGCTGAACGGTCGATGATGCGTTCGAGTATTTGATTGGTTGTTTTACCCTTGTATACAGCGATGTCTAATCCCACCCGGTTATTGAACAGTTTTAAGTCCATACCTGCTTCATAGGTGGTGGTCTTAAGCGGTTTCAGGTCGGGGTTAGGGATCATGGTGGGGTTGGTCAATGAACTGTCGGGATAAGTACCATTGGCCGCCAGGTTATACAGGAATGCCGTGCGGTAAGGTGTGGTACCGCCGCTACCCACCTGGGCAACGGATAAGCGGAATTTCAGGTTATTGACTGTAGTAGGCAATTTGAAATAATCCGATGCGATAAAGCTTAAGCTGGCCGATGGATAAAAGAAACCTACATTGTCTTTACGATAAGGCGTGGCCAATACACTGCTCCAGTCCTGCCTTCCGGTGATGTCGAGGAAAAGATAGTCTTTATAAGAAGCAGACACCAGTCCGTAAAGGCTATTGATCTCAAAGCGGTTGGTATCGGGAATGGTTACAATAGCATTAGCGGCGTTCTCGAAACTGTACACATTCGGAACAGTTAAACCATCTGCTCTTTTTTCGTTTTTATAATAGTGGTTCTTCAACCGGCTGCCACCCAGTGAAGTGGTCAGTTGAAAATCTTTTTCAAACTTCTTATCATATTTCAGCAAAAAGTCGGCTGTTACTTCATGGGCGATGATATCCTGTGTACGATAGGAACCATTTACGAGGCGGTAGGCCGACCAGGGGCGGCGCTGCCAGCGGTCGTCGTTGGTATGGTCCATGGTGCCTCTTACCATCAGGCTGAGTTCTTTGGTAAACTGGTAGTTCAATTGTATGTTACCGGTGATGCCGTTGCGTTTTGAACCGTTGATGAATTCATAAGAAATGGCATATGGGTTTTCAGGGGCCGTGGTGAAAATATCATGCAGTTGTTCGTACTCTTTACCATTTACCCAATAATTTCTTGCCCAGTCGAGGCTGGCATTCGGCACCCAGAATACATACCAGTACATCACCGATTGGTTGCCGTATCCCATACCGGGCAGGTTATCGCTCGACCGGTTGGAATAATTGGCTTTTAACGATGCGGTGAGTTTGGAAGTGATCTTCGAATTCAACGAAAGCGTGGCATTGGTACGTTTGTAACCGGTATTGGGGATGATCCAGGTGTTATTGCCATGTGAACCCGATACTCTCCAGGTGGTGTGGTTTTTTATTTTCCCATCGAGGCTGATGGAATTGGTGAGCGTATGACCCGGTTCAAAAAAGTCTTTGATACCGTTTCTATAAGGTACCCAGGGTGTGCGTTCCGTTCCGGTGGTTTGTGTAACCGGATCGTACTGGAAAAAGCTTTGTCCGTTGAAACGTGGTCCCCAGGCTACGCTGGTATTGCCGTTGCTGACGCCATCTACCGTGTTGCCATAAGAATAATAGGCTTCACCATTCAGGCCCTGGCCATATTCATATTGCAATGCAGGCCAGCGGTTGGGTGCTTCAATAGAACCGTTCGATGTAACCGTGATGCCAATCTTTTTGCGTTTGGTAGAGCCCGATTTGGTGGTGATGATGAGGGCGCCGTTTGCACCGCGCTGGCCGTAGAGGGCAGCAGCGGCCGGGCCTTTTAGCACCGTCACGCTTTCTATGTCTTCGGGGTTGAGATCGTTTATGCCGCTGCCAAAATCGGTGGGTTGCACACCATCCGTGGGGCCGCTTACATTGCCGCCTGTGGCTGTTCTGCGACCGCTGCCACTGCTTACGATCACACCGTCGATCACGATCAGCGCTTCGTTTTCTCCAGTGAGGTTGTTCTCTCCACGCAGGATGATCTTATTGGAGCCTGCCGGGCCTCCATTGGACCTGATCATATTCAAGCCGGCCACTTTACCCGAGAGGGCATCGAGCCAGTTGCCCGAAACCGCGTCGGTGAGTTGTTTGTTATCGATCTTTGTTACTGCATAACCAAGCGCTTTTTCTTCACGTTTAATGCCCAGTGCAGTCACCACTACTTCACCCATTTCGCCGGTGGAAGGCGTTAAACGTATGATCAGGTTCTCGCGGTTCTGGCTGAAGCGTTGCACCAGTTTTTCAAACCCGACCGATGAAAACTCGATGAGGGTATTGGGATTGACCCTGATCGTGAAGCGGCCATTCCCATCACTCATGCCGATCACTTTTTTCTTGTCATCGGTGATGTTGGCGTTCACTACCGCCGAGCTGTCCTTTTCATTCAGGATGATGCCGCTCACAGTAATCGTAGGTGTTTGAGCTACCGTATCAGGACGGGGGCAGCATATCAGGAGTAACAAAGCAGTTATGATGGGCCACCCTAAACTGCCTTTAGAAAACGCCTCTTTTTTGAAGAGCGTGCAGGCGAACTGAGTCCTCATGCTAGTTATGTTTTGGTTGATAATTAGTGAATCGATCAAATTTTATCGTAATACTTGATCAAACATATAAATCTTTGGTAAAAAGATGAGTGATTTTAAAGAAAAAAATAAATAAATAATCTATTTTAGCCTACTTTAGTAAAATATTTATTAAAGTTGCAGGTGTCGCCCTCCACGACTTGCTCTATTAAATCTTGCAGCATGAAAAAGATCGGGCTTCATAAGACCAGGATCAGGAAAGCATTATTGAATGGCCATAAAAGCGTTGCTGAATTATGCGCTTATTTGAATGTGAGCACCCCCACCTGTTTGCATTTGATCAACAGCCTCGTGGAGGAAGGGCTGATCATGAAAGACGGGGTGGGCCAGTCTATTGGCGGCAGAAAGCCAGACCTGTATGCGCTGGTACCGGCGAAACAGTTTGTACTGTGTATAGAGATGGAACGCTACCAGACGAGGATCGCCATACTGGACAATACCTTCAATTACATTGTACCTATAAAAACATGCAACCTGCATGTAGCCCAGGAGCCCAATCCTGAATTGCGTTTGTACGAACTGGCTTCGCAGTTGATCAATGAATCGGGGATCGATATCGGGGCTTTGGTGGCCATTGGCATCACCATGCCTGGGTTGGTAACTTCGAGGCAGGATAAAAATTATACGTTTATTCTTCCTACCAACCAACTGTACAATCTGAAACAGCGGCTTGAGCAAACCTTCAGAAAGCCGGTGTATGTTGAAAACGACGTGAAATGTTATGCCGCCGCAGAAAAACGTTTTGGGATTGCCAAAGGCAAAAAGGATGTACTGGTATTGTTGATGGACTGGGGCATTGGTTTGGGTATCATCATGGATGGCGAGTTGCGCGGTGGTACCGCCGGTTTCTCGGGTGAGATAGGGCATATTCCTTTTATCGATGATGGCGCCTTATGTTATTGTGGCAAACGGGGCTGCCTGGAAACAGTGGCCTCCGGCATTGCGCTGGCGCAAATGGCCAAACAAGGGATACAATCCGGGCAGTATTCGTTGCTGAACAGGTTATCGAGCAGCGAGATTGATAAGATAGAACCCCATGTGGTGATCGACGCCGCCAACCAGGGCGATCAGTATGCCATCAAAATACTGGCCGATGTGGGCGCCAAGATGGGAAAAGGCATTGCGATCGTGATGCAATTGTTCAACCCTGAACTGGTGATACTCGAAGGCAAAATGGCCGATGCCGGAGAATATATTACCATACCCATGCAACAAGCCATCAATACCTATTGCATGACGCAGATCAGGGAAAAGGCGAGCGTACAGGTTTCGGAGTTAGGTGTGAATGCGAATATATTGGGTATTGCAAGTAATGTGTTGAATGCGTATTTTGATGAATTGATGGAAGCGGGCGACCTTGATTAAAAATTAGAATACCAGGTCATACTTAACAAAAACAGGTGCTCTTTATCGGTTGATAACAATTCCTCGGCCCTGTAGTCGATACCAATTTCACACTGAAATTTATCGGAGATCATGTATCCTGCCACCGCAAGTCCGCGGATGTCAAGATTGAAGTCGTCGCTTTGCCAAATACCCAGGTATTCATTCGTGATCTTAAGATACCACTCGCGCGGATCGATGGATTGCCCATTGAGCGCTTTTTCTATCCCTATGCGATAGCGACCCCGGTAGGATGGTGATTCGTTTTGATCGAGCGTTTGATCGGTTCTGAACCGGTGGGCCAAACGCATCCCGCTTAAACTTTGTACCAGCGAGTATTGTTGAATAAAACGATGAATAAAGAAACCGTCTTCGAATCTTACCAGGTAACCGGCGCCGGCAGTGCCCCTGGCGCCGATCTTTTTGGTGAGCACCGATTCGAGATCGGTGCGTTCCAGCCGTGACCGGTTGTTGGTGAAATGTGATTGCGGTCCTTCCATGACCATGATCCTGTTTTCCAGTTCGGTAGTCAGCTTCCAGTCATTTTTCAGGGAAATACTGGTATTGATCTGTGGAAGCCATCCAAGACGGTAGATATGTTGTGTATGACCCGCAATCGATAAAAAAATGAAAACAATAATATAAACAATGCTGTAAAAATTCCTGTTGCTGAACATGTCGCTAGTAAATTAAATGGCTGGCATTCTTCTGAACGATGGGTGATGTGCGTACCAATGTACCTTCCTGGTTGAAGAGGAGCTCGTATAATGCGGCCCCCTTTTTATTCACACCCCTGATAACGATCTCGTAATTTGTTTCAAATGGGTGCGTGGTTTTTTCTTCTGTGATGAGCGCCTGTATTGCATCCACCGATCCTTTCCATTGCCGCTGTACTTTCATGATCTTATATTTTCGATATTCATCGTGCAGTTTCGATTCGATCAATTTGCGTACACTATCAGGAATAGCAGCAAAGCTTACCAATACTTCTGCATCCTGGAGATTACCTATGCTATCGAATTCTATACTGTATGATTTACCGCCTTTTTTGAATTTTGCCTCTATCGAACGGCTTTGATGACTTTCTTCAACATACCATTTGATCTTTTGAACGGGATAACAACGTTCGATAAAATCCCGGGCCATTTGCGGAGCCGCTGAGGAATGAATGTGATACTCCCGTTCGACCTTATGTTGAGAGTAGACCGGCAGACTGCATACAATGCCCATCCAAATGATGATCAGTTTATACATAAGCCGTAAAATTACTAATTTTTATATGGGCTTTCGGTTTCCTCAAAGCTGGAAAAAACTGCTACAACTAATTTTATCTTAATTTTTTATTTTGATAATGGCTGCTGGCTTCAATATTGATGCAGTGTAGGTATGAAACGCATTCAACTATTAGCCCTTGTAGCCTTGCTCTTGTCTGTTACCGTTCAGGCTCAACAGGGCGCCCTGGATATAAAACTCAACAAAAATATCTTCAGTCCCGGCGATTCATTGGTTGTAACCGCGGAATATAAAGGTGATAGTCAAATTTCAAAATTTGCAACGCTGGAACTGGTGATCGAGAACGAAGAGGGCCGGCGCACGCGCCTGCGCTGGCCGGTGATTGATGGAAAAGCTTCCGGTAAGCTGTTATTACCCGATTCGCTGCCCTTGGGCAAATACACCTTGCTGGCCGGCTTGCAGCAGCGGTTTTTCGAAGTGACCGGCCAGGTAAAAGACGCCAAAAACGTCGGCAGTATACAAGCGATGCTGCTTACCAAAACCGGCGACTGGGATGAGCAGGAAGTGTCCGTAGCGCCGGACGGTACCTTTGCCATCCGTAACTGGCTTTTTGAAGACAATGCGCTCTTGGCTTTCCATCGTACCAATAATAATAACCAGCCGCTGAATATCAGCATCAGCAGTCAGCTCGATTCCAGCCATGAAGCCCTGGCCGTTGCAGGCAGAACCTTTTACATAGGCAACCCGCCCACAGCCGTGCGACCTACCCTTAACCAACCTGTTGAAACCCCCGAAACGCTTTTTGGAGACCGCGGTACTACGCTGCCGGCCGTGATTGTAAGGCGTACCGCCAGAACGCGCGCGCAGCAGTTCAATGAAGAATATGCCAGCGGATTGTTCAGGTCGGGCGATGAGCGGTTGATCAGCGTTATGGATGATCCCAGTGCGATTGGTTTTGTTAATGTTTTTAACTACCTGCAGGGCAGGGTGGCTGGATTGCAGATATCGCCAAACGGCGCTGCCAGGTGGCGTGGCGGAAGGGTCACCTTCTTTTTGGATGAAATGAGGACCTCTGCTCAGCAGATTGCCAATATACCCATGGCAGATATTGCCATTGTAAAGGCGTTTCCGCCGCCTTTCCTCGGCGCTTCTGGTGGCGGTGGTGCGATTGCCGTTTATACCCGCCGGGGTGGCGAAGCTGATTATTTGCCGCCGAACAGGCAGGTGTTCAGGGTGAGGGGGTATACGCCGGGTGTGGTGGCGTTGGATATGGGGAAGCAGAGGTTGTAGGATTTGCGGAATGCATCCGAAATTTGCAGGTTTATAAACCCATGTATGAAAATTGGAAGTAGCTGCTGTTTTTACAGGTTTTGTATTGTTGCCTTAGTTGCAAGCTTAGCATATGTTACAGCCATTGCGCAGGATAATAAACTTAATAGAAACACTGCGTTTACGGTTACGGTAGGCAATATCAAAAGCCGGGATCCAATAAAAAAGGAATTCCAGGTGCAACAGGGACTCATTGCACATAAAGCGATCAATGCGTCTCATTGGGAGCCAGTGGCGTTTCGAAATTTGCAAAGCGGTGTTTTTAAAGCCTTTGGAATTTAGATTGCTATAGTATGTTAAATGAATTCCCACTGATGGTTTTGCGGCAATTACCAATCAATTCATATCTTGCCTTACAAATCATAATTCCCAACAATAAGCCAATGAAGCGATTATTCCTCTTATCTGTACTGTTTATTCTGTCTTTTTCTTTTAGCAATGCGCAAAAATATACGGCGGCCAATTTACCCGATTCGTTTTCCACCGGTAAACAGGGGGCTTTTCATGTACAGGGCATAGCCGTGGATAAGGCAAATGGCTTTATTTATTTTTCCTTTACAGATAAGCTGATCAAAATGGATATGTCTGGGAAGCTGGTAGGAAGTGTAACCGGACTGGTGGGCCACCTGGGTGATCTGGCTTTCGATGCGGAAACCAATACCATTTATGGGTCACTGGAATATAAAAATGATGCTATCGGCAAGGGTATAAGCAAACGGCTAGGTGTGCAAAATACTGGCGAAGCAAATTTTTATATTGCCATTTTCGATGCAGCGCGTATTGTAAGACCTGACATGCATGCAGCAGAAGGAGATGTTTTAAAAACGGTATACCTGAAAGAAGTGGCTGATGATTATAATGCCCGGGTAAATGAAGGTGACCAAACAGTTCAACACAGGTTCGGTTGTTCCGGTATTGATGGCGTTGCGTTGGGGCCTTCGTTCGGCAATAGCAAAGAGCCTAAAAAGTATTTGTACGTGGCTTATGGAATTTATGGAGACACTACCAGGAGTGACAACGATCACCAGGTGATACTCAAATATGATATTGCCAATTGGAAAACAATAGGCCAAAAGCTGGCGCAGGAAAACCCGCATCATGCAGGCCCTGGAAAGCCGGTGGACAAATATTTTGTAAAAACAGGTAATACCAGTTATGGTGTTCAGAATCTTGCTTTCGACCCTTATACCGGTAACTTTTTTGCAGCGGTGTATAAAGGTTCTAAATCGCAGTTCCCTAACTATGGTTTATTTGTAATTGACGGGCATAAAAAGCCAGGCAATACGACCATTACTTCAGACAATAAGAAGGTAAAAGTAAAATCGCTGTCCCTGTTAAATGGATGGCATTTTAAATGGGGTGCTACAGGTTTATGTCCGTTGGGAGATGGATTGTTCTACATCTCTCATAACAAAAAGACGAGTGATGGTCAGCAGGAGACTACCATTTACAAATACAAGTGGGTGGGTGAAGGTGACCAGGCGTTTATCCTGGCGAAGTAATCCATCACACATCTTCACTCTCCCTATATTCTTCTTTATCCATAAACAATTTGGCGTGCGTTGCCAAATAGGGCAGCAGCAATGAAATCAGCAGGCCGTTGATTATGATCAGTCCGGCTACCAGTCCATCCATTCCCTGATCATACCTGTTCAGCGCGATGATGGTTGCCAGCGCGGTCAGCAATAAAAACAGGATGGAAAAGATGATCCGGCCTTTTTTTACGTATTCTACCATTTCAAAAAGAATAAAGCCGGCTAATAAGAACAGGATGGGTATGCCTATAAAAAAGGTAACGGGTGATAACAACATGCCATGCGAGAGATCGGCGGAGTTACCATAAAAATAAGTGTAGATCGCGTTCAGCACGGCAGCCAGAATACCACAGGCTAACCCGGCCATTAAGCACCTGGAAGTGCTTGTGTTGAGTGAGCGGGATAAGTGTAGCATATAGATGGGTTTTAGTTTACACTTTTAATAAAGCCGCTACATCTTGCAGGACCATAAATTTAGTAAATTTCTTTCTAAGTTATTTAGCAACGCTAATCCACAGATTACCAGTGCATAGTAGCTGTCATGGTTCGTAGAAACAGCATATTGGGAAAACCTCAATCAATCTAAAATTCTATTTTTGACCCTCAAAACCCTTTTCCATTCTTGCCTGATCCCTAAATTTTTAAATTTCAGCATCCAAAAATTTGCCTGGAAATCAATCATATAATGAGCGGGAAACGCTGCAACTGGCCGCCGGTGGCGACCAGCAGGCATTTGCCCGCATCTTTGAGACGCACCGGCAGCGCCTGTTTAATTATCTCACCGGTATTACCAAATCGCCGGAGGCGGCAGAAGATATACTGGTGGATGTTTTTATGAAGTTGTGGGTAGGCCGCGAAATGCTTGTACAAATTGAAAACCTCGAAGGTTTTTTGCATAAAGTAGCCTACAACAAGGCCATGGATTTTTTCAAAACCGCAGCCCGCCATGCCCGGTTGCAGGAGGTGTATGCACAGCGCATCGAACATCTGGAACGAAATCCCGAAGACTGGCTTATCGATGAAGAAACCCGCCGCATTTTACGCGAAGCCATCAATCAACTGCCGCCACAACGCAAACTGATATATACACTCAGCCGCGAACAGGGCCTTACATACGACGAAATTGCCAAAGCCCTCGGTCTCTCCCGCAATACGGTAAAAGGTACGATTACGGCCGCCACCCGCTCCATCGGCGAATACCTGCAGAAAAAATACCCGGGAAACGCGGCTCTTTCTGCGCTCTTTTTTCTCGCCTAGCCCGGTTTGAAAAAAAATTTCCCAGGCCGATAACCCTTTTTTCATTTTCGTGCCGTCATTCAGTACAACCTGTTGCCATGAGCACACAAAACGACCGGTTACCATACCTGGTTCAGCAATACCTGCATGACAAATGTACAGTGGAAGAACTGGAGGAGTTCTGGCGCCTGATGCGTCAGTTGAAAGACGAGCGTGTTATGCAGGCTGAACTGGAAACGTATTGGAAACATGCCGCAGTGGGCGATCGTGTGCCTCCCTTGGGATGGGAACAGGTGCTGCAGCAAGTATATAGTAAGGCTGAATCCCATACCCTTGAACCGGTGACCATTCCGTTTTGGCGTGGTTCCCTGTTTCGGTGGGCGGCAGCAGTGGTTGTGTTATCGCTGGGTGTAACTGCCTGGTGGTTGTTGAATAAAAACGAAAATGCCGGTACGTCACCTGCAGTGGTTTCCACAACATGGCAGGATGTACAGGCGCCGCAAAATAACCGGGCCACCATTACACTGAGCAATGGGCAAACCGTTTACCTGGATAGTGCAGGCAATGGCGCACTTGCCATCCAGGGTGATGTGCAGTTAGTAAAGCTGTCTGATGGACAAATTGCCTATAAAGGCAGTTCCCGTGAACTGGTGTACAATACACTTACCAATCCAAGAGGCAGCAAGGTGATCGACATGACGCTTGCAGATGGAAGCCGTGTCTGGCTCAATGCCGGCTCGTCAATAACCTATCCTATAACCTTTACAGGCAATGATAGAAAGGTTGAAATAAAAGGTGAAGTATATTTTGAAGTGGCGCACAATGCTTCTATGCCCTTTAAAGTGGCGGTTGGTGCGCAACCGGGCAGGCCGGAAGGAAGCCATGTGGAAGTACTGGGTACACACTTCAATATTAATGCATACGATGATGAACCAGCCATTAAAGTAACCTTACTGGAAGGCTCTGTGAGGGTGCGCTCGGAAACTGCTGTGGTGTTGCAACCCGGCGAACAGGCCGTATTGGCAGTCCATACCCCCATTGCTATTGAACGCTCACCGGATATTCAACAGGTAATGGCCTGGAAAAATGGATTATTCAGCTTTAAAGGAAGTGATCTTTATACAGTAATGCGCAGGCTTTCCCGCTGGTACGATATCGATGTACAATACGAAGGGCAAATACCAGCCCGTACTTTTAGTGGTGAAATTACCCAGGATCTGACCTTATCACAACTTATGAATGGATTACAGTCATTAGGTATCAAATTCCATATACAAGGCCGCACCATGACGGTACAACAAAAATGATTGATTACTGATTGCATTGCCTGATCGAAAGACTGCTTATTACATAATCAAAACAAAGCAAATTATGCAAATTGCTGCGCTTTTCCGTTCCGGCGCGGAACGAAAGCCATTTACCAAAACTATGTTCATCATGAAGTTCACGGTAATCGTCTTATTGGCCACATGCCTGCAGGTTTCGGCAAAGGTTTTTTCGCAACCGGTTACCTTTTCGGGCACCAACGTTCCATTGAAGACTGTATTCAATGTTGTGAAAGAACAAACCGGTTATGTTTTCTTTTTTGACGAAGCGTTGTTGAAGAAAACAAAACCTGTTACCATTTCTGCAAAGAATATGCAATTGACCGCCTTCCTCAAAGAAGTTCTGAAAACACAACCCCTGAATTTTCATATCCAGGGAAGAACTATTTTTTTATCTGAAGCTCCTGTACCCGTGCAAGCGGAACAGCGGGCAAAAGTAAAAGTATCCGGTTTTGTGTTTTCGACCGACAGGACGCCACTACCCGGCGCCAACATACAAATCAAAGGCACCGCCATTGGTATTGCTGCAGGTGATGGCGGATCGTTTGCGATGGAGCATGTTGACGATAATGCCATTTTACAGATCTCTTCGGTGGGCTACCTGGTAAAGGAAGTGGCACTTGCCCGGCTGAAAGCAGGTAACGAGTTACAAGATATAAAACGACTGTATGTAGATGAATCCACCATCCATTTTGAAGTAATGCTGACCCGTTCTGCAGACTCGCTGGATGCGATCGTGGTGAACAGCTACACTACGGGCTATCAAACGCTGAGCAAAGAACGCGCTACCGGTGCTTTCGCCACTGTTACCGCCGGTTCGTTTAAACAGCAGCGCCTGAGCTCCCTGAACTCATTGCTGGAAGGCCGCGTGGCCGGTTATAACAATGGACTTATTCGCGGAACAACATCCATGAACGGTGTTACCAGTCCATTGTATGTGATTGATGGATTCCCTGTAGAGAATTCTTCTTTATCAGGCAATTCGGTCATCGAAAACCTGCCGGGGTTAAACCTGGAAGATATCGAGAAGATCACGATATTAAAAGATGCTGCCGCCGCTTCCATTTACGGCGCACGTGCGGCCAATGGCGTAGTGGTGATCGTTACCAAAAAAGCCAAAAAGGGAAAACCGCAGGTGAATGCTTCCAGCACATTTACCTTTCAGCCTTATAACTTTTACACAGGCCGTTTGGCCAGCGCTGAAGATATGGTGGAAATTGAAAAAGAATGGGCTGCGAACAATCCAAACTTTCAGTCGCCCAATGCTGCCACCTACGCCAACTCCATGCTTGCCAACAATATTTATTACAGCCAGGGCGTAAAGGCTCACCTGGATTATTATGCAGGTAACCTGTCGCAGCAGGATCTTGATACAAAACTGCAGCAACTTGCGCAAAGCGGTTATCATTTTTATGACGAGCTGGAGCAATATGCCAAACGCAATGTTTTTTTACAGCAGCATAATCTAAGTGTGGCCAACGCCAGCGATAAAAACGCATTTTATGTTTCTGTTACCTATCGCCACAATGCTTTGGAAGATAAATATTCGGCCAATAAGAGCCTGGGGGTGAACCTGCGTAATACGGCGCATATCACCAACTGGCTTGACCTGGAAGTAAGTTCCTACCTTCAATATACCGATAAGCAGGAGCAGTATTTCAACCCGCTTTCGCCCGGTTATAATTACCTGCCTTATGATGGATTGATGAATGATGACGGCTCGGCATATACTTCTTACGCTGCTTCGCGGTTGAGCGCCAATACCATCAACATCATCAACCAGTACAAGTTGTACAGCATGGATATTACGCCGCTCGATGAACTGGGGTTGAACCGCGGAAATACCAAAGGTTTTATGAGCCGCAGTTATGCAAAGCTTCATGTAAAATTTTCAAAATGGCTCAATTACCAGGTATCGTTCCAGTATGAGAACAACAACGACCGTTTCAGCAGGTTGTATGATAAGAACAGCTATTATGTTCGTAACCGCGTGAATGCTTTTGCACAGTATACGGCTGCCAATGGGTTTCAGTACCTGCTGCCATATGGACATATATTCAACCGGCAAACGCAGCTGAACAATGCATACAATTTCCGTCAACAGTTGAATTTTGATAAGACCTTCAACAGGCACCATAATATTACCGCCATCGTTGGTTCGGAAACAAGAAACACGAAGCTGGAATATAACAGCCAAACGCAATACAACTACGATCCCGATGTGCTTAGTTACAGTATGGTGAATGGCGCCACCCTGGCCAGCGCTACGGGGCTGTTACTGGGCGGGACATTCAACGCCAGCGACCTGGGATCGGATAATGAAGCGATCAATCGTTTTGTATCGTTTTACGGAAATATCGGTTATTCTTACGACGATAAATACCTGTTGACCGGTAGCCTTCGCTGGGATCGCAGCAACCTGTGGGGTACCGATTCAAAATACCAGGATAAACCATTGTGGTCGATAGGCGCCGGTTGGAATATTTATAAAGAAGACTTTTTTACTCCGGGATTAGTCACATTCCTGAAACTGCGCAGTTCTTATGGTATTGGTGGCAACATTGCCAAGAATTCAGCGCCTTATATGACTGCTTACTACAATCCCAATTTTCAACTGGGTGGCATGCAGGGCTCTATCAGTTCAAGGCCTAACCCGTTGTTATCCTGGGAACGAACGTTCACCGGAAATATCGGTATTGATTTTGTGTTATATGGCAACCGGGTCAGCGGCTCGGTGGATTATTACAACAAACATGGTAAGGACCTGCTTGCCAGTACACAGGGCGTGCCTACCGAAGGGTGGGGCTATTCTACTTATACCATTAACAATGGCGAAATGACCAACCATGGTATAGAAACGACGATCAGCGCCGATATCATCCGCACAAAAGATTGGAAATGGAACCTGACGGGCATGTTTGCTTTTAATAAAAATAAAGTGACCTATGTAAACGTGGAGGCCCCGGTGTACTTTCTTCAACTCGACTATCCCGATGCTTTCCCCCGTGTAGGTGATCCGTTCAACTCGATCTATAGTTTTCGGTGGGCTGGTTTAAGCGAACAGGGGCTGGCGCAGGTATATGATGAAAAAGGTGCTAAGGTGTCCAATACGCCATCCGCATTGGAGGCAGTAGTATACAGCGGATCTAAAATACCAACCTACAGCGGCTCGTTCAGCAGTTCGCTCGATTTTAAGAACTTTACATTTGCTTTCCTGCTTACTTATGAGGGCGGACATAGAATAAGAAATACCGATCTGCCAATTCTGGGCAGCCAGTACAACAGCCTGGCCGGTGGTTATGTTACCGCATTTACACCGGTGAATAAGCTCATTACAGAACGGTGGCGGAAAGCCGGCGATGAAGCTGTTACCAATGTGCCCAAAGCTTCCTTTGCAGAATCGCCAGGATTCAGCTCGGCCCTTTCCACTATTTATAATTATGCAGATGTAAATGTGCTGGATGCCGGCAACATTCGCCTGCGCAATATTTCGCTGGCCTATAACCTGCCTTCTTATCTCATCAAAAAAGCATTTATCGAAAGCGCCCGTTTGCAGTTCAATGTAGAAAATGCCTTTACGATCGCGGCCGATAAAAATGCCAAGTATCTATTGGGTGGTTTTAACAGGCCTTATTATGTATGGGGAATATACCTGGGTTTTTAAACTGTATATGTTATTTAAAAAAGCGGTTATGAAGTTCACAATAAAATACACGATACCTATTATACTGTTACTGATGGTGACCAGCCTGGCATCCTGCAAAAAATATCTTGATGTAATTCCAAAAGGGAGAAAGATACCAACCACCCTGGCAGATTACGAGGCCCTGGTAAGAGATGAATATACCAATCACCGGGCGCCGGTAACCCAATCGGTACTGCTGTTGAACGACCGTTGGGAAAGCCAGGCTAACCTGAATTACTACCCCTTGTGGAAGGCCAATTATTATTGGGATGTAAACACCAACCGGATCAGTTTGAATACCACCGACGAAAGCGCTTATTACACTGCCTATTCGGCTATTTCCACTTTCAACCTGATACTGGAGCATGCATCTACTGCAACAGATGCAACCGACGAAGAAAAAAACACGCTGATGGCACAGGCCAGGCTTGGCCGGGCTATGCACTATTTTGTGCTGGTAAATTATTATGCAGATACCTATGAAGCTTCGAATGCGGCCTCCAAACTATCTGTTCCGCTGATAGAAAGCGCCGATATAGATGCACCGCATAAACAGGTGACCATCCAGGAAATGTATGATTATATTATTAATAATGTAACCGAGGCCATTCCCCACCTGCCGGAGGAAGGCGCTACCATTGTACATGGAACAAAAGGAGCTGCCTATGCTTTCCTGGCCAGGGTATACCTGCAAATGAGCAATTACGATCAGGCCCTGATCAATGCAAACGAGGCGCTTGCCCGTAATGATAAGTTGTTTGACTATGTGGACTATTATAATTCGTATAAAGCACAGATCGACCAGCCGGATAATTACCCCAGTTTGCCCAGCCCGAGAGGATATGATTATGTAGAGAATTATATTATGATGCATGGTGAAAGTATATATAGCAGAAGGGAAAGTCATTTGCGGGTTGACCGGGCTGCCCGTTTTGAAACAGGCGATGCCATGTTGTTGTGTAGATGGAAGCCGCGTGTGGTAGGCTCAGAAACTTATTACTACGCCATTACTACCGGGTATTACAATGAGGGTGGCATTACCACCACCGAGGTATATATGATAAAGGCAGAATGCCTGGCACGTAAAAATGATATCGACGGCGCTATGGATGTATTGAATGCAGTGCGGGAAAAACGTATACTGCCAGCTCATTATGCTCCATTAACGGCCGGCACCACCCAGGAGGCGATCGAATACATCCGCCGCACCAAAGAGAACGAAACGCTGTTTAGTATTGTGGCGTTTGGCGATATGCGCAGGTTCAACAAAGATCCGCTGTATGCACGAACCTATACTAAAACAGAAAATGGCGAAACACTCACCCTGTCACCCGATTCGCATATGTGGACGATGCCCATTCCATTGGGCGCTGTTAAAAACGCGGGTAATGGAACTATTCAGCAGAATGTAAACCAATAAATAATTATCCATGAAACAAACCATGATAAAGAAAATAGTTTATGCCCTTGCTATCTTTTTTGTTGCGGGCGCATTGTATTCATTTCAGGCGGCCGAAAAATATACGCTTACCTGTACATTCAAAGGCCTGGCAGATGGTACAAAAATGGAACTGCTGCCCGCCGGTACGCACAGGAGGGAAAAGCCGGTTGCTGAAACTATCGTGAAAAACGGGCAATTTATTTTTACCGGCACTGTGGCGGGGCCGCGCATGTTTGCCGTGAAAATTGCCGGGGAAGATTATAGTATGTTCCGGGTGATGGTGGAGAATGCCCCTATTGAAGTAACCGGTAAAGTACAGGAAACCGAGGTAAGAGGCGAACGATCGCACCAGTTCAACGATTTAAAAGTAACCGGTAGCAAGGCACATGAAGCGTTTTTAATCAAGACATCATTGCGGGAACGTTTAGGTGTGCTCTATGAATCGTACCATACAAATAATAAAGAGATACTCGGCCAGTTAAGAGCAGCGGATGAAAAGAAGGACACCGTTCTTAGGAAGCAGCTGATGGAAACAGCTGCTTACAAAAAACTGGAAAAGGAAGAGGCTGCTTTCTTCAAAACCGTGCAGGATTCCATTACGGGATTGATACTGGCCCATAAAGACAGTTGGTGGGGGCCTTTCCTGATGCTGGATCAAATGAGTTATTTTACACCGAGGGAAAAGAACCTGTTTGAACAGTTCTCGCAAGAGGCAAAGGACAGTTATTATGGCCAGATTGTACAGGCCGATCTTTTTCCCAAAAGTTATATTGGGCAGCAGGCGCCTTCACTGGCATTTGTTGATTCGCTGCAAAAGCCGGTATCTTTTGCACAACTGGCTACAGGTAAAAAATATGTGGTGATTGATTTTTGGGCATCCTGGTGTGTGCCCTGCCGTAAAGCCATTCCTGCTTTGAAAACATTTTATGGCGAAACAGCTGCCAGTGGCGTGGAGATCATCAGCGTGTCGATAGATAAAAAAGAAGCAGACTGGGCGCGAGCCAATACGCAGGAGGCATTTCCCTGGCCCAGTTTCCTGGACCGTGCCGGCATGGCGGATGCTTTTAATGTAAAAGCTATCCCGGCTATGTTTTTGTTGGATGGACAGGGTAAGGTGGTAGCTGAAAATGTAACGTTGGAAGAGATCAGGGATATTATAAGATAGGTATTCAAAAAAAAAGCGATGTTTGCAGGAAGATGTTATGAAGCGAATATTGCTTTTAATACCGGCCTGTTTAACGGCAGCTTTGTTAGGCGCCCAAACCACAGATAGTATCGGCGGCGGCAAGGCAGGTGTGGCCGATGTCGCCGAATCGGATCCGAATCTCTCTCTGGTGATGATGGTGATGGCATTGGGGGTAATCACATTATTTTTACTGGGTCTGGTTGCAGCGATGATTGTATTGGTGATCTTCGCATTACTGGCAGGCGCTGGTATAGTTTCACTCTCTGCGTTTGTTGGACTTTATAAACGATCTGCCACAGCAGGTATTCGAACCTTCGTATTTACTTCTTTTGGTGTGGTGGGTTTGCTGGCGGGGCTGGTCGGGTATTATATATACGTTCGTATTAATCATCTTATTTTTAATTGGCAGGATGCCGTGGTGGCCGGTATGCCCATTGGTTTGGCGATTGGATTGGTGGCTGCCTGGGTGGGGATAGTGGTATTTCGTTATCTTTTCCGTTACTTATCGGGGTGGTTGAGAAATAAATTGCCGGGCGCTTAATTCAGAATACCTTGGTCAAAATACTCATTCGTTTATTGGTGTTAGCTACAATTGCCGGTTGTTCACAAAATCATACCGAGCATCCTGAGGTTCCCGACTTCCTGGCATTAAGCAAAAATAAAACTAGTTATAAAGGCTACTTACAGGGTGTACCAATGAGTGATTCTTCTGGTCCTTACATCTTTACTGAATACTATAGCGATACTTTGAGTTTCAGGTTATTTTATTTACCGAAACATCAGGATAAACGGACAGAAGGTGACTCTCTATTGATGGTATTTGTGTTACCGATGCAGGACCCGGATAAGATGGAGGATTATCATGATGATCCTGTGACGTATCCTGTTCAGGTGAAATGTTATGCGAGAAAGGATAAGGTTTGGCGGTATGTGGCAAATGAAACTGTCAATGATATTACAGGGTTGAGCATGTTTCAGATCAAATATATACTCCAGGAAACGGGGAGGTAATGCGTAATATACATGGTAAAATTGAGATGACTTGCAAAAGAAGAACTAAATGCCTATTTTGGAAAAAATAACCGGTAACATTTAACCTTTTGCATATATCCAGGTCTAATTCCTATTGAACAACCAGCTATGAAAAAGATCACATTGATCTCATTGATCCTCCTGTCTTTATTAAGTTGTAAAAAAGATGGGGATCCACCACCAGCGGATACCGCGATGTATTTCCCACCCAATTCAGGCACCGATTGGGAAACCAGCTCCACCGCATCGCTTGGCTGGAACCAAAATGCCATTCAGCCCCTGAAAGACTTCCTCAGTCAAAAAAATACCAAATCATTCATGATCCTGGTAAATGGCCGGATTGTGATGGAAGCATATTTCAACGGCCATACCGCCGCTACGGAATGGGAGTGGAACAGCGCGGGTAAAACCCTGGTGGCCACCACCACAGGAATTGCCCGGCAGGAAGGGCTGCTGGATATCGATAATAAAGCATCGGATTATTTAGGCACGGGCTGGACCAACATGCCGCTCGAAAAGGAGAACCTGATTACCGTAAAGCACCTGCTTACCATGACATCGGGGATCGACGACACCAAACAATTGGTGGTAAAACCCAATTTAACCTATGTGGCCGATGCCGGTACCCGCTGGGCTTACGGAAATGTGTTCCAGAAGTTGACGGATATAGTAGCTGAAGCCAGCAACAAAAACTTTGAAACTTATTTCAACGAGCAGCTTAAAAATAAAATCGGGATGGATGGCCGTTGGAATTTTGGAACCATCTTCACCATCTACCACAGCACCACCAGGAGCATGGCACGTTTTGGACTATTGGCACTCAACAAAGGAAAATGGCAAAACGAGCAAATCATCAATGAATCGTTTTTGAGTGCAAGCGTAAATACTTCGCAAAACATCAACCCATCGTACGGCTATCTCTGGTGGCTGAATGGAAAAACAAAATACATGTTACCGGAAGATCAAACGGTTTACAACGGGCCATTGATCCCCAACGCACCATCGGATATGTACGCCGCCATGGGCGCCGCGGATCAAAGGATATATGTAGCTCCGGGTAAAAAGATGGTAGTGGTGCGTATGGGCAATGCATCCAACCCAGCCAATCCCAACTTTGCTGTTTCCGGCTTCGATAATGAATTGTGGGCGAAAATAAATGCGGTAATAAATTAATGAGAAAAAAATATTGACTGGTACATGATTTCATAATATCTATCTGCGGCTGTGTACACCAGCCCGGCAGGAAGATGCCAGGAATGCCTGGGCGCCTTTTCCCTCGGGTTCCATTTCAGTAGTACTTTGTTAGTTAACCGGCTTCCTGATCACTTCTACCAGCGAAGAAATATTGGCAGTACTGTATCCGGCCCTTATTGCCCGTTGAAACAAATGGTGCAGCGGCATCATCAATTCCGTACTCAGTCCCGCTGCTTCATGGGCTTTGGTAATATTTTCATAGGCAGCGGCCTGCATGCCCAGGTTCGAGCTTACATATCCATAAAAATCTGCTTTATCAATTTCCTCCGCCATAATTTCTACCTGGCTCAGCATGGCCATCAGCCAGGGTTTTAGAAATGGTATGAATTGTTTGGCCTTCACCTTTTCAGACGTAATTAGCGCCATGGACTGTAAACCGCCGGTGAACAAACCATACATACCCGTAAGCAAAGATATATCGTAGAGCGGCGCCAGGCCGGCATCTTCACCAACAAACTGGCTGTTGGCAAGAATGTCCAATTGCGGTTTGTGTTTTTCAAAAGCCTGCTGCGAACCGCTGTATATGATCAGTGCATCCGGCGTGCCGATCATGGGCGGAACGGCCATGATGCCGCCATCAAGATAAATGGTACCTTGTTTGGCCGCCCAGGCGGCCATATTGCGGGCTTCCTGCGGCGTACCATTGGTGAGGTTCACGATCACTTTGCCTTTCAGGTGTGATGAATGGTTTTGTAATGCCTCGTATACCGTATCGTATGTAAGCAGGCAAACAATGAGCAGGGGAGCGGCATCGATGGCGTCGGTGATGGATATGGCCTGCCTGGCGCCCTTACTTAATAACGGATTTGCTTTTTCCGGTGTTCGGTTCCATACGGTTACCGGTATTTTTTGGTCGAGTAGCGTGGAGGCGAGTACCGTACCCATGGAGCCTAATCCAATGACTGTTGTGTTCATAATAAGTCGTTTTCTGTGTTTTTGAAACACCGGCAAAGTTCTATGACGGCCGTGCAGACGGACTTTAAAAAAGGCGGAACCTTCTTTAATTATGGCGGAATTGGATGGGTGTTTTGCCGGTGAGCCGTTTAAAGAATACGGAGAAATAATCAGGGTTTTCAAAATTCAGTTCGTAGGCAATTTCCGAAACAGTTTTGCCGGAGTGCAGCAGTTGGTTACTGGCATGGGTGAGCTGTGTTTGGTGAATGTATTGCAAGGCGCTGAGTCCGCTGACCTGTTTAACGGTTTCTGATAAATGTTTGGGAGAGATGTGCAGGAGGTCGGCGTATTGTTTAACGGTGTTCAGTTCTTTGTAGTGTTGTTGTACGAGGGCGGTAAAGGCGTGGAAGGTTTGGGAGGCGCGGTCAATGGGTTGTGTGATGGTATCGTGATACTGTTGTTTGGCTTTTAGCAGAAACACCTGCAGGTAGCTTTTGATGATATCTTTACTGAACAGGCCGTAGTGGTCCTGTTCGTATTGCATTTTAAGAATGAGATCGACCAGTAGAAAGGAGGTTTCGTTGTTCAGGTATATAACGGGTGTTTTGAAGGGACTGAAGAAAGGGAATTCTTTTATAAACTGGTCGCTGCTGAAATTTTCGTACATAAACTCGGGCCTGAACATGATGCTGTAGCTTTTGTGGGGGGCTGAAGCAGGTGAGGGATTGGGTAGTGAGGTTTGCAGCCGGTAGGGGCTTACCAGGCTCAGGCGGTTGGTTACCGGCGAAAGGGTGAAGTTGTCTACCTGTACCGGGCAGCCGGGGCTGATAGCAAGGTTGATCTCGAAACAGCCGAACCGGAATGCGGGCAGCCATTCGGCATCCTCGAGATTGGTATTGCCGTAATCGATCACGAGGAAATCGTGCAGGCGGGTGGCGGAGGGGATGTTGATGGCTTTGAGAAACTCGCTTATATGTTGTATTTGAGGTATTTTATTCATATGAGGTATAACAAAACAAACTGGCTTTTGATCGGTTTCAGTTTTTAATTTTGGGCTTTTGAGAAATCAGCTTAGCTTACAATTTATGCCAGCCATCCTGCTTCGTCCTACCATTCCCACCGACCTCGAACATTTCTTCCTGTTTCAAATCGACCAGGAAGCCTGCCACCTCGCTGCCTTTATGGCAAAGGATCATGCAGACAGGGATGCCTACATGAAAAAATGGGGCCGGCTTTTACAAGACGAAACCATCAGCATCCGCACCATACTGGTAGATGGCATTATTGCCGGAAGCGTATCCAAATACGTGATGGAAGGCGATGCAGAGATCACCTATTGGATAGATAAAGCCTATTGGGGTAAGGGCGTTGCATCTACCGCACTCAAAGAATTCCTGGCTATTGAAAAAACAAGACCCATTTTTGGCCGCGTAGCTTTCGACAACACAGGTTCACAACGAGTACTGGAAAAATGCGGTTTTATCAAAGTAGGCGCCGACCGCGGTTTTGCCCATGCACGTGGCTGTGAAATAGAGGAGTATATCTATAAACTCGACACATAATAAAAACCCCGGGGTACCAACCCCGGGGTCTGATTGCAATATTCACCTTCCTAAGCCTAGTATCCTTCGTTTTGAGATAAGTAACCCGGTATGTTCGACGCGCCATCGATGGCGGTTTGCGGTATCGGGAATACACGTTTCTTCGGGTCGGCATTGGTTTTCTCCGTCCAGCTGCCTTCATATTTACCAAAACGGATCATATCCGTGCGGCGCACACATTCCCAGTACAATTCAAAACCTCTTTCGCGGAACAACAGGTCGAGGTCGATGGTAGCCAGCGGTGGCGCCACGATGCGGGCTGTTCTGGCGGCGCGAATGGCATTTACATCGGCCAGGGCGCTGGTAGCGGCGTCGCCTCTTCTCAACTTAGCCTCTGCACGCATCAGGTATACATCGGCCAGGCGCAGGATCACGATGTCGTGTTCGCCAAAGTTTCTGCCATTCACGGTGGTTTTGCTGAACTCATATTTCGATATGCGGTATCCGGTATTGTAGTTGCTGCCAGCCACGGTGAAGTCTACCTGCTTTGTGAAGTCAACGGCCAGGTCGGGTTTGCTGCGGCTGTCGTGTACCAATTTCTGTATTTTATATTTCCCGTTTGCGCATTTTTGAAATACACCACCCACTTTCCGCACACCGTATTGCTGACCGCGTAAGATGCCGCGATTGATCTCGTATTGTTCTGCATCCACACAACTATCGCCCGGGTTGGTATAGATGCTCATATTCTGTTTAAAGAAACGCGGGTCGGCATTGGCGGGATCAACCGGTGCATAAGCATCTTCCCAGGTCTGGTAAAAATCGGATGTTATAGCCGGACCGTCGGTACCATTGGCATTGGTATTGGTAGCCAGCGGCCACTGGTCGCCACTGAGTGTAAAATATGCCATACGGTTGTGACCGGCCAGGTCGGCACGTTGGTCAACGGCAAAGATCAGTTCCTTATTGGTATGGTTATCGTCGTCGAAGAGGGAGAAATATTCAGCAGCCAGTTGGTAACTTCCCGAGCTGATGATCTTATCGCAATAGCCTACTACCTTGTCCATATCTTCTTTCTTAAAATCAAAGGCGCCATACCGGTTGCGATACACAGCCGCATTCAGGTGTAAACGTGCCAGCAATCCCCATACGCCGGGTTTTGTTAAACGGCCCGGACCGGCAGCGGCGGTTTCCAGTACCGGTTCAACGGCCTCCAGTTCAGATTGGATGTAAGCAATAGCTTCCTCACCACGCAACACTTTGGATATGGCGTTTGGATCTTCTTTCTGGAATACCACGCCAAACATATCCAGCAGCATCAGGTTGTAATAAGCCCGCATGGCCCTGGCTTCGGCAATAAACAAGGGCGCGCTGGGATCTTTATTGTCTTTCAAACCCGTGATGGCCGTAAGCGCGCGTGAAATGGCCACGGTCAAATGGTTCCAGGTATTACGTACGTTGGGATCGGTACTGGTGGTTTCGTGCTGGTGCAACGAAATATAAATACCATTGTCGCCCCAGTCGGTACCGCCGCGATAAGGCAGAATGCCTTCATCGGTAGATATCTCCTGCAAGGCCAGGTAGTTGGTGTGCAGGAAAATGTCTTCCAGCTTGGCATACACGGGCGCCAGCAAACCTTCGGCCACCTGTTTATCGGTGAGGTCGGTAGGAGAGTACTCATCCAGTACTGTTTCGTTCAACTTGGTACAACTGTTGATGGTGGCTGCCGCAAAAACCATGAACAGTATAAATATTTTCTTTTGCATAGTGCTTTGTCTTAGAAGGTAACGTTTAAACTGAAAATAACTGTTCGTGCTTTAGGATAGCTGAGATAATCGACACCATAGGAAAACACATTGTCTATCTGCCTGTCGATATTTACTTCGGGATCGAATCCATCGTAATCGGTGATCACAAAAAGGTTCTGACCGGTTACGGCCAAACGCAGTCCCTTTACCCATTTACCAATGCCCAGCTGGCCGGGGTTGAACTGGTAGCCAAGCGTGGCATTGTTCAAACGCAGATAGCTGGCGCTTTTCAGGTAACGGCTGCTTACACGGGCCGGGTTGTTGATGGATTCGTTGGGGAACTCATTGGCTGCCGACGTGGTATTCACGTTCTTGGCAATTTTTGCTTTGTAGAAAAACGAGTTGGCGGTATTGTCGTATACCTTGTTGCCGCCTGTGCCATTGAAGTTCACATTCAGATCGAAACCCTTCCACGATGCGCCGCCATAAAAACTGTACAGCACCTTGGGCAGGGCAGTTCCCATTGCCATCCTGTCTTTATCGGTGATGATGCCATCCTTGTCTCTGTCGAAGAAAGTGCTTAAACCGTTATTGTCGATGCCCGTCCATTCCAGCAGGTAGAAGGTACCAATCGGTTCGCCATTCAGGTAACCGTTGATGGTAGCCGATGTAAGCCCGGAGCCCTGTGCCGAACCGGATGGAATGATCGAGTAGGGAGAATTTCTTACTTCGTTTTTGATATAGGTGAAGTTACCGCCCACATTAAAGGTTACCCCAAAGTTGGATCGTTTGCGGTAGTCGATATCAAATTCAAGCCCTTTGTTCACGATCTCCATATCCTTTACATTGGTATAACCGGTAACAGCCGGTTGAATGGGGTCGGCGGGGTTCACCAGCATCAGGATGTTGGTGGATGTTTTGCTAAACACATCGATTGAACCCGACAATTCGCCGTTCCACAAGGCATAGTCTAAGCCGATATCGGTTTGTTTGCTTTCTTCCCACTGCAGATCGGGATTAGCCAGCCTGTTATAAACGATACCCGAGGGGTAAGCGCCTGTGGGATATAAGGGGTAACTAAAACCAGCGCCGGTGGATGACACGAACAGTCCCTGTGTTTGCCGTGGCGGAATTTCCTGGTTGCCGGTGACGCCCCAGCCAGCCCTTAGTTTGAGGGTGGAGAATACAGAGTTCTGCATAAATGCTTCTTCCGATATTTTCCATCCCAGCGAGAAGGAGGGGAAATAACCGTACTTGTTGTTACCACCAAACTTGGTGGAACCGTCGGCCCTGAAGTTTACGGTAAGGAGGTATTTGTCGTCGTACTGGTAAGTGACCCTGCCGAAATACGATTGCAGTTCACTGTTCACCGCAGAACCGCCCGGCCTGTTATTGGCCAGCGTAAGTTCGGTACCCACACCCGGGTTATAAATGGGATCGATGGGTATGATGGGCAGTTTGTTGATGCTGTAGTTCCTGGTTTGCAGGAAAATTTTCTGGTAGCTGTGACCAGCCAGTGCAGCAATATTGTGTTTGCCACGAACCGTATTGTAGGTGAGGTAGTTTTCGATGAGTGTATTCCTGTTATAGGTATTAAAGGTTTCCAGCCTGCCATCACGTGCCGGTTGCACAAAAGGCAAGGCCTCTACATCGCGGTGGCCGTCAGACCTGTCTATGCCAAAGTTGAGTTTGTATACCAACCCTTTTATGATGGTAACAGCAGGTGTGATATTTCCTATCACACGTTCAATGGTGGTAATATCCTTATCGAGCTCCAGGTTCAGGAGCGGGTTGTTCATAGATGTAAAGGTGGCCGGAGCGCCATTGGCATCCCGGGGTGCATAGGTGGGATTATTGGCCAGCGCATCGCCTATTAATGTGCTGAAAGGCGGACGTTCGTTGCGTGTGTTGCTCACGTTCAGGTTGGCTTCGATCACCAACCGGTCGTCCAGCAGTTTTTGCGTGGCATTGAAACGGCCCGAATAGCGGTCCATGGAATTTTTCTTGATAATGCCCTGTTGTTTTTGCGCGCCGAACGATGCATAATAGGTGAGTTTATTGCTACCGCCTCTCAGGCCAAGATTATAATTTTCGGTGCGGGCTGTGCGGGTCACTTCCTTCATCCAGTCGGTATTGGCGCCTTTGTCGTCCAGTACGCCACCCGATTCCACCACTTTGGCGCGGAACTCATCGGCCGAATACACATCGATTGGCCGGGCAATGGTGGAGAAACCCACACTGGTGCTAAACTCTGCCATGGAGGTGCCGGCCTTTCCTTTTTTGGTGGTGATGATCACCACACCGTTAGCGCCGCGGGCGCCATAGATTGCGGTGGCAGAGGCATCTTTTAATACGTCGAATGTTTCGATATCGGCCGGGTTGATAAATGCCAGCGGGTCGCCGGTACCGCCGGTACCGGAGTTGTCGAGTGGCAATCCGTCTACCACAAACAGCGGTGTACTGTTGGTTCTGATACCACCGGGACCACGGATGGTGATGTTCAGGGCGCCGCCCGGTTCGCCCGTGGCGGAGGTAACGTTTACGCCAGACACCTTACCCTGTAATAGTTGCTGCGGAGAATTGATGATACCCTTGTTAAACTCTTCACTTTTTAATGTTTTCACCGAACCGGTGATGTCTCTTTTTCTTTGCGTTCCATAACCCACTACCGATACCTGGGCCAGCTCGGTTTGATCGGCGGTGAGCACGATCTCAACAAAGGTGGCATTTTCTTCCAACGGCACTTCCCTGGTGAGATAACCTACCGAACTCACCACCAATACAGGATTGGCGCCGGTAACATTCAGTTTGAAGTTGCCATTGGCATCGGTACTGGTAGCCTGCGGGCCATGCTTCGACCTAACGGTGGCGCCCGCCAGGGCCTGCCCCTTATCGTCTTTAACGGTACCCGTGATCTCCACTCTTTTTATACCGGGGATGTTGCCGGGTGCATGTTCTGCCAGGGCGGTACCCGGACTGATCAGGCAAAAACTGCCAAACAGGAATATGCATAGAAGCTGTAAGCAGTACCTTGATGGATGAAGTCTGTTCATTTGAAGCAGTTAAGTTTTAAAATAGAATAAAAAGGCGTGCAAAAGAAACGATCCAGGGTTACCGGATAGTTAACCAGAAGTAAGCAGATTATGAATTTAACAGGATTTGGTTGGCGACAATCAAATGGTGTAAGCCGGTTGAAAGCATTGGCTTGTTATACATTTAATGGTTATGAAGATGCATTGATGCATGTGCGGTTGAAGATAAATGGAACTGTAATGCAGTGGTGCTCTTGTATGTAAAACATGGCAAGCAGTTTTAAATTGAAATACAGTCAATCTTACTACTAATATAGACTTTTTTAAATTTCGTTATTGGAATTCTACGAAACCGGTTTCGTAAGGTGGGCGAGCTGCCGGATCAATAAATTTGTAGTAACTTAAAGAATAAACCAGTGTGCTATGAACCATCTTCAATTAACCGACACTCAAAAAGCCCAATACAATAACGAGGGATACCTGATCGTAAAAAATTTTGTTTCTCCCGAAGAAGCCCGGTTGTTATACAATATCGCCACCGGCGATGAAGTAATGAAAGGCAAGGCCTACGACTTCAACGACCAAACCGGCAGAGCCACCCGGCTCACGCTTTGGTTCACCCCGGGCGATGATACCTATGGACTGCTCACACGCAGCGAGGCTTTGGTGCAGGCTGTACAGGAACTGCTGGGTGAGGGCGAGGTATGTCATTTCCATTCGAAACTCATGCAAAAGGAACCGCAGGTAGGCGGCGCCTGGGAATGGCACCAGGATTATGGGTACTGGTACAAAAACGGTTTCCTGTTTCCCGACGCCATGATCAGTGTAATGCTGGCATTGACCGAAGCCACCAAAGCAAATGGATGTCTGCAGGTGCTAAAAGGCAGCCATAAAATGGGCCGGGTAGAGCATAACTTTGCTGGTGAACAGCAGGGCGCCGATATGGATTTTGTGAATGAAGCGCTGGGCCGTTTTGAAAGAGTGTATGTAGAGCTGGAGCCGGGCGATATCCTGTTTTTTCATAGCAACCTGTTACATATGTCCGAGGCCAATACATCCGAGAAACCGCGCTGGTCGATGATATCGGCTTATAACCTGAGTTATAATAAACCGTTCCGCGAAAAGAACCTGTCGTGTATTACGCCGGTACAAACAGTGCCCAACGATGCGATACTGGCCAGCGGCGGAAAAGGGCTGTCGGCTGACAGGGATTTTTTGTTAAAGGAAAATGAGATTACGCTGAAGGTGAAGTGATCGTGTTACCAGGTTATTTTTTTACATATTCATATCTCGCTCTAATCCCCTCATTCGTTAACCCTATCTCCCTAAATACCCCTAACACGGGTAGATTATTCTCATTATAAGTAAACTGGTATTCCGTTGTTCTCGACATACCCAAACTACTTGAATTACTAACACGCTTTATAATATTGTTCCTGCTCATACCCCAGGGCAACACCCACATTTTATCGAGGGGAGCATATTTATCAACACCCATACACACGGCGATATTCATTTTCGACAACGGATTCACCTTATCGTCATAGGCATATTCAAATATATCTTCACGTTGCAGTGTAACCGGGTACTCGGTGAAAGCCCTGGATACATTGCCGCCGGCAAAATAGCAGGAGTCACTGTTTTCGTGAATTACCAGTTGCTGGTTGGCGTCATATGTCGAACTTACCACCACCAGTTGATCCTGTGTGTAATTAAAATGGTTCACCATGTATGCTCCGTTCGGGGCGCCCAGCGAATCGAGGATCAGGCGTCCCTGTGCATCGTAAAAATGATATACATCGTATTCGGTGAACAAGTACCTGGTCCAACCATACGACCTATATGGCTTTTTATCCGAGCCGTTGTAATAGAAGAAAGTAGAGAATTCATCGTGTATCGACATGCTGCCATTGGTTGAATCGAAAAAAATGTCCCTGATCTCTATCACTCTGTCCTGCGCATCGTAAATAAATTGTACCAGGTTCATGTCCCTGCCGGGCGTAGCGGTGTCGTATATCAGTATCGTGGATAGTAATGTATCGGCAGCATGGGGCGGGGGCTTGAGTTCTTCCGTGATATCTTTCTGGCAGGATGTAAAGATGATTACACCTGCGCACACAAGAACAGTCAGTATTGGCTTCATACAATTGATTAAGGGTAGGTAAAGATACCCTTAATTACATTAACTGCCAACATGGCGGAAATTCAGACAGGAAAAAGGCCCAACAACGTGGGCCTTTTTCCTTTTCTGAGCACAATTGAAGGTGAAATGCAGTATATGATCAATATTGGTCGAGTTCCTTCAGCTTTAAGAAAAGTGATTTTAGTTGATTGGCGTCTTCAGGACGGTTTTCCAATACAACTATACCGACCTCTTTGGTTTTAGTACTTCTGTCGTTGTGGTAACGCGTACATTCAGACTTTAATTCAAGTATAATCCACCGGTATTTCGATCGTTCCCAAAACGGCTGATCCCTGATCTTCACCAAATCTTTTAAATTAAAACCGGAATACCTGTTGACGTAGGTAAATGTCCCTTCGCTGGGTACCCGTTCAGATTCACCCTTTGAAGCATAGTGGTTATGAGTTGTAAACTCATAAAAATATTTGCCATAGGAAAAACTGAGTGGCGTCCGGAATTCGTATGTATCCACAGTCCTTTTGTAAAACCTGTTTTTTGCATTTACACCCACCGTATTTATATAGTCATCACCAGACTGTGCATTACAAATCCTGTTGATTTCTGCAATGATGCGGGTACGCTCAGCATCGTTCTTTAATCGCTGTTTCTCTACTTCACGCTTCCGCATTTCAGCCTTCTCCGCTTCTATACCTTCATCGATCTTATCGATCACCATGGTGATCTTCTTTACCTCATCATCGGTGAGCTGCTCAACAGACTTGTCGAAAGCTGCCGGTTTCACTTCCTTCGATTGAATTTTGAAAAACAACTCCATTTCGTCTTTGGCCTGGGCATATCTTTTGGCTTCGTACAAGGCCATTACATGCAAATACTGGAGCTGCATGTTGGTACCGCCGAGGTGGACCTTTGCCTTTTCTATATAATCTATGGCCTTTTCAAAATCTTTTTTATAAAAGGCCTCTCTTGCGGTGTAATAGTTGCCCTGCGCGCGGTAATTGGCATTTTGAGATTGCGCAACATGGAACAGGGTATTAAAAAGAATAAAGAGAATAATTCTTTGTATAAGGCAGGCAGAAAGGGGTACACATTTCATAACGTAGGAATTCCAGGGTTTAACCAGTATGCCCTATGAAACAAGAGCACAGGGCGGCAAAAATAGCCAGGGATAAGGGTAAAGTCAATTACCCTTTTGGGGCGTTTTTTATGGTTGCACCGGGTGACAATGTGTCGCAAAAGGCGCCCAATCAGTATAAATGGGCTATTTTTGATTATACAAACCTCATGAAACCCGAGATCAACAAGATGCTGCAGGTTTGGGATATGTTGCAGAATGAAATTATTCAACCCGTTCCCAATACAAAGGTCCACTTCGATGAGATCGTCAGTGCCATATTCGCTGCCGGACCCTTCTACTACTACCTCATCGATTTCAGCAATATGCAAATTTCGAATATCAGTTCCGGTTTTGAAGAATTGCATGGTATAGCGCCAGGCAATATAGCATCCATAAAGGATGTGCTGGCGCTGATACATCCCGAGGATATGGATTTTGTGTCGAAGGCCGAGGAAAGAGCGCATTTGTTTATATACGAAAAAGGCCTTGAAAACTTAACCAGGTACAAGGTTTCCTACAATTTTCGCTTTCAAACGGCTGATGGCGGCTATCGTTTATTCAATCACCAGTCGCTGGTATTGTCGGTAGACCAGCACAATAACATCGTGCGTTCCATCAATATCCATACAGATATCAGCCATCTGACCAATGTAAACAACCACAAATGGTCGGCCATTGGTCTCGCAGGCGAACCAAGCTATTTGAATATGGATGTATGGAACGACAGTGAGACCGGCAGTACCGCCAGGATGTTTTCTAAACGCGAACTGACAGTACTTCACCTCATTGTAAAAGGATTGAATTCAAGAGAGATCGCCAGTCGGCTTTCCATAAGCCCCGACACGGTGAAGGCGCATCGCAAAAACATTCTACAGAAATCAGGCTGCAGCAATATGGCTGAGCTGGCAGCACGCAGTATCAGCGAAGGCTGGATATGAGTGCACATAAAAAGGCCCACCAATGTGGACCTTTCCTGTTTTTGAACACTAAACGTAACCAAAGTTAGTTGATGGCTACAATACGGCACGATACCCTGCGGTTCAGTGCACGGCCTTCACGTGTATTGTTATCGCCTATGGGGTGTTGGGCGCCAAAACCCTGCGCTTCCACGATCTGTTTGGCGATACCCATTTGGGAAAGATCTTCTTTCACTTTTTCGGCGCGCTGCCGCGAAATATAGGCATTCACTTCATCGGGACCGGTGTTATCGGTATAACCGCCGATCTTTATGGCCACCGAAGGATATGCTTTCAGAATAGCCGCCACATTGGCCATTTGTTTGGTGGCGCCATCGCGGTATTCGGTACCCTCTGTAAATTGTACATCGTATAAGTCTACCCATCCTGTATGTTTGTTTTCTTCACCGGTATCGAGGCCATGTTGCATGGCTTGCTGAATGCGCGTTAATAACAATGCTTCGGCGCTGTTGGGTGCAAGGGCCAGTTCCATGCCGTTGGGCAGTTTTTGCAGGGCTTTTTCACTGTAGGAAAAGGTAAGGGTACTGTCGTCGGCCAATGTGTGGTCGGGTACAGGCTGCAGGGCGCTGGCATGTATGCCTTGCACCACGGCTTTATTTAAAGGCGCCGTATGACTCATATCTTCTTTAAACAACCATAATACCAAAGCCAGCAAACCCAGCAATAACAACAGCGGCCAGGCTACCACTGCCCGCCGTTTACGCAATTCCGGCGGACTGTAGGAATTGTATTCCATTTCGGTGGCAAAAACGGTTGTTTGTTGGCTGCCTGCTATGCCGTCTCTATCGACCTCGATAGACTCTTTGGCCAGCAAAGCGGCTATGTCTGATGCATCATAATTATTTTGAATGGCTTTTTTGCCCATCGTGGCCAGGCACATGGGGGCTGCCCATTGCATCAGCCTGACGGCGCTGCTTGTTCTCACCTGTGTTTTCTGCGCTATGGCATCGCCGATATCGTCGATACGATGGGTACCGAACAAAACCTGCAGCATTTCATGTCCTTTTTGCGCTCTTTCATCGTCACCGATCCAGTCCAGCACTTTGGGCCACCAATAGTCATTGGCTTCTATGGCAAGTTGCAGCAGGGGATCGGCTGTTCCGGGGCCTTCCTGCAAGCGAGAGGCAAAGCGGTGTAATATAGTTGGAATGATGCGTTCCAGCGCATTGATCACATTCGTATGCCGTTCGGCCAGTTTGCCGGCGATGACCTGGGTGGTTTTTTCATTGAATAATGAAAGGATGTTCAGAAGGATAACAGGTCTCATGGTGGTTCAGCGGTTTTAGTTGATAATTGGGTGATCCTAAATTACCAATGTTGATCAATTAATCCGCGGGTAATGAGTGAAGGGGGAGGGATAATGAGTGAAGGTGGGTATTTTAAATGCAGGAGAGGGGGTACCGCTGATTTTTCTTATCTTGGCTTTAACCTAAACTACCAGTCTATGACCCCCTGCTACATTATCACTTACGAAGTTACCGGCCCCTGCGCCATCAATGTAAACAACGTGGAAAGAACCGCATGGGAACCCAGTCCGGGTGATCCCAAAGGCCGTTGCCGCGTCTTTTTTAAAGATGGAAAACAGGTGTTGCTGGATGAGGATTGCGAAGCGTATAATAACAAAGCGCCGTACTGTTCACCGGAAAGGCCTGCAGGTATTACCGTGTATGATTAGCACCTATACTTTTCATGAGCCCCTAACCATTTTTTCGACACATCTTCATATGATCAATTTTCGATCATTGTTCATAGTCTCACTATCTTGAACAAACGTATTAAAACTATCCTCTATTCCATCCACCATGGATACTTATATTCGCTATAATGTAAACGGTATAAGCTATCAACTGCTGCCACCGCAGGATACGGTGCGTGTTTATGAAGTAAACGGAAATAGCAGACGCCACCGTTCAATGGATGCGGAACGACAGTTACCAGGTAAACGTAACAGAATACGGCCCTGCGGGCGGTGGATATGTTTCCGGTACGTTCTCGTGCATGGTGAGTGACACCTCGGGTACCAAGGTGGCGCCGCTGAGCTGCAGTTTTAGAGTGAAACGCCCATAAACAGCTAAGCAGATTTGTGTAGTAAGCGTATATCGCCGTTAATAGCCAGGTGCAAAAGAATTAGATTTGTGTTTTGATATCCAATGAAAACACTCCATCCATTTATCCTGGCGGCGCTGCTGTTGCTGGTGAGTTTCTGTGCAGCTGCTAAAAACTATTTTGTGGACCCTTCTTCTGCAGGCGCCAACCAGGGAACATATACCGATCCCTGGAAATCGATAGCCGATATTCCCTGGTATATCGATTATTTTTCTCCCGGCGATACCGTTTTTTTCAGGCGTGGCCAGCAGTATACCGGCACTTTGTCTATCAACAGTTCGGGCAGCCATAGTGCACCCCTTGTTTTCATGCCATACGGTTCGGGTACGGCGCCGGTTTTCCATTACGACCTTGCCCACAATACCGAACCACTGGTGTATAACCGTATGATCATACGATTGAACCAGGTGAACCATGTAGTGATCGATGGCTTTGAACTTACAGACCCCGCTATTCCTGAAACCAATCACAACGTAACAGCCAATGTGGGCTATGGCGTGTACATTTATAAAGGACCAGGTGATAAAGGTTCCTTTAATACTATAAAGAATTGCACCATCTCAAAACTGGGATCGGGTGTGGCCATTGACGGTGGCAGTTATAATACGATCACCGAATGCACCATCCGGAACCTGCGCATGATACTGAACACACCCGATATCATGTGGGACGATTTTGGCGCCATGGGTATTATGGTAGGTGGTTCTAATAATACCATTACCCGTAACCATATACAGGATTGCTGGAGCAACAGCTACGATTACCATATCGATGGTGGCGCTATTGAAATGTATGGACCGGTTTGCAACAACCAGATATTGTACAACACGGCTATAGAAAACCTGGGCTGGATGGAGTTTGGCAGCGGCTCAGGCGGCCAGGCCCTGAACAATGTGGTGGCCTACAACCTGCTTATCAATAACGGCCACATGCTTTGGATCAATACAGAAGGGGTTTATAAACTGGATGTAAGAAACCTGCAGCTTTACAATAACAATATCATTGAAACACATCCATCGCGTATGCCGGATGTAAGAAATATGATCGGCATAGCGGCCACACCTGCCGGCCCGAATGTGATCACGATGAAGAACAATATTTTCTGGATCGAGACACCGATGAACATCACCGATCCGGCCACACAACCCTTCAACGGACCACAACTTGTACACCAGAACAACCTGTTTCATATAAATGGCGGCAGCCTGGGTTATTCGCTGGACCCATCTGAACGGCAGCTGGCCCCCGGTGAGCAGGTATTTGCAGATATTACTTCTTCCCCGGATCCTGCACAATGGGATTACAGTCTTCGTATGCCATGCGCCGCCATCGATTTCGGCAGGCATACCGGTATCGAAAAAGATTTTTATGGTAAACCCGTGCCCGGCGGCCATATGCCCGATGCGGGTATTACCGAAAGCATTACGATGCTGATTTTGCCCCTGGAATTTCTTTCCTGCAGGGGCTGGCCGGGTGCCAACGGCAATACCATACAATGGGAAACTTCCAACGAACCGGTCAGGCATTTTGAAATTGAAAAAAGCAGCGGGGATGCCGGCTTTAAAACCATTGCAACAATACCCTACCAGGCCAACAGCCGGCAGTACCAGTTTGTAGATAAAGAGAGAACCGCAGGGATAGATCATTATCGCATCAGGGCGGTTGAGCTGAACAACACCGGTTCGTATTCCCGGGTGATCAGTATCAAAAACAATGAACAGGCGAATGCCATCACCCTATCACCCAACCCTGCCCGCGATTTTATTTACCTGAACATTCCGGGGAATGACTGGCAGAACAAGGAACTGGTGTTGGTGAATATGTCGGGCGCCGTATTAAAACGGGTAAGGTTACAGCAAACCGGCAGCCAGGTAAAACTGGATGTGGGTATGTTACCGTCCGGCGCCTATGTAGTTAAACTAACCGATACCAAATCAGGTACGCATTACAGCGCCGTATTTCTAAAATAAGTTTTATCCCAGTTTCTCCTTATGTATTGGATCTACCATAGTCTGTACAAACCAGTTGGGATAGATGGCGGCTGGTTGTGTGAGCTCGTCCAGCTTTTTCGTTTCATCGTCGCTGAGTTGTACATCGATGGCTTTTAAATTATTCTCCAGTTGGCTGATCTTACTGGCGCCTACCAGAATGCTTGACACGACTGGTTTGCTCAACAGCCAGGCCAGCGCTACCTGGGCAGCGGAGGCATTGTGTGCGGCAGCGATCTGTTTAACTTCGTCCACCACTTTAAAACCGGTTTCTTTATCAAATGGAATGATATCAAAACCCGATAGCCTGTTATCCTGGTCTTTCAGGCTTTCGCGTGTATACTTGCCACTCAGGAAACCGCCTGCCAGCGGGCTCCATACGGTCATACCAATACCCGCATGTTGCATAAAGGGAACGATATCCTGTTCCACGTCGCGGCCCAGCAGCGAATAATACATTTGTCCATTACAGAAGGTAGCCCAGCCGCGTTCTTTTTGCATCTGGTAGGCCACGGCTGTTTTCCATACCGACCAGTTGGAGAAACCAATGTACCGCACCTTGCCGGCGCGTACCAGCGAGTCGAGGGCCGACAATGTTTCTTCCAGTGGCGTGTAAGGATCTTCTTTATGCAGGATGTAGAGATCGATATAGTCGGTGTTCAATCTTTTCAAACTTTGTTCGCAGGAGAACAGGATATGCCGTTTCGAAAGCCCTGCCTGGGTAACGGGACTGCCCGTTCTGAACCCCACCTTGGTGGCGATCACCACATCCTGGCGGCGTTTGGCCAGCGCCTTTCCCAGCATGATCTCCGACTGGCCGGCGGAATAACCATCTGCCGTATCGAAAAAATTAATGCCTGCCTCGAGCGCCATATTCACCATGGCATGTGCATCGTCCTGTGTTACTTTGTATACAGATGTGATAGAAGGGTCGTTTCCGAATGTCATAGCGCCAAAGGCGAGCCTGGATACTACCAGGCCTGTATTGCCAAGCCGGTTATATTGCATAGTTGTCGTTTTTTAATTAGGATAAGCGATAAAGTTATGCCAAAATGCAAAAAACCTTTCCGGTGCAGGAAAGGTTTTTTAATAATACTGCATGCTAATCTTCATCGGGATCAATAACCTCCGTTTCCGCCACGCGGCCTACCTGTCCGTCTTCGAGGCGAACCTTGATGCCTCTTGAATGATAGGCTGCCGAGGTGAGAATGTCTTTTACAATGCCGTAGGTAAGCTTGCCCGAGCGCTGGTCTTTTTTGAGTATGATGGCCACTTCCTGGCCGGGATAGATATCTTTCCTGTACTGGCCGCTCATAATCCCGTAGGTTTTGGTATAAAATCTTCCCGCATGGGATTGAATATGTCTATCAACACGCCTTCTTCCAAACACTCTACGCCATGCACCGCATTGGAAGGCACATGAAACACATCACCGGCTTTTAACAGCTTTTTCTCGCCGCCAATCTCCACTTCAAAAGCGCCTGCTTCTACATACGATAGCTGTACATGCGGGTGATGATGCAAACTACCTATGGCGCCTTTCTTAAAATCCACCTTTACCAGCATCAGGTTATTATCATAGGCCATGATCTTTCTTCTGACGCCTTCCCCGGTTTCTTCCCAGGGTATATTTTTATCCTGAATAAATATGGGTGACAACATGCCCGCAAGATACTCACTTTATTCAATCTCCAGGAATGCCGTTGGCAGCCCTTCAGCGCAAACGGTCACTATGCACCTGCCTTCCCTTTCCACTTTTATACGGGCGCGTCCATTGGCCAGTTGAAGGTTGGAAGAACCGGTAACGGTACCCTGGTTGATGATGAGCCTGCCATCACCGGTAAGGCCAAAACAAATATTGTTCATGGCATCGAGGCAGGGTACGCCCTGTGCATCTGTCAGTACAGCCTCCACGGTTTCGGGGTCAATTTGTTTCAACAGGAATCGGGCAGGGGCGCCCCATTTAGCTGTCTGGTATATTTGAGTAAGCGTATCTGTAATTTGAACCCTGCCTTTTTTACCCACCGCTTTGATCAGGTTATTTCCTTCGTTAAAAACTACATTCCACCTAAGCCCCGCTGCAGGATAATCCTGGCTGTTTCTTTTCCGTACTCCATACGATTGGCCATTTACAAATAGTTCCGCTTCGTCGCAATTGGAATACACTTTCACCAGTTTTTCTTCTCCTTTATTACCCCAGCGTACCGGCCAGGAGTGGCCATAAATATGTATCATGGGTTGCTGCGACCAATAGGATTGAAACAGGTAAAAGCTTTCCTTTAGCCTGCCATCCCTTTGTACCACGCCTTTTTGATTGACATAGGGTAACGGGTTTTCGCGGCGCACGGGTGTGGCAAAATCCTTGAAGGTCCAGAAAGCCGAGCCAGACAACCAGGGCATGGTTTCCTGCTCCTTCAGGTGCCAGTCGAATAAGTTGCAGATATAGGTTTCGCTCCAGTCGTTGTTTTTGGCCTGTTGCGCAAAGCGCGCAAATGCACTGTCGCCGGGTTGTTGCAGGGCCTGCTGCAGCATGGTTTCTATAGCTTCCGAATGCCGGCCCGCATGGCTGTCGCCACCCCATTCGGCATGAAAGAAATAATTCGATTTACCGACTTCCTGTTTGGATTCGTTTTTGTAATCGGTAAAAATACCCTTGTACCATCCCATCCAGATAGAAGGGGAGTACACATCGATGATGTCCCTGCAAAACTCACAACGGCGGATAGATGTTTTGCGTGAAGGATCGAGCGCATGTGCACGGTCGTGCAGTTCTTTCATAAATGCCCTGATCGCTTCTTTATCCAGCCCAGGCTGGTCGCCGGGCCAGTCGTTTTCATTGCCCAGCCCCCACAGAATGATGGAAGGATGGTTGTAATGCTGTTCGATCATATTGGTGAGCATACGCTGCGCCTGTTCTTTATAACCGTTTGCACCCAAACCACCACGGCACCAGGGAATTTCTTCCCATACCAGCAGACCCAGGCTATCGCACAGATCCAACACAATACGCGACTGTTGGTAATGCCCCAGCCTGATAAAGTTGGCGCCCATCGATTTGATGAGCACCATTTCTTTGCGTATCATGTCTTCGGTTAAGGCGGCGCCCACACCCGCCCCATCTTCGTGGCGGTGTGTACCGCGCAACAGCAGCCTTTTCGCGTTCAGCATAAACGGCCCCTTTTCCACAAACTCAAAGTGGCGGAAGCCGATGGCTTCTTTTTTAACGGCGGTATCGCCCTCGTGTATGGCCAGCACTTCCACCTTATACAAATGCGGTGCATCGGGCGACCAGTACTGTATATTCTTCACCGTAAATGATCCGGTTTCTGATTGTGCTATTTGTTTTCCCGAAGGGTTGTACAAGCGTGTAAGGATTTTTACATCCGTGGCATTGCCGGGATTGTACAACCGTACTTTTACATCTACCTGGTTGCCGGTGGTTACAAACAGCTTGTCTATAGAAACCGCAGGTGCATAAACCAGGTTCAGGTAACGGTAAATGCCTCCGTACACCACAAAATCCGATAAGTTGGAAGGTATCATCTGCAAGTCGCGTGCATTATCCACCCTGATCACGATGGGCACCCTGCCATTGAACTGTTTTGTTTTTTTGAAAGCGGCCACGGCATCGGTGATGTCCATTGTAAACTCATCATAACCGCCCACATGTTCGCCCACTTTGGTAGTGTACACATATACTTCGGTTTTTTGACCGGCGCCTTCGAAATGCAACAGCGTTCTGCCATTTTTATAGGGATTATCGATGGCTAATTGTGTACGATACCAACCGGCGCCCTGGTAATAATTCGGCTCAAAATCCACGGCATCTTCGGCATTCATGCAATGCGGCAGGGATACCCGGTGCCAGAGCGGGTAATTCTCAGGGCCTGTTTTTGTTAGTGGACGCACGGCTTCCCATACGCCGCCCAGGTCTTGTTTGATGAATTCCCAGTTACCGTTTAATCGTGTGCTTACCTGCGCCTGCACCATGTTCATCAAAAAACAAAGCAGCAGTATTCCTTTAATGTGATGTGTATTTTTCAATGTGGGTATCCGGTTTTTTTAAAACACCTCTAGTTGATCGTTACGGGTCTTCTGTATGCGGTAGAAAAGCGGTCTACCCGCCATACTTCGGTGATATTGTCCAGTATATGTATTTCCATTTTGCGTGCGCCCGGCGCTGCATTGTTCAGCAGCCTGATGTAAATGGTGTCCATGGTTTGTATGGCTTTTGGAAATACCATGTTATAGGTGGTATCGTTCGAGGGGATCACCACGCCGTTCTTGTCCACGATATCGAAATCCACGCCACGCACAGCGGGGTTGGGAATACCATAAGTGCTCACGGCATATTTGGCCACGGCATCGTATTCGCGGGTAAAGGTGGAATAAAATTGCACGGGAAATTTCAGCAGTGCCGATTGCGAACGCTGTACGGTTACGGCGCTGTTGTTGTTGGGAACAAATACGGCATAATAATGATGTTCGTATTCAGCCAATCCTTTGGGATAATCCTTTTTCTCGCAGGCCGTAAGCAGGAAGGCCAATGCCAGTATATATGTAAGTTGTTTCATGTTGTTGTAATTGATGTTTATTGCCAATTGGGATTCTGGGTTACATTGCCACCGCTCAATGAAATTTCATTCAGGGGAACAGGGTACAGGTAATCGCGGTTGGCCTGGAACCTGCGTGTGTCGGATGATTCGGCGATCACCACATTATCGGCATTCAACCGTAAGGTATTGGGGTTGGTGCCCGGCCAGTCGGCGGCCACAAATTTTGCGCCCAGCAGGTCTTGCGGCAACAACGGTTTCTGTCTGTTTTCCATCTTATCAGGTCATCGTAGCGGAATCCTTCCAGCGCCAGTTCGATGGTTCTTTCGCGGCGGATCTCTTCACGCATGTTCAAACCATTGGCAGTGGCAAAAGCGTTGGTGAGCGCTACCGGCATACCGGCGCGGTTACGCAGGGCATTTACGGTGAGATCGAGATCGGCATCGCTGATGCTGCCGTTCAGTTCATATTTTGCTTCGGCATAGATCAACAGTATCTCTGCATAACGCATCAATATCCTGTCGGTAGTAGCGCGGGAGTTGATGGTCCAGTCTTCGATATTAAAACCTTTTTTCGAAGCAAAAGCCGAACGTGAACCCAGCGAGGTGGTGGGCACCCAGGGTCCTTTGTAGGCGGTTTCGCCAGCCTGGAAAACGGTAAAGGTGAGACGTGGATCCCTGTTCTCGAAAATGGTGTTGTACGAAGGTTCATTGTTTTCGGCAACAAACAGGGGCGAAGGATTGGCTACGGGCGTATTATCAGTATTAAATGCCGGCAATCCATCGGTGTACAGGTATTGACGTACCAGGTTGCGGGTAATGGCAATACGGCCGTTCTCCAGGTCCCTGGAAAAATTATGACCGAGTAAGGTATTCTCATTGTCTACACCATAGATCTTTACAAAGATGTTTTCTTTATTGGTGGGACCTTCTCCTTCGTGTACAAACAACTCGCCGTAGTTGGGAAAAAGCGTGTGACCCTGTGTCATCACCATTTGTGCGGCATCGACGGCTTTTTGCAGATCGTCCTGCCAATCACCATCGTTGTGAAATTTTCTGCGTGTGCCTTCATACAGGGCGGCTCTTGCCTTCAAACCCCAGGCAGCGCTTTTGGTTACACGGCCCCATTGTGCGTTGGGTAACTGGTCGCGGCGGGGTAACCAGGTGGCCGCAAAATCAAGGTCTTCATAAATGGCCTTCATCACTTCGGCACGTGCAGTGCGCGGCATGGTGAGTTCGGGTGACTTGATGTCGAGCGTCTTCAGCAACAACGGCACATCGCCATATTTTGAAGCCAGGCTGAAATAAGCATAAGCCCTGAAGAACCTGGCCTCGGCGAAGTACCGGTTTCTTATTTCTTCGCTCACATTGGCCTTAACCCCTTTTTCCAGGATGTTATTGGCGGTAAATATTTCGCGGTAGCGGTCGTTCCAGTCGCCGCTGGTATTGGGAATGGTGCGCGATCCATTGCTCACGCTGTTGAAGCCCTGGTTTACATTATCGTCTGCCCGGTTGTCGATCCAGGTATTGGGCAACAACTGGTACAAACGGTTGGTGGCGTTCATCAGGTCGGTTTCGGTATTCCAGTAATCGGCATCGCTGAAGGTAGACTCGGGTTTCAGATCGAGCTTATTGCAGCTTGCCACCAGTATACCTGCGGCCAGTATGGCTATAGAGAAATTGATCTTGTTCATGGTGATAGTTTTTAGAATGCAGCATTTAAACCAAAGGAAACGGTACGGTAAAACGGATAGGTAGTGGCGCTAACGTTGTTGCCTACTTCAGGATCGAATACTTTCAGCACCCTGGTGGTTTCCCATAGATCCTGACCGGATACATATACCTGCAGGTTACGCAGCCAGGTCTTTTTCAACTGGAATGTGTACCCCAATTGAATATTTTTTAATCGCAGGTAATTACCATTCTGCGCCCACCTGTCGGATGATTTAAAATTATGCGGATCGGTTTGATACATTCTTGGAAAAAAGGCATTCGGATTCTCCGGTGTCCACCGGTCCATATGAATGCTCCAGGGCATATCGGCGGTGCCCAGCATGGGCGACAGGGTACCTTCGTTGATCAGGAATTTTCTGTCGAGTGCGCCCTGCAAAAAGGCAGAGAAATCGAAACCCTTCCAGCTAAAGCCCAGTTCAAAACCATACTGGTAACGCGCGTTGGTAGTGCCCAGTAAAACGAGGTCGCCGGGATTTTCAGGTGTGCCATCACCGGCAGAAAGAATGCCATCGCCGTTGAGGTCAATGTATTTCATATCACCGGGCGCCAGGTTGTTGAAGTATTGGGTGGTGAATTTCGATTTATAATCATCCAGGTCGGTTTTGCTTTGGATCAGTCCGCCTGTTCTGTATCCCCATACGGTATTCAGCGGGTAACCTTCCAGAATTTCCACTACGCCGCCGGTACCAATTGAGTTCTTACCATCGTATCGTGTCACCTTGTTCTGGTTATCGGAAATATTAAAGCCAATGCGGTAATCAACATTACCCACGCGGTCTCTCCATTTAATATCCAGTTCGGTGCCCCAGCTTTTCAACTCACCCACATTGTAAAAAGGTGTTTTTATACCAATGATATTCGGCACAAACAATTGCGCCAGCATATCCTTGTTCTTCTTTACATAATAATCGGCGGTGATGGTGAGCCTGTTTTGCAGCACGCCGATATCGATACCGATATTCGATTGCTGTACAGTTTCCCAGGTTACTTCGGGCGAGGCCAGTACATCCTGGTAAATGTATTGCGAACGCACGTCGTTAAACACCAGGTTATTGTCGGTGGTGAGCCCGCTGGTGAGTAAAGGAATATACGGGTAGAGGCCTAATGCCGAGCTGTTGCCCAACTGGCCCCACGATGCGCGTATCTTGAAATTGGGGATAAAGCTGATATTATCCCTGAAGAAATTTTCTTCACTCAAACGCCAGGCTGCCGAAAAGGAAGGGAACAACTGCCAGCGGTTGGAGGGCGCCAGCCTGGAGCTTCCATCATAACGATACGATGCCTCGAACAGGTATTTACCGGCAAAATTGTAATTCAACCTGCCAAATAAAGAGGCCAGTGCCCAGGTCTCTATTTTATCGGCGCTGGTTTTGGTAAGCGGGTCGCCATAGTTGAGACTGAAAAAATCATTGGTGATCATGTTCTGGGCAGAAGCCGTAAACTCGTCTTTCCTGTATTCTTCATACGAACCGCCCTGCATGATCTTGAACTCATGCTGGTTGAGTTTGAAATTATAGGTAAGAAAACTTTGCAGGTTGTTTTGAAAAGCTTTGTTTTTGGTAACGGTGATGGAGTTGGGCACATTCACGCTCGACCTTATGGTATTGGTGCTGCGTCCATACCAGTACAGGCTACGTGAATTGTTTTCCATATTGTAATAGTTCTGGTTTCTCCAGCCTATTACATCCAGTGTAAGTCCCTTGATCACATTTTTCACCTGCAGGTTCAGGCGCCCGGTAAAGGTGCCGTAGTTACGCCATTCGGTCCCACCGTTCTTTTCTATATCAACGGCATTGATCTGCAGATCGCCATTATAGGGCTGGCCGGTTACGTCTTCGGCAGGTACATACAGGTTTTGACGTGCACGGCTTCTGTACAACCGGTTAATGATCTGCTCTGTACCAAAGGCATTTTCCCTTACCTGCGAATTGATATAACCGGCTGTGAGTTTCAGTGAAACATATTTATTCAGCTCGGCATTTACATTCAGTTTCAGGTTGGTTCTTTTGTTGTCATCGGGTCCATAACGCAACACGCCATCGCGCATAAAGAAGGCCCCGGACACCAGGTAGTTCAATTTTGTATCGCCGCCGCTTACACTCAGGGAGTGGTTTTGCTGGTGGTTGATCTTGTCCATACCTTCCTTGATCCAGTTGTTGTTGCCAAAATATTCCCAACGGTCCTGTGTAGGATTAGGACGGTAGCTGAAGTTCGGGTTGCTTACCCATTCGTATTGTTCTTCGTTGTATTCGGGGGCGCCGGTGGCATTCAGCCTGGCCTCGTCTATCAGAATTTGTTCTTCCCAGGAGTTCAGGCGTTCCGGTTGCCGGGCAGTGATGTTGATACCATAGTTACTGCTGAGCGTTATCCTGGTTTTACCCGCCGAACCCTGCCGGGTGGTTACCAGTATTACACCGCCTGCTGCACGGGCGCCATAGATGGCAGAAGCTGATGCATCTTTTAAAACAGATATGGATTCAATATCGCTGGGATCAATCAGGTTCATGTCCTGTTCAATACCATCCACCAGCACCAGGGCTTTGGCGCTGTTGGCAGAAGTAAAACCGCGAACGCGGATATCGTATCCTTCGCCGCCGGGTTTACCCGAACCTCTCAGCACGGTTAAACCGGGCAATACGCCCTGCAAGGCGCCGGTTACATTGGCCACCGGCCGGTTGGCCAGATCTTTACCGGTAACCTGGGCCACCGAGCCGCTCATGTTTACTTTTTTCTGTGTGCCATAACCTACCACCACAATGTTTTGCAGGGTAGAAGGGTCTTCCTGCATTTTGATGATAAAGCTGGTGTGATCGTCCACCTTTTCTTCGCGGTCTAAAAAACCGGTATGCGAAAACACCAGCACGGCGCCCGCAGTTACATTCAGGCCAAACTTTCCTTCCGCATTCGTCATGGTGCCCGAGGAGGCGTTTTTAACCTGTACGCTCACGCCGCTCATGGGCGATCCCTGGCCATCGGTTACCGTACCTTCTACGCGTTTGGTTTGGGCAATGGCGGTTCCGGCCAGTAGTTGTAACCCGAGCAGTGCCAGTAGGGGCAGGAGGTTTTTGGCAGGCCATTTCAAATGACCGGCGAAGGTTGAAATTCTCATAAAGCAATCTTTTTTAGTTTGTGAAACAGACCTTAACAAGGGAGATGGCTGCTGATGGCGGCGGAGGCCCATACCGGTGGTAATGGGTTTAGCCGGGCTAGCGTTGGTGAGACGATGGTATCGCAGTAGCTTGGTCATGGCAGCAATCTTGTACTGCCAAAATTGATCAACAAACTACGCCATTGCAAAAAAAGCACTACGTCAAAACCTCTACATCGATAAAAATGAAAATTGATTTTCAATCACTTGAATCGAAAATCCTAATCTGTTACTACTCAGGGGCAGGTTTTTGATGTTATTTCGTGATCTCAATGAGGTAATCGTACAGGTTGGTTTCGTCGTTGGTAAGCCCCAGTTTTTTGCGCAACCGGTACCTGCTGGTTTCCACCCCGCGTACCGAAATATTCATCAACTGGGCAATTTCCTTGGTAGATAAATTGAGGCGGAGGAAGGCGGCCAGCTTCAGTTCCGAACCGGATAGTTCGGGGCAATGCTCCTTCAGTTTTTTGAGGTAATTGGTATGCACATTATCGAAGTGCCGGGCAAACTGCTCCCATTCCTGGGCATGACCCAGCTCACCCTCGATGGCCTTGATGATCTTCTGGAATTCTTTGGCGCCTTTGTCGCTTCCGGCATTTTCCTTATACGCCACCAGGTCTTGTTTGAGTTTCGACAGCATCTCTACCTTGTGCACCAGGTTCATGGCCGAGGAGGCCAGCTCGGTGTTTTTATGCTCTACTTCGGCCTGCAGTTTTTCACTGCGAAGCTGGGCTATTTGTTTTTCGCTTTCCGAGATCTCCAACTGGTGCTGCATTTGCAGGCGCTTTTGCTCTTCTTCGTATTTCCGCTGCTGTTCTTCCAACTGCCGCTGCTGCCGGCGTTTGTATTTCTGTTGTTGCGCCTTATATAATATATACAGGATGCCAAAAAAGGCGCAGCTATACAATAACCAGGCCCACCAGGTGCGGTACCAGGGCGGCAATATGGTAAAGGAGAAAGAAACCGCCGGCGATTCGTTATCAAAATTGTTGCGGCATTTTACCATAAATACATAATTGCCGGGCGGGATATTGGTATAGTCTTTTTCTGTTCTTTTGGTCCATTCCGACCAGTCTTTATCAAATCCCTTTAAATAAAAACTGTATTCAATGGTACCCGGTTGGCCAAACAGCGTGGTGGATGTTTCAAAATGCAGCGAGTTGTTTACATACTTAATTGATGGATCAGCGGCCAGCGGTGCATGTCCACCATATACCAGGCTATCGCCCCTGGCAATAAAACTCACATGCGTGATGAGCGCCTGTAAAGGATAACGGCTTTTTTTGTATTTGGCGTAATTGACGTGCAGGAAACCATTCTCCCCGGTAATGATCACATTATTGCTATCGATGATATTGATATGCTCAAAACCATTTGCCTGAATACGATTGTTGAGTTCCGGGATAAATATCACCCTGGGTTTGCCCGATGAGCGGTCCAAAACTCCCAGCCTTTTTTCGCTGGTGAACCAGATATTGCCATAGGGGTCTTCTTTCAGGTAACTGATATTGGAAATATGCGAGAGCGGTTGCAAGAGGGTGGTGGGTACAAAATCGGCACTGCGGTCGTCGTATTCAAACAAACCCTTATCGGTTACCAGCACCATTTTGCCGCTGATGCTGAATATTTTATTATGGTTGTTGGATAGAATTTTTTTAGGGTCTTTATACATCACTACCACCGGCTTGCCCTGTGCATTATAGCGTACCTGGTACAGGCCTTTGAAAGGATGCGAGGCCCAGATAGTATTTTGATGCTGCACCACAAAACGGGCCGATTCGAAATGTGCTTCTACATCAGGATCGGATATCTTGCCACCCGTATAATTATAAAAGTTGATGCCGTTATAAGTACCGGCCAATATGGAATGAGGGCTGCCGGGGATGGCCGCCTTTTGAAAATTCCAGAAGCCTGTACCGGGGTCGATCATATGGGCGCTGCCATTGGCAATTTCGAAGGCGCCGCGCAAATGCCCCATAAATAGTTTATCGTGCACCACGGAAAAATTCCATACCTGTCCCTTTGAACCGGGCACCAGGTTAAAGTTACCACGGGTATAACTCAGGTCCTCGTCGCCCGACAAGAGGATCTGGTAAGCGCCCGACACCAGGCCCAGGTACAACGTATTATTATGTACAATGGAGCCATACCCTGCATTGCGGTCCTCGGGCTCGGGGAATATTTGTTGTATGGCATTGCTGTACAATATGAGGTCGATGCCGTTATCGAGACCAAACCAGAGATTCTGGTCTTTATCAAACAGCATGGATAATATATTATTGTTTTGCACGCCTTCGCGTTTGGACAGGCGTTGAACAAAATTTCCTTTTTTGTCGATGATATAACAGCCGCCCAGGTTGGTATTCAACGCAATGTGGCCGGCATTCAGCACGGTGGCGCCGTAAATATTGCTGGCGGCAATTTCGTCGAGCGTTTTGTTGCGAAAGGGTTTGATAGAATCGTGATAGAGTACAAACAGGCCATGCTGCTGGGTGGCCAGTAATATACTGTCATTACCCAGGTCGATGCAGGAACGCAACACCACTGCCGGCTCGAATATATTGTTGACGGCTGCAGGCAGCCACTGGCCTTTATTAAAAGCCAGTAGTTTTTTGTCGTTGTCAAAAGCCAGGAGTTTATTGGCCGCGGCACCCAGGAAATTCCATTGAATGGCATCGTGTACGATCACTTTTTCGCCATCGTATTCGAGTATTTTTCGGTAGGCACGAAAGAATACATGATTTTGATGAAAACATAGATTCCAAACATCGGTAAAGTCTTTTCCATTTTCGGGTACCAGCGGCATCAGCGACGTATAATACAAGGCGCCTTTTTCATTGGCCGAAAAATAGCCGATCTCTGATTGTCCGCCGATGTAGATCCTGCCATCTTCACCGATGGCTACCGAGCGGGCCTTGGTTTTATTGGGTAGGGTATACAACTGCCAGAAATTACCATTGAAGGTGACCAGCCCATCGTTGTTGGCAAAGTACATCACGCCCTTTTTGTCCTGGGCAATGCCCCAGTTCTGGCTGCCTGCATTATATACTTGTTTGGGATAATTGATGATGGAAGGAATGCCAATGGTGTTTTGGGCAATCCCGGCAAGCGCGTTAAGCAGAAAAACAACTACAAATAAATACCCTCTCAAGTTCTTGTACTTAAAAAAAACAAAACTGGAATTTGAATTTACTAAGATAATAAATTGATTGTATTGTCATTTGCTTATATTAGACCGCCATTTTTTACAGCCTGCAGCTTATACACCACTTCATTACATTCCTGTTTTTTTACGCCATAGGAAACCATTGTACTGCTAAATGAAGACGAAAATTCTAGATAGGGGCTGTATTATCACCTCCCTGTTATTGTGCGGGTATTTACTGCTTTTTAAGATGGCTACAGGCGATTGGTTGTACAGGTATCACCTGTTGCACGCAAGGTATGGCGTGGTGTTATAATTTACCTCGATCGATAACAATAGCCGCAGGGTTTTTTATGACCCGATGCAATGGCTTCCTTAACGGTAACGCTCACTATCTCGTGTGTGCATTTGCGAAGGCCCTGGCACATTTTGGCATGGTAGGCATAGCTGGTGGAGGATTTGCAGATGTACACCTTTTCCTGTGTGGTCATCAGCAAGGGTACAAGTAATAGGGTGATTAAAAGTTTCATGGTTACAAAACGGGTAGCATCCCGCTGCTATTGCCTTTTCAGCCGCTTATTGACGGGGCTCAATTTACCTTATACCGTGACAGAATAATTATAACCTTCGTCTTCCAAACACCGCGCCTCTTAATAAGGCAATCACCAGGGTAAAAAGGGCCGAACCAACAACCGCCCAGATGATCGGAAAGGTTTTACCGCCCACGGTAATGGCAAATATTTCTGGTAATCCCAATTTGGCGGAGAGCCACATACCGATGTAGGCGCCAATAAATCCCACTACAATGGAAACAAAACATCCGCCCAGGTCGTAACCCGCCAGCGATTGGCCTACACCACCGCAAATGGCGGCAATTACAAGCAATATCAGGAATTCGGTTAATGTCATATATATGGTTTTGGCGGTTAAAGATGCAATTTGAATGCCGTGGTGAAAGATCTCATAAATGCCTGCCGTTCCTAAATATACAAAAAAAGCAGGGCAGTTATTACTGCCCTGCTGCCTTGCTATGTATCATATCCTATCTATACAACATGTACAGGTGTAAAACCGTCTTCCGATACCACGGGCTCAAATTCTTCGATCATCTGTTCTTCTATAGTGGATTGGCCTTTCTTTTTACGTTTGGCGCGTTCTATCCAACGGTCGAATATGGCGTAAATGACGGGTACGATGATCAGGGTAAGGAACAGCGAACTGATCAAACCGCCGATGATCACCCAGGCCAGACCGTTTTTCCATTCGGCGCCGGGGCCCGATGCTATCGCAATCGGCAACATACCAAATACCATCGCAATGGTGGTCATCAAAATAGGACGCAACCTCGCATGGTTGGCCTGTATCAATGCCTTGAAGGTGGTTTCACCCGCTGCCTTCCTGTGATTGGTAAAGTCAACCAGCATGATGGCGTTCTTACAAACCAGGCCCACCAGCATGATGATACCTAATATGGTAAATATGTTCAGCGAATTGGCGGTTAAACCCAGCGCCAGCAGGGCGCCTATAAACGACAGGGGAACGGAGAACAACACCACCAATGGATATACGAAACTGTCGTACAGGGTTACCATCACCAGGTATACCAACAGGATGGCGGCCAGCAGGGCTACACCCAGGGTGCCAAAACCTTCGGACTGGTTTTCCATATCACCGCTCCATACATAACTTACACCTACCGGTTTGGGCAGCTTTTCAAAAGCGGCCTGCCATTCGGCAGCAACCGTACCCGTAGGCCGGCCCACCGTTTGACCCTGTATGGTTACCGAAGGTGTTTTATCCCTTCTTTCCAGGATACTGGGGCCCGATGATTCGGTGATGGTGGCAAACTGCGACAACTTAATGGCCTGGCCTTTGTCATTCACAAATTCCAGGTTACGCACGTCGTCGATATTCGAGCGGTTAAAGCTGTTATAGCGGATATTGATATCGTATTCGTATTCGCCGGCCCTGAATTTGCCATCGGTATTACCGTTAAAAGCGGTTTGCATGGTTAAACCAACGGTTTGCAGGTTCAATCCCAGGCTGGCCATCTTATCACGGTCTACCTGTACATTGATCTCGGGGTTACCGGCTTCTACGGTAAGTTTGGTTTCAGTAGCGCCCTTGATCTTTTTCAGTTCAGCATGGGCTGCATTGGCAAAACTCATAGCGCTGTCGAGATCGGTGGCCATCACCACCAGGGCCAGGGGCGCATTTTCTGCAGTACCCATAATGCTCACCGGTGTTGTTTTTACTTTGGAACCTACGAGCTCGTTTTGTAATTCCCTTTTTATTTTGGCGGCATATACATAAGAGTCATCCTGGCGCAGCTTACGGTCTACCAGCTTTACCCTGATCTCAGATTTATAAGCGGTGCTCTGGCTGCCGGCAAAACCTTCGCTGGTTTGTCCAACAGTGGTGATCATATCTACCACTTCGATTTTGTTACGCAGGAACTTTTCGGCTTTTTGGGTTACCTGGTTGGTTTGTTCTATTGAGGCATCCTTGGGCAATTCCATTTGCACCAGGAATTCACCCCGGTCGCTTTTGGCGAAAAACTCACCACCAATATAACCACCTACCAGCATATACATCGAACCTACAAACAATACCAGCACAATACCCAGGGTAATGCGTTTATGGTGTAATGACCATTTTAAAATGCCGGTGATCCAGTTGGTAAAACGGGTAAGCCCTTTTTCAAAACCCAGAATGATCCTGCCAAAGATGGTCTTGCCCGACAAATGCTCCAGCTTACCAAAGCGCGACGATAACCAGGGCACAATGGTAAACGACGACAACAACGACAGCAGTGTGGCGATGATCACCGTTACACAAAACTGTTTGATGATATTCGATACGAGGCCGGTACTCAAGGCAATGGGCAGGAACACTACCACGATCACCATAGTAATGGCGGTTACGGTAAAACCAATTTCTTTGGTGCCCTCATAAGCTGCGCGCACACGGTTCTTACCCATTTCCATATGGCGGTAGATATTTTCCAGCACCACAATGGCATCATCCACCAGTATACCTACCACCAGCGAAAGACCCAGCAGGCTCATCAGGTTCAGGGTATATCCAAACAGGGCCATACCAATAAAGGTGGCGATCAGCGATGCGGGGATAGACACCATTACAATAAGAGAGTTACGTATGCTGTGCAGGAAGAACAACATCACAAAGGCTACCAGCACTACGGCCAGCAACAGGTCGTGCACCACCGAGTCGGCTGCTTCCAGTGTAAACACGGTGCTGTCGTTGGCAATACCCAGTTGCAGTTCATTGCCGGCGTATTCCTGTTCCAGCGTAGTGATCTTTTTCTTTATCTCTTCACTCACCGCCACCGCGTTGGCATCGCTTTGTTTTACGATTTGCACGGCAATGGCGCTTTGCTGGTTTACACGGGCTATCTTTTCCACTTCCTTTTGCGCGTCCTGTACATCGGCTACATCGGCCAGGCGTACTACTACGCCATTGCTTGAAGTAAGTACCAGGTTACGCAGCTCGTCTACATTTTTGTATTTACCCGATAAACGAACCAATATACTTTGTTCGCGGGTTTGCACATTACCGGTAGGGAAGTCGAGGTTGCTGCTCAATACCATTTGTTGCACCTGCGGTACAGACAGACCATAACCTTTTAATTTGTCGGCATCCAGGCTCACCTGTATCTCTCTTTCCTCACCACCCACCAGGGTTACCTGGGCTACACCGCTTACGCGGGAGAGCGCCGGGCTGATGCGTTTGTCCACCAGGTCGTAAAAGGACTGCTCATCCATTTTGGCCGAAGCCGATAAGGTCATGATGGGCAAATCGTCGAGCGAGAACTTGTTCAATGATGGTGGATCGGTGTCATCGGGCAGGTCTTTCAGTATGGCGTTGATCTTGCGTTGTGCATCGTTCAATGCATAATCCGCATCGGCGCCGCTGTTGAGCTGGATGGTCACCAGGGAGATATTTTCCATGGATTTCGATTCCAGCTTTTTGATATTCTCCAGCGATGCCACCGCATCTTCAATTTTTTTGGTAACCGTATTCTCCACTTCCGAGGGAGAAGCGCCGGGATATACCGTAGTAATGGTTACCGCATTACTATCGAACTTGGGTATCAGTTCGTAACCCAGCATGGTATAACTAAACAGGCCGCCCAGCGTGAGTATGGTAAACAGAACGATTACCAGCGAGGGCCGTTTTATGGATATTTCAGCTAATTTCATTGTTCAATGTTTTATTTACCGGATAATGCTTATCGCGCTGCCATCTACCAGGTTGATCTGTCCGCTGGTAATCACCTGCACGCCTTCTTCCAAACCTTCCAGTACTTCTACCTGGTTGCCAATTACACGGCCCGGTGTAACCGTTTTTAAACGCGCTGTATTATTTTCTACTACAAAAACCTGGCGGCTGTTTACACTGCCTACAAAGGCGGTACGCGGTATCATCAACATGGCCTGTTGATTGGGAAAATCAAAAATGGCAGTTCCATACATACCGGCTTTTAACTGGTTGGCTGCATTATTGGTAATAAGTATTTCCACCGGGAAGTTCAATGCCTCATTGGCTTTTGGAGCGATAAAGCTGATCTTACCGGTAAACGTTTTATCGGGGAACACGCTGGCTTTTACCTTCACGTTTTTGCCCACCTGCAGGTAAGGCACCTGCGCCTCGTTTACGGTAACCAGCAGTTTGAGGCTCGATACATTCACGATGTCGAACAGGGCTGTACCAGGCGATACTACGGCGCCCGGCTCAATATGGCGTTTGTTCACGATGCCGCTGATGCTGGCGCGTATATTGGCATCGCCGATATTGATACGCGATTGCTCCAGTTTGGCCTTTGCATTTTCCAGCGCCAGGCGCGCCTGGTCGAGCTGTTGTTTGGTAACACCGCCTGTTTTATACGCATTTTCATAACGTTCCAGGTCGGCGGTAGCATTCTGGAAATTGGCTTCGGCATTACGCAGGTCAACCGATAACTGGTCTACACGAATGGTAGCCACCGTTTGTCCTTTTTTTACATAGCTGCCCTCATCGGCCAGTACCTGTACAATACGGCCCGATTTTTCGGAGGCCAGCGCCAGTTCCTGGAAAGGTTCAAAATTGCCATTGGCCACTACATCGAGGTTGGGGACGGTGCTTTTGGCGGTATCTACACGCACGGCTACCGTGGCATTGGTTTGCGCAACGATTTTTGTTTTTTCTTCCGATTTCTTTTTATTGTTCGAAAGCACCATGGCAATGGCGCCAAACGACGCTATAACAATGACGATGGTTACAATGATCCTGAGAAACTTCTTCATGGTGTTGTTAGTTTACGAGTGATTTTAAGTTACCCTGCGCCTTGATGAGTTGTATTTCTGCCAAACGGTAGTCAAGCAGCGCGGTGGAATAATTATTTTGAGCGGTTGTAAGCGAGTTGCCGGCATCCAGCAGATCGGTCAATGGCGCCAATCCCTGGTTATAGTTATTTTGTGTATTCCTGTACACTTCTTCGGCCAGCCGCACATTTTCTTTTTGATTGTTGAGGGTAATAATGCTGTTTTGCAACTGCGTGCGGGCATTTTGCCAGCCAAGGTTCAATGCCAGTTCGGTATTTTTAATGTCTTCTTTTATTTTACGTACATCTATTTCAGCCTGGCGCACTTTTGAGCGGGTGCTGAAACCATTGAATAATGGCACTTTCAGGGTGAGGCCCACACTGGCAAAGTCGAACCAGTTGGCGCCATTGCCATTGGCCTTACCAATAGGGAAGGAGTTGCCCAATCCCTGGTAGCCATAGTTGCCGTTTAATGAAAGCGAAGGGAAATATTCTGCACGGGTAGCTTCTTTTTGAAGGTTCAGCAGTTCTTCCTGTTTTTTCAACACCTGGTAATCTGGCAGTTTTTTTACATCAGGCATATCTTCTGCCAGCGACAATTCAGGATGTATGCTGTCCAGCGCCGAAGACGGAATAGAAACTGGTGTTTCGATATTCATCCCCATATAAAACTTCAGCATGTTTTCCTGCAGTTGAATCGCATTCACCAGTTGCTGGCGTTGCGCCTGCAGGTTGGAAAGGTTCACTATGCTTCTGTCGAGATCGATCTTTTTGGCCAGACCATTTTTATACTGCCCTTCGATGATGTTTTTAATACGGGCGCTGGTGGCAATGTTGCTGTCAACCGCTACCAGGTGCTGGCGTTGTACCAATACCTGGTAATATTGTGTAGACACCTGTTCTATCACCTGCTCATCCGTCAATTGCGACATTACCCGGTAATATTCCCTGGTGGCTTTGGCCGCCTTCAAACCAGTGAACACCGATTTATCGAATACATTCTGTGAAAGCGAAACCGTGGCGCCGCTGTTCCATTTTTGTCCGAATGGAATAAGCAGGGTAGTACCCGGCTGACCGGCCAGGTCGCCCGGCACGGCGCTTAATTGTAAGATGGGGTTGTAGGTGAGGCTCCCGTTTGCATTGATCTGGGGCAGGGCCCTCGACTTGGCTTCGTCTATTTTGTTTTGCCCGTTCTGTTCGTCCAGCCTGGCTTTTACGGCTTCTGCTTTATTAGCCAGCGCGTGTTGCAATGCTTCTTTCAGGTAAAGCGGATCGGCCGGCGTGCTGGAAATAGACTGTGCATTCAGCACCGACACCAGGCTCAACCCTGCCAATAGCAGCATGAAACGCGGCCTAAAATGGCGAAGCAGTTGATTGTGTTTCATTATTTATTATTTAAATACTGTTAGTTAAGTGATTGTTTGTGGTCCGGCGTAACGGCGTCGGATAAACTGAAATGGGTAAGCTCCTGTTCCAACTGCGGAATGGCAGCGGGGGCAATGATTCCATACAGGAAGAGGTAAAGCGCCTGGCGGAAAACTTCGTCTTTTGAATATTCATTTACCAGTTCTGCGGCAAACTCAAAATCCTTGCGTATATGTTGTTGCAGGATAGACACTACCAGTTGCGGATGCAGACTGCCACGAAACACCCCTTCCATGATGCCCTGCTCCAGCACTTTCAGCATACGGCTATGAATGCTGTTGTTGAGCGAAGTAATGAGTTGAGCGTTTTGTACCGGATAATGTTTTTGCAGATCGCTGAAAAATACCGGGCTGGTTTTTTTGCAAAAGCGAATGTTGGCAAACATATATCCCAGCAATCGTTGCAGGGTGTTGGCGGCCGTAGCTTCGGTAGCGGCCATCGACTGGTGATAATTTTCTTCCACACGTTTACAAACCTGTTGTACCAGGTGCTGCCTCGATTCGAAAAACCGGTACAGGGTCTTTTTCGAGATCGCCATCCCGGCGGCAATATCATCCATGGTAAATGGCTGTATGCCCTGGGTGGTGAAGAGGCGGTAAGCGTTTTGTAATATCTGTTCGTTCATTTAAATTTTCGACCGATTTGGTTTGTTGGTCAAAATTAGGACGACTTTTCGACTATTTTAGATTATTGGTCGAAAATAATGTTAAGGAAATGCAAAATGACTGGAGTATTATTTGAATTCCAGTGGCAATAAGCTGATATTCAATGAAACTCCAAATACGTTCAAAATCCAGTTGGTTTCCCGGTCTGATTCCCTATTTTTGTGGGAATTCATCAAAATCGACCAAAAATGTCGAATAGTCAAAATGTCAAGGATCCGGTCAGGGAGGAAATCTTACAGGGCGCCAGGCAGTTGTTTGAGCGGTTTGGGTTTAAAAAGACCACCATGGAGGATATTGCCAAACAGATCGGCAAGTCGAAAAGCTCGCTGTATTATTATTATAAGACCAAGGAAGAGATCTTTGAAGCGGTGGTGCTGGAGGATATGGACAAACAACGGGATGTAGCCATCGAGGCCATAAAAAAAGAAGAAACCGCAGCCGGTAAATTCAGGGTCTTGTTTACCACGCTGCTCAGCGGGGTCAAAGAAAGAGGTAACCGGTTCTCCATCTTCAGGGCCGATATGTATGAAAACCCTTTCTTTTTTGCCGGAATTATACGCCAGCGCGACTCTTATATCGAAGAAATAATAAAAGACATATTGATACTGGGCGTTAGCAAACAGGAAGTAAAAATGATGAACAGCGCCGAAATGAATGCCTGGGCTAAAATGACCAATCTCACCATAAAATCCATCGGCAGTAAATTATTTCTTGAACAGGACGAAGACGGTTTTCCCGAACATCAATTTGTTTTCCTGGCCAACTCGCTTTTTTACGGCGTAAAGGCGTAACCACTATTTAACAAAATATATTTGGCGGTAAAATATACCGATCGGTATATTTGTGGTATGGAATCGAAAGCCGAACGCACACGCAACTTCATCATCGAAACCACGGCAGGCATTTTTAATACCAGGGGCTATGCAGGCACCTCCATGTCGGATATCTGCGAAGCTACCGGTCTTACCAAAGGCAGCATCTATGGCAATTTCGAGAACAAGGAAGCAGTGGCGCTGGCTGTTTTCGATTATAACCTGAATAAGGTGAACCGCCTCATCGGGCAATTGATGCACGAAGCCACTACTTACTACGATAAACTGATGGCTTATATACGGGTGTACAGCCGGTATAATGGCAGCGATTTTCCCGAAGGCGGCTGCCCGGTACTGAACACTGCTATCGAGGCCGATGATACCAACGCCCTGCTGCGCGACAAAGCCGCCCGGGCATTGGGAAAGTGGCGGAAGAATATAGAAGATATTATCAGGAAAGGTATTGAGGCGGGCGAGTTTAAAAAAGACACAGATCCTGCACAAACAGCTTTATCGATCCTGGCACTGATAGAAGGCGGTATCATGATCTCTAAACTTACCAATAGCCAGGCCAGTCTGCATAAAGTATTACAAACAACGGAGATGATCATCCACCAAATACAGCAATAAATTTTTTTACCCAAAAATATACCGATCGGTATATTTCAAAAACAAGTATATGAATATTACCAACAAAACAGTATTGATTACCGGTGGCGGCACCGGAATTGGATTTTCCATTGCCAAGGCCTTGTCGGGAAACGGTAACCAACTGATACTGGCAGGCAGGCGTGAAGATGTATTGAAAAAAGCGGCCGCGCAATTGCCACAGGCTTCTTACATCGTTGCCGACATTACCAAAGAAGAAGATGTAAACAAATTGGTGCAGCAGGTGCCATCGCTCGACATACTGGTGAACAATGCCGGTGTGGCCACCGCGCAGCCGCTCGATAGTGCCAACGGCGTATATGAAAAAGCAAAGTTTGAAATGGATCTCAACTACCTGTCGGTAGTAAGATTGATTGAACGTTTGCTGCCGGTGTTGAAGGCCAGTAAAGAGGCGGCGATTGTAAATGTAGAATCGGTGGTGTCGTACCTGCCTTCTACTTTTATTTCTACCTACAGCGCCACCAAGGCCGCGCTACATTCCTATTCGCAGGCTTTACGGCTGGTGTTACAAAAAACTTACCCGCATATCAGGGTATTTGAAGTGTTCCCGCCTTTTGTGGATACGGATATGACAAAAGGCGTTGAATTGGATAAGTTATCGCCCGATGTAATTGCCAGTGATTTGTATGCGGCTATGCAACAGGAAGAATATGCGGTGCGGAGTGGAAAAACGAAAGAAGTGTATGCGCTTTTCCATCAATCGCCCGAAACAGCGCTGGCGCAGTTTAACCGGGTTTAGGTACACACCCGTCGTCCCTAACGGGACGAATATGTTTGCATTCAAATTTTGGGCCTACCCACCTGCCGTCCCTAGCGGGACGGGTTCGTGGGATTCGGTTGCCCCACATAAGGTTCGTCCCGTTAGGGACGTTAGGTGGGTAGCAACCCGCCCGCGCAAAAACACACCCGTCCCGCTAGGGACGGCTGGTGGGTAGCAACCCGCCCGCACAAAAACGAACCCGTCCCGTTAGGGACGGTAGGTCGGTAGCAACCCGCCCGCACAAAAACGAACCCGTCCCGCTAGGGACGTTCGGTGTGTAGCAACCCGCCCGCACAAAAGCGAACCCGTCCCGCTAGGGACGTTCGGTGGGTAACACCCGCCAGCGCAAAAACACACCCGTCCCGCTAGGGACGTTCGGTGGGTAGCAACCCGCCCGCGCAAAAACGAATACGTCCCGTTAGGGACGTTAGGTGGGTAGCAACCCGCCCGCGCAAAAACGAACCCGTCCCGCTAGGGACGGTAGGTAGGTAGCACCCGCCCGCGCAAAAACATACCCGTCCCGTTAGGGACGGCAGGTGGGTAATACCAGGCCGCACAAAAACGAACCCGTCCCGTTAGGGACGGCAGGTCGGTAGCACCCGCCCGCGCAAAAACGAACCCGTCCCGCTAGGGACGGCAGGTGGGTAGCACCCCGCCCGCGCAAAAACACACCCGTCCCGTTAGGGACGTTCGGTGGGTAGCAACCCGCCGCGCAAAAACACACCCGTCCCGTTAGGGACGTTCGGTAGGTAGCAACCCGCCCGCGCAAAAACACACCCGTCCCGCTAGGGACGTTCGGTGGGTAGCAACCCGCCCGCACAAAAACACACCCGTCCCGCTAGGGACGTTCGGTAGGTAGCCCCAGGTACGCCGCGGTGAGCGAATCCTTGCTTTGCAACAACCCCGCCGGCGTACCTTCAAATATCACCCGCCCGCCTTTGTGCCCGCCCTCGGGCCCCATATCGATGATCCAATCGGCATTTTTGATCACGCTGACATTGTGCTCAATCACGATCATCGTATTCCCCGCATCTACCAGCCGGTTGATAATAGCCAGCAAATGCCCGATATCCGACATATGCAAACCGGTGGTGGGTTCATCCAGCACATAAATGCTTCCATTCTTATGCAACTCACTCGCCAGTTTTATACGCTGACATTCCCCACCCGAAAGGGTGCTCAAAGGTTGCCCCAACGTCAGGTAATCCAACCCTACATCGTACATGGCCTGCAGTTTTTTCTGAATTTCTTTTTGTTGAAAGAAATCGAGCGCCTGCCGCACAGACATATCCAGCACTTCTGCAATGGATTTACCATTGAGTTTGTACACCAGTACCTCATCTTTAAAACGTTTGCCTTCGCAGATCTCGCAGGGAATTTTAATAGCATCCAAAAAGGCCAGGTCGGTATACACCACACCGGCGCCCTGGCAATTTTCGCAGGCGCCTTTTGAATTAAAGCTGAACAGCGAGGCGCTTACCTTGTTGGCTTTGGCAAATTCCTTACGCAAATCATCCATCACACCGGTATAAGTAGCCGGATTGGAGCGCGTAGAAGTACCCACCGCCGATTGATCGATGACGATAGCCTCGGGATGTTGTTTCAGGAACACATGATGTATCAATGAACTTTTCCCTGAACCGGCCACCCCGGTCACCGCGGTAAGCACGCCTTTGGGAATATCAACACTTATATTTTGCAGGTTATTGGCTTTGGCGTTTTTGACGTGCAGGTAACCGTTTGGCTTTCTAAACTGATCTTTTATAGTGCCGGCCTCTTTCATATGCTGCCCGGTGAGTGTACCGGATTGCAGCAGGTCGGGAAAACTGCCTTCAAACATGATCTCTCCGCCTCGGCTGCCGGCATGCGGACCTACATCTACAATATGATCGGCCTCTTTGATCACATCCGGATCATGCTCTACTACAATCACCGTATTACCCTTATCCCGCAGTTTTTTCAACAGGTTGTTTAAGCGATGCACATCCCGTGGATGCAAACCCACGCTGGGCTCATCAAAAATATACATTACATCTACCAGGCTGCTGCTGAGATGTTTTACCATTTTGATACGTTGCGATTCACCGCCCGAGAGCGTACTGGTTTCGCGATCAAGACTCAGATAATCCAACCCGATATCAACCAGGTGCTGTAATCTTTCCTTTAATGTTTTTACCATGGGCGCAGCCACCGGATCGGTGATGGTATCGATAAACCGGATTAAATCGGCCACTTCCATAGCGCTCAGTTCGGCGATATTTTTTCCCTGGATTCTACAGGCCAGCGCTGCCGGGCTTAAGCGCGCGCCTTTACACAAGGGGCAGGGCGTAAGCCCGATATAGGGCGCTACCTTTTTCTGCGTGCGTTCCGAAAGCGTTTTGATATCGCGCTTGATATAGGCCTTGGTGAATTTTTCAATCACACCCATATAGGTGACATTGATGATGCCGCCGCCAAATGACATTTTAATTTTTTCGGGTTTGCTGTACAGCAGCTTATCCATTTCTTCTTTCGTATAATCACGCAGCTTTTTATTGGTATCGAAAAATCCCGAGCTGCTGTACATGGCCAGTTCCCAGCTGGCAAAACCGGGTACCTGCAGCGCGCCTTCGGCCAGCGACTTATCCATATCGATAAACGATTCGGTCATCACACCCATTTTTTTACCCAGGCCGCTGCATTCGGGACACATGCCCTGCGGATCGTTAAACGAAAATGCATTGGAATAACCCACATAGGGTTTGCCTACCCGCGAATACAAGAGGCGTAATACGGGCGCAATATCGGTGATGGTACCCATGGTAGAAGTGGAGCCGCCACCCAGCCGTTTTTGATCCACCACGATGGGCATACTCAGGTTTTCAATGGCATCGGCATGCGGTGGGGCATAACGCGGCAGAAAGTTGCGCACAAACATGGTAAAGTTTTCGTATAACTGTCGCTGTGCTTCGGTGGCAATGGTATCGAAAACAATGGACGACTTACCCGAACCCGATACACCGGTAAAAATGGTGATGGCCCTTTTGGGTATTTTCAATGTTACATCCCTGAGGTTGTTCTCGCGCGCACCCCTGATCTCGATAAATTCCTGGTACATGGTATGGTTTTGATTGAGCTGCGAATTTCGGAAAAACAATGACGGTTTTGTTCTATTTACCGGCGGCTGCTCCTGCTAGTTTTGACAAAAATTACAAACATGAACACCACATCAAACAAACCTTTAAAGACACTGGTGCTGGGCAGCACCGGCAAAACTGGTTCACGCGTAGCCACCCGTTTAATGGCGCTTAACTGGCCTGTTCGCCTGGGTTCGCGTAATGCCGATATTCCTTTCGACTGGTACAACGAAAGCACCTGGGACGCAGCGCTGCATGGTATGGAAGCGGTTTATATTTCCTTTGTGCCCGATCTATGCGTACCGGGTTCGGTTGAAAAGGTGGGTAAACTGGCCAGGAAGGCGGTGGAAAAAGGTATTCGTAAAATGGTGCTGTTATCGGGCCGTGGCGAACCCGAGGCGCTGGAATGTGAACAGGAAGTGATGCACTCCGGCGTACCCGAATGGACCATTGTACGCGCCAGTTGGTTTTGCCAGAATTTCAGCGAAGGCAATTTCCTCGAGAACATACTGGCCGGGCACCTGGCATTACCAGCCGGTGATATGGCAGAACCTTTTGTTGATGCCGACGATATTGCCGATGTAGCCGTGGCCGCATTTACCCGGGATGGCCATGCCGGTGAAGTATATGAAGTAACCGGTCCGCGTGCACTGACCTTTCAGCAGGCCGTTAATGAAATAGCAAATGCAACAGGCCGCACCATACAATTCGAGACCATTTCGCTGGATGAATACACGGAGTTGCTGCGCAGTTACCAGGTGCCGGAAGAGTATGTTGGGCTGCTGCGGTATTTGTTTGGGGAGGTTTTTGATGGCAGGAATGCCCAACCCCAGGATGGCATTGAACGGGCGCTGGGCCGTAATCCCACCGATTTCAGGGAATACGTGCAAAAAACAGTAAAGACAGGCGCATGGAATACGGAACTGGCCAGCCGTTAAACCCGAATGGATTTTTCACAATATCATTCCGTATTTTTAGTTACCTAAAATGAATGATATGAAAAAATTGTTGCCTGTCATTTGCCTGCTGTTTGCTGCCAGTGAATCCGGTGCACAGTTGTTGATCAACGGCGCCTGGAAACAGATCGATAACCAATCGGTTGCTGAAACCGTCTGTATTATCGAGGACAATTATTTTATGCAAACGAATTACGATAAGTCTACCAAACGTTTCAATGGCACCATGGGCGGCGCCTGTGTGCTGAACGGCGATGGCCGTCTGAAAGTGACCATCGAATTCAATACCATGGACCAGGGAGAAATAGGTAACAACTACGATGTTAATTATAAGATGGAGAACGGCAACCTGGTGATCGATGTAGAAGGGCATACCAGCACATGGCAACGGATCGACGACGGGTCGGGACCTTTGGCCGGCAACTGGCGCATTACAGAAAGAGAGCAGAATGGCGAAATGACCGCCATGCGGCCTGGTCCACGCAAAACATTAAAGATCTTATCGGGTACACGTTTCCAATGGGCTGCCATCAACCCGGAAACCAAAGAATTTTTTGGAACCGGTGGCGGCACCTATACATTCAACAATGGCAAATACACCGAAACCATCGAATTCTTTTCAAGAGACAGCAGCAGGGTAGGGATGTCGTTGAGTTTTGATGGACAGGTGGAAGGAACCAAATGGCATCACAGCGGCAAAAGCTCCAAGGGCGACCGCATATCAGAGATATGGACAAGACAAACGCCATGATAAAAAAAGAGGGTGTATCAAACGATACACCCTCTTGTATTAAAGACAATATGTTTTTACCATTTGCTTTTTTTGTAGCCGCCGCCACCGCCGTAATCATTACGGAAAGGACTGGGGCTTTTAGTGCGGGCAGGTCTGTCTTCCCTGGGTTTGGCTTCCGATACTTTGATCGTTCTGCCTTCCACAGTGGCCTGATCTAAACCAGCAATCGCTTTTTGAGCAGCCTCATCATCCGGCATTTCCACAAAACCGAAACCTCTTGACTGGCCGGTAAACTTGTCGTTGATCACCTTGGCAGATGATACTTCACCATAAGTACTGAAAAACTCTCTTAAGTCTTCATCCTGTACGTTGAAGCTTAAATTTGATACATAAATGTTCATTCGAAAAAAAATATTGATTAAAAAATATCTGAGAGGCAGCAAGTGAGCGTGAAATAATGCAGGTAACTTAGCAGATTATCAACGTTTACTATAATGCGAAGCTCAAATTGAAACACAAATGTAAGCCTAAATATTTGGATTAACCTATTTATTTCCTTAAATAAAACATAATAGTGTAAAAATTGTACCTTGCCTCGTTGTCCTTCATTAATAGGGATTCTCGTACCGGTCCTGTCATTAGAATTATCGAGCGAATGAAAATCAGTAATTATTACGCCACCCACGAAGAGAAATTGTTTTCCGGAGAAAAACAGAAGATCACTTATAGTTTCAACGAAAAGGAACAAACGATTATAGGGGTGGTAGAAGAAAAAGGAGATTTTATATACCTGTATGAATACCGTGGCAGGTTTGTGGGGTTTGAATTTTTTATATCCTTTTCAAAACAGTCCAATACCTACAAACTGATCGATGTAAGTGATATGCAGGGTTAACCGTCAGGAATGGGTCATGTTCTGTTGAATAGCCACCGATGAACTTTCCCGGATGATGATCTCGCTGTCAATGATCTGCACCGAAGGTTTTTCTGTGATCTTTTTATCGAGCAGTTTGGTAAAATAAACGTTCGCCGCACAGCGTCCCAGTTCCTTGCTTTTTTGATCTACCGTAGATAAAGCGGGCTGAATCAGCTCGGTAAACTCTTCATTGGCAAAGCCGATCAAACCCAGTTCACCTGGCATTTTGATATTCCGCAATCGCGATGCCTGCATAGCGCCCAGTGCGCCATAGTCAGAGGCGGCAAATACGGCCTGCGGCGGTTCTTTCAACTCCAGCAACTGCGAGGCGATGCGCGCGCCTGCCTCTTTCGAAAGGGCATTTTCCACCACAAAATCATAAGGTACCGGTAGCCGGGCTTCGCGCATGGCATCCAAAAATCCTTCTTTACGGTCTTTAAAAATGGCAATATGATCGGGGCCGCCAAAAAAAGCAATGCGTTGGTATCCCTGGTTGATCAAATGCCAGGTGGCGTCATAAGCCGAACGGCGGTTATCGTTGGTGACGATAAAACTTTCTATGTCGCGCAGGTAGCGGTCGAACTGTACCAGGCGAATGTGGTGCTGCAGGATCTCCTGCAGGTGTCCGGAGGTTTTGGTTTCCAGTGAAACGGAGATAAGAATACAATCCACGTTCTTGCTGATCAGCGTTTCCACCGCTATCTGTTCCTTTTTAAACGATTCGTCAGACTGGCAAATGATAAGACTATGGTCGTTGGCAGCACATACTTCCTCGATGCCCGCAATGGCCTGTGCAAAAAAATTCTCATTGATCTTGGGAACGATCACGCCGATGGTGCGCGACGAACCTCTCCGGAGGTTGGCGGCATGTGAATTGTGTTTATAGTTCAGCTCGGCCGCCTTGGCTTTTACCAGGCTTTTCATTTTGTCGCTGATAGAAGGATGGTCGTTCAGAGCCCTCGAAACATAGGATGCCGAAATGCCCAAAGCGGTAGCCAGATCGTAAATGGTGACGCGTTTTCCCTTCATGGGATAATCCGTTTGATACGTAAACTTAGGAAGGATTTCACGGAAAAGGAACAATCAAATTTTGAAATCGATTTAAAGAATGGGGATAGTTTAATTTAAGTTGATATACAATTGATTGCAGTTTGTGTGTAGATAAAGAGGCATGATTATTGTAATGTATGAAATCGATTTCAAAGATTAATGCTTATCCTGGCCGTAAATAAGTATATACGTACTCTCCTTCGCTTATTTACAGGCCATATCATCCTGGTTAATGTTTAACTAACCAAATAAAAGATGCCATATGAATCTCCCTCCATTCCCCAAGGGTTTTGGCGCACTGCTGTTTTTTGTACTGCTTTCTGCCGGTTTGTTTGCGCAACAGCGCACCATTACCGGACAAGTGAATGATGAGAACAACATGCCCCTGCCCGGTGTAAGCATTACCTTAAAAGGCACCAACCAAACAAGTACTACCGACACTAGTGGTCATTTCAGCGTTACCGTGCCCTCCACCGGCGCGGTGCTGGTTTTTTCTTATGTAGGTTATCAGCCCCGGGAGATCGCGGTAGGCGAAAGCAATACGCTGAACGTGAACCTGCTTTCTACCAGTTCCAAAATGGATGAAGTGGTGGTGGTGGGTTACGGCAGCCAGGCGCGCCGTAATGTAACCGGTTCGGTGGCTAAAATAGATATGTCGCAAACCGAAAACACACCCATCACCTCTTTTACTCAGGCATTGAGAGGCCGTGTGGCCGGTGTGCAGTTTGCCGATAATGGCCGGCCGGGGCAGGGTGGCAGCATCATCGTCCGTGGCGACCGCAGTTTAAGCGGCAGCGACGCACCCCTGATCATCCTGGATGGTGTTTTCTTTTACGGAGAATATTCCGACATCAATCCCAACGACATCGAATCGATGCAGGTATTAAAAGATGCCAGCGCCACGGCCATTTATGGTACCCGGGCGGCCAATGGGGTGATCATCATCACCACTAAAAAAGGCGCGGGTGCAAAACCTACCATTCGTTTTAATGCCTTTTACGGCGCCAGCGGTTGGAGCAAAAAAATGAACCTGTATGGTCCCGAAGCTTACCTGCAACGCATACTGGATTACCGCGCCCAAAACGGGCAACGTGCTAATCCCGACAGCATCCGGTTTTACCTGCAAACTACCGAACAGGAAATGTACGATGCCGGTAAAACCGTAGATCCCTGGGATGTGGTGTCGCAGGATGCCGCTATTCAAAGTTATGATATGAGTGTTTCGGGCCGTACAGATAAAACATCGTATTTCCTGTCGGCCAACTATGTAAACGACAAGGGGCTTATACTGAACGATAATGCCAAACGCATTACGGTGCGTATGAATCTCGATAATAAGATCACCAACTGGCTTACCATTGGATTAAACAGCCAGTTTACCCGCCGCGACCTCAGCGGTATTCGCGCCCCCCTGGATATGGCTTACTGGTTGAGCCCCTATGCGAAATTGTATTTCGATGATGGCGAACTGGTGCCTTATCCCGCTGTAGACAACCTGGAGTTCAATCCATTGTTCGCACCCACCTATCACCAAAACAAGGCGCTTAACTATAGTATTTTTGGAACGGCCTATGCCATTGTATCCATACCACAGGTAAAAGGACTGAGTTACCGTTTTAATTACAATCCGCGGTTTACCTGGGACCAGAACTACCTGGCGCAACCGGTGTATAACCGGCCCGGCGCTGGTTATGTGAATACCGGTTTGGCAAGGCGTGTGAACCAGCAGAATGCCAGCTGGCAATATGAGAACATACTTACCTACTCAAAAAACCTGGGCGATCACGATTTTGACCTCACCCTGTTGTACGGCCAGGACCACCAGGAGTTTGATATCACCCGGGCCGAATCGAGAAATATATTCAACGATGCCCTGGGCTATAACAACCTGAACATAGGCACCACGCAAACCACTCCCAACGAACCGGATGATGTGGAGATCAGCAACAGCGTTTCCTCCATGGCCCGTTTGAATTATCGTTTCAAGAACCGTTACCTGCTCACCCTCACTGCGCGCCGGGATGGCTCCTCGCGGTTTGGCGTGGATAAAAAATACGGCACCTTCCCTTCGGCGGCCGTAGCCTGGATTGTTTCAGATGAAGCATTCATGGATAAACTAACGGTGTTCGACATGTTAAAGCTGCGCCTCTCTTATGGTAAAGTAGGAAATATAGCAGGAGGTCCCTATCAATCATTAGGCCGCTTTATTACCACCCAATATGTATTTGGCGATGGCAGTCCCACTTATACCGGTGTATACTCCGACTGGGAATTTATGCCCCAACCCAACCTGGGCTGGGAAACCACTACCGCTTTTAATGCAGGTATCGATTTCGAAATTCTAAAGAACCGTATCGGCGGTACCATTGAATACTATTATACCAAAACCACCGATATGCTGCAACAACAAACCGTGAGCACGTTAACCGGTTTTCAAAGACAGTATATCAATATTGGCCAGGTAGACAACAAAGGCGTCGAGATCACTTTGAATACCACCAATATCAAAACCAAACAATTCAGCTGGACTTCCAATATCATCTTTGCCGCCAATAAAAACAAGATCGTTCATATCAAACACCAGGATACCGACAAAGACGGTGTAGAAGACGACGACCTGGCGAACAACTGGTTTATAGGCTCGCCCATATCGGTAAACTTCGACTATGAATTTGATGGCATTTACCAGGAAGGCGAAACCATGCCGGCGGGTTATAAACCGGGTTGGATAAGGGTAAAAGACCAGAACAAAGATGGAAAGATCACGGCCGACGACCGTGTGATACTGGGACAACGCGATCCGAAATACCGCTGGGGCATTACCAATACATTCAGTTATGGTAACCTCACCCTGTCGTTCTTTATCAATGCCATGCAGGAATTCATGGCGCCCTTTAATATGTTGTCGGTAGAAAATTCCAGGGGCGGTGGCAGCTTCCCGGGCCGGCCGGTAAATATGCTCGACGCCGGGTACTGGACACCGGAAAACAAATCCAATGCAAGACCCAGCCTCAACTGGACCAACCCGCTGAACATGCAGTTTTATGCCAAACGCGATTTTGTGCGTTTGCAGGATATATCGCTGGCTTATGATTTTCCAAAAAGTATAACAGAACGGTATAAACTTACCAACCTGCGCTTGTTTGTAAGCGGTAGAAACCTGGCAACCTGGACCGATTGGCCGGGGCCCGATCCCGAAAGCGGTAACAACACCATTACCAACCTGTATCCCACACCGCGTACGGTAACAGTGGGTTTAAACCTGGGTTTCTAAACTATTTACGAACATTCAATTGTTGTTTTTATGCAAAACACTAAAAATATTATAACCGCATTCATGGCGTTCACCCTGCTATCTGTTACCGCCTGTAAAAAAGATGTGCTGGACGAAACGCCACAGGCATTTATGAACCCCGAAGCCACCCTTACCAATAAGGCTGGTTTTGAAAGCGCCGTGATAGCCCTGCATGCAGGCGCCCGTGAACAATTGTTTGGCCAGGATGGTTCGCGTATGTGGGCCATGCACCTGGGCACCGATGAGTTTATGACCGGCGATCCCACGCTGGCCGATTTCAACGACTATGTTACCTGGGTAACCCCGCAGCAACAATCGGTGACCATGAACTGGAACTGGGCCTATTTAACCATGATACCCCGCGCCAATCTGATCATCGAGTATGCCGAAAAACCAACTGTTACCTGGGCTAATGAAGAAGAGAAAAATGCCCTCGTGGCCGAAGCCCGTTTTATGCGTGCCTTTACCTATAATTTCCTGGCCAACCTGTATGGCGGTGTGCCCATAGTAGACAGGGTGTATATGGAAGACAAACGCGATTTTGTACGCGCCAGCCGCGAAGAAGTATATGATTTCGCCCGGCAGGACCTGGAGTTTGCCACACAATGGCTGCCCGTAACTGCACCGGCCAAAGGCCGTATTACCAGGGGCGCCGCCGATCACCTGCTGGCCGAAGTGTATATCAGTTTGGGTGAATACGATAAGGCCATCGAAGCAGCCACACGCGTGATTGATGGCCCTTATGCACTGGTGACAGAACGTTTTGGTAACTATCTTAACCAGCCCGGCGACCCATTCTCTGACCTGTTTCGCGATGGCGGTCAAAACCATAACGCCAATACCGAAACCATCTGGGCGGTGCAAATGGAATATCTCACACCCGGTGGTATTGCCTTACGCAACCAGGGCAATACTACACTGCGTGCATTTGGCAACCGCTACTGGAACCTGAAGGACCCTGAAGGTAAGGCAGGCATGGTGGTAGCCGATAGCCTGGGCCGTGGTGTGGGTTGGGTACGCGGTACCAATTACCTGTATTATACCATATGGGACGATCCCAATGATATGCGCAATTCACGTAACAATATCCGCCGCGATTTTTATTATAACAATCCCGCTTCGGCTTATGTAGGCCAAAAGGTAGACCGCAACAATCCGGTGCACGATACCGCCTGGGATTATTATCCCACCATTCGGAAAATTGAAGGCGAATCGCTGGCTGGCGCTTCTTACGGTCGCACCTTCAAAGAACATTATTTGATGCGCCTGGCCGAAACCTATTTGCTGCGTGCCGAAGCCTGGCTGCGGAAAAACGACAAACAAATGGCGGCCAATGATATCAACGTAGTGCGCAGCCGGGCAAATGCAGCATCGGTAGCCGCTGATGATGTAGACCTGGATTATATACTCGATGAAAGGGCGCGGGAACTGATGATAGAAGAACTGCGCCGCCTCACCCTGAGCCGTATGGGTAAACTGGTAGAAAGGGTACAAGCTTATAACCCCAAAAGCGGAAACAGTGTACAGGCATACCACGAACTGTTCCCGATACCGCAGGATGTGATCGATGCCAACAGCGGCGCCGAATTGGGTCAGAATGAAGGATACGATTGATATTCAGCCCCACCACCACATTCTTGAAATAGGCTGTGGGGTGGGGCTTGCTGTTGAGCAAATTGTACCGTTATTAAAAACGGGAACTATCACCGCCATCGACCGCTCAAAACCGATGATCGAAAAGGCTAAAAAGCGTAATGCCGAAAAAGCCGAATTCTTAACACAGGACCTGCTGCAACTTTCCACCGGAATCTATGACATCATCTTTTGCTTTAACATCAATTTCTTTTGGACAAAAAATAACATAACGAAAGAAATGGCCGTTATCGAAAAACACCTGGCAAAAAAAGGCCTTTTGTACATTTTATATGGTCCTTTGTTTGGCGCCGGCTTCGAAAAAATGAACAAACCGGTGCACAGCAACCTGACGGCAGAAAATTTTTCAGTAAAAGAAGTGATTCACAACAAACCGCTGCAATGCTGTTGTTTTGTAGCATCAGCCGATTAAGAAATCCAGCTTATGTTGTTTTACATTAATATCTACCTCTGCATTCTTTTTTAGCTTGATGATCTGGTCATCTACATGCACATGTTTTCCATCCCAGCTGATCTGTATGCTGCTGGCCTTGATGCAGGTAAATGGATAAGTGATCTCATGATCATTGATCTTGTTCTCGATGTATTCGGCAAATTTTTTCTTATCGTCTTTTGAGATCAGGATGATATCGAACAGGCCATCACCCGGATCGCCATCAGGCGAGAGGAAGAGGTTGGGCCCGATTGACCGGATGTTCATGATCTCGGCCAGCAGGAATACACCGGAATGGTCTTCACCATCGATCACCAGGTGACATTCACGCGGTTCGTAGTTCTGCGCAATATCCTGAAGTATTTGTAAAGCGGCCTTGATCTTGATCTCCTTGTCCTCGATCTCGTCCTTCCCGTTTTTTTTCATTTCCCCCATCAGGTAGGGGAAAACCCCGTACCCAAAACTTTCCAGTATATAATGTGCATCATCAGCGCCTTTTAAAACGCCTACATCGAACGGCTGCCGGTTATTGTGGTGCCAGGATTGAATGATATCACCCGGTTCGCCATTGATGTTCAGCGACTGGGATATATTATTGGCCGTGCCAAAAGGCAGCAGGGCAATTGGTATACGGGCTGCCGCCTCTTTGTCTTCGAGCAGGGCTGTGGCTACTTTTCGCACCGTACCATCGCCGCCTGCAACTACGATAAAATCTGTTTTATCGTCGAACTGCTTCCATCCATCTTCCTTCACCGACTTGTACTTACAGGTAAAGCCGCCCTCTTCTATCAGTTGTATCAACGATCGTTTTGTATGTTCTTCATTTCCAGCCGTTGGGTTATGTATCAGCAAAGCATTTTTCATATAAATCAAAAGTGTAGATATAAATCATCGTATTAAAATCACATACCACACATGCTGGCATGAAAATGTTATATATATGACTGGTAAAGAACTCCGTAGTTATCATATTTAAATAGAAGCGTATGCGAATACTGGTTACCAACGACGATGGCATTTACAGCCCCGGTATTGCGGCCCTGGCCAAAGCGGCCACCAGTTTTGGAGATGTGACCGTAATTGCACCCGATGTGGAACAGTCATCCATGGGTCATGCGGTGACCCATTCCCGGCCCTTATCGCTGAAAAAATCACCCATCAGCTTCGAAGGCATCGAAGCCTTCCGCGTGAATGGTACGCCTGCCGATTGTGTGGCATTAGGTACTCACTTGTACACGCATATCGACGTGGTGTTGTCGGGCATCAATATGGGACCCAACCTGGGTAATGGCATGTGGCATTCCGGTACCCTGGCCGCGGCCAAACAGGCGGTATTGCTGGGGGTAAAGGGCATAGCGTTGAGCACACCGGTGGGCAAGTCGGAACCCGATTTCGAAAAACTGGAACCCTTTGTTGAGAAAACGTTGAAGCTGTTATTGCAGAGTCAGGAATTGGGTTTGTATAACGTAAACTTTCCGCCCGACCCCACCGACATCAAGTGGACACGCCAGAGCGTACGCTTTTACGACGGTAAGATCGTACCTGGAGTAGACCCGATGGGCCGGAAACATTATTGGTTTACCGTAACACCCCTGGAACCTGCCGAAGAAGATACCGACAGGTGGGCGGTGGAAAACGGTTTTGTATCCGTAACCCCGCTGCGATTAGACCTGACCGATGAAAAACAATTGAAGAAACTCATGAAGGAGCAACCTGTAAACGAATGACATACTAAACTGTATGCATTCCAATTTTTAAATCTTTAAAAAATGTGTGTTATGAAAGAGAGAAACCGAAATAAGAATTGGGATAAGCACCGGAATAGTTTTAACCAGCGGGATGAAGATATGGAGAACTACGGCAGGTACAGCGGCCATATTTACCGCGGACAGGAAACAGAAAGCCAGGGCATATACAATGCGGGCGGCCAGTATAATACCGGCAACCGCGGAGATTATAACCGGGTAAATTATTTTCCCGATAACGATGAGAACCGCGACTATCGCGACCGCGATTACGAGAACAACCAGTATGGTACTTCCGGTACCTATGGTTACCGTGGCAGCCAGGGTGATTACAACCAGGGCTATGGCAACGACTACAGCGATCCTTACATAAAAAGGGGCCGTGGCGATAGCTATAAAGCCAACTTTGATAAACGTTACTACGACCAGCATGGTCATACAAACGAAGACTATAACCGTTATGGAGGCGATACACGCAATTATGGTAATGCCAACCAGGGTGGTTTCGATCGCGACTGGTGGGATCGTACCAAAGATGAAGTAGCCGCCTGGTTTGGCGACGATGATGCGGAACGCCGGCGTAGAATGGACAAACGCGACATGGGTGGTAATAAAGGCAAGGGGCCTAAAAACTACCGCCGCTCCGAACAAAGAATACTGGAAGATGTATGCGACCGGCTTACCTATGATGATATGCTCGACGCTACCGATATGGAAGTACAGGTGATGGGTACCGAAGTGATACTATCCGGCTTTGTGGTTACCCGTGAACAAAAACGCCGGGCAGAATACCTGGTTGAATCAGTGAATGGCGTTGAAAATGTGGAGAACCGTTTAAAGATAGGGCAACCTGAAACGAACATAAAATAAAACGAACCCCGGCCATCGGCCGGGGTTTTTTTTATGCCATAGAAAAAATACGATCGAAAGTGGAAGTATAACCCCAAAGCATAAACGGTAGCTGCGTACATTTACTCTGGCTGTGCCGGAAATCAACATAGAAAGCGCGTAGAATTGGTTGATTTAAAAATATATTCACAATTACCCGAGTGTGGAATATAATTTGCTCCAAACAGCACAGTGGTTATTCATAGGATATTGGATTTAACCGGGGGTGATATTTTTATCTGGCCCCCTTTTTATTTTAGCTTACCAGGATATGCTTCCAGCGCTTTCTCCAGGCAATCCATTGCTTTGTTCAGTTCATCTACATTCAGCACATAAGCCAGCCGCACTTCGTTTATACCCAATCCTTTTGTACCATAAAAGCCACTGGCAGGGGCCAGCATAATGGTTTGGTCTTTATAAGAGAATGATTCCAGCAACCACTGGCAGAAGGTGTCGGTATTATCAACCGGCAGTTGCGCCATAGCGTAAAAGGCGCCACCGGGGTTGGGACAGGTAACACCGGGAATGGCGTTGAGCCTTTTTACCAATACGTCGCGGCGTTTCTGGTATTCGGCTTTGGTAGCCTGGAAATAATTATCGGGCAGGTCTACAGCGGCTTCACCCAGTATTTGTGCAAAGGAAGGCGGGCTTAAACGGGCCTGTGCAAATTTCAGCACCGTATCAAGCACCTGTTTGTTGCGGGTAACCAGGGCGCCAATGCGGCCGCCACAGGCGCTGTACCTTTTCGAGATGGTGTCCATCACCAATACATTATCATCCACACCTTTCAGCTGCAGCGCGCTCAGCGCCTTGCCATCATAACAAAATTCGCGATAGGCCTCATCGGAGAACAGGTACAGGTTATGTTTTTGTACAATCTGTTTCAGCGTTTCCATTTCTTCGGCGCTGTATAAATAACCGGTGGGGTTATTGGGATTGCAAATAACAATGGCCTTGGTTTTGGGGGTGATGAGTTTTTCGAAGTCGGAGATGGGTGGCAACGCAAACCCATTGTCGATACGCGAGGTAACAGGCACCACCTGCACCCCGGCTGCCACGGCAAAACCATTGTAGTTGGCGTAAAAAGGTTCGGGGATGATCACTTCATCGCCGGCATCGAGACAGCCCATAAATCCAAACAGGATGGCTTCCGATCCGCCGGTGGTGATCACGATCTGGGTATGATCTACTTCTATACCCGCTTTATGATAATACTGCACCAGCTTGCGGCGGTAGCTTTCATTGCCTGCGCTGTGGCTGTATTCAAGAACTTTAAAATCGATATTACGTACGGCATCCAGTATGGAGGGCGGTGTTTCGATATCGGGCTGGCCGATGTTCAGGTGGTATACTTTGATGCCCTTCTTTTTGGCAGCCTCTGCAAAAGGCACCAGTTTGCGAATGGGGGAGGGCGGCATAAGCTGTCCCCGCTTGCTGATTGTTAACATAATACAAATATAAGTGGTCGCGGACGACCGTTGTTACCAAAAAACAAAAATCCCCACAAGATACTTGCGGGGATCTATGATTATTTATTAATGAGGTTTATCCCTTCTTGGTACCTTTTTCCTTTTCATATTTCGCGTAGTCGTCCGCATTCAACACCTCACCGGTGATACGCAGTTCCAGCGGCTGATCAACACCCGCCACCTTTACATAAATGGTTTTGTTGAAAGGCCCGGCGGCCGCTGCATTAAAACCGGCAGTGATCTTATCGCTTTTACCCTTGGCTACAGGCGCTTCGGGTTTTACAGGCGTAGTGCAACCGCAACTGGCAGTAGCCGATTCAATCACCACGGGCTTATCGCTGATATTGGCAAATGCAAAATCGTGGGTTACAGGAGCACCCTGTTTTATTTTACCGAAATCGTGTGTGGTTTCTTTGAACTTTACATATTTATCAGCCTTTACTACAGTGGCTCCGGTCTGTGCAAAAACTCCGGCTGTTACGATCAGGGCGGCTATTGCCAATACAATTCGTTTCATGTTTATCGATTTATTAGTTATAATTAAAAGTTTAATAGCAAATTACGATTTTAATAACGATATAGACGCGTTCAGCGGGGCAGACGTTGCCGGCGCTTTATAAACAGTTCCGGTAATATTCAACACCTTTGTTTTATCGTTATCGTATTGAATAGTGATCGTCTTGTTAAAATATCCCTCCGTGGCGGCATTATAACCCACTTTTATGGTGGATGTGGCCCCGGGTTGAATGGCTTCTTTTGTCCATTCAGGCGTGGTGCATCCGCAACTTGCCTGTACATTCGTAAGCAGTAACGGCGCAGTACCGGTATTTGTTATTAAAAATGTATGGGTAACCGGGCGGCCTTGTTGTAATTTCCCAAAATCGTAAGTGGTTTCTTTTACTGTAAGGGTTTCCGTTACAGGCTGGGGGGCTGCCGCGTTCTGGGCATTTACCGAAATGGCCATAACACCCAGGATGAGGAACAGCAATGATTTTTTCATAGTCTGTGTGATATAAATGATTTAGGTAACTAATTCAAAATTACATTTTTAACGGTCTATTTGCCAATAAATTTTCACACTGGTGACATTTTTTTAACATCTGCCCGAAAGGGCCTGAAAATGGGCATTTAATCAATATTTTTGTCCGATGGAAAATACCACTCACAATCAATCGCTTGCCAGCGAAAAGCTCTCTTTCGATAAATTCCGGGAAGAGGTGCTGAAAGATTACCGGCTTGCCTGCGAAAGCCGGGAAACCAGTTTGCTGGGCCGTAAGGAAGTACTGACCGGCAAGGCCAAATTCGGCATTTTTGGAGATGGGAAGGAAGTGGCCCAGATAGCCGCTGCCAAGTTTTTCCAGCCCGGTGATTTTTTATCGGGTTATTATCGCGATCAAACCATTGCCTTTGCCACTGGCCAGGCTACCATAGAACAATTCTTTTCGCAGCTATACGCCGATCCCGATACCAACAACGATCCCCATAGCAGCGGCCGCCAGATGAATGCCCATTTTGCTACTCCCATTGTAGATGAGAACGGCGACTGGCTCGACCTGGCCAACCGCAAAAATATAGCAGCCGGGCTGGCCCCCACTGCCGGGCAAATGCCCCGTGCACTGGGTATGGCCCTGGCCTCGAAATTATTCCGCCATTCCGATGTGTTGAAACAGTACAGCCAGTTGAGCAGTAATGGTAACGAGATCTGTTTCTGCACTATCGGCGATGCCTCTACGTCGGAAGGGCATTTCTGGGAAGCCCTGAATGCCGCCGGTGTATTACAGGTGCCCCTGGCCGTTTTTGTATGGGACGATGGTTATGGCATTTCGGTACCCCGCCGTATGCAAACGGTGAAAGGTTCTATTTCAGAAGCCATGAAAGGTTTCCAGAAAAAAGACAATACCAACGGATTTGATATATACAAAGTAAAGGCATGGGACTATGCCGGTATGTGCGAAGTGTTTGAAGCCGCCATTGCCCGCATGCGCGAGACGCATGTGCCCGCCCTCTTTCATGTGGAAGAAGTGACACAGCCGCAGGGTCATTCCACTTCGGGCAGCCACGAGCGTTATAAAACACCCGAACGCCTGGCCTGGGAAAGAGAATGGGATGCCAATAAAAAATTGCGTGAATGGATACTGGAAAATACCCTGGCCACCGAAGATGAACTGGAAGAAATTGAATTGCGCGCCAAGGAATTGGTGCGCGAAAGCAAACAACGGGCCTGGGAAAAATACATTACCCCCATCAAACAACTGGTAGGCCGCTGCGTGGATATGCTCGACAGCCTCATTGGCCGTGGTGTGGATAGTGCCGGTGAAATTGCTGCCGCCAAAAACGCCCTGGCTGCCAACCGCGAACCGTTGCGCAAGGATGTAATACAGGCCCTGCACAAGGCCATACTGGCCGCCGGCCATACCGCTCATATACAGGAAGTGCGCACACTGTACCAGCAGTTGCGTAAAGAAGGTTATGATTGTTATGGTTCGCACCTGTACGATGAAAGTCCGAAAAGCCCGTTGAAGGTAAGCACCACCCAACTGGAATTTACCAACGATTCGCCGCTCATGAACGGCTACGAAATACTCAACCATTATTTCGACGAGCTGTTTGCGCATAACTCAAAAGTGCTGGCCTTTGGTGAAGATGTAGGTAAGATCGGTGACGTGAACCAGGGTTTTGCCGGCCTGCAAAACAAATACGGCGAATACCGCATTTTTGATACGGCCATCCGCGAACTCACCATCATAGGGCAGGGGATAGGACTGGCTTACCGCGGGTTAAAACCCATTGCCGAGATCCAGTACATCGACTACCTGTTATATGGATTACAACCTTTAAGCGACAACGCCGCCACCTTATACTGGCGTACCAAGGGCCGCCAGGCCTGTCCGCTCATTGTGCGTACACGTGGTCACCGCCTCGAAGGCATCTGGCACAGCGGATCGCCCATGGGCATGATGTTAAACACCCTGCGGGGTATGCATATTTGTGTGCCGCGTAATATGGTGCAGGCTGCCGGTATGTACAATACCCTGCTGCATGGCAACGATCCCGGTATTGTGGTGGAATGTTTGAACGGCTACCGTTTAAAGGAAAGGCTGCCATCGAACATACTCGATTATAAGGTGGCCCTGGGTGTGCCCGAGGTATTAAAAGAAGGCGATGATATCACCATTGTTTCTTATGGCAGCGTGTTGCGCATCATCAACGAAGCCTCGAACATACTGGAAAAAATGGGTATCAGTTGCGAGATCGTGGATGTACAAACCCTGTTGCCTTTCGATGTAAATCACCTGATACTGCAATCGCTCAAAAAGACCAACCGTATACTATTCATCGACGAAGACGTGCCCGGCGGCGCCTGTGGTTACATGTACAATAAAGTGCTCGAAGAACAGGGTGGTTACCGCTGGCTCGATGTGGCGCCCCGTACCATCACCGGTAAGGCCCATCGTCCCAGCTATGGCAGCGATGGCGATTATTTCAGCAAACCCAATACAGAAGAGATCGTGGATGTGATCATGGAAATGATGGCCGAATAATGTTAACTCCAACCGAAAAAAGATTTTTAAAATACTGGGAAGAGCAACGCAAGGGCGGCCGCTCGCAGTATTACCTGTTATACATACTGGCAGGCACCTTTATAGCCTCCATTGTAACCATTTTTGTAAGTATGATGTTTGGGATGGGTTTTCCCGATTATGTGCCTTTGTTTATCGTGGGCAGCTTTGTGATTGTAACGGTGGCAACCGTGAGTTCCTGGGCGGTGAATGAAAAGAAGTTCAGGGCTATCATACGCCGCGAGGTAGAGCAGGGCAAAAAAAACGACGGCACATCAGTCTAAAAAACGCGCCCGCAAAGCAGGCGTGGGTACCATACAGGCATCTTTCTTCCCAAACCATTTGTACCGGTTACCGGCGATCCGGTTGTATACCGCATCACGTATAAAACGCGGTACGATAATAAATACATACAACAGCTTCCACAGGCCACCCAGGTGTTTGGCCGTACGTAAGGCGGCGGTAGAACGTGTATAGGCCTTATCGTCTTCTATCAATACAAACGATGTGAAATCCAGGCCAAAGCGGCGCAGGTATGCCTGCCCGGCCTGTCCCTGCAACGAGCCGAACATAAACTGCTCCTGCTTATCCCGTTTTATTACAAATTGAACGGCGCCATTACACAGGTTACACACACCATCAAATAGTATAATATATTTCATGTTATACGCAAAAGTACTACTACATCTTTATGTAGTACCCCGGTTGATGGGCGCGGATATTTTTGATGTATGAAACGAATACTCCTATTGCTGGCAATATTTGCCGCATGCAAGAAAAGCAAGAACGATCCGGCGCCCGTCATCAGCTCCATTTCTCCTGATAATGGCGTGTACAGCACCATCGTCACCATTAACGGTAACCATTTTTCCACCTCCGGCACTACTGTTCAATTCAATGGCAAAGACGCGCGTGTGGTGAGCGCTACCGGCACTACGATAACAGCCGAAGTGCCCAAAGGCGCCGGCACCGGCCCCGTAACGGTAAAAACGGGAGCAGGCACCAGCACGGGACCGGTATTTAATTATACCTGGATCAGTTCGGTAACCACGTTTGCCGGTAGTACCGTTGGTTATGCCGATGGCAACGGAACGGCTGCCCGGTTTGCCGCTCCACAAACCTGTGTGGCAGACGCCGAGGGAAATATCTATGTTACCGACGTTACCAACCAAAGAATACGCAAGATATCCCCCACAGGCGTGGTAAGCACATTGGCCGGTAGCAGTTTTGGCTATTCAGATGGAACGGGAGCCGCCGCACAGTTTAAAAACCCCTGGGCCATTTGTATCGATCCGCAGGGCAACCTCTATGTTTCTGACCTGGCTAACTACCGTATACGAAAAGTAACGCTGGCCGGAGTGGTAACCACCTTTGCCGGCAGCGGGGTAGAGGGTGATGCCGACGGCACCGGTGTGAATGCACAATTCAGGGCCCCGGCCGGCATGTGCGCCGATGCGCAGGGAAATATTTATTTGGCCGACGACCAATCGCACAGGATACGCAAGATCACGCCTGCCGGTGTGGTGACCACCATTGCAGGTAACACGGCAGGTTTTGCGGATGGTACGGGCACCGCCGCACGTTTTAACTCACCGCGTGGTATTACCATAGATGCGCAGGGCAACTTGTATGTATCGGATGGAGGCAATACCAAAATACGTAAGATCACGCCTGCGGGGGTGGTGACCACCTTTGCCGGCAGTATTTTAGGATATGTTGATGCCACAGGAACATCGGCCCGCTTCGACGGTCCCTGTGGCCTGGCTATAGACAGCAGTGGTAATTTATTTGTGGCCGACTACGGCAACCAGAAGATACGCAGGATAACACCCGCCGGCGTGGTGAGCACCTATGCCGGCAGCATCACCGGTTACCAGGATGGCAACCCGGCCGATGCCCGTTTTAATGGTCCTTATGGAATTTGTTTCGACAAACAGGGAAATTTGTTTGTAGCCGATAAGGTCAACGCCCGTATTCGAAAGATCATCGTTGAATAATAAAAAAGTCCCGGTTTTTGACCGGGACTTTCTGTTTATCTCTTATTGCAGGTTATGAAACACTTTCTGCACGTCTTCGTCCTGCTCCAGTTTATCTACCAGTTTTAATACTTCCTGCGCTTGCTCTTCAGGTAATTGCACGGTGGTGGCAGGTATCCACTCCACTTCCGAGCTGATAGGGGTTAACCCCTTTTCTTCCAGCGCTTTTTGCATATTGCCAAAGTCATTAAAGGCCACGCGTATCACCAGTACATTTTCATCGTTCTCACCGGTGCCTTCACCCATTTCCTCCAGGCCATAGTCAATCAGTTCCAGCTCCAGGTCCTCCTGGTTCAGGCCCTCGGGTTTTAGTTTGAACACACCCATTTTTTTAAACTGGAAACTTACGCTGCCGCTGTTGCCCAGGCTGCCATTGCCTTTGTTGAAGATGGCCTTTACATTGGCAACGGTGCGTACATGGTTATCGGTGGCTGTTTCTACCAGTATGGCTACGCCGTTGGGACCATATCCTTCGTACAGAATTTCCTCATAATTCTCCATTTCCTTGCCCTGGGCCCTTTTGATGGCGGCCTCCACACGATCCTTGGGCATGTTCACACTCTTGGCGTTCTGGAAGCAACGGCGCAGGGCCGGGTTGGTATTGGGGTCGGGGCCGCCGGCTTTTACAGCTATCGCAATTTCCTTTCCGATACGGGTAAATTGTTTGGCCATACGGTCCCAGCGGGCAAACATCGTGGCTTTACGTACTTCAAATATCCTTCCCATATATCCTATTATGGTTTGTTTGTGTTTTTGGGTGGCAAAAATAAAAAAATCCCGCCATAGCGGGATTTTTCAAAAATCACAAATGCTTTATTTCTTAGCCAGTTTAGTAACAAAATACACGGCATGCAGTAGAGCGAATACCAGGGAGAAGTAAAACAGCCCTGTATCGTCGGGTGTAAGGCTATGATGCACAAAGGCTATCACCGCCAGCAATACCGACAGCGCCAGCCCGCTTGCTCCACCCACTTTATTGCCCTGTGGAATGGTATTGGAACTACCCGATGACAACAAACTGTGGCGAACGCTGTAAGCCAGGTAGATATCCAGACCCAGGATCATCCAAACGATCAACCTGATCCAGGTATCCAAAGGCAGGAACACCATCATAAACAGGCAGGTAGCTATGCCCAGTATGGGTACAAGCGGCACCAGCGGTGTTTTAAAGGCGCGGGGTGCATTGGGCATGGTTTTACGCATCACCATGATGCCCATACAAACCAGTATAAAGGCGAAAAGGGTGCCGATACTGGTCATTTCACCCACCACACGGGCGGGCACAAAGGCCGCAAACAGGCTCACAAACAACATGAACAGGCCGCTGCTCTTGGCGGGTGTGCGGTATTTGGGATGAACACTGGAGAATACGCGGGGCAACAAGCCGTCTTTACTCATACTATAGAATACACGGCTTTGTCCCATCAGCATCACCAGGATCACCGAGGCATAACCTGCCAGGATGGCCACCAGGATGGCCTTGTTCAGCCAGGGATAATCGGGTTGCACCACACCGTTTGCATCGGCTGTACCCATATTTTCGATCACCACGGCAACGGGAGCGATACCGTCCTGACCACGGAATGAAGTATAGTTGGTGACGCCTGTCATTACATGCGCAAACAATATATATAGTATGGTACAAATAAACAGCGAACCCAGGATGCCGATGGGCATATCGCGCGAGGGCCTTTTGGCTTCCTGCGCGGCGGTACTCACCGCGTCAAACCCGATATAGGCAAAGAACACAATGGCGGCAGCGCGAATAACGCCGCTGAAACCAAACTCACCAAAAGTGCCCGTATTCTCGGGGATATAGGGAACATAGTTGGCTTCGTTGATATATTTCCATCCCAGGAAAATAAATATCAATACCACCGACACTTTCAGCGCCACGATAATGCCATTTACCCAGGCGCTTTCTTTGGTGCCTTTAATGAGCAGCAAACTCATCAATACAACAATAAAAACAGCGGGTAAATTGATCAGGCCGCCATCCCAGGGGCCTGCGGTGAGCGAAGTGGAAAGGTGTATATCAAAGCCCTCCAGAAACTTTACCAGGTAGCGGCTCCAACTGATGCTTACTGTGGCGGCGCCTACAGCATATTCCAGCACCAGGTCCCATCCAATGATCCAGGCAATAAACTCGCCCATGGTGGCATATGAATAGGTATAGGCGCTACCAGCAACAGGTATCATGGAGGCAAATTCGGCATAACACAAACCGGCAAAGGCACAACCTAAAGCGGCTACAATAAAAGAAATAGTAATGGCGGGACCAGCCTGGCTGGCTGCGGCGACACCGGTAATAGAAAACAAACCGGCGCCTATAATGGCCCCGATCCCCAACGCCACCAGCGAGCCCGCACCCAGTGTTTTTTTAAGGGTATGTCCACCAGTATCTTTTGACTCTTCCAGTAGTGCTGCCAAGGGTTTTTTAACGAATAAACTCATAAGAGTTAGCTAGAATTTTAAAAAGTGAACGTATTTTATTTAATCATGTATCCCGGAAAGATAAGGATTTATTAAAATTGCCAGCCCAAAAGATATTCGAATGGGACTCACATCATATGGGGATGCTAACCATAGGGTGGTTTTATGCATTAAGTACTATATTGCACACTATTATTTTAATAAAACTGCATGAAACAAAACAGGCTCACGCTGTATATTCTGATTGCCATGGGCTTGGGTATTATAGCGGGCTACCTGGTTCACGAAAATGCCTCCGCCGCCTACAAACAGTCTTTCGCTACAAATATTAAATTATTAACTACTATCTTTTTGCGGCTGGTGCAAATGATCATTGCCCCCCTGGTTTTCAGCACCCTGGTGGTGGGTATTGCCAAACTGGGCGATCTGAAAACAGTGGGCAGGGTAGGCGGTAAGGCGCTGCTGTGGTTTATCAGCGCCTCGCTGATGAGCCTGTTGCTGGGTATGCTGGTGGTAAACCTGGCACAACCGGGAACAGCCATCGATCTCAGCAATGCCGATACGGCAGGCGCGCAGGACCTGATTGGTAAAACACAGCAGTTTTCGCTGGCCAAATTTGTGGAGCATGTGTTCCCCCGCAGTGTGATAGAGGCCATGGCCACCAACGAAATACTCCAGATCGTTATTTTCAGCATATTTTTTGGCGTGGCCATGTCGGCCATGGGCGATTACACCAAACCGGTGCTCAAGGCGCTGGATGCGGTATCGCATGTGATCCTGAAAATGGTGAACTATGTGATGAACTTTGCCCCCCTGGGTGTGTTTGGCGCTATTGCAGCGGTGATCGCCCTGCAGGGTCCCCAGGTATTTATATTTTTTGGCAAGTACATGATGTACTTTCTCATTGGTATTGCCCTGCTATGGGCGGTATTGCTCACCGTAGGGTTCCTGATTTTGGGTAAACGTATGCCGGCCCTCTTAAGGCGCATTGCCAGTCCCATGCTGGTGGCCTTTAGTACTACCAGCAGCGAGGCCGTTTTTCCCAAGCTTACCGAAGAACTGGAACGATTTGGATGTAAAGATAAAATTGTGTCGTTCATACTGCCGCTGGGTTATAGTTTTAACCTCGATGGCAGCATGATGTATATGACCTTTGCCAGCCTGGCCATTGCGCAAGCCTATGGGATACACCTTGACCTGGGTACCCAGCTAACCATGCTGCTGGTGCTGATGCTTACAAGCAAAGGCATAGCAGGGGTACCCAGGGCCTCGCTGGTAGTGGTAACGGCCACCTGCGCCATGTTCGACATACCGCCCGAAGGCATTGCACTGATACTGCCCATCGACCACTTCTGCGATATGTTCCGCACTATGACCAATGTAGTGGGCAATGCGCTGGCCACCAGCGTAGTAAGCAAATGGGAGGGAGAACTGAAACCCGAAGGCGAACCCGTAGTGGTTCAGGATGCTATAAGTTAAAAACCAGCAAAAAGATAAACTGATTCATTTTGTATTTATGATTAAACGTTTGATCCCATTTTTGATTTTTGTGTTGTTTGTTTCGGGAGCGATGGCGCAGCAACAGGTAAAGATCCGGTGTATTAACCAGTATGAGACGCCTGTTGAAAATATCACCGTCGTAAACGGCGGACAATCCCTCACCTATTCAACCGACAAAAAGGGTTTTGTGACCATCACCGTAAACCCTTCCGATTCCCTCATCATCTCCGGCCCTGAACACGATGCGCTTACCATACCTGCCGGCGTCATCACCAACGATTATGTAGCCACCCTGCATAAGGATTTTACCTGGAAAGACCTGGTGAACCCGATGTTCTACATCATCTATGGCGGCCTGTGGCTGCTGCTGTTCATTGTGTTTGCCGAAACCGGACTGTTCATCGGCTTCTTTTTACCGGGCGACAGCCTGCTTTTTGTGGCCGGTATCTACAGCAGTAACCTGGGTCATGAATTTTTGAAGTCGCTGGGTATGGGCGAAATGCGTTACGAATGGATCGACCTCTTCCTGTTGGTATCGCTTATATCTGTTGCCGGTATATTGGGTAATTCCGTGGGATACTGGTTTGGAAGAAAGATAGGTCCCACTATGTTCCACTGGCGCGACCGTTTCCTGTTCAAGAAAAAATACCTCTACGATGCACATGAATTTTATGAGAAACATGGCGGCGGCGCCATCATCTTTGCGCGTTTCCTGCCCATCGTACGCACGTTTGCCCCCATTGTGGCCGGTATCGTAGGCATGAACAAAAGAAAGTTCATGTTTTACAACATCGTGGGTTGTATTGCCTGGGTATTCAGTATGATCATGGCCGGGCATTTTCTGCAGAAATGGATCTACTCGCAGTTCCATTTCGATCTGAAGTCGCATCTTGAAGTGATTGTACTGGGTATTGTAGTGGTGACCACGGCTCCTGTGCTGATCAAATTATTTACGGGTAAAAAGAAGCATCAAGAAAACGTAACTCCACCAACTCACTAACGATTATGTCATCGAAACAAGCTTCCGTATTCAGCCTTGCTGTTATTGTTGCCGCGCTTGGGTATTTTGTGGATATATATGATTTGTTGTTGTTCAGTATTATTCGTGTCGAGTCGCTAAGAGACCTGCAATTAACCGATGCAGAGATAGCCACCAAGGGTTTGCTGATCATCAATATACAGATGGCCGGTTTATTGATCGGTGGCATTCTCTGGGGGATATTGGGCGATAAGAGGGGCCGGTTGAAAGTGTTGTATGCATCTATTATTTTATACTCGCTGGGAAATATCGCAAACGGTTTTGTGCAAACGGCCGAACAATATGCCCTGGTACGTTTCTTTACAGGTATAGGACTGGCCGGTGAGTTAGGTGCAGGTATTACTTTGGTGAGTGAATTGTTGCCTAAAGAAAAACGTGGGGTAGGCACTTCACTGGTGGCCGGTATTGGCCTTACCGGCGCTGTGGTGGCATTTTTTCTAAAAGAAACTTTCCATTGGCGTGTATGTTATTTCATAGGTGGCGGACTGGGCATTATGCTGTTGCTGCTGCGGGTAGGTGTATTGGAGTCGGGCATGTTCAAAAACATACAGCACAGCGCTGTATCAAAGGGCAACTTTTTTATGTTCTTTAATAACGGTAAACGAATGCGTAAATACCTGAGCAGTATATTCATTGGTTTACCTACCTGGTATGTGATAGGCATACTGGTATCTTTTTCAAAAGAATTTGGAGAAAAGATGGGCGTACAGGGAGAGGTAGACCCTGGTAAAGCCGTGATGTTTGCCTATGCTGCCATTTCCATCGGCGATATTGCCGTTGGTTTGCTGAGCCAGTATTTCAAAAGCCGCAAAAAAGCGCTCTTTGTTTTTTATGGTCTCACGGGCATTGGCATGATATGGTTTTTTAACCTGCATGGCCAGCCGGTAAACAGTTTATATGCCGCTGCTGCCTTACTGGGTTTTGGTACCGGCTTTTGGGCCATCTTTGTGACCATGGCCGCCGAACAGTTTGGCACCAATATACGCGCCACCGCTGCTACTACCGTACCCAATATGGTACGGGGTGCGCTGATACCCATCTCATTGTTGTTTACCTGGCTGCAGGGATTCAAGGACTATGTAACCAGCGGATGGATCACCGGTATCGTAGTAATGGTGATTGGTGTTGTGTCGTCCCTGTTAGCAGAAGAAACCTTTCATAAAGACCTTAACTACGTAGAAGAAGACGCGGCGCCCGGTTTGCCGTAGTGTGCATATATGAAGATCCTCATCATCAGATTAAGCTCCATTGGTGATATCGTACTCACCACCCCGGTGATCCGCTGCCTGAAAAAACAGGTGCCGGAGGCAGAACTGCATTACCTGGTGAAGGCATCCTTCAAACCTGTACTGGAAGCCAATCCTTATATCCACAAACTGCATATCTACAACGATAACAGCATTGAAGAACTAAAGCAGGAAAAATTCGACTACATCATCGATCTGCATCATAACCTGCGTTCGCTGCGTATTAAAAAGGCGCTTAAAACAACTGCTTATTCTTTTAATAAACTCAACATACAGAAGTTTATTCTCACCACTATTAAAATGAATTTTTTACCCGATGTACACATCGTAGACCGGTATATGGAAACGGTGGCCCCGTTGGGTGTAAAAAACGATGGGCAGGGTCTGGATTATTTTATTCCCGAAAAAGACAAGATAAAAGACAACGATATTCCTGCCTCGCACCAGGCGGGATATATCGGCGTGGTAGTAGGGGCGGCGCACAATACCAAAAAACTGCCCCTGCATAAATTGCAAAGCCTTTGCGCCACCATCCGCCATCCCATTATTTTATTGGGTGGAAAAGAGGATTGGGAAATGGGTGAACAGATTGCCGGTGTAGACAAACATAAGGTGTACAATTCCTGCGGCAAGTTCAACCTCAACGAATCGGCCGATCTCGTCAGGCGTGCCAAACTCATCGTTACACACGATACCGGTTTAATGCATATCGCTTCTGCTTTTAAAAAGCCCATCGTATCTATCTGGGGTAATACGGTTCCTGAATTTGGCATGTATCCTTACAAAACAGCCTACGATGTGTTTGAGATCAAAAGGCTGTATTGCCGACCCTGTTCCAAGATAGGATACAACAAATGTCCGCTGGGGCATTTTAAGTGTATGGAAAAACAATCTGTTGAGAAAATGGCGGAACTTGTTATGCTAAGGCTTGGCCGATAGTTTTCCTGCGATCAGTTTCTTTTCTGCCAGTGAGTTGGTCATATCATAAGCCTGTTGTAAGTATTTCCTGGCGTTTTGTTCATCCCCTGTTTGCCGGTACAAATCGCCGAGTACCGCATTAAAGATATACTGCGACTTCAACAGGGCTTCAATATCGGGTATCTGCCAGATATCCCGAATGGCTTCGGGGGCTTTTCCCAGTTGTGCCAAAACGATTGCCCGGTTCAACAGTACCATGGGTGTACGTTTTTGTTCCAGCAACAGGTCGTACAGTTTCAACATGCGTTCCCAGTTGGTGGCCTCGAATGAAGCCGCCATGGCATGTTCGGCGGCAATGGCCGACTCAAGATGATAAATGGTGAGTTCATCGCCACGCGAAGAGAGGTTGAGAAAGAAGTAACCACGTTGTATGAGTTCTTTATTCCAGGTACTGCGGTCCTGGTGTTGTAAAAGAATGATGGAATTGTTCTCATCTATCCTGCTTTCAAAACGGGAGGCATGCAGGCACATCAAAGCAAGTAAAGCAAAGGTGGCAGGCCGTTTCCCCGCGCGGTGTTCGGCCAGTAACAGTGCCAGGCGCATGGCTTCGGCACACAGGTCTTTACGTATCAGTTCATCCGATTTTACCGAATTGTATCCTTCGTTGAACAGCAGGTACAATACCGTATACACCATATGCAGCCGCCTGGTGAGATCGTTGCCCGCAGGTATTTCCAGGGCAATGGTATTTTCTTTCAGGTATTGTTTGGCGCGGTACAGCCGTTTTTGAATCACGGTGTCGTTGGTCATCAGGGCGCGTGCAATTTCTGTTACACCAAAACCCGAAACCGTTTTTAAGGTAAGCGCCACCTGGTCTTCTTCTTTTAAAGCAGGATGGCAGCAGGCAAAGATCATACGCAACTGGCTATCGGCTATTTCGCTTTCGTGGAAGAACTGTTCTACCGTTTGTTCCGCTTCCTGTTGCAATACACCGGCCACTTCCTGTGAGTAGTGATTAAAAAACTGTTTCCGGCGTATGATATCGATGGCGCGGTTGCGGGCTACCCGCATCAGCCAGCCCGATGGATTATCGGGCAATTGGTTCATGCGCCATGTTCGCATGGCCTGCAAAAAAGCTTCCTGCACCACATCTTCCACCATCTCTAAATTGTGGGTGCCGAAGATGCGGGTGAGCACGGCGACCATCTTTCCCGATTCGTGCCGGAAAAAATGGTCGACGATATGCTGCACCTGGTCAGGTTCTTTCATGACTAACTTTCCCGGTTAATTAAATTTCATCACTTCCCGTACTTCCACGGTACCGTCAAACTTCAGATCGGGACAGCCCTTGGCAATCTCTACGGCTTCTTCCATAGAGGCTGCCCTGATCACAAAATAACCACCCACCAGTTCCTTGCTTTCGGCAAAGGGTCCGTCGGTTACCAGTAGTTTGGCGCCCTGTACTGATTTGCCGCCTTCGGGGCTCAGCGCCTCGCCGGAGAGATAAATATTTTTTGCCTTTAGATCTTCTACCCAGGAAAACCAGTTGTGCATATGCTGCTGCATTTCTTCCGGTGAAAAATCGTATTGCTGGGTAGCGCCTTTGAAAATGAACATGAATTCTTTCATGATTGCAGGTTTTAAAGATTACTGAATGAAGTTATTGAATGAATGACGAACGGCGTTGATGCGATCGGACAGGAACCGGAAAAAAATTTTCAGGGATCAAAAAAAAACGGCCCGGCAATTTTTGCCAGACCGTTGTATAGGTGATTTAGTGGTAAGCGTTACTGAACAAAAACCTTTTGCACGATGCTCCTGCGGGGCTGGTTGTTTTGCCCATTGCCCATTACACGCACAAAACAAATGCCGCGGGCGGCCCCGGGCAGCGTAATATCCGTGCGGCCGGTTCTGCCGTTCAAAATCTCTTTTTGTAAAATGTTCCCCTGCATATCTACTACCTGCACGGTTTCGAAGGGTTCGTTCAGGTACAGGCTTACTACGCCTGTTTTTACTACCGTGGGGAAGATGCGGTTGGCTGTAGCGCCGGCCACTACCACGCTCATCGGCACCGTGTATTCAAACCGGCCCGCATTGTCCTGCATACGCACGCGGTACCAGATGCGGTCGCGTACATTCACCGGGTTATGGGTGAATGTATAGGCTTTGCCGTTGAGATAGGCCCCGGCGGGCACTTCGCCCACCTGTTGATAAGTAATGTTGTCTTTGCTGTATTCTATAATATACCTCGTGAGGTTGGGCTCGTAATTGGTGCGCCAGGTGATTTCCACCGCACCGTTGTTGGCCCCTGCATACAGGTCGGTGATGCCTACCGGCGCCGTGAGACGAGTGCTGGGGTCGGTATTGGGGATAACGAAACTGGTTTTTTGGCGGGTTTCGTTGAAGTTGTTCCCTGTGGGTAGGGGGTTCCCCATTTTCGATGGGGTGTAGTTGGCCAGCGAATAATCCAGCTGCGCATGGGTGGCTGTGTAAGCCAGGGTGCATAAGCCTATGAGGCAGGCTGTTTTGTATAAGTTCTTCATAGTTACCTCCTTTCTTGGTAACTATAGTAATTCAAAAGCGGTGCCCGGCTCCCCGGGGGGCCGCACAAAAAAAAGCGCCCCCATAGGGCGCTTTTTTGCGGTATTTGGGATGCCCTGCAGGGCACCTTTATAATGTCTTCAACACGTCATTCATACTCCGTACTGCCTCGGCACTCTTCTTAAACAAACCCATTTCCTCCTCATTCAACCCAAAATCCACAATCTTCTCCCATCCATTCCTTCCAATCACCACCGGTACACCCAGCGCAATATCTTTCTGGCCATATTCACCTTCCAGCTTCACGCAGCAGGTAAATAATTTTTTCTCATCACGCAGGATGCTTTCTACCAAAGCGGCTCCGGCGGCGCCGGGTGCATACCAGGCACTGGTGCCAATCAGTTTGGTAAGTGTAGCGCCACCCACCATGGTATCGGCTACGATTTGTTTTTGCTGCTCTTCGCTCAGGAATTTGGTAACAGGCACGCTGTTCCAGGTGGCCAGGCGAATCAGCGGGATCATGGTGGTGTCGCCATGACCGCCTACTACCACGGCGTTCAGGTCGGCGGGGCTGCAACCCAGGTGCTGACTGATCTGGTAGCGGAAACGGGCGCTGTCCAGTGCGCCGCCCATGCCTATGATGCGGTTTTTGGGTAAACCGGTGGCGGTAAGCGCCAGGTAGGTCATGGTGTCCATGGGGTTGCTCACAATCACCAATATGGCGTTGGGAGAATGTTTCAATATATTTTCACAAACGCCGCGTACGATACCGGCATTGGTGCCGATCAGTTCTTCACGGGTCATACCGGGTTTGCGGGGAAGTCCTGAGGTGATCACTACGACATCGCTGCCGGCGGTTTTGGAGTAATCGTTGGTACTGCCGCTGATCCTGGTGTCGAAGCCAAGCAATGCCGCGGTTTGCATCATATCCTGGGCTTTTCCTTCGGCCAATCCTTCTTTGATATCCAATATAACCAGTTCTTCAGCCAATGCTGCCCGGGCGATATTATCGGCAGTGGTTGCGCCTACAGCACCGGCGCCTACAACAGTTACTTTCATTAGACTATAATTTTAGTGTTGAGCAAAATTTTGGGCAAATGTACTCCCCACGAGGCTATTTGTCAAATGCCCTTACCAGCTTGTCGATCTTTACATTCCCCTGGAAGGTCGTCACCAGCTTCCCATTTTTATCATACAGCGCCAAATACGGCAAACTTTGTATGCGATAAAAAGGCGGCAATATAAACCTGGTATCCTGCCCCATCTTAATATTGGAATAACCGGCAATACGCTGCTTGTTATAAAAATCCACCATCATCTCAAAAGGCTGATGCGTGATCATCACAATCTGGTACTTCTTCAGCTTGTCCATCGCCTTCTTCATATCCTCCCACTGATGCTGGCAATGATCACAATCCGGACTAAAATACATGATTATGGTAGGCTGATGCTTCAGCTTGTCCTTGGTTAATGTGCTGCTGTCGGGCTGCAAAATGCTGATCGGCGGAACGGTGGGAAATCTTTTATAGGGCGGGGTAGTGTCTTGCTGGGCCATGCCATACTGCGCCAAAATAGCGAGTACAACCAGTAAAAAACGGTGCTTCATGCAATACAGGCTTTTCATTTAAGGCTCAAAAATAACAGTAAACGAACCGGATAAACCCAATTAATGAGCTTTTAACAAAAAAAGATTTGGTGGTCTACGAAAATTTCGTAGGTTTACGAAAACTTCGTAGTGTATGGAAAAATTAACCGCACAGGAAGAGCAGGCCATGCAGGTGATCTGGAAAACAGGGGAGGGTAATGTAAAACTCTTCCTCGACAACATGGACCAGCCACGGCCTCCCTATACCACCCTGGCCTCCACCATCAAAAACCTCGAAAAAAAGGGTTTGCTGCAAAGCCGCCAGCTAGGCAATATGTATCTGTACAAACCAACCCTCTCCGAAGAAGAATACAAAAAGAACTTTATGAACGGGGTAGTGAAAAATTATTTCGACAACTCCTACAAGGAACTGGTGAATTTTTTCGTGGAGCAAAAAAAGCTCAGCCCAAAAGAATTGAAAGAGATCATCGATTTGATCGAAGGTAATAAATGAAGTCGGAAGTCAGAGGTCGGAAGTCAGACCTCCGACCTCCGACCTCCGACTTCTCACTCTAAAAATCAACTGCATGTCGAACCTGATACCTTACATACTCAAACTATCCATCAGCCTGGCTGTCATCTACTTGTTTTACCAGTTGTTTTTACGCAGACTTACCTTTTACAACTGGAACCGCTGGTACCTGTTGCTTTATTCCCTATTTTGTTTTGCCCTGCCCTTTATCAACGTATTTACATTTGTAACAGCACCCGCACCGGATGAACCATCCCTCATACATTTTATCCCCGTCATAAATTATGAACCGCAAACGGTTTCCAGCTCCATGGACTGGAAACAATGGGCAGTGATGGTATTCCTGGCAGGCATCATCGTATTCCTCATCCGCCTGCTGATACAATACCGGTCGCTGGTAAAAATGCGCACCCATGCCAAGTTGCTGTACGACAGCTCTGTTAAGCTATATCATATCGATAAACCGGTGATCCCCTTTTCGTTTGGCAATGCCATTTATATCAACCAGCACCAGCACAGCGAGCAGGAATTATCCGATATCATCCGTCACGAATTCATACACGTTAAACAACGGCATACGGTAGATATGCTCTGGAGCGAACTGTTGTGCATACTCAACTGGTACAACCCCTTTGCCTGGCTGTTAAAAAAAGCCATCCGGCAAAACCTCGAGTTTATTGCCGACCACCAGGTATTACAAACCGGTTTCGACCGTAAACAATACCAGTACCTGTTGTTAAAAGTAATAGGCGCTCCTGCCTATAGCATAGCCAGCAATTTTAATTTTTCATCCTTAAAAAAGAGAATAGCCATGATGAACAAGTCAAAAAGCGCCCGCGTGAACCTCATCCGGTTCTTATTTATTATTCCACTGCTGGCCGTTATACTCCTGGCCTTCAGGAACAACCAACAGCAGCAGCAAAACGACGAGAAAGAACAGGCCATTATGGAAATGGCGCAACCGGTAGTACTGCCATTGCCGGTAAACGAAATAACAAAACTGGATACGGTACCTGACAAGCCGAAGAAACAAAGTGCAAAGAAAGGCCTCGTAACACCCAGTGATATTGAAAGAGTGGATGTACGTAAAGATCAGGGCAAAAACACCATCACTATTACTTTGAAAAACGGCGAAGTAGAAATATTTGATGTGGAGAACGAAGCCGACCGCAAACGATTTAAGGAAAAGTTTGGCGGCGAACTGCCCAATGTCAAAAATGATGTACAGGAAATTGTTGTGGAAGGTTATGCTTCCTCCAGCCCACTTCAAACGCCTGCCATCAACGACAAAGGGTATTATGTATCCGTGGCCGACAATTACGGTGAATGTGTAGTGATCATAAAAAACAAAGACAGGAAAATTGTGGAAGCCGTTACCCTTAACGATTGGGAGGAAAAAGAGTACGAAAAGAAATATGGAAAGATCAATCCGCCCCAACCTATAAAAGTACGGGAAGTGCCCGCCAAACCCGCCTCACCGGCAGCACCCAAACCGGTTACCCTAAGGGCAGCACCCGCTGCTCCAACACAACCCAGCCAACCTGCGCCCGCCCAGGCGCCGGCGCCCTACAGGGCAGAACCCGTGAAAGCAGTAATAGCCGACTGGAGCGTAGTCATCGACCGCCATACCACCCGCGAAAAACTGGAAACCATAAAACAAACCCTGTCTGGTCATGGTCACACCCTGACGGTGGAAGACATTTCCTATACCGATGGCTTGCTAACTACCTTTAACGCATTGATTACTAGCGATGACGGCAGTAAAGGCAACATCAGGGTGCCCAACTTGCACAAAGGCGTTATCATCATTTCCGGCGGAAAAGATAAAAACGGTAAGAAAAGTTTCTCGGTACATACGAAAGCTGACAATTCGGAACTGTGATTGCCATTTTTGCCATAATTTCGCCCCCACTTTTTAACTTTGCAACTGAACATCTAAAAAATTATGGCAAATACAGCAGATATCAGCCGCGGCATGATCATTAAACTGGACGGCAGCTTGTACACCGTAGTAGAATTTGGTGAAAACAAAACCGCCCGCGCTGCCGCAAAAGTTTGGGCCAAGCTGAAAGGGGTAGATAACTCCCGCAGTATTGAAAAAACCTGGAACAGCGGCGACACCATTTACCCGGTGCGCGTTGAACGCAAACAGTTCCAGTATTTATATAAAGACGATACCGGCTACAATTTCATGGACAATGAAACCTTCGAACAGTTGGCCCTGGCCGAAAACCTCGTAGATGCGCCACAGTTCCTGAAAGAAGGCCAGGAAGTATCTGTACTCATCAATACCGATACCGAACAGCCCATGAGCGTGGAACTGCCCGATAAAATTGTAGTAAAGGTTACTTATTCCGAACCCGGTGTAAAAGGCGATACGGCTACCCGCACGCTAAAACCTGCAACCATCGAAACCGGCGCCACCGTAAACGTTCCTTTATTTGTGAACGAAGGTGAATTGATTCGTATAAATACGAAGACCGGTGAATACGTGGAAAGAGTAAAAGAATAATAACGATGTCAGAAGTCGGAAGTCGGAAGTCTGAATTACAGGCTTCCGGCTTTTTGTTTTCTCTGACCTCCGACTTCTGACCTCCGACTTCAAACTTCATTACCCCTTTTGGATATTTTTACTTGCTTATCCTTATCTTAGCCGCCTGTTATACAGGACTTAATCAGACAACCTAAAATTTTAACAGATGGATTTTAAACAAATTCAGGAGTTGATC
>Ga0065721_10003617_pt1 | contig 175900 bp, 111 predicted proteins | sample Mesricmetagenome_FD_59108 | JGI IMG/M metagenome (GOLD analysis project Ga0065721, IMG submission 59108) | Mesophilic microbial community from rice straw/compost enrichment Sample: eDNA_1 v2 (version 2) | ecosystem: Engineered > Solid waste > Grass > Composting > Bioreactor | place: USA... | reverse complement strand
CGAGAAAACAAAACGAGGGAAAGACGTTGTGTGCTATTTCGCGCGACAGCGCGAAATAGCACACAACAAAAAGAGGTACGTTCCACTCTGCCGAAGGCCAAATAGAAAGTAATCAACCGAATTTGGTATGAAGATAAAGGAGGCTACCGTATGTGCGGTATTGTGGCCTATGTTGGCATGCGTCAAGCTAGCTCGGTGCTGTTGCACGGGCTCGAGCGGCTCGAATATCGCGGCTACGATTCGGCTGGAATCGCTGTGAGCGACGGCGATCGGCTTCAGATTCGGCGTGCGGTCGGCAAATTGCACAAGCTCAAAGCGCTTGTGAGCCAGCAAACTGTAGTGGGCAGCTGCGGGATCGGGCACACCCGTTGGGCCACCCACGGTGGCGTCAGCGAGATCAACGCCCACCCACACTGCGACCAGAGCGGCCAGATCGTGGTGGTGCAAAACGGCATCGTCGAAAATTATCGCGAGCTGAAGGCCGAGCTAGAGGCCCAAGGCCATCGCTTCCGCTCGCAAACCGATACCGAGGTGATTGCTCATCTGCTGGGGCGCTACTACCAAACGAGCGGCGATCTGCTCGCAGCGCTCTGCGAAACGGCCAAGCGTCTCGAGGGCGGCAATGCGATCGTGGCCCTGAGCCGACGCGAGCCAGAGCGAATCGTGGCGCTGCGACTCGGCCACGCCGGAGGGATCATTATCGGCCTGGGCCAGAACGAGCAGTTTCTAGCCTCTGACCTAAGCGCGATCGCTTCCTACAGCCAAGATCTGCTCTTCCTAGACGATGGCGAGTGCGCGCTCTTAACGCCCCAAGGCTGCCGCATCCAAAGCATCGACGGCAGGCCGATTGAAAAGCAGGTCAGCCAGATCGCCTGGCGCAGCGAGGAGCTGAGCAAAGGCCAGTTCCGGCACTTTATGCAGAAGGAGATCTTCGAGCAGCCCACAACGCTGCGCGCCGTGCTGGAAGGGCGGATCGAAGCGGCGGCTGGACGGGTCGTGCTCGACGAGCTGAAACTGAGCGCCCAACAGCTCCGCCAGCTTCAGCAGATCACGATCACGGCTTGCGGCAGCGCTTGGCACGCTGGTCTGCTGGCCAAAATGATGATCGAGCAGTTCGCGCGCATTCCGGTCGAGATCGACTACGCCAGCGAGTTTCGTTATCGCCAGCCTCTGCTGGGCAAGCAGCAGTTGATGCTGGTTTTCAGCCAGAGCGGCGAGACGGTCGACAGCTTGGCGGCCATGCAAGAGGCCTGTCGCCAAGCCTGCCCCAGTCTGGCGATTGTAAATGCGCCCGGCAGTCAAGCGGCCCGCCTGGCCGATGCGGGAGCGATCTTACTGCGCGCTGGCCCCGAGATCGGCGTCGCTTCGACCAAAGCCTTCACTTCGATGCTAATGGCGGCCTATCTCTTCGCATTGCGGCTCGCTGAACTGCGCAGCAGGCTCACCGCAACCGAGCTTCAGTGTCACCTCGAAGCGCTGTGCGCCCTGCCCGAACAGGCCGAGCTGGTCTTGAAGCAGTGCGCCTCCCAAGTCGAAGTATTGGCGGCTGAGTACGCCCATGTCCAAAGCGCGCTCTTTTTGGGTCGCCAAGCCAGCTACCCGATCGCGCTGGAAGGCGCGCTCAAGCTCAAAGAGATCAGCTATATCCACGCCCAAGGCTACCCGGCGGGCGAGATGAAGCACGGCCCGGTCGCCCTGATCGAAGAGGGCACACCCGTGATCTGCATCGCGCCCCAAGATGCGATCTATCCCAAAATGCTGAGCAATATCGAGCAGGTTAAGGCCCGTGGCGGGCGCGTGATCGCAATCGGCAACCCGCACGATCACGAGCTAGCCCGCAAAAGCGACGCCCTGATCGAGGTTCCGCGCAGCCTGACGCTGCTCCAACCCGTGCTGACGGTGCTGCCTTTGCAATACTTCGCCTACTGCGTCGCGCTGCAGCGCGGCTGCGATGTTGATCAACCGCGCAATCTGGCCAAAAGCGTCACGGTCGAGTAAGCAAAAAAGAGTGGGCCGGGCTCCCACCCGGCCCACTAGCTGCCACAAGCGCTAGCGAATCACAATGGTTTTGTTGTGGTTCGAAGCTGCAATTGGCCCCCAGATCATGCTGATGATCCAAGCTATGATAGCAAAACCTCCAGCCGTAATAAGCGACAGGAAAAAGGTAATCACCAGAAAGATCAGCGTGCCACCCACACTGACATAGAAAAGCCCAAGTGGCCCAAAAAAGAAAGTTAAAATAAAGGCCAGTAGCGCGCTCTTCTGCTTAACCACAATTACAGGAGTAGGGGCTACTACTGGAGCAGCTGTGCTTTGAGCAGTTGTGTTCACCACCACATTGATATTTTGGGGTGGCATACCCGCATAGGGAGAGTAAGGTTGCTGCTGCTGGATATTAACGTAGGGCTGCTGGGGATGACCCGGCTGTGGCGATTGAATTGGCTGCTGTTGATAGGGCTGCATTTGGCCATACTGCTGTGGCGGGTAAGCAGGTTGCGGTGGATAGCCCTGTTGTTGAGGGTAACCTTGCTGTGGTTGATAGCCTTGCTGAGGCGCACCGTATTCTTGTTGGGGTTGGTACGTTTGTGGCTGACCATAACCTTGCTGAGGTGGATAGGAAACCTGTTGCGATTGCACACTCGTATCTTGAGCTTGAGAAGGGCTCACTACAATCTTGCTTTCGGTGTTTTTAATGGCATAACCACAATTGGTACAAAACTGAGCATTGGCCTGCAGAGGGCCATCGCAAACCGGACAAAGTTGGGAACTCATTGCTATCTCCTTACGATCTCCACAATGCAATCCACATAATCAGCGTTTGTACCTACATACAAACCCCTTATTACTATTAGTACCGAAACCTCAAAAAAATGCTTGCACCAAAGCCTACCATTCAAAAAACCCAACAGTTTGGCAAAAAGCTCAAACTATTGGGTAGATTTACTTTGTCTTTAGCGCCAAATTGCAGCGTAGTCGCGCACAAACTGATCGAAACTGGTCGCTGGCCGCCCAAGGATCTGCTTCACAGCGCTGGCGGTGCTGGCTGCGCCGCCCGAGCCGAAGAAGTCGTAGAGATCGGCGAGCGTATCGGCGTAGAGCGGCGGCGCGCCCACCGATAGCAGATGCGCGCGCAGTTCTTGGCTCGAGATCGCCACACACTCGACCTCTTTGCCCAGATGCTGGCTCATCATTGCGGCTACCTCAAAACCGTTCAGAGCCTGCGGCCCCGATAGCTCGTAGGCTTTGCCAGCGTGGCCCTCGCCGAGCAGCACCTGAGCGGCCAGATCGGCGATATCGCGCGCATCGACATGCGCGACGGCAGCAGCGGCGTTCGCCTGGTAGAAAACGCCCTCTCTGCGGATCGTCTCGCCATCGAAGACCACAAAACCCTGCATAAAGTTGTTGGCGCGCAGAAAGGTCCATTCAAGCCCAGAGCGCTCGATCTCGCGTTCGACCGCGCGATGCAGACGGGCCAGCTCGAAGCTTTCGCGCTCGGCCCCCAACACCGAGAGCTTGACGATCTTGCGCACACCCGCCGCCTGAGCAGCGCGCAGCAGGTTCAGCTCGCCCTCGCGCTGGCCCAAAACGCCTGTGCCCAGCAGAAAGAGCTTCTCGACGCCCTCGAAGGCGGGCGCCAAGGTCTCGGGCTGGGTGTAGTCGCAGGCGACCGCGTCGTAGCCAGCTTGGCGCGCCTGAGCAGCTTTCTGCTCTGTACGAAAGGCGAGGCGCAGCTTGGCGGCGCTGCCCTTCAAAGCCTGAAACCAACACACTGCCGACCGTTCCACCTGCACCAGTTATCAGTATCATCTCGCGCTCCTTTGTTCAAATCGATTGATGTGAACAAAGCATAGCGCCTTGTTATGCCGATTCTCCAGCCGAAAAGCTGCCGAATCACTGCCGAATCTGGCCCACAGCAGCACTTCTCTTTCTGGCGGAGAGGCGTCTAGCTCCCATGCGGTCCTTGGCGCGTCCGCCTCCGGCTATCAAGTCGCGGCCCAGCCAAACAGCGTGTCACTTCTTCGCTTGCGCTGCAACCTGCCTAGTGCAAGCACTAATACCAAATCCTGTTGATTACTTACAATTGGGCAGATACGCTTTTGAACACAGTCCTTCGGCAGAGTGGAACTTTTCTATGTTTTGATATGCGAGATTTGGCGCTTGAGCGCCAAATCTCGCATATCACTTTCCCTGATTTTCTTTGCATAGCAATCTCCCTGTTGAAAGGTATTTCTAAAAAGAGAACACTTTAAACGGATTTGGTATAAGCAGGTTCAAACGCTGCTCTTCATTGCCTTACGTTGATTTCCTGCGATCAGGCATTGCTGGCGCTGCGAGCCTGCTGGTCTAAATGCAGCAGATAGCGGCTCACTCGGTCGAGGGCTTGCTGGAGCTGATAGCGATAGGTGTTGAAGGGCAGGTCGAGCAGCTCGGCCACCTGCTCTTGGGTGCGGCTGGCTTCAAAGTAGGTGTGCCAGAGAGCACGGTAGAGTTTTTGGCTTCTGGGCGAGGCTTCTAGGCTGGCGGCGGCCTGTTGTAGCAGATTTTGCAACGCTTGAGGCCCTGAGCGTTCATCGGCTTGCGATCGCACCAAGGCTGTCTGCAGCAGCTCGTTCTCGGCCAAGCGCTCAAGTGAATGAAAATCGCGCAGGGCTTGGCGCAGCGCCTTGGCGAAGGCTTCTTCGGAGAGCACCCGCCACTGCTTGGGCTCGGCCTCGACCTGCGAGATTGCGCCGATCAACTGCTGCTTGCTCATCAGCCAGGCCTCGACAGGCTGGGCGCGCCAATCGTGAGCGAAAACCTGAAAGGTGCGGGTATTTTGCTCGAAGGCGGCCTCGGGCAGCAGCGAAAAGTGGATGCTGGCGAAGTGATCGGCGTGGTAGGCCGAGTCGGCCACTGCCACAAAGCTATAGACCAAGTGTGACAAGCTGGTCCAGGCCATCGAGGCGTAGATCGCCGCCAGATTGAGGCTGGGCGAGGCCGCTTGGTAGTGCGCAGCGTCGAGCCAAAAACGGGTGTAGGCGATCTGTTGGTGTGGCTCGAAGCGGCCCTGCGTCGCCAACCAGCGGCGTGCTGCGATCAGGGCCGGGTCGCGCCCTTCGCGCTCGAGATCGGCGAAGCTCAGCGCCAGCTGGCACATCCAGCCGACGATCTGCCCTTGGGCCGAGCGAAAGACGATCAGCGCCTCTGGCTGGCGTTCCTGCCAGTAGCGCAGCAGCTCTGCGGCCTGCTGGCCTTCGTGGAGCACAAGCTGGGCTTCCAGCAGGGCAAGCTCGTCGCTGCGCGCCCTATCGGCATAGTGGCTGCCCAAGGCGTCCCAATCGAAGTAGGACTGAAAGAAGGGGTGCTGGCGGGTCAGCGAGAAGAAATCGAGCCAGAGCCGCAGTTGATCGGAATGCTTCGCTTGGCGCAGACGCTTCAACAAGATCAGCAGAATGCGCTCGGCTAAACTCTGGTAGCGCTGCGGGTTGCGCCAACGCAGATCGCTGAGCAGCACCTCGCGCAGGGCATCATGCAGCACAAGGCCCGCCGCCGTCTGCTGCACATAGGAGAGCTGGCGCAGCCATTCAAACAGCTGGTGGGCTGCCTCCGCGCCGTAGAGCTCGGCCAACAGGGCTTCGTTGGCGGCCCAGGTCAGGGCCAGCGTTTCCAGCGCTTCGCGCTGCTGGGCGCTGGGCAGCTCGGCCAGCAAGCGTTCCAGCAGGCTGACCAGCAGATGCGGCTCTTCGTGCGGGCGAAAGTGCTCTAGCTGGCCCTTCTGCTGCACCAGATCGACGCTCAGGGCGAGGGCGAGCGGGTGGCCATGACAGAAGCGCAACAGCTCGGCCTGAAGCTCGCTGGGGACGCGGTTGAGCTGAAGGTAGTGCGCGCTCTCGGCTGGCTGCAGCGGCTCAAGCTCGATCTGGTGAATCAACTGCGACCACGCGGCGTCGCTCTGCCAAGCAGCGCCCAAGCCATAGCGGCCAGCGATCACCACCAAGCTATCGCCGGGCAGCTGCGGCAGAAAGCTGTCGCGCAGCCAAGCGTCGAGCGGGGCGAGCTGCTCGTAGGTGTCGATCAGCAAGAGCACCCGCCCGGGCCAACTGGCCCAGATCTGCTCGCTGCTGGCATCGGTCAGCCCAAGCTGCTGCCCGAGGGCCTGCAGAAAGGCGGGCGGATGGGGCACGATCTGGCGTCCATCGATCAAGATCAGCGGGCGACCCGCCCGAGCGGCCTGCTGCATCCAAGCCTGAAGCAGACTGGTTTTACCGATCCCGCCCGGCCCCGCCAGCGCTACCAAGGCAAAGGGCGGCTCTGGTTCCAACAACATGCTCTGGAAGAAGGCTAGCTCGTGCTGGCGACCAACAAAACGGCGCTGGCGGATCTGGCTCAGGCGATCTGCCATGCGCCCCGATGCTTTCGACATCGCAGCTTACCTCTCATTGAAAACGATCGACGTCACTTCAGACTCATTCAAATCCGTTTGAACACTGTAGGTTTGGCCTTCGGTAGAGTGGACGTTCTTCTTTGAGCTTACAATGATATTGCATTGAATGGCGATGCTGGGACAGCGCGCGCTTTGGCTCCCTTCTCCCGCTTTTGGCGGGAGAAGGGTCGGGGATGAGGGTGGGCTAGCCCATCTGATAGCCGTAGGCGGACGCGGTGAGGAACGAATGGAAGGAAGGTACTCCACCGCCAGAGGCTTGAACCTGAAATAGCATAAGCAAATCTTGTATCATAGCTCAAGCTCCAATGCCAAAGCGACCGCCTGCTCGTAGGGCAGCTCTTTGCCCGCTTGCCAAATAGCTTCGGCACGCTCGCCCAGCGCCTTGCGGGCCGTCTCGATCTTGCGCTCGAGGGCGGCTTGCTCGGGCGCAGAGAGCGGCGCATTGATCTGAATGCGTAGACTTTCAGCGGCGGCCACCAAGCGCAAGGCATGCTCGTGAACACCGTGCAGGGCAGCCAGAACACCGATATCTTCGAGCAGATAGGTTAGGCCCCAAGTGTTGCCAAGCTCGCGGCTCATGCGCAAACTGTCGCGATAGTAGTTGGCGGCTTGCTCGTATTCGCCCAGCTCGCGCGCGACATTGCCCAGATTGTTGAGCGAGATGGCGATAGCGGCGCGGTCGCCAACCTGACGCTCGATCTTGAGGGCTTCGCTCATAAAGTCCTTGGCCTCGAGATAACGCCCGGCCTCAAAGGCCAACATGCCCAAGTTGCCCAAGGAATTGGCGACCCAGATGCGATTGCCGACTTGGCGGCGCAGGCGCAGGGCCTCGTGGGCGAGCTGTTCGGCTCGCTCGGCGTCTCCCTCGTAGTAGGCGATAATGCTCAGATTACTGATGCTATTGGCGGCCGCTTCGAGGTCTGCTTGCTCTTGATGAAGGGCCAAGCTGCGCTCGAAAAAGCTCTTGGCCGTATCGAGTTGGCCTTGGGTTAGCGCCAAGGAACCGAGATAGTGCAAGATCTGAGCGAGCGTCGGGCGCTCATCTAGCTCGCTGGCGATCGTCAAGGCTTGTTGCAGCCACATTTCAGCTTGAGTGTAGTTGCCCTGTTTGCGCAACAGTTCGCCCAACAGCGCTTGAATCTGCGCTTGGCGGGCGCGATCTTGGGCTTGATGGGCGTAGTTTAAGGCTTCGCTATAAGCGTTGTAAGTCTCTTGCCACTGGCCGGTTCGTTCCAAAACTTGGCCCAGCTTCAAGAGCACCTCTGAACGCTCGTCGGCAACAAGCAGCGACAAGAGGCGGCGATAGTAGTCGATCGCGGTCGTGTTGGCATAGTCGCGAGCCGCTGCATCGCCCGCTTTCAGCAGATATTCGCGCCGTTTGCTCTCGTTGTTGCTGCGGTCGTAGTGGAAGGCCAGCAGATCGACGTAAGGCTCGATATCGTCAGCATAATGCTGCTCGATGTATTGAGCGATCTGATTGTGAATGGCGGCGCGCGTGGTGTAGGCTAGGCTCTCGTAGGCCACCTCTTGAGTGATCAGATGCTTGAACAGATAGGCCAAATCGGGATCGGGGCGACTTTGCACCGTGAATTCGAGCTGGCTCAAGACCTCTAGGCTTTGGCGCAAGCGCTCGTGCAAGCCGAACGAGCTAGAGATACCCCAGAGCATAGCTACTTGGAAGATGCGCCCGATCACGCTCGCCATCTTGAGCAAGCTGCGCTGATCTTCGCTCAGCTTGTCGAGACGGCTCAGGATCAAGCTGTGCAAGCTGGGCGGCAGCTCGGCCTGCTGAATGGCCTGGGGCTGCTCGAGGTCAATATTGTTATCGCGCAGATAGTTGAGCAGCTCTTCGATATAAAACGGATTACCCTCGGTGCGCACGATCAAACGCACCACCAAGCCGTCGGGCACTTGCTTGCTCGGCCCGTACATCTCCACCAGTTTATTGCTGACCAGCTCTTTGATCTCGGCGGAGCTGAGCGACTTGAGCTTGATCTCGCTCAGATTACTCAGACCGCTGAGCGGCAGCGAGATCGCTTCGGGCAGCAAGGTAGGCCGATAGGTCATAACGATCATCACGGGCAGATCGGCGGTCGCACGCGCCAAGACCTCCAGCAGATCGCGCGAGAGCGGGTCGATCCAGTGACAATCCTCCAACACAAACAAGAGCGCTGTCTCTTGAGCACGCCGCTGAACACACTCGACCAACAAGCTTTCGAGCGAGGTTTTGCGTAGTTTTGTGTCGAAGCTGCGCGTTAAGTCGCTATCGGGAATATCGAGGTCGAGCAGGACGCCTAAAAGCGGTAGACGTGGCAGCAGTTCGGGATTGTAGTGCTCTAGAGCGCTTTTGAGCTGCTCGATCTGTTCCGGCAAACTGCTCGAAGACTGCACGCCAAAGAAGCTGCGCCAGATCCAGCGCCAAACCAGATAGGAGGTGGTGGTACAGTAGGATTGACACTCGCCTGCGAAGCCGAGGATCGGTCGTTGTTGAGCGTATTTGAGCGCTTCCGCCAAGAGACGCGACTTGCCCATGCCCGCCTCGGCGGTCAGCGCCACCACCTGCCCGCGGCCCGCCAAGCTCTCTTCCAAGAGCTGCACAAGCTGCTCTAGCTCGGCTTTACGACCAACCATGGGGCGCTCGTACTGCGAGGCGTGGATCTGCAGCATGCTCTCAACCTGCTCGCCGCGCAGCTCGAAGATCAAGGCGGGCTCTTGCTTGCCCTTGACTTTGATGGGCGGGTGCATCACCCACTCGAACAGGTCGCCAGTCGATTTGCGCAGGTTGATGCTGGCGATAATCGTGTTGGGCGGCGCGTATTGCATCAAACGGGCCGCCATATTGACCTCATCGCCCAGCGCGCCATAGGTACGGCGCGTCACCCCGCCGTAGGCTCCGGTTCGCATACGCCCTTCGCTGATGCCGATCTGGATGGTGCCGCCCAAGCTGGTGTGCAGGTCGCGCAGCTCCAAGGCCGCCTTCGAAGCGCGCACGGCGTCGTCTTCGTGGGCGCTGGGCGCACCAAAGGCCGCATAGAGATAGCTGCCCTTGTCACCGATCGTCAATTGACCCAAGAAGCTGTCGTACTTGAAGAGAATGCGCTGCACCGCTTGGATAAAGCTGTCGAGCTTGCTCTGGGCCTGGGGGTCGCGGTCGTAGTCGATACCGTCGAAGCGTAAGAAGAGCGCAGCCGCCGGGCGCAGTTCGGTTAAGAATTCGCCTTGTCCTTCCATCAAGCGATTGAAGACGGGCGGCATCAGCCAAGGCCGCAAAAGCTCGGCGGGAATGCTCTGCGGATACTTCCAAGCAAGCTCTTGCGGCTGCGAGTTGAGCGCTTGCACCACGGCATAACGCTCAACTCCCTCCGCCTCGCTGCGCCATTCGCTTATCACTAGCTCTTCGCCCAGCGCATCGCAGGTCGCACGGTCGACCACCAACTCGCCCTTATTAGCCAGATGTTCCGCATCGGCGAGGCGCATAATCGTCTCGCCCGCTAAAACATCGATCAGTTGAATGCTCGGATCGCCCACGATGAAACGGCGCACTTCCCCAGTTGTGACCGAGGTCTTTAAACGCATCTCGACCGTCCCGGCCTTTGCGATCTCGATCTTGCTAAACTGTTGCATGGTCGCTTGCAGAGCCAAAGCGCAGGCTACGGCCTGCCTAGAAGCGTTGATCGGCTCGTCGTTGGGTCGATTGATCGCAAGCGAATCAAACCAACAGGTGATCGCATCGCCGCTAAAGCTTATCACGCTGCCGCCAAAACGATCGACTTCGGCGATCAAAGCGTCGTAGATGCGGTTGAGTTGTTGGGGCAATTCGTCTGCGCCCCGTTGCGGCCCCAAAGCGCGCACCAAGAGCTCGGTCATGGGCGTAAAGCCCGAAATATCGGCGAAGAGTGCGGCGCCATAGGAGCGCTCTGGTAAAGTACGATTCTGTGCTAAAACAAAACGCCTATCAGCAGGAAGGTAACTTGCAAGTGCTTCCATGATTCCTCAACGATGGGCTTTGGCAAAGTTCTCGCTTGTTAAGGAGTGTTGGGCTGCGTCTGCAACTGAACGGCATTCGCATCGATCTTAACCACCAAGGGCAGGAAGATCACACTCCTATTCATCACGATCTGGATGCTCTGCTTCTGCGCAAGATAAAACGGGCTATCGTAGATTTTCGAGACCGGAGCTGGAATGTCTCCAGCAAAAAAGGCTGTTACGCTGTATTGACCGGGCGCCCAATCGAGCACACCCAATTCGACTTGGCCCTGGAGGGTGGTGCGTCGACTCAAGGAAAATGGTTCCGCAGCGCTCGGCGCTAGATTCGCGCCTGCGGACGGAGTGACCACAAACACGATCGTTTGATCGCGTATGGGCTGGTTATCGCTATCGAGCAGAGTCACAACGATCTGCGAGTCTTGGCCCTGCACAAGCCAGCGATTAGCGCTCTGCAACCTCAGGCTGGTGCTCTGCTTGGTGATCGTAATGTTGCGCTGGGCTGTAGCCGGGGCATGTGTGCTCGAACCCGGGAAGTGAACCTGCAGGCTATGGCTCTTGGGCACAAGGCTGGCAGGTAAGGTGACGCGCGCAGTGCCTGTGCTATCGCTATAGGCTTGGCGCACGATCGTGCCGAGATTGAAGAAGAGCAGAGCGTTGGCAAGCGGAGTACCTTGCGACGTCAGGCGCGCCTCGACTTGGAACTGCGAGCCATAGGCCGGCGTTATGGTCGATGGCGTGAGCGTGAGCTGAGACGCTTGAAGCTCGGTAATATTCGGCTGGGCCGGATCGACGCCAACGCGGTAGTACAGGGCCTCGTTGGTATCGAGTGCCACTAGGCCGGTGCGGCTGACCGCTTGCACAAAGAAGCGCATCTGAGAGGCGTTCGCGCCTTCCGGCAAGCTGAAGCTACCCTTCCAAAGCGACGGATCGCTCGGATCACGAGTCAGGTCGAAGGATTCCCACTTGCCATAGAGCGGGCCGCTCGTTCCGGTATAGGTCACCCATAACAAGGATACCGGCTGCTCACCGTCGGCGGCCGCCGTGACACTAAAATCGACCTTGCCAGCGTTCAAGCTGCTCTCAACGCGCGTGATGCGCGGCGCGCCACCATAGGCCGGAACGACATCATCATCGAGCTTGCTGGTATGGTTGTTATAAAAGAGCCGGAAGCGCAACTGGCTATAACTGCGGCGCGTGCCGTGCAGACTATTGGGGCCGTTGGCGATAAACTGCGAGGGTGTGACATGCAGATAGGTTTTGCCCATTGCAACATTCTCTAAAGCACCGAAATAGTTGGTGTGCCAGAACTTGGGCGGGTAATAACCTTCGCTTGGGAAGCTCATATGCACGCCGCGCAACTCGGTGGCTGGCGCACCCGTCAAGGGCAGCACATTGGCTTCGTCGCTATAGATTGCCGAGCGCAGAGCCACACCACGCAGCAGCGTGCCCGGCACAGCCACGTTCCGTCGTTCGAGCGGCAGCACAGGCTCGCCCGGCTTAGCCACGATGCCTTGAGCACCCTTCAGATAGCTGGCCGTATAGCTGGCCGAATCGTTGGGGTCGCTCGAATTAAGCTGAAGCTGAAGTCTGCTCAAATTCGGATTGATCTGCAAGGTATACATCTGCAAGCCGACATCACTGCTCGGCACATTCTGCAGATCGCTGCCCGAAAGCACCGGAGCCGGATCAGGCAGTGTTAGGCGCTGGCCTGGCACATCGACCTGCCACATGGGCAGGCCATAGAGCGTGGCGATCGAGATCGTCTTGAGGTCGATGCCGCGAATCTGAGCCGACTGCATCAGATAGCGCTGTTTGGCTGCGTTAAGGGCCGTGCCAAGCGCCACCGACTGGTTACCAACCCGCAGTTGTTGCACCACGTAGAGGTAGAGTTCTTCGCCGAACTGAATAAAATCGGTATCGCCGTATTGATAACCCGTCCCCGAGATCAAGATCGCGCCCTTGCGTGTCAGCGCCTGAGCCCAGTCGGGCTGGCTGGTCACACCCTGAATAGCGTGGCCATCGACCGTGTTATAGCCTGCGTGGCAACCCGGGCTGATCACTAAGGAGCCAGTAAAGTTGTAATCGTTAGTCAGCAGCTCCGAGGCGTCCATATCGGTCGTATAGTCGGCAGCTAAGAGCGCACCATCGCTGAAGTGGCCTGCGACATAGAGCAGGTCGTGGGGCGTTTTCAGAGCGGCGCGCAGATCATCGGCCGTCCAGGTATTGGGCGACTGGTGCGACTCAGTGCTTGGGGTCAGCAGTGTATCTGGCTCTTTGTTGGTGGCCGCTTTGAACTCCTTTGCGATCTCGAGGCTCGAATCGTAGTGGAAGTCGTAGCCGCTCACAAAGGAAGAGTTCGGCTTCAAGACGCCACCCTTAGCCACATAGGTATCGATCTGAGTGATGGCGTCGGAGGCGGTCTCGACCAAACGCCCGACCGCTAGCTGAGGCACAACCAAGCTGGTCGATTTGAAGGGGATCTCGATCGACGAGCCGTAGGCATCTTGGGCCAAGATGTAGCCGCCCCGCAAGCTAGCCTCCGAGGGTGTTATGGGCTGCACGGGTGGCTCAAAGCTCGACTCGTTGCCCAACATTGCCTGATCGGGATAGCGGAAGAAGGGAATGACCTCGTCGCCACCCACCAAGGTTATATACTTCAAGCCACTGTTTTGAGTACGGTAGCGCTCGACCAGATCTTTGATGGCCGAAGCGACGTAGTTTTTGGCTTCGGAACAGCTAGGGTGCTGATCGGCTATAGCGTTGGCCGCCTTCACCAAACCGTCTTGACCCACATCAACTACCACACCCTTCACTTCAGGGCGAGCCGCCAAGCTGTTCAGCTTCTGGCTCAAAGCCTGCTTTTCGGCTGGCGTGCCGACAAGGCGCCCGAAATCGGTCAAGAAGATGCTCTGGTAGTTGCCAGCGGTCGCGCTCAAAAGCGGTTCGGTGGCGCTCGGTACGGGCAAGGCGCTGCAGACCGATGTGTTCAGGCTCACATTCAAGGTAAACGGACGTGTCGGGTTGTAGGCGCCGTTCTGGCCGACCACTGCGATATAGTAGTAGCCAGCCCGATTCCAAGTGTTTAACAGCAACGAGCGATCGGCGTTGCCCTCGACACTGGTCGCGCTCAAAAATGCGTTATCAAAGGCCAAGCCAGCCTGATCTTCGCTGATGCTGTTGGGCGAGATCTTGAACGGCGAGATCTTGAACGGCGAGATCTTGAACGGCGAGATCTTGAACGGCGAGATCTTGAACGGCGAGATCTTGAACGGCGAGATCTTGAACGGCGATACGGCATAAGGAGCGATCACATTCGGGCGGAACGAGCCTTCAGCTAAAGCATCTGCTTCATAGGCTTCAGGGCTGATATGTTCTGGGTCGAGCGTATTGGTGACCACATTGCTAGCCTCGAAGCCGTCGTAATCAAAGATCGTTTGCTCGCGAGCCAGCAGTTCGAGACTGGGATCTTGCGACATCAGCCCTTTCATGGCGGCCTCTAGGTCGCTGAACAGCGCGAGTTCGTAATCTGCTGGAAGATCCTTCAGATCGACTTGAAATTGGCTACTCTGTGGCGCATAGAAGCGATACCAACGCACCTGCTCGGGCTGCGAGATATAGTATTGGGTCGTGGCGCTCGGGTTGGGATTGAGATCAAAGGCGCTCCACCAGACATCGTTATCCGGCCCGATCGGCACACACTGGCTGAACGTCAGGGTGCGGTCGCCAGTACTGAAACTGTATTCCATAGGCAAGGCCGTTATAAAGCGATAGCTCGGGTCAACATTGCTCAGGGTAAATGTAATCGGCAGAGTATCGCCTATGTTGCCGAGCACAGTATTTGTCGCGATATAACGCTCACCTTCGCCCATACCAGAGGGGTGACAGTTTCGATTAGCATACCACTCAATACTGTACTCCCCTGATTCCTCGATCGAGGCCCAGCCGTTCACCACCACATCTGAACCGGAACGCACGGCGCTAACGGGCAAGACTTGAGTGGAATTATCGAGGCTCTCGTAAACGATCCCGCCTTCGATGTTGTTGTAGATTGCATTGCGCATCGCTACAACTTCGCCGCCGTTCCGTACACGTATTCCACTTTCACCGCTATAGGCGATATGATTGGTGTTAGGACCTTCGATCGCGTCCATCAAAATGACTTTCTTTATTGAGCCGTCGATCGACAGACCATTCCAATCGTTACCGAGCGGTTTTCCACTTGGACTCACCCCGATATAGTTCTCATCAAACCAGAAAGCGGCCGGTGGCTCGTGATCTGGGACGAAGTGAAGACGCACTCCGTCGAAAGAGCCGGCGATCACATTTCCAACGAAATAGACGTCATTGACATTAATAACCTCAATACCGGTTCCCGAACCAGGTATGCGTCGTTCACCCTCCGCATCGGTCCCAATCAGATTGTCCCGAATAACAAATGGCTGCGAAAGTTGAGATGGCTCGATCTCAAGATGAATGCCCGCTATGCTGGCCGCAATCTGATTTGATTCGATGACTGTCTGCAAGGAACTAGCATTAATCGCTTGGATGTGAATACCGTACTGGTTAGTGGGGGGACCCTCCGTTGAACCCGTCGTAGCGACACCGATCACATTACAATCGATCATAACCTGGGCTTCACCATCAACTGCTATACCGCGCTGGAAGCCGTTGATCGCCAGACCGCTCACACGACTGCCTGAGGCAGTAGGCGTAGAGATTCTGATTCCGTCCTCGATAATGCCATTGCCACGCAACTCGATCAGCGGTGCACGACAGGTAGCGCCGGGTTGGCTCAAGCCATCGATAATCACGTTGCTAATATCGATAATGGGGAGCGGAGAGGTAAGATTGATCACCTGGACGCCGCTGCCCGGAATATCGAAGGTGATTATATCGGGATCGGAGCCCATCATCGCTTCGATCAATGCTTGGCGCAACGAACCAGGGCCGCTATCATCGGTGGTTGTCACAACATACGAATCTGCATGAACTGTTTTAATCTCATTGGGAGGGAACAAAAACAAGATCAAAATAAGAACAAGCACTAGCCTGAAGAGGTTTTTTCGAGCCGGACTTACCAAAGAGGAGTTTTGACCAACCATGAAAGTGCTCTTTCCTAAACTAAGATAATGGCTAGCTATGCTGATCGGCCGCCCGCGCCTACAATCTAGAAGCATTGGGCCCGGTTGAAAGACAAGCTTTGGGCAGAGCAATCGATGCGGTTTATAGCAGATAGAGGAGCGGAAACGATTACATGCCGTGGAAAGAGAGGAGTTATTTCATACCAAATCCGTTTGATCACTTCAGTACTCTGGCGGCTTGATCTCTTCCCCAAAGAGGGTCGCTAGCGCGTCCGCCTACGGCTACCAACAGCTCGCCCGTAAGCACGCTGTTGTAGCTGTGTGCCGAGAGACCTCCCCAAAATACAACGATTCAAGCAGATTTCGTATCAGAGCGCTTTGCTCACATAACTGCATCAAAATCATCTTGATAGCTCTAGCCTAGCTAGGTAGCTTGGCCCAACCGCTCTTTATCTTCCTTAGACGTAATGTACATCTCTTCCTATCGTATAAACGAGCTCAGATATTTGTATTTTACCTATAAAAGTAAAGATCTTCATCTTCCAAAGGCTTTCTTCATAAATGTTAATCACACCTGCTCATCTATTCAACTTGAAGTGTCAGCAAAACGTATTATGTTGGAAGCATACGCTTCTTGCAAGCCCGATCAGCATAACAAAAGACGATAAATGAAGCCGAAACCTTACCTCTCGTTTATAAGGTTGGCGCCTGGCCAAACTTAACAACATATTTACTTCAATCGCCCTTGTTATTCAAAAACCAATAGCACTTGCAGCAGCAAAAAAACTATCACGAGTAGTTTCAATCTACTACATGGCGATTTCTAAGCATTGCCGAACACCATGTGCATATGTCAAAGTGGTTTAAAAGATAGGCAAAGGCCTAACTTTATGGTATGTTCTTAAAGAAGCTACAAAGCCTTATAATCTGATCTACAGCCACAGATTGCTCCGTTCTGTCGCGAGTTTGGAGCATCCCTGCACATATCCATCTTCGATCGTTCGTCCGTATGCCGATCTGCCGCGTCTGTAGTTGGCATGCACTAGTTTCAAGGTGTGAAGAACAATGACTTTAGAGGCACTTTTTGCGGCGCAACAAGACCATAAGGAACAGGCTTTGGCTGCCCGCTATGCTCCTGTTATTCGCTTCGATGCAAACGAACCTTTCTTCCCCGATGCAGCAGGCTATACCATTTTTCGGGCAGACGCTGCTTCTTCTTCCATGCATCGACAGATTCAGCTTCGCACACCGGAACATCCCGATGCAGCACTTGCGATCGAGTATGCGATCTGGTGGGATTGGGAGATCGGCCATCTCTACGAGCTGGAGCATGTCTGGGTCTATGTGGATCAGGAAGGACGCCCCGTCGGCTGCGAAGCTAGTTGGCATGGGCGTTTCCATACAATGCGAGAAGACGAAGGACTGACGTGGGAGGGTGAACATCCCGTGATCTTTTCGGAGCCGGGCAAACACGCTTTTGCGCCCAGCCCAGAATGGTATCGTCCACACCATGAACCGCGTCGCACTCCGACCAACGCTCTAGCTGGCTGCAACGGCTTGATCGAGCCAGATATCTTCAAAGGTGTCTTTACGCGCAACGCGCTGGTCGATACCCTGGTGCGTACTTACCTGACCCCTTACGCCTTCGATCCGGCCTGGGATTTCAGCCGCTACTTCCGCTTCGAGAGCAAGCAGCTCGTACCTTGGCCTGCCCTGCAAAGCTGGATCCCGGGCCAAGTTGAACGCTATATTGAACAGCTACAGCGCGAGATCGACCCACAGAGCTACCGAGCCTTGCGTATCGCCCATCGGGGTGCACCCGCTGGCGGCCTAGGCAATAGTCGCAGAGGCATCGAGCGAGCCATAGCTAGCGATGTCGATATGCTGGGCGTCAACCTGCACTGTACGCTCGATGGTCAACTAATCGCATCGTCCCTGCCACTGCTCTACGACAAGCACGGCAAAGCCTACCAGATCACGGTCAACACCCTAGCCGATCTGCGCGCTATCGAAGTCGATCAAGCCTATGACCTATTGAGCTTCAACGAGATCTGCGCCATCTGTCGCAAAGAGAATCTCGGCATCTACGCTGAGCTGAACGACGCGCGCTCGCTGCCCGCCGTGGTCGAAGAACTGCGCAAGGCCGGTCTCAGCCGCCACACCATCGTCGGCTCGTTCCGGCCCGATTGGTTGGCCCAGCTCAAGGCAACTGCCCCCGAGATCCGCACCGCTATTCAGTTCGAAGGCTTTGCGCTCGATGCTGTCAAACTGGCTCAAGCGATCGATGCTGACTATATCGCGCCTTGCTGGGAGATCAACGACGTTGAACCCCAAGCTCAGATCGACCGCGAATGGGTCGCGCGCGCCCATGCTGCAGGTGTGGGTGTGATCGGCTGGCACACCGAGAATCCAAGCATCCGCAAGCTGCAAAGCGAGATCGGGCTCGACGCGATCTGCACGCGCGGCCAAAGCGAGACGGCTCAAGCGCCCACAGAGCACTATCTCAAGGCGATCTGCTTCGACTGCGGCGATACCATCATCGACGAAGGCACCGAGATGAAAGATTGGGATCGCGACCAAACCCTGCGTGCCCAGCTTATTCCGGGTGCCGACGAGCTACTGCACGAGCTGGCGCGCCGCGGCTATCGGCTCGCCTTAGTGGCCGACGGGCCTGCTGGCACCTTTATCAATGCGCTCTGCCAGCACCGCCTCTACGACTACTTCGATGCCTTCGCTATCTCGCGCCATCTGGGCTGTTCCAAGCCCGACACGCGTATGTTCGAACATGCCCTCGGTCAGCTCGGCATCGCGCAGGAAGACTACCATCGCACGCTGATGATCGGCAACTTCCTCGAACGCGATATCAAAGGTGCGAATCAGCTCGGCATGATTAGCGTCTGGCTCGATTGGGCGCCGCGCCGACCGAAAGTCCCTGCCGATGCCTCTGAAGAGCCGCGCTACGCCATCAAGCAGCCGCTCGACCTGTTGCGCATCATCGACGAGATCGAGGCCAAGCATTCATAAAACAACCACAAGAGCTAGGGTTGTGTTGAACCCTAGCTCTTAGACTGTTCCATACCACCGAAGGCCATTGTAGCCCTACACGCCACTCCTTCGGACGAGAGTAGAGAGCTTTCAGTGTTGAAACAATACTCGGAGGAATGCATGAGCGAGAGATTACGGGTCGCCGTTGTTGGAGGAGGAATCGGAGTTTCGCACATCAAAGCCTACGTTCAACTACCAGAGATGTTCGAGCTAGTGGCGATCTGCGATATCGACACAGCCAAAGCCGAACGGATCTCGCAGGAGTTCGGCATCCCGCGCGTGGTGGCCGACTTCAGCGAGCTATGTCGCATGGACGACATCGATGTGATCGACATCTGTACGCCGCCCCATCTACACTACCCACAAGCCCTGGAGGTCTTAGCAGCGGGCAAACACGCGATCTGCGAAAAGCCACTGGTCGGCTCGCTCAAACAGGCCGATGAGCTGGCGATCGCCGAAAAGCAGTCGGGACGCCGCCTGATGCCAATCTTCCAATATCGCTTCGGGCATGGCTTGCAGAAGCTCAAATTCTTGATCCAAGAGGGTCTGGCCGGCACAACTTACCTCTCGACAGTCGAAACCGCATGGCGGCGGCGGGCTGCCTATTACGATGTGCCCTGGCGCGGCAAGTGGGCCACCGAGTTGGGCGGCGCGGTCTTGGGCCACGCCATTCACACCCACGATATGCTCTGTTACGTGCTTGGCCCGGTCAAACAGGTCTTCGCGCGCACCAATACGCGCGTCAATCCGATCGAGGTCGAGGACTGCGCCAGCGCCTCACTGCTGATGGCCGATGGCTCCTTGGCATCGCTCTCGGTGACGCTCGGCTCGAGCGAAGAGATCTCGCGCCACCGCTTCTGTTTCAGCAACTTTGTGGCCGAAAGCAACCTGCGCCCATACACCAATTCGGGCGATCCATGGCGCTTTATCGGCGATACGCCCGAACTGAGCGAACAGATCGAAAAGACGCTCGAACGCTTCCAGCCGCTCCCTGAAGGCCACGCCGGTCAGTTCTATCGCTTCTACCAGGCCATCACCCAAGGCGGCGAGCTGCCCGTTACGATCGCCGACGCGCGCGCCTCGCTCGAACTGGTCACTGCGATCTACTATTCGTCGCAGACCAACCAGCCGGTCGATCTACCGATCGGTACCGACCATCCCAAATACGAGAGCTGGCTGCCCTAATGCCATAGGTGCCCCCTTCTGTTTCATATTCAGAAGCGAAGTAGAACGTGTTTTTTTGCTTGAGTGAGATCTCGCGCTGTGGCGCGAGATCTCACTCAACTCTTTTCTCGGTTTTTGCTTCTCCACCTTGCAAGAATACATATCTGTAAGCGGGCCTCGCCCCCTTCTCCCGCACCTATGCATTAGCCAAAAGTCGTGTCGGCAGCAAAAGGCGATCGTTCGCATAGCATCGCGGGAGTATCCTGAGAGCACAGAACGGGGTGCATTCACCCCCTCGCCCGCAGTGCGGGAGAGGGGACCGGGGGGTGAGGGCAGATAACGCTGACCTTATGGAGATTTGTGGCTAATATATAGCTCCCGCAATGCGGGAGAAGGGCTGGGGATGAGGGCTGGCAAGCCGCTCTGGTAGCCGTAGGCGGACGCGGTAATGACCTTCTTTGGGCTAAAGCCCAAGCCGCCAAAATACTAAAGTTATCAAGCAGATCTAGTTTGCCTTTACAAGCCATATTCAATAGGGAAAGTCATTCGCAAGTTCGTTCAACAAAAGCAGTAATACCAAATCTGGTTGATTAGGTTCTCTTTGGCCTTCGGCAGAGCGGAACGTGACTAGATCTTTCCCGGCTTTTCGTTTTTCTGAGCGAAGAGCATGCACATCTTTAAACGGATTTGCTATAAGTTCGGCATAACGAAGGCCAAAAAGAATAAGAGAAGTTTCGTATATTTGTACAAAACTCCTCTTATCAAACAGGTGAGATAGAGAGCATCAACTTGTTTAGAAACCGTACAAATAAGCAAGCTCAGCATGCACTTTGATCTGGACATATCACAAAAGCACATCTACCATAGACAATGATCGAGTTAGCTCAGCTGAAGTTTAGCGCCGTACAGTGGGCAAAAAGACCCGATTATTTTGAAGACCGGGCGCAACATACAACTCAATAGAACCCAAGGGGTCGGGGATTTCGCCAAACCAGACCGAAGCATAGTTGCCACAAATACCAACGCCCATAGCATGCCAAGTCACTGGTTCCCAACTTTCTCGGTTCAATATCACATTGTTATGACCTTCGCTCTTTTTCCATTCGACTAAAACCTGAGCAGGCTGAGCGACAGATTTTGGGCCAAAAATTTTATAGGCGATCTCATAGCCGGGCGAATCATATACCCCGCCAGTGATCTCTTTGGGTTTATCCCACATACCAGCAGCATAGCGATGATCTCTGGTATAACAGACACCGCTCCATTGCCCATGATTAGACCAGCTATGCATATTACAGTCCATACCACGGCTATCAACGCCATCATCGGGAGCAAAGATCATTAAATCGAGTACATGCAATTGGGCAACGGTTGTGAGAGATTTCGAAAGGGGAATGGCTGGAAGGCCATGTTCGGCGCGGTATTGGTTAATAAGCTGAGCTAGCTGGAACTCAGCCTCGGTGATAAACGAGCCTGCTGTTGGATGATCGATAAACGCTGCTTGAGCGCTTGTCTTCGGAATAAGGCTTGCCCCTAATCCTAACATAGTCATTTGCAAAAACGAACGACGACTTAGACTACGTCTCCCAGCCATAAGCTCCTCCTAAGTAATGTAGTTGTGACGATTTTCCTATAGCATGCCTTTCACCGCGAACGGTTATAGTATCAGTATAAGCTGATTTTGCCTATTCTCAAAAAGCGGTTAATAACAAACGACTCATAGTGGCACATAACTTGCGGCTGTTTTATAGGACACCTTAGCCAAAAAGGATTTCTGCTATGATTATGTGTTCAAAATGCAACAACGAGACTCGCACCGCAGCGCTGCTCAGCCCGATGGGCGATATTATGGTGACAGGCCCAGCCGGTAGTCCACCCCTTCCGATCTCGGCCCAAGTCTGCATCGCCTGCGGTCATATCGACCTCTATGCGCCACAAAGCTTCGAAAACAGCGAGCTGATTGAACAAGAGCGTGTGCCTGAACCCATACCCGAAACTGCCCCTGAAACACTGCCCACAAACTAAAAAAGATGGCCCCTTTGGCAAGGAGCCATCTCAAAAGCACTGAGCGAGAAGCGAAACTAATTCACAACCTGAGGCGCGCCTTGTGGATCGGTCTGCTCACCAAACCACACCACTGCATAACCTTGGTAGATGCCTACCCCCATAGCGCGCCAAGTCAAAGCAGCCCAACTATCGCTATTGATCATCACAGCGTTATGTAAAGGACTGTTCTTCCAAGCCTCAACAGCGGCATCGGGCCGAGCTACGTAGCCATTTTTGGCTCCCATAGCGATCTCAAAGCCGTATCCGCTATAGATGCCATGCGTGATCTCGTATGGTTTATTCCACATCTGCTCAGCATAGGCGTTATCGCGTGTATAACATACGGGCGTCCATTCCCCGTTCGTGCTCCAGCTATGTAAACTGCAAGCCAAACCACGCTGATCGGTCTGACTCACCACATCGTAGTTCGCGAGATCGCGCACATGTAATTGGGCAACCTCGGTCAACGAGGTCGACAATGGGACCTCAGGAAGCTGATATTCGGCTCGATACAGGTTTACGAGCTGAGCCATTCTATACTCATCGCCAGAAATCGTCGTACCGGGGAGCGCTTTCTGTTGCTGGATCTCTCGAATCGCTCTGCTACCGAACAGGGGTAGCCCTATGGCGAGCGGCGCGAAGCCCAACAGGCTACGCCGCGTCAGGCGTCTATCCCAAACCATTATCCAACTATCCTTACCCTAGTGTAATGTCGTGTTGCATAGAGGTTAGCTGCCTGCGAACTTGGAAGGCATAGCTAACCTAGCCGTAACAGTATGTACAGCTCTAGAACGATCAAACGTGGATCGTTACATGGAAGTCGTGGTTTTGTTTAACGATGTACATGTTACCACAGATAATGCACTTTTTCACAAAAACCAAGGGTACTAATTAAAAACTAGACTAATTTCTTAAATATTGTAGATCTTAATCCGCATTTCTCCGTTTAAGAATATGATCCTCAGCAGAGAATATTTTAACAGATTATCTACAAATTTTAACATTTTTAAAATGAATAACATGCGATTTAACTCGAAAATCCTCGACTTATCCTCAACCTAAATTACGATCGATCCATTTTCTATCGCTTTGGAAGCCATCATCTCGCTTCTGTAATTGATCGTACACGTTTTTCCATCAGCAGCCAATAATTAAACGCAGCTGCATCAAAAAAGGGTGACAGCTCAGCGACCTGCTAGAGGTCATGACGAGCCTATCACCCCATATAAACGGAAGTACTTCCTCTTAGTCCTATAGGGTCCTAGGAGCAAGAGCCTAAGCTCAGCTAGCCTGCCTAGGACGATAAAGCTAGGCACGCTCTCCAAACAAGGCGCGCCCAACCCGCACCAAGCTGGCACCTTCTTCGATCGCCACTTCGAAGTCGTTGGTCATACCCATCGACAGCTCGGCCCAGCTCTGCTCGGGATAACGCCGCTGCAGCTCATCGCGCAGTTCGCGCAGGCATGCGAAGACCGGTCGCGCCTCCTCAGCGCTGCTGCTCCAGGGAGCGATCGTCATCAAGCCCCGCACATCGAGCAGGTGCAGCTGCAAAATGCTTTCAAGCTCGCTTAAAAAGGCCGAGAACTGAGGCGATTTCAGGCCGCCAAACAGCTCAAAACCTTCTTTGCTCTCTTCGCCGCTCACGTTAATCTGCAACAGAATGGGCAGACGAGCGTGGCGCGGCTCGGGGTTATTGGCCATCTGCTGTTGCAGGGTTTGGGCCAAACGCAAACTATCGACCGAATGAATCAGATCGAAGTTGGCGACGGCGGGCTTGGCTTTATTACGCTGCAAATGACCGATCAAATGCCAGCGCATCTGCGAGCGCAGCTCCGCTAGCTGCGTGATCTTTTCGAGCGCCTCTTGCACACGATTCTCGCCCATATCGCGCAGCCCGGCAGCGAAGGCCTCGGCGACTAGCTCGGCGGGGTGGGTTTTGGTCACGGCGATCAAGCTCACGTCACTCGGCTGGCGGCCTGCCCGTTTGGCAGCTTCGGCAATGCGGCCTTGCACCTCTGCGACTCGCTCTGCAATCATACTTGTCATATCGTTACTGATCGCTTAGAGCTTCCCCAAGCGATCCTCCTCCTTATATCACTAGAATCACGAGTCCTGCATGACTATTATAGCCAGAGCATTTGGGTTTCCTGTCGAAGACTTCTCAAAGCGCCCCTAGAAGCGACTACTCGCATCGCTTGTCTGCGCAATCAGACCAAGGCTCTGGCGGCTCGGTCGCTAGCCCAAAGAAGGTCCCTAGCGCGTCCGCCTACGGCTACCAACAGCCCGCCCGCAACCCGAGGGTGTATTTGGCTGTGTAGAGAAGCCGCCCCCCAAACACCAACATACAAATGGCTTTGTTATCGTTTCAAACAAGCGAGTCCAAGGCAGCTTGTAGCCTAGATTACTTTGCGAAGCCAGACTTGTGCGGTAGAATATAATTTGAGAAATGAGACCTCTCCAAAAGCCCACGCGACGTATACTTGTGTGCGTCACCCTGATGAGTATGGTGATATGATGCGCTGGATAGATATTTACAATCAGAAGTATGACGGCACTCAAATCTATCAATGCCGGGCCGAGCTTGTAGACTGGGGCGATGATTGGCTCGTGTGGCATACTCCTGTAGGCACCTCGATGCAATTGCCGCGCACTGGCACCGCGTTTCAGGTCGACCACATTTCGATCGGGTATGTATGGCTCAAGCGTCCTTACTATGTCGTTGCCGACTTCACGCCATCGATGGGCTTCCAAAGGTATTACTGCAACATCGTGTTGCCACCTCGCCTCGATGGCAACGTGTTGCGCTTTATCGATCTCGACCTTGATCTGTTGATCGACGACAGCGGTCGCACCCAATTGATGGATGTGGCCGAGTTCGAGGCCAACAAACAGACGCTGCGCTACCCCAACGATGTCGAGACCTTAGCTTGGAGCGCAGTCGCCGAAGTCGAGCGAATGGTGCAATTCAACATGATGCCGTTCGACGGCTGCTTGGCCGGTTATCTCAATCTGCTCAGCAGTCGCTAAGCAACGGCCTTGCACATCAATTTAGACCGATCTCTGCCAAGAAGCTGCGCCTTTTGCTGATCGAAAGTGCGCCTAGCTTCTTGTGGAGACAATCCTCAACGCTGCGGTATTACACCAAAGCCGCCCCCTAAGCATTTGCCTTGCAGCAATGGCGCTCTCTTAATCTGCCCCAACAAAAGAATATTCTGCTCTACGAAGGCCAAAAACAAAACAAAGTGATCAAGCAGACTTCGCATGAGCCAATGGCTCTATGCCATTGTTATTGATATTTGATATGCTTAAAATGATCTTATTCTCATCAAGAGGCTTCACAGCGCACGCTCGGCGCTCACCTCGCGAGAACGATAGAACAGCCTCGCTAGCATCTTAACCAGCATCTAACCAAGGAAGAAGCTCCAATGACTGAGAAGTTATCGCTACCTTTACGCCTTGCCAACAGTCTCTACCAGATCTGCCGCCTGTTGGTCTTGCTTTACACTGCCTTTTTAGTGATCATGTCGCTGGCTTGGCTGATCGCACCCCAAGGCACTTGGTGGATCGCCATGTCGTATGTGCTAGCACCAAACTTCTTTCTGCTGGCCCCATTCGTCTTTATCTTCACACTCTTCAAGCGCAAAAAAGAGTTCGTGATCGCAAGCGTCCTGATCGCCGTGCTCTATCTGGCCCAATTCAGCGGCTACTTTCTGCCGCCCAGCCAAAGCAAGCAGCAGAGCGTAGAGAGTCTGAAGATTGTAAGCTTTAATCAGCTCTTCACCAACCGCACAGGCGAAGAAACGCTGGCTTATGTCAAAAGCTTAGACGTCGATTTTATAGTAATGCAAGAGGTGTCGCCAGGCGTCGCAAAAGGTTTTGAAGAAGATCCAGAGATACGAGAGCGCTATCCATACCAGCTCTTGCGACCCCACGATGGCGCTGCGGGCCAAGCGATTTTAAGCCGCATTCCTTTTACAGATATGGGTATCAACAGTTCGAAAGTGCGCATACAAGCCGTTCAGTTCATGCATGGCCAAGAGGTTATTACGCTCTTAAACGCCCACTCTCAGCCCCCATACTTCATTATGAGCTTGGTGCGCGACCACGAGACGCCTCTGCGAAACATTCCTGTCATTAAGAATCTCCCGCTGCTCGATAAGTACGATATCTCTCTGCGCGATGCAAGCATGCTGGCCCTGATCGAATTGATCGACCAACTGCAAGGCAACCTGATCATAGCTGGCGACTTAAACACGCCTGATCGCGACCCGATCTACGCTCTTTTGGCCGAACGAATGACCGATGCCTATGCCTCTACCAATTGGGGCTACGGTTTCACCTTCCCGAATCGTCCCTTCGTGAAGTCGCTCAATCTCCACCTGCCGGTGCCCATGGTGCGCCTCGATTATGTCTGGACACGAGGTGGCTTCCTGCAACCGCTGAACAGCCATGTCGATTGTTCGCCCCGCAGCAGCGATCACTGCGCCCTTTTCGCCGAGATCGGTCTAGGAGTGGATCAAGAGGTCGGTCGCAACGGGCAGGGTGAATGAGAAGGTACTGCCCTCGCCCAAAGTGCTCTCTACCCAGATCCGTCCGCCGTGCAGCTCGACTAAGGCTTTGGTGATCGAGAGGCCCAAGCCTGTGCCACCGATGCGACGTGTATTAGTGTTATCGACGCGATAAAAGCGCTCCCAAATATGGAGCTGATCTTCGGGAGAGATACCTAAACCTTCGTCGCGCACGCTCACCATCACCCACGAGCCGGCGGGATGATCCATAGGCAGCTTGAAGCCATCGAGCGGGGTAAGGCGCGCGATGCCGGGAGGCGTTAAACCCGTGCGCTGGCGCGGTGTGGTTGTAAACTCGTTCGGCACACGCAACTCGACCGCTTCCAAGACAACTTGGCCACCGTTGGGGCTGTATTTAACCGCGTTGGTCAGCAGGTTAAAGATAATCTGGCGCAACTTATCGCGGTCGGCATAAACCAAAGGCAGCGGCTCGTGAGGTGCCAGAACCAAACGATGGGTATCCATGCGGTCGCCCATCTCTTTGTTGAGCTGGCTGGGCAGCTCGCGAATCAGTTGCACCAGGTTGAGCACGCGGCGCGACAGGCGGATCTGGCCCGAATCGATGCGCGAAGCGTTCAAGAGGTCTTCGACCAGTTGCGAAAGATGGTTGGCTTGATTGTAAACCGTTTGCACAAATTCGCGCCGATCGTTCGGCTCGAACTCGCGCTCAAGCAGCAGCTCGGTGTAGCCTAAAATCGAGGTGAGCGGCGTGCGCAGCTCGTGCGATACAACCGCCACAAACTCGCTCTTGAGGCGATCAGCCTCGCGCTCGCGGGTGACATCGCTGACAGCCCAAAGCAGCCCAACGACTTGACCTTCGCGGTCGTAGGTCGGCGCTTCGAGAATCTGGATATCGCGATTGGGTTTGTTGAGGCGGATAATCGTAGTGCGGGTTTCGCCTGACTGGCGTTGGGCCGCCGAACAGAAGTCGGTCAGTTGGCGCGGCTCGCTCAAGCGGCTCAGAAGCGCTTCTAACAGATCGATTGGAATGTGAAAGGGCGGCGAACCTGGGCCGATCTCAAACAGATCGTTGCCATCCTCATCTTGCAGGCCCCAGACCTGAAACCAAGCCGGATTAACTCGCAGAACCCGCCCGTTGCGATCGATCAGGGCCACAGCGATCGGCAGGTTATTGAAGACTTGGCTGATCTGCATGCTGGCTTCGAGTTCGGCTTGGTGGCGCAACATACGCCGCAAGGGCCGCCCACTTCGATCGCAGAGGTTGCGCACAAAGGCTAAGCTAGCCTCGTTGAAGGCATCGCTGCGCGGGCTATCGAGCACAATCACCGCCAAGGTCTCGCCCTCGTCGTTGATCGGGGCCGCCAGCTCGGCTTGAGCGGCTACGGCAAGGCCATAAGGTTCAAAAGCGCTCTGCTCGCTCTCTGCACTTACATCGCGCAACAGGGTCGCACGTCCACTGCGCGCGACTTTGCCAGCAATGCCCGTATTCCAGCTCCAGCGCGGCGCAGATCCATTTTTAGGCAGCTTAATGTCGTTATAGCCTTCGTAGGCCTGTAAAACCAGCTCGCCCCGTTTGCGATCAACCATACTGATCGCGCCCGCCTCGGCCCCAGTCACATCCAGCGCGCAGCGCAGAATCGCTGCCAGCATGGCATCGAGGCTTTCGACTTCGGCTAGGGCACGCTCGAGCACCACAAACGAGCGAGAAGCAGCCAAAGTCAGGGGGGTGTCGTTTTGAAGCGTCAGGTTGCCGAGGCGGGCCAAGCCGGTCTCGCTGCTTTGGCTAGAAGCCGCCTGTAGGCGCAGGCCCTCTTGGCTGATGGCCGCCGCCAGTTGGGGCAAAATGGCTACGATCAACGAGATGCTTTCGGCTGAGACCGGACTGTTGCCCTCGGGGGTACGCGCTGTCACCCGCAGTTCGAGCACACCCCACAGCTTATCGCCCCAAATGATCGGAGCACCCAGATAGGTCGCCTGCAAGATGGGCAGCTTCGATTCGCGCTCGTCGCTGCCCGTGCCCCCCAAAACGATCTCGCTGCGCTCGAATTGGCGGCGCAAGGCGACTTGGCGAGTTAGGCTTTCGTCCCAAGGGTATTGCCAGCCGCCCGGCGAATAGAAGTGACGCCGAGTTCCACCCGGGCGAGCCGATTCGAACCAACAGGTAAGGCGCGCATCGCGATACGGTATGGCTTCTTGGATCACACTAAACAGATCGCGCAGGCGAGCCGCAAAGGGGCGACTATCGCTGAGAGCACGAGTTATAGCAGCAAGCAAAGCAAGCGTATCGATCATTCTGAGTCACACAATCTGTATCTTTTACCAAATCCGATTAGCTTAGCGCTTTTTGTTTTCGACAGAGCAACATTTGTCCCGTTTTTCGTTTTCCTGCGTTGCGAGAAGCTATGTCGTTAAGCGGATTTGGTATTCATAGTTGATCTTGGAAGTATGTTAGTAACCAAGGTTGTACAACATCCGTTTGCGCCGTTCCGTTTTGGGGGCCGCTTCGCGCAGACGGTAAGGCTTCGTCGCGGCAGATAAGCTGCCCGTTTGTAGCCGTAGGCGGACGCGCTAGCAGCCTCTTTTTGGTGTATACCTCGCCGCCAAAGGGCCGAAAATAAGCAAGCGGAAGCGCTATAGGCGCAAGCAAATACCACCTATTGCACAGTATCTTGAGAGCTGCTAGCAGAGATAGAGCCACTGTACAATGAGGACGAACATGCAAATGAGCGTTAAGAATGCTCGCCTGTTGTAGGGCCTGCTATTCTTAACGCTCATTTTTACAGAGTTTAGCAATCGCGTCTAGCGCGTTGATTACAATTCGCCGTACTGTTCAAGCAGCTCTTTCCACTCGCCGGTTAGTTCGTCGCGGCGAGCAGCATAGTAGAAGTGGTCGACACCGTGTTCGTCACGATAGACCAAGTCGACTTGGCTGCGCATGGGGCGCATATAGCCAATATTGCCCCACCAACGCACGGTACTGTCGTCGAGCGGCGTATCTTGGATATACATACGAGCCGCATATTCGCGCACCGTACCGGTTTCAATATCTTGCAAACGCCACGGTAGGCCGCTGCTTTCGCCGTTGCGCAGATTGCGGAAGACGAAACGACGCTCGTTGTCTTCTCCGATGTTGGCCGAAACAACTTCGATGCCAGTACGCGGTCGCGGCACACGAATCAGGTTAGAGAGCCAAGTGTCGGTCAGCTTCTCGAGCGGAACTGCTAGGTATTTTTGAAACCCGTTGCCGTCCTTATCGCGCATCGCTACGTCAAAACGGGTCACTTTGTTTTCGTCTTCGTAGACACGCCAAATACCGCCCCTCCCGCGCCAACGGTAGCGGCGATCTCCCCAAGGGATCTGGGCTGTAGCTGGAGCCTCTTCTTTGGTTTCGGGCGCGCTCTGCTCAACCTCATTCATCTCTTCTTCTTGGAGGTTTTCGGTTTCAATAAAGGGCAGACCCTCTTGTTCAATGCCTTCGGCGCCCTTTTCACCAAGCAGTGCGGCCCAACCGCTGCCTAGGCCCCAATCCGACACACCATAGAAGATATGGTTTACAACCCCGTTGACATCGCGATGAACAAGGTCATACTTAGTACGATTGCCTTGTCGATAGGCTCGCCACACTCCTAAGCGGCCACGCCAACGCACTTGACTCTGTAGGTCGATCCGCCCTTCGCGGAGATCTTCGTGACGCCCGATCGCATAAGCCCAAAGACCTTGTGCTCGGTCACGGGTCACCCCCACGGTCGTACGCAAGTCGCGCACTTCATAGAGCCAGGTACCGCCTCGTTTCTGGGCAGAAACGATCTCAACACCGCTCGACGGCAACTCGAGATCTTGACCATTATCTAGAGGCGACGAAGCACCTTCGGCCAGAGCACGTCGGCATAGTTGCAAGAGCTCACTACGATTGGCAGGGGCAGTTGTTGTGCCTGATCGCAAGTAGACTACACCATCGCGCCCCACATAGGGAGGCGGATCGGAGACCTTCACTTCGACACGAACGACGTCGCGTCCTTCATAATTGAGTAGTTCTAATGACAAATAGGGTTGAGGATCTAGTTCTTCTTGGACGCTGCGCCGTAAACCTTCGCTGACAAAGTCGGGGCGCGAAATCGCACCGATTCCTTGCCCGTCGGGGGTAGCGCTGCCAATGATCAAAACGCCGCCGCCACTATTTGCTAGGGCAGCCACATCGCGCCACAGTTCGGCGGCTTCAGCCTCGTTAGCTAGACCCCGTAAGATCTGACGCTCCGATTGGGCGCCAAAACGCAAGGCATCGAGATCCCACTGTTTTTGGTCGCGTTTGGGAACCCGAACCCGATCGAAATCTTGACTGGTAAATAGCGCTTTAAGCGAAGCAAATGTATTATCAGGCAGGTTTAGCTCTACGTACCGATCGCCGATTCCATGGTGGTGGAACGCATCGCCTTCACTATCGCCACTGCGTCGAATACGGTGAGCATCACTTCCCTGAATACAAAACATTCGACGCTCATAACGCTCGGTCTTACCATTGTAAAAGCCTGGTGAAGTAAACTTCTCGTGATCAGTATAAAAATTAATGAATTCTAAAGCGTGCAGTGAAGCACTTTGCGTGGCCGCTATGCGAGCTTGTCCGCTTGTACCCATACGTAGGGTTTCTGTTATCACACCATTTGGACCATTCGCGTGCGGCGCAATCACCAAACCTCCCGCTCGCGCAATAATATCGTAGGCCTCTGTTACGTGGCGCGTATCCGCAATACTTGTCGTTCCTTTTTTCAATAATTCAGGCGGTACCCCAAGTTGTAATAATGTAGCTTCAATTAGACTAATCGGATGATCTGGCGAGAAGATACCCAGAACATGTGCACCATAATGAGAGGTAAACTCAAAGCCAGGTAAAACTGTTATTGTGCTGAGCAGACGCCGATATTCATTTAAGCGCTCCTGCTCCTCCTCAGTAAGTCGGTTATCTGCCTCCAATTTCTTGAGAAACTCAATCTCTCGCTGCATCTGATCATAGCCGTTTACCGTGTTGTGATCGGTGAAGGCTATCAACTCTAAGCCACGTCGCTCAGCTTCCTGTAAAATCTCTAGATAGGTGCGTTGAGGCTCAGCATAGTCTTCTGAAGCAGGTGTATGAATGTGCAAATCTGCCCGAATCCAGCGTCGCCCAGAGCGGATTTCTATTTCGTTAGACATAGGATAACAACTCCACAGGGTTAAAAAGCGTCTCTACTATTTGCTAGCAAGCAAAACCCCTTTGAGCTCACATGTGAAAGTGCTCAAGAGGTCCCCTGCCCATGCATGAAGCCCGCAACATATTGTGTACGGCGCTGTTTCTTGCTCAGTTGTTAAGGTTCAAAGCCTTTTAATATAATTGTATATCATACCCGAAAGCAGCCTAGATGACAAACACAAGCTTGTAAATAGATATTTCTCATTTGTTGCGTCTATTAGAGCAAAACCTTAGCTTTGTGTCACGCTAGAAGCTGCCTTGGTTCCGTTTATAGAGCTAAAACTATCTGATTAGTTTCAAATAGTTGCTCGATACCAAAAGTTTGTTTTGAATCATACAAAACTAGCACATCTCTGTAAAATCAGACGTGTTTATGGCAAGTTAGGCCTATCACTTCAGCAAATTTGCTTGACAACCTCCAAAAGCGCTCAAAACGAAGGCTTTTCCGTTAAACATTAGCTTGGGCTAGCAAGCGCGCCGTGCCCACGTGTTATATTATACAAGAAAGCTAAAAAATCTGCTTACAAAGATGATAATTCGCACCACCATCTAGCACAAGCCTAACGCAGTCACAGCCATAGCGTTTCGTACGCTGAGGCGTGCAAACAATCTCTTTTTATGCTGGTTCAAAGCCAACAGCCAGCAAATCGTTCGCCCTTAGTTGAGTGAGCCATGCTATACTGGCGGTACATAGCTACACATATTATGGAGGCTGTATGTCTGATCCGCAACCGGAGCGGATCGGGGATCTTGTCTTCGTACAGAACCCCGACTATCCGTACCCTTTTAATGTACCGGCTCCACCCTATTTTTGGATGGAAGAACAAAGCGGCGTATTGGCACCTGCCATCAATAAGTACATGAACGGCGAGTCGCTCAATCAACAAGATCTCAACCTGCTGCGACAATATCTGCGCCAATATCTTGAGCGCGCCGTGCTGACGGGCGACGCCAAACGCCAACTGCTGCTCGACCGCGTAGCCAAGCTACGCTCTGGCCGCGATATCGAGCGCTTCGCAGAAGAGCTTGCCGAATACGGAGTCGAACCTTTTTAAACACCTAGAGCAGAGTATGCTAGAGTATGCTTTCAGACGGATCGCTCGCCTGCGCCCTCCTGAAGGCTGGGCGCGTTTCTGGTGGACTCTCGGCCTGATCGCTTGTATACACGGACTAGGATCAACGGCGCAGATAACATTGCCCGCTTGGAGCATTAGTCTAGCTGCGCTCACCGGTTTATTCTGCGGTCGTTTGATCGGCCGCATCACACCCCAAGCAACTTCAAAGGCCAAGCAGTGGCTCTTTTGGCTACTCGTCTGCACACTGCTGCTTCTTGGTTCGCTCTTTTGGCTCTTGTACCATGGGTCGGTATTTCCGCCCTCAAACCTGATCGGGCGCGACCTTAGTCAAATCACCCGCTCGGTCTGGCCCCTGCCCAGTGAGGAAGCGCTTCCTCCTGAAACTGTCGAGATCGTCCCTGCGGAGGGCAGCACCCGCTGGGACAGTCTCGCCTATATGCAGAGCTCCCTGCCTCGCTTCTGGAGCCAGATACTCAGCGCACCTTTTGCGGGCCAGACGGGGGCGCGTCTGATCGCTAGCAGCATCAGCCTCAGCCTGGCTTGGATCGGCCTCTTTCTGCTGGGCCTGGCCCATATGCAAAAGCGCAATCTGGCGCTCTGGACCTTGCCGAGCATGGCGCTCTTGATCTGTATGAAGCTGTTAGGCAACGGCGATGGCCTCTGGTTTCTAGCGGGAATCGGCATCGCGCTGCTCTTAGCTTTGCTCGACAGCGCAGGTCAGCGCGAAGCCTTCTGGCAGGGCAAAGGCCTCGACTACGCCAGCGATCTGCGCATCGACGCCATCATCTACGGCGTATTGGTCTTGAGCGTCACGCTCAGCCTCTCGGCGCTGCTGCCCTTCTCGCTCGACAACCGCGTTTCGCGCTGGATCTGGTCGCACTTCGAGCCGCCTTCGGGCCTGGCCGAGCTTGAAAAACAGATCCAGATCAACCAACAACGCCCCAACAATCAACCGATCGCCCAAGTGGCTGGTTCGAGCTTGCCCAATGTTCAGTTAGGCTACTCGCTCGAAGAGGATGACCCCACCAAGGTCGCTTTACAGATCCATGTCAACCAGCCCATTCCCGAAGGCCCGACTCCGACCTATTGGCGCAGTCGCGTGCTCACCAGCTACACTAACCGCAGTTGGGAAGCCAAAGCGACTCTCATCGACGAACGCCCGCTCGATCTACCAGCCGGCATCGAAGTCGATCTGATCGTGCAAGATATCACCGACTTCAACCCGCGTCGGCGCGTGCTCTATGGCCTGCCGCAGATCGTCGGCGTCAATATCCCAGCCTTCAGCGAACGCCACAGCGATGGCTCGCTCTTGGCGCTCACCGCCGACGAAAAGCCGCGCAGCTATCGGGTCTTTTCGCGCTTGGCCGATAGCATACCGGTCACCACTCGCCCCGACGAACAGCCCGATTTTAGCCCCTACCTGCAGTTGCCCAGCAACCTGCCGCCGCGCGTGCTCGACCTCGCGCGCACGATCACGCGCGATGCCCGCACCAACGAAGAGATCGGGCTTGCGCTCGAGAAATATCTGCGCGAGCTGCCCTATACCTACGAAGTCGCTCCGCTCAGTCCGAACAGCGACGCCGTCGATCAATTTCTCTTCGAAATGCGCCAAGGCTACTGTACCTACTACGCTTCGGCTTTTGCAGTGCTAGCCCGCAGCTTAGGCGTGCCCGCCCGCTTGGCGGTCGGCTATAACAGCGGCATCTACGATCCCGACAGCCAAACCTATACTGTCTATGAAGGCGACGCCCACGCTTGGCCCGAGCTCTATATCGCCGGGCGCTGGGTCGTGTTCGAGCCGACGCCGATTATGCCGCTTCCGGCCCGCGACAGCCAGCCGCAACGCCCGCAGCCCCACGTGATCGAAGCGTTACCCGAGCAAGCCCCGTTCAGCGCGACTTCGCTGCGCGATTACTGGCCCGGCCTGCTGCTGATTCTCGGTCTGCTGGTCGCAATCAGCGCGCCCTGGTGGCCACGTCTGCGCCCCGACTATTCGCCCGACGCCATTCAGCGCCAGTTCGAACGGCGCGGCAGACGCATCGGCGTTATCTGGCCCGAAGGCGCGACCATCAGCGAATACGCCGCCCAGCTCAAGCCAAGCACCTTCCAAGCCAGCCGCTCGTTACAAACGCTGGTCGAGCTGCTCGAACGTGCCCGTTACAGCCAACGAGAGCTGACGCGCGAAGAGTTGAGCCGCTTACTAAACGCTTGGACGGTTGTGCGCGATCATGTCTTACAACCGAAAAAATAAGCGCTACAAGCGTCTAAGCCTAACTCTGTCGTAGTCCAAACACATCTTTATAACGTTCAAGCGGAGAGATCGTTACCATCAAATCGATCCTAGGCGCGTCCGCCTACGGCTACCAAGTTACCGCCCAACCATTCAGGCTATCGAGCGTTTCGCTGTCTTCACTGTCTTCGCTGTCTGCGTTGCGACCTGCTAGGTGCTTGCACCTAGCAGGTCAACCTTTGCCCTTCGCTGCAAACGCTAGCTACTAGCGAATCCGCATCACACCAAAAAAGAGAAGAGGTTTCGGGTCGTGGCCCGAAACCTCTTGTTATACGAAACCCGATTATGTTGTTGCTTTTTGGCCTTCGGCAGAGCGGAACTTGACTATTCTTGTTTTTGCCTTACAAGAGCGCAAGTCTGTAAACGGATTTGGGATTATACGAAATCCGCTTGAATCATTGTATGTTGAGGCTGTCTGTCAGCACACAGCTACAACACCCTGCTTACGGGCGAGCTGTTGGTAGCCGTAGGCGGACGCGCTAGCAGCCCTATTTGGGGAAGAGAGCAAGCCGCTAGAAAGCAAGTTAGTCGAAGGCGACCAACAGATCGGTGAAGGGACGACGCAGCAAGATCGCGCCAGCAGGAGCTTGCTTCACACTGGCGGCAGGGTGGGCTTCAAAACGAAGCTGGCCCGTGGAAAGCCGTTGAAAACGCTCGAACAAGCCATCAAGCTGCTCGCGCGGCTTGGGGCTGCCAAAAGCCCAAAGCTGCTGATGTGACAGATCGAAGCCGATTAGCTCGTTGCGCCATGGGTGATAGAGACCGACATAGCGCTCGCGCTCATAGCCCGGGCGCTCAACAGCGATCTGTGCGACCCGCCAGCCCTCCGAGATACTTAGCAGCAAAAAGGCTAGGCCTTGGCGCCCATCGTCGAAATTGAGGTTCGGGAAGTGATAGCTCTCTTGGCGGTAGCCCTGAGCAAGCAGATCGCGCACACGTTCCGGATCGATAGCTTGGCCCTCTGAGATCAAGCAGCTTAAGCCGCTGAGCTCAGAATACACGTAGAGCTCTTCGGGAGCTAAAATACCGCGCATACGAATGAAGCCGCAAGGATAAGATGAACGGCTATACAACACCGAACCGCGCCGTTCAAAGGCGATGCTCTGTTCGCTAAAACCTAAAGTCAGCGGTATCAGTAGCACACCGCCCTCTACCAACTGCTCGCGCCAGGCAGGCGCAATGTCATAACTGCCCACCGTCAGCTCGATGCGGTCGTAGGGCGCTTTAGCGGCATAACCTTGCGCTCCATCGGCGCAGATCGTCTGCACCTGAGGATAACCTGCACGATCCAAATGGGCGCGCGCTTCATCGACAATCAGCTGATCAAGGTCGATCGTCACAACCTCGCCGCTCGGCCCTGTAATCTCGGCCAGCAGAGCGGCGTTATAGCCTGTTCCCGCCCCGATCTCCATAATCCGCATGCCCGGCTGAAGCGCCAACTGCTGCAACATAATCACGATCATGCTCGGCTGAGAAGCTGAGCTGATCAAGCCGTGCTGGTTGCGGTGGGTAATGATCGCGCTGTCGGCATAGGCGCGCACAAGCGGTTCGTGAGGCAGAAAGAGGTGGCGCGGCACCTGAAGCATGGCCTTGGTTACGGCAGGGTCGAGCAAGGTGTCGTTTTGCAGCATAGAGGCCACCAACTGGCGTCGTAACGAAGCCGGGTCTTGACGACCGTTCGCAGCGCGAGCGACCCGTTGAGCTAGTTGGACGACCCGCTGCCAAAAGCCGGAACGAACCAATAGAAACATGTGATTCTCGGGGTCGTGTTGACTGGCAGAAGGAAGCGGCAGTTCAACAGCGGTATAGCTAGTGCCTTGCCAATCAAGCTGATGTGTCTTGAAGTGAGCAGGATCTGCCCATGCGCCATTCTCGTCGTCGCCGAGTGGTAAACGACGTGTAAAGCCCGCTTGAGCAAGCAAGCGTAGTATAAGCGCCCATCGATTGCGTAATTGATCTGACATAGCAGTCCATCTCTTCACGAATCGCTATGTGTAGTCTACACCATTTTGCGCAATTCTGCAGAGATCGACTGCTACATCATCGACAGGCAAGCCTATTTCAGACCAGAGAGGTATGCTTGGCCGCGTTGCAGCAGTTGAAGCGGAAGCTCTACATCGTAATTAACCTCATAGATCAGATGTGGATCTTGCTTCCCTTTCAGCATCACTTTGCCCAAAGGAGAAAGATAGGCCCGAAAATCATCATCGGGCGGCAACATTTCGACCAAAAGGTGCGAGACGATCACTTGGCCCGCCTTTGCCATACCACACAAACGGCTCGCTGTGTTGACCACATCGCCGATCAAGGTATAGTCGAGGCGCTCTTCCGAGCCGATGTTGCCAACCACGGCAGGCCCATAGCTTAGGCCGATTCCGATGGTGATATCAACGCCAAGTTCGAGCTTCCAAGTATCGTGCAAGCGCTGAAAGGCTCGTTGTAGTTCAATGCTAGCTTGCAATGCCCGCTGCGGGTCGTCGCTATGGCTGATCGGAGAACCAAAGACCGCGAGCATACCATCGCCCAAAAACTTGTCGATGGTGCCATCGTACTGATGTACCACTTGGGTCATCAGGCTAAAGTAGGGGTTTAAGATCTGATTGACCAAGATCAGAGGGCTAACCCGTTCGGTCAAGGCAGTGAAGTCGCGCATGTCGATGCAGACCACAACCACCCAGCGTTCGGTTGCCACGCCAAATTCGGTACCTGCCTCCATCAGCTGCTCGGCCACCACCGGCGAAACATAGCGTCGGAACACGCTGCGCAAACGCTCTTGTTCGCGTCGTTCGAGCAAACGCAGAGCGGTGATATCTTGCAAGACGGCCACCGAGCCGAGCTGCTTATCGTCCGTTCCTGCAACCGGCGAGACGCTTACACTATAGATACAGTTCGGTGTCAGCTCCAATTCAACCGACTCGCGCGCCCGTCCATCGGCATCGCGCCCCAGACGTGTCAGAAGCTCTACCAAGCTGGGATGAGCGATCTGGCTTTCGATCGGCTTGCCATAGCCTTGCTTTAAATTGATGCCAAGCCGCTCTTCTGCCGCTGGATTAGCTAACAGCAGCTCATTCTGCGGCCCAATCATCAAGATCGGATCGACGGCGCTGCGCAACACCGCATCGAGCCGACTGCGCTCATCTTCGATCGTCCGATAGAGACGGGCATTGCCGAGCGCGACGCCAAACTGGTTGACGATCGTGCTCAGGATCGCTTCGTCGTTGGGTCCGAACGCATAAGGATCAGCGCTTTGTATATCAAGCGTCCCATAAACTTCATGGCGCTGCACCAGCGGCACTACTAGCTTCGAACAGACCCAAGGCGGATCGGTCGGGGTAGGCAAGAAGCGCTGTTCAAAACGGAAGTCATCGATACGGTAGAGGCGCTTGGTAAAGAGCACCCAGCCGTTCACCCCAGAGTTCAGTGCTTCGCGATCGCTTTGAGGAGCTGGGCCACCAAGCTGCCCGGCACGCGATTGCACTACCAAGTGGTCGCCTTCCTGCAACATAATCGTGACCTGAGGGTAGCCGAACACATGCTGAAGCATATGCACCACCAAGCGCATCAACTGCTCGGGCCGCATCAGCTCGGTCAGATGCTGGCTCATCTCGTTGACCCGTTGTAAATCCTCGGCACGTCGCTCGATCAGCTCTTTTTGGTGATGAGTCAAACTGTATAGTTGAGCACTCTCGAGGGCCACCGCACTTTGGGCAGCGACCGAATGCAGCAGATCGATATGTTCGTCGGTAAAGTAATTAGGCAAATGGTGAACGAGTGTGATCACTCCCAAGGCGCGCCCTTCGCGCATTACCGGCATAGAGGCTACACTGCGCACCGTGCGATGGTACGATGCATCGCCGATCCAGCGTTTATCAGTGCGCGTATCGTTGATGATGATAGGTTGCTTCTCGCGCAGGGCCCAGCCAGCCACACCATCTTTCAGAACTTCACCAAGCAGCGGCGAAGCTGGATTGCGGCTGTTGCTATAGCAAGAGATGCTACCATCATTGGGGTCGGTCAAAATGATGCTTGCGCGCACCGCACCTACCGCATCAGCAAGGTGATCGAGAAAGCGCGTTAAAAGTGCTTCAAGATCAGAAGTGCCGCCTAACTCGCGTGTCAAGTGCAGCAGAAGTTGTGTTTTGCGTTGTTCAGCCTGCAACGAGCGTTGACTCCGTTGCAGCCGCAGGAGTGAACGGACGCGCGCCAAGAATTCATCGATCTCGATCGGCTTAACCAGCACGTCGTCGGCGCCTGCATCCAAGGCTGTAACTCGCGACTGGAGATCTTCGCTTGCAGTGATCAGAATGGCAGGCGTAAAAGGACGTGACTCGTTGGCTTTGAGTTGAGTGATCAGCTCTTGTCCATCGATGTCAGGTAAGAAGTGCTCGATCACCAGCAGATCTGGATTGATGGTTTGCAGAAAGGCAAGCGCTTCTCTTCCGCTCGAGAGAGTAGTTGTGGAATAGCCCGCCTCACCTAAGCGCAAACTTAAGCTTTGAGATGCATACGAGTCATCGTCAATGATTAAGATGTGAGCAGGTTCGATCATTGATGTGCGTGCATATAACGCTCAGACCAAGCCAAGCGATGACTGTTCCAATATACCATAGCGTTTTGATCCTCTATGTTCGTCGTCATGCTGCTCTCTGGCGATCTCGTACTAGTCAACGAACTCCTATCGTATGTCTTACTGTATAAACGTCGGAGTTAGGCAAGCTCACACGTTATGAGGATTACAATTTCGATACTTCGGAAGCTGTAATTTTGTTGTTCGTTCTTATGAAGCGTCTTAGTGAGGTTTTGTACAGGAAGTCAATCGTTTGTATGCTACACGTTGTGTCGAGCATAGGCTTTGCGAATTAAGCCTCTGTCTTTTAAATTATAATGCGAATGCGAACCTGCTTACAAGCTCCTTTTATTAGGAGCAGTATAATAAATGAAAACTATTCCAAAGCTATACAAGCCATCACCTATCGATTAAAGTTCCTTCATCCTCATCAGGGCTCTCGATCTACGCAGAACGCTCTAGGTTAGCTCTTCGCAAGAGGTGTTGGGGCTATGGCAAAAACGGCACAATCCACACACAGCTCAGCGCTTTATAGCACAACCACCTAAAGACTTGCTCTCTGAAAACAGAGAAGAAACGAACCATCGGCAAGAACAAGATCAAGTTTCGCTCTGCCGAAGGCCGACAATACAAAGCGAGCGCAGGTTTCGGTATGATCAGCCTAACTTACTATCGTTCAGCCTCATAACAAAACGCCCCCACCTTACACAAAAGGCGGAGACGTTCTAGCTGAAACACTAAGAACAAGGGCAAAAAGCATCAATCCTGCGTTGGTATCTCTATAAGACAGTGAAGATCCGGACCATCTGGATCACTTAACAAAGCCAGCGGGACATCGCAAAACGTAGCCTTGCCTGCTTGATCAAGCGGTGCCGAAAAGCGATGTACACCAAGATTAAGCTGAACCCGACCCTGAGTAGCTGGTGTGGTTTCAACACGCAAATCACAGGTCTGCTCATACACTTGGCCTAACACAAAGCTTACTAAACAATCTGCAAATTCTTCGTGTTCGTGCCACACAAGTTCGGTAACTCCGACTTTCCGACTAGTTCCATACTGACTAAGGTTCCCGAAAATAGGGGTAAAGATTGAACGCGAAAGCGTAAAAGATCTCACAGTGAAAGCAGGGCTTTTGTTAGCAGAGGCAGTTTTTACATTCGGATTAAGGTTTATGAATGGCTCAAAGCGAAAACGTTGTGCAAGCGTCAAGGTATCTTCAAATATCTCTACACACTCTTCGCATGTCCATAAATGCCACCAAACATGGGGATAGGTCTGAGCCGCAGTCAGTTCCCCTTGATCTTGCATAATATCAATATACGCAGCAAGATCTTGTTGACAGATCTCACAACTGATAAAACGATGTTGTGGCTGAGGTCGCCCCATCAACTCAAAGTGGGTCAAGAACAACATACCCCGACAACGAGGGCATGAAACTGCATGCCTTCGCAGACGACTAATGAGGTTGGGCTGTTCGGAACTAATACCGCCTTGAAGCCACAATCCTACCTCTTCGCATTCAGGCTGTTTGTTGATTACCATTCTTTCTTCCCCAACATTACTGGCGCTACCCACTCCATGGCACTTGTCAAATAGGAATCATTTTTGAATACTTCACTATTTGCCCTACTCTATATCAGACGTTCTCACTACCAGATTGTTTCCCCGCTTATATTATATGTACCAATTTCGCAAAATTCTGCTTGTCTCCTATCTCAAACCTGCACTTGTTTCCCGAGGCAAGAATAGTGCAATTGTTTTCGATTCTTGTAGGTATAGGAATAAGATAATAGTCCTATTTTTCTTGGGTAGGATCATGTATGCGCCGAAGTAAGAAGGGTGTTGAGTTGGGAATGAGGAGTGTCATAATTATGTGGTGTACTCCCTTTTTCTCTCTAAAGTAAGAGGAATTTCTCCTTTTCTGGTTGCGTTCCGCTCGAAAGAGGCCTCCAGGCATACACGAAGCCAAGAAGATAGGTAAGCAATCAAACAGGCCAAGAGGAAGGGATGAAGCAAGACATGTTTAAAGCCCAGACAGCGCCTGCAACAACGCTACCTGGGCTTATACTCAGCGCTGAAGATGGCGGACTAATAAAAGCTCGTCGTAATACACCCCATCGACACAGAGCGCCTCTGGCTCAACACCATAGATCACAAAGCCGTGGCGCAAATAGAGCTTCAGTGCGCTCGCATTGTTAGCGACCACGCTCAGTTTGATCAATCGCAGGCTCTGGCGTTTGGCCCAAGCCAAACAGGCCTCTATCAAGCGTGTAGCCACGCCCTGCCCGCGCACGCTCAGATCGACAAAGACGCTGTAGATATTAGCACTATGCGCGGTTTTGGGCGAATCGCCTCGCACGATCACCATCATCCCGCATAGCTTGTCCCCCTGTTCGGCCACAAAAGTGATCTGTTGATCATTCCCTTGGCCGCGCTGCATCAAGGCTCGCCAATAATCCATCGGGCGCGCTTCATTCTGAGCGTAATCGGCCCCAAAGGCTTCGGGGTGCTCGCGCAAAGCCTGCAGGCGCAAGGCACGATACTGCTCTGCATCGGTTTCGCGAACGGGGCGTATCACGATGCTCACGAGTTGTAGCCGTGCGGATGGGTGCGGTGCCATTCCCAAGCCGAAGCGATGATCTGCTCTAGCTCAGGGTACTGTGGCTGCCAACCCAGCTCCTCGCGAATCTTGGTAGACGATGCGATCAGTACCGCCGGATCTCCAGGACGGCGCGGGCCGAACTCATGCGGAATCGGGTGGCCGGTCACCTTACGCGCGGTCTCCACCACTTCAAGGTTCGAGAAGCCGTTACCGTTACCCAGATTGTACTTGCGGCTGCCGATGGTCGGAATGGCCTCAAAAGCCAATTTATGGGCTTGAGCTAAATCGAGCACATGCACGTAGTCGCGCACGCAGGTGCCATCTTTGGTCGGGTAGTCGTTGCCAAACAGCACGATCTTATCGCGTTGACCAAGCGCCACTTGCAATACGATCGGAATCAAGTGACCTTCCGGCTCGTGGTGCTCGCCCCGTTCGGGTGTATCGCCAGCGGCGTTGAAGTAGCGCAGACAGGCATAACGCAAGCCATAGATCCGTTCAAACCAGTGCAGCATGCGCTCCAAGAAGAATTTCGACTCGCCATAAGGCGAACCCGGCACGATCCGCTCGTCTGGCTCGATCGGCAGCTTTTCGGGTTCGTCAAATAGGTTAGCGGTCGAAGAAAGAATAAAGCGCCCGACATCGTGGGCGACCGCCTGCTCGAGCAGGTTCGCACCGGCAACCAAGTTGTCGCGCATATATTTCAAAGGCTGCTGCATACTCTCGCCAACCAAGGTATAGGAGGCGAAATGCATAATGCCATCGATGCCTTTATGTTCGCGGAAGAGGCGAGCTACCGCGTCACTATCGCGCAGGTCGCCTTCAACAAATATCGCATCGGGATGTACGGCTTCGCGATGGCCCTGATAGAGATTGTCGAAAACAATCACCTCGTAGTTGGCCTTGATCAACTCAGCAGTGGTGATACTGCCGATATAGCCAGCACCTCCCGTGACAAGAACCTTCACTTCTTTCTCCTTTGCGTGCAGAACGTCTACGGTCGCGACCCATCGTCGTGGCTACAAGACAGGCGTTTGCAAACTGATCTCTGCTTTCACGAGCAAGCGCAAACGTTTTAGGCTAGTGGCGCTTCGCTATCAAACGCACTTACAAACAATATCGGGGCCAGCCTAGATCTCTACAGGTGCTATCCGGGCAACACCTGCTCAAAGCAAATGTTGCCCGGATAGCACGCTGCTTCAAGGCAGCCACCTTTTTCAACATTGAATATCTACAGCAGGAATAGATCAGGCAAGGCGAGCAAGCTGTTAGGAAAACAAACCCTTACTCAGATAGACGGCTTATGTCAAGCAGTCTGATCGGTCGCAACCCAAACGCGGCTCGATTGGTGTGCGTGACAGGGCAATTATACACGAATCACTATGGGCCTAACGCACAGCTTCAAGCTAAGCGATCCCTATCAGCTCTAAAATACTATAATCCCACAATCTTAATCGCATTTTTGTATATAAATGAGTAATAAAAAATTGTATAATGACAAGTACGCAGATAAAATAGGACTTCAGGAGAGGGTAGGGTTATGTACGATGTCGCGGTCATCGGCGGAGGTATCGTCGGATTAGCCACAGCAATGCAGCTCGCGACCCATTATCCAAACCGCCAAATTCTCTTGATCGAAAAAGAACAACAATTGGCGGCTCACCAGACCGGCCACAACAGCGGCGTTATTCATTCTGGGATCTATTATAAACCCGATAGCTTCAAAGCCCAATTTGCCCGCGAAGGTAACCGCTCTATGGTCGCCTTCTGCCAAGAACACGGTATCGAATACGAGATCTGCGGTAAAGTGATCGTCGCAACCAGCGACGAAGAGTTGCCTCAACTCGAAGCGCTCTATCAACGTGGCATTGCGAATCAATTGGAGGTCCGCAAACTTTCGCGCGAACAACTCAAAGAGATCGAGCCCCATGTCTATGGATTGGCGGCGATCCATGTGCCAAGCACGGGAATCGTCAATTATCGGCAAGTCGCTGAAGCCTACGCTCGCATCGCCCGAGAACATGGCTGTGATATCCAACTTGGCAAGCGTGTCATCAATATTCACCCTCGCAGCGACGGGGCGACCATCGAGACCGAACGCGAGGTCTTTCACACCCACTTTGTGATCAACTGTACTGGTCTGCATAGCGACCGGGTTGCCAAACTCGACGATATCCAGACCAATATGAAGATTATTCCCTTCCGAGGTGAATACTACGAGCTAAAACCCGAAAAGCGTCACCTTGTTAAAAATCTGATCTACCCGGTACCAAATCCCAATTTCCCGTTCCTAGGCGTTCATTTCACAAGGATGATCGACGGAAACGTTCATATTGGGCCTAACGCTGTTTTAAGCTTCAAACGTGAAGGCTATCGCAAGATCGATATTAGCCTTTACGATACCTACGATACATTGAGCTATCCGGCCTTCTGGAAGCTGGCTCGCAAACATGCGCGCGAAGGTCTGAAAGAGATGTATCGTTCGCTCAGCAAACGAGCTTTTGTCAAGTCGATGCAGCGCCTCATCCCCGAAATAACCGCTCGAGATGTGGTTCCCTCCAGTGCAGGGGTGCGCGCCCAAGCTCTCATGGACGACGGCAGCTTACTCGATGATTTCTTGATTTTGTCGAGCCACCGTGCCATTCACGTCTGCAACGCTCCATCGCCAGCGGCCACCGCTTCCCTAGAGATCGGCAAGGCGATTGTGCAGCACGAAACGCTCACGGAATATCTCGAAACGAGGATCATAGCCTGACAAGGGGGTAAGCAACTATCAGCACAAGAGCTGATGTAGAGAGTTATGTGAGACAGATTGAGATATGAATAAGCTATAACTACGCGGAGTTTTTAGCGAAATCCTTATCTAAAAGCTCCGCTGATTTCCTTTTTGTTTTCAAAATCCCCCTGCTGTGCTTGGCCTAACCTCCCAAAGATCTCCTCACCAATAGCGCCTTTCTTACGATCAACATTTCCCCTAGCCAATCCGCTTACTTTCTTCAGCTTGCTGCGGCCAAGTTTTGCCCCAAAAAGTAGGTCCTTGGCGCGTCCGCCTACGGCTACCAACATCCCGCCCAACAAACAGGGCTTGTAGCTGTGTGCCGAAAGCCCCTCCCACAGCCGACAATTCAATCGGATTAGCTTATCTCTTTTTTGGTCTTCGGCAGAGTGGCACTTGATTATTCTTGTTTTCTTGCGTTCCAAGAGAGCTTTGATAGCAACGAGCTTCGCAGCGCAAGCAGCGAAGCTTGAAGGCCTGGATGGGAGGTCGGCCGACTTGATAGCCGTAGGCGGACGCGCTAGAAGCCTTGTTTAGGGGAGAAGCCTAACCGCCAAAGCAATGAAACGTTCAGATGGAAGCGGTTTCAACGCAGCAAAAAGCGGAGCTGTAGGGTAAAGGATCGCCATACAGCTCCGCTTCTGTTTGAGGGTAATTTAAGCGGTTTCGACTTGGGCGCGATCGCCCAAGGCGTCGATCAGCTTGCGCAGCGCTTCGGCAGCGGTTCGCATACCAGCCTCGCCGCTGAAGCCGCCAGCCGGGCCAGCGATCTTGAGGTGTGGCTCTAGGGTCAGGTAGCCTTTGTAGCCGCGCTCGGCCAAGGCGCTGAGCAGCTCGGGCACGCCACCGTCGCCTTCGCCTGCGGGGCGCACCGAGCGATCAGCGAAGACCGCGTCTTTGATATGGACGTGGGTGGTGTAGTCGGCCAAAAGCGGCCACGCCTCGTCCATGGGGCGCACGCCGACCTGCACAAAGTTGGCAGGATCGAAGGCCATGCGCAGGGCGGGCGAGTTGACCGACTGCAAAATGTCGAGACAGCGCTCGCCCGTATCGCCGTAGATGTCTTTTTCGTTCTCGTGCACCAAAGTGATGCCAGCCGCCTCGGCTTGAGCGGTCAGAGCCTTCATACGGCTGATCACCTCGTCGCGATGTTGAGCCGCCTCGCCCTCGGGCACAAAGAAGGAGAACACACGGATCAGGCGGGTGCCCAAGGCCTTGGCAGCAGCGATGGCGCGTTGCATACGCTCCTGCTCGTACTCGGGCGGCTGCGAAAGCTGCGATTTACCGATCGGGCTGCCGATCGCCGAGACTTTAAAGCCATACTTTTCGAGCAGGGCTTTGGCTTGTTCAAGCTCTTCTTCGGAAAGATCGAGCACATTCTTGCCCCACGCGCCGCGCAGCTCAAGGCCATAGACATTTTCGGAAGCCAGCACGTCGAGCTGGGTCTCTAAATCGTTGTCGATTTCGTCACCGAAAGCGCTCAAAATAAAGGTAGCAGTCATAGGAATACTCCACTGATTAGCTTAGGCTGAGAGATACTGACGCAGCAGCTTGATGTGCTGGGGCAGGGCCACTTCCGGCTCAGCGATATCGGGATGCCACTTCTTCTCCCACTCGACCGCCAACCAGCCGTTGTAGCCAGCCGCCTGAATCTCCTTCAGGATCGCTTCGGTCGGCACATCACCCTCGCCCAAGAGCTTGAGCGGCCAGTTGGGGTTGCCATCGGCAGGGCGGGTGCCATCTTTGACGTGAATGTGTTGCAAGCGATGGCCGATCAGTTTCCACGTTTCGGCTGTGGTCTCGCCCATACGATTGGGGTGCAGCAGATCCCAGAGCACGCCAGCGGCGGGGTTAGGCACTGCGTTTAGCACTTCGGCCACCGATGCGCCAGCAGAGAAGGCGTCGTGGGTTTCGAGCAAGACCGAGACGCCTAACTCGGCGCCGCGCTCGGCCAGCGGGCGCAGGGTTTCGATCGCGCCTGCAATCGCATCGGCGTGGCTGGCATCGGCAGGTGGGCCACCAAAGACGCGAATGCTGGGGGCCTCCCATTCACTGGCCAGCTCTAGCATGGCGAAGCCATCTTTGATCTGGGCTTCGCGATCTTCGGCTTTGGGCTGAGCGATGCGCACCGAGGTGTCCAGACAGACGATCGGCAGGTTGGCTTCCTTCATTACACGCTTGACGCGAGCGCGCTGCTCTTTATCGAGGGCCGGGGTGATCACTTCTCCATCGAGCAGACGCAGCTCTAGGCCTTCGTAGCCGTAGCTTTTCGCTGCTTCGATAGCCTGTTCGAGCGTCCAGTTGGGGCAAGCCAAGGTCGTAAAAGCGATCTTCATAGTGTGCTCCTCTTTGAGTTGTTGTCGAGCTTATTGTTCCCACTGAGCGCGCATATAGGCCAACGCAGTCGGCGCTTGCGCCGCCAGATCATCCCAACCGCACTCTGCCGAAATTCGACTATCGTAGCCAATGCTACGCAGCGCTTGCATAAAGCCGCCGTAGTCGTAGCCCGGCGTATCGGGCGAACGACGACCGCCACCAGCGACGTGAACATGCTTGAGGTAAGGCGCAGCCGCGATCACATTGCCAAAAGGCTCGTTCTCGAGTTCAAGGTGGTAGAGATCGGCCAACAGCTCAAGCCCTTTGATGCCGCGCTCTTCGATGAAGGCTTGGCCTTCGGCTACCGAGTTGAAGACGTTGGACTCTTTTTTGTTGAGATGTTCGAGCACCAGAATGATGCCCGCCTTCTGAGCTTCTTCGCCAGCGATGCTGAGCGACTCGGCCAGCTCATTGAGGCCCTGGGCGCGATCATAGCCGTCGGGGATGCGACGCGCGCCGCCGCTGCCCAGCACAACAACTTCGCCGCCGATCTGGCGCATGCGCCCAAAGGTGCGGCGCAGATAGCTGCGGATCTGCTCGCTATCGCGCTGCGGGCCGACCAGCGGCACCTGAGGCGGAACCAAAACATTGAAGGCTTCGGCCCGCAAAGGAGCCGCCTCGAGTTCGCGCAGCGTGGGCAGAGCGCTGGCATCGTCTTCGAAGGGCAGCACAGCCGAGGCAGGCAGCTCGCAGTAGTCGAAACCAGCCTCTGCGATGATCCCGATCTTGTCGGGACTGACACAACAACCAAAACGCATGGGAGCAACCTCCTTAGCTAGAGCACGACTTAGCGCGGCGTCACGGGCCGCCCAGTGCGGGCCGATTCGTAAACCGCCAAGATCAACGAAAGGGCGCGGCGGCCCTCTTCGCCCGAGATCATCGGTGTGCGATCGTTATGGATAGCGTCGACCAGATCGCCGATCAAGCGGGTGTGGCCCGCTGTGCTGATTCCGGTCGGACTGGCGGCTGCTCCGGCGTCGGCCTTTTCGCTGGCGGGCGCGACGCGCGGCTTCGAGCCTTCCCAACGCATCACGTTTTCGCCCTCTAGCTGCACGCCAGCCACATCGCCATAGACCTCGACCCGATGCGGGAAGCCGGGCGTCGCCGAGGTGGTCGCCAAAATGCTGCCAAGCGCGCCGTTTTTGAAACGCAGCGAGGCGGTCACATTGTCTTCGACTTCGATCTGGTGGGTCAGGGTGGCGGCGTGGGCGTAGACTTCAGCCACATCGCCCATAAACCAGACCAACAGGTCGACGAGGTGAATGCCTTGGTTCATCAGTGCGCCGCCGCCGTCGAGCGCCCAGGTGCCGCGCCAAGCAGCGCTGTCGTAGTAAGCCTGGGTGCGCATATAGGGCATCACCAAGTTGCCCATTACCAAACGGCCCAGCTCGCCCGCTTCGATAGCGGCCCGCACCTCTGCAAAGTTCGGGTCGGTGCGGCGCTGCAGAGCCGAGGCCATCTTGACGCCGTTGCTCTTGCAGGCTCCGATCAGCTCGTCGGCATCTTCCAACGAGAGTGCGATCGGCTTTTCGACCAAGATATGTTTGCCCGCCCGCGCAGCGGCGACACCTTGCTCCTTGTGCAGGCCGCTCGGCGTCGCGATACAGACCACATCAACATCGGGCTGTTTGAGGAGATCGTTTAGGTCAGAGAAGGCGGGCACACCGAAATCGGCTTGGGCTTGGGCGACGCGCTCAGGGCGAGAGACAGCCATCGCCACCAAACGCGCGCCGGGGGTGTCGGCGATCGCCGTCGCATGGTAACGCGCGATCATGCCACTGCCAATAATGGCGAAACCGAGTTCTTTCATAGCTTCGTATCCAATAAAAAGATACAAAAGGCAATGTGGCGACTGCCCTATTGCCTTTTGCAGATCGCAGACTTACAGCGACTTCTCGCCCGCGCGTAGATCGGCCAGCAGTTGCGTGTAAGCAGCCCGATCGACCGGAGTAGTCACGGCGCGCTCTTGGAAGCTCGACAGCGTGATAGCGTTGGCCAGCTCAAGCGACATCAGCGCTTCTTCGCCGTTGGCGAGCGGCTGGCGACCGCTGGCGATCGCATCTTCCAGGTCTTGATAGACCGCCAAGTGACCTGGGCCAGCCTCGAAGCTGATCTCTTCGATCTCGGACTTGGGCGCGGCGAACATCTCTTTGCTGTTGGCGCGGAACTCGCTGAGCGGCTCGCTGAAGCGATAGATGCGCAGTGTCTCGCCGATCAGCTCGATGGCGGCGCGGTCGCCCACGATCTCAAGGCGCTTGGTTAGACCAGCCTCGGTGGTGTTGATGTGCAGATAGCCCGAACCGCCATTTTGGTATTCGAGCAGAGCTTGGGCGGTATCTTCGACCTCGATCTTGTGAGCGAATCTGCGGACGGTGCCCCAAACTTTGCTCGGCAAGCCGCCCAAGTGGCAGAGCAGGTCGAGCGTATGGGGCGCTTGGTTCATCAGTACGCCGCCACCTTCGCCCTTCCAGGTGCCGCGCCACGAAGCCGAGGCGTAATAGGCCGCCGGACGGTACCACGGCTCGACGCAGAGCGTGCGCACGATCTCGCCCAATTCGCCTGTTTCGACTAACTGGCGCGCCCGCAAAATGGCCGGGCGGAAGCGCTGCTGGAAGTTAACCGCCAACAAGCGATTGGCTGCCTTGGCAGCGGCAATCATGCGATCGCCCTCTTCGACGGTTACAGCTAGGGGCTTCTCGACCAGAACGTGAGCGCCAGCCTCAAAGGCATCGAGCGCGATCGGCATATGGAAGGGGTGGGGAGTACAGATAACAGCAACGTCGGGGCGGACTTCGTTCAATAGCTCGCGGTGATCGGCAAAGAAGGGTGTACCATACTCGGCAGCGCGTTCTTTACCTCGTTCAACAGCGACGTCGGCCATACCAACGAGTTTGGCGTTGGGCAACTTCGAAAGGGCGTCAAGGTGCAATTTGGCGATACCTGCAGCGCTACCAATGATGGCATAACGCAGACCTTGCGTAGGAGCAGCTTCAGCGGTGTCCATATTTCTTGTCCCTGTTCATATGCTTCGAGGTTTACAAAGAAACAGCGAAGCAGTTACGAGCGGCTACTCGCACTTATCCGAAGAAATGGTCGCATGTTCTAAAGAACAACATTTGTAGCAACCATTATATATCATATAGAAAATGCTACCAGCGTCTCTCACTCTGCAAGCGGTACACATTCCCAAGATTTTTCATTTCAAAATGCCTATAATCATGCATCTCTAAGCAAGATTTACGATTCTGCAAATCGCAAAATGCAAGCCAAATCGCCGAGCACACAACAAGCGGCCGAACAGTTGGCGGAAAGTACTCTTCCTTCAAAAAAAGCCCTCGCGCGTCCGCCTACGGCTATCAGAGCGGCCGTCCTTCCATTCAGGCCCTAGGTCGCAGCTCGCGCTGCGACTCGCCTCGTGCAAGCTGCTTCTCACCCCAGCATGCCTACTGGCCCAAGCCTTCTTCGTTTGGTCGCCCGCTCGAAACAGAGCAAACGCACTAAAAGGCTTGCATTTTCACAACGTGGCGAAAACAAACATCGAAGAAAGGGTTGTGCGAAACAAAATAAGCTGATCAGATTGAGTAGCATGCGGTTTTGCACGCGGCCTTTCCACACAGCGCTACAAGCCCTGTTTGTTGGGTGGGATGCTGGTAGCCGAAGGCGGACGCGCCAAGGAAGGTATGGGAGCTAGAGAGCGTAACGCCAAAGCAAACAGCAAGAGGTGAGCATGAAGCGCTGCCAAGCAGGCGCCTGCCATCACCGAAGCACTCCCCAGTTTTGGTATCATAGGGGCGACCATTCCCTGCTATGAAGCTTGTTGCTCTTAGAGGAGACTGACACTATGACGTCACCAATTCGTTGGGGTATTCTTGGCAGCGGTCGGATCGCGGGCGTCTTCGCTGAAGGCATTGTACACGTCGAAGATGCGCAACTGCTCGCCATCGGTTCGCGCAGCCAAGAGAAGGCCGATAGCTTCGGCGACAAATACTCTGTGCCGCGCCGTTATGCCAGCTACGAGGCCCTGCTAGCCGATCCCGATATCGACGCGATCTATGTCGCTACCCCGCACACCCAGCACAAAGAGTGTACTATCGCCGCTCTGCGCGCGGGTAAAGCCGTATTGTGCGAAAAGCCCTTCGCTATCAACGCCGCCCAAACCCGCGAGATGCTCGAGGTGGCCCGCCAAGAGCAGCGCTTTGTGATGGAAGCCATGTGGACGCGCCTGCTGCCGCTTTTGGCGAAGGTGCGCGAGCTGGTCGCCGAGGGCACGATCGGCGAGCTGCGCATGCTCGAAGCCGACTTCGGCTTCCGCAGCGAAGTCAACCCCAAGAGCCGCCTGTACGATCCTGCGCTGGGCGGCGGCGCTCTGCTCGATGTTGGTGTCTATCCGGTTTCCTTGGCCCATATGCTGTTCGGAAAACCGACCCGCATCGCCAGCATGGCCAATATCGGCGAGACGGGTATCGACGAACAGGCCGCCATGCTGTTGGGCTTTGCCAAGGGCGAGATGGCGCTGCTTTCGACCGCCGTTCGCACCAATACCGCCCATGCCGCTCGCATCTTCGGCACCAAAGGCTCGATCGAGCTGCATTCGCCTTGGTGGGCGGGCGACACCCTGACCCTCAAAGTGGGCGAAGAGAGCCAAACCATCAAGCTTGAAAAGATCGGCAATGGTTTCTGCTACGAAATCGCCGAAGTTGGGCGCTGCATTCGGGCTGGCAAACTCGAAAGCAACATCATTCCCCATAGCGAAACCTTGGCCGTGATGGAGACGCTCGACGCGCTGCGCGCCCAATGGGGCCTTAAGTATCCAATGGAATAGAGAGGATTAGAACAATGGCACTGACCGAGGATCTTCGCAAGTGGGCGATCGAATCGATGCAGCTTTCTTGCGATCTGCTGGGCAATATCGTTCAAGGTATTTCGCAAGAGAAAGCCACAACTCTGCGCGACGGACCGCAAGGCTGGAGCATTTTAGAGGTGGTTGGTCATCTGCGCGACTTCGACCGCATCTTCCGAGAGCGCGCCCAGATGATGCTCGAGCAAGATAATCCCGCCCTGCCCAGCTACGATCAAGATGCTCTCGCCATCGAGCGCAAATATAACGAGGGTGATCTACAAGCAACCTTCGCCCAGTTTAAAGAGTCGCGCCAGGCATCGATCGCTTTCTTCAAAAGCCTAAACGAAGAGCAGTGGCAGCGCACTGGCATCCACTACCGCCTCGGCCAGATCACGATGACTCACGCGGCCAGCCAGTTCTCCTATCACGACTTGATCCATCTCGAGCAACTGACTCGTATCGCCCTTGGCTAAACAACATGAGCTTATTGAGCGTTATTTCGTTCGATAAGCTCATCTCAAGCCTCAACTTTTACATACGAAATCAAAAAAGCAAAAGGTGATACACTATCTCCGTTTGGCTCGTTTTGATGGCCTAACTCCCTACATCAGCTGTATCACAATGTATCTCGTCACGCATTCCTGATCGAATGCGCTGATAGAAATGAAACAGATCTATGAGTGACCATCACAAATTTCGTGTCGAGAAACTCCATGTCTATCTCAATTTGATCGAACCCATGCTGGTTCGCGAACGGATCGCCGTCAGCGATATCGCGCTTCAGGAGCCAGCTCCGCCCCGTTACGACGCTCCACCAGATAGCGGCGATTGGCAGCCGCTCGAATTGCGCGGCCCATGGGGCGGCAAGCAGCAGTGGGCCTACTTCCGCAGCAAAGCCACTATTCCGGCCTCGTGGACATCGGGCGCGATCGAGATTCGGCTCAAGCATCAGGCCAACTATCTCGAAAGTCCTTCCGACGGCAACTTCCCGGCTGGCCCCGAAGGCCAAGTCTTTGTCAACGGCGAGCGGGTCAGCGCGATCGACCGCGAACACCACCGCATTCGCGTGCCTTTGCAGGCCGGCCAAACCTACGACCTGCGCGCGGTCTTCTTCGCGGGGCGAGCCGCCTGCCGCCACAACCTGCTCGATTGGAGCTTGGCCCTGATCGACCTGCCGACTGAAAAACTCTATTTCGATCTGCGCCACGCCCTCGAGGTCATCGCTCAGCTCGAAGAGTCCTCTCAGGCTCGCGAAGGTCTGATCGCCGCAGTCGACGCCGCCGTGCATGCCCTCGACGTGCGCGAGCTGACCGGAACGGTGGTTCCCACCCCCGACCTGCTGCGCGATCGTGGCCACAGCCGCTTCTATGGCTCGGTGGCCGCCGCCCAAGCAGCCTTCGACGAGGCTCGCAAGAAGGTAGGAGTCGCACCAGTTGCCGAAGTCAGCGCCCTCGGTCACGCCCACATCGACTTGGCTTGGCTCTGGCCGATCAAGCAGACCCATCACAAGGTCGTGCGCACCTTTGCGACCCAAGTGCGCCTGCTCAACCAATACCCCGACTGGATCTTCCAGCAGTCGAGCCCGCAAGCCTACAAGTGGCTTGAGAACGATGCTCCCGAGCTGTTCGAGAAGGTAAAAGCAGAGATCGCCAAGGGGCGCTGGGATGCCGACGGCGCGACTTGGGTCGAGCCCGACACCAACCTGCCTAGCGGCGAGTCCTTGGTGCGCCAACTGCTCTACGGTCGCCGCTACTTCCGCGAGAAGCTTGGCATCGATAGCAAAGTGCTCTGGCTGCCCGACGTGTTCGGCTACTCGGCAGCGCTGCCCCAGCTGCTCAAGCTGGCAGGTGTCACCGGCTTTGTCACCAGCAAAATCAGCTGGAGCCAGTACAACCGTTTCCCCTACGACACCTTCCGCTGGCGCGGCCTCGACGGCACCGAGATCCCGACTCACTTCATCACCACGCCCGGCACGGCTTGGTTCTATACCTACAACGGTATGATGACGGTCGAAGACACCCGTCGCAACTTCGCCGAATATCGCCAAAAATATCTGCCGATTCAACCCTTGCTGACCTTCGGCTATGGCGACGGCGGCGGCGGCCCGACCGAAGAGATGCTCGAGACCGCTCTGCGGCTCTCTAACGATGCCACCATCGAGACCATTCCGCGCGTTCGCTTCGAGAAGGTCGGCGAGCTGATGGATCGCGTCGCCGCTCTCAAAGATCAGTTGCCTTGGTGGGACGGCGAGCTCTACCTCGAATACCACCGTGGTACCTACACCACCCAGGCTTGGCTGAAGCGCGCCAACCGCAAGAACGAGATCAACCTGCACAACGCCGAGTGGTTGAGTTCGCTGGCCCAACCTTACGGCTTCAAGCTCGACAAAGCCAAGCTCGACAGCCTGTGGGAAGATCTCTTGCTCTGCCACTTCCACGATATTCTGCCCGGCAGCTCGGTCAACGAGCTTTATAACGAAGTGCGCCCCATGCAGGCCAATATCGAGGCGGGAGCCAAACAGATCAGCCAACAAGCCGCCGATCTGCTCAGCACCCAGATCGATACCAGTAAGGCCAGCGAGCCGCTCGTGCTCTTCAACACGCTCTCGCACGACCGCCGCGATCCCGTACGCCTGCCCGACGGCTCGTGGCGCGACGATGTCGTGGTTCCTGCGGGCGGCTGGACCGTGATCGATGCCAGCAAGTCGGCTCCGGCTAGCTCCAGCCTCACCTGGGATTCGGCTACGCGCACTCTCAGCAACCAGTACTGGCGGCTGCGCATCGACGATCAAGGCGCGATCAGCGAACTCTACGACCGCAAAGCCGACCGCCAAGTGTTGCAAGCGGGCAGCGTTGGCAACCAATGGCAGCTCTTTGAAGACCGCTCGATGCGCTTCGACGCTTGGGATATCGACGATTACTACCGCGAGCACCCGCTGCCCGCCCCGCAGTTTGTCGGCCTCGAACTGGTCGAAGAGAGCCCGGTCCGCATCGCGCTCGAGCTGAACTGGCAGCTCGAACAGGTCGGCGATAACCCGCGCAGCACCATCAAGCAGCGCTTGGCGATCTATGCCAACAACCCGCGCATCGACTTCGAGACCGATATCGATTGGCACGAGCACCACCATCTGCTCAAGGTCGCCTTCCCGGTCGATATCCGCGCCAGCGAAGCGACCTATCAGATCCAGTTCGGCCATCTCAAGCGCGCCACCCACCGCAACACCTCGTGGGAGATCGCACGCTTCGAGGGCTGCGGCCACCGCTTCGTCGATCTCTCGGAGCATGGCTATGGCGTGGCACTGCTCAACGACTCGAAGTACGGCCACGATATCCTCGATGGCGTGATTCGCCTGACTTGTCTGAAGAGCCCGCTCTCGCCCGACGAATACGCCGACCGCGAGCGCCATATCTTCACCTACAGCTTGCTGCCCCATAGCGGTAGCTTCCAAGAGGCAGGCGTGATCCAAGCCGCCGCCGAGCTGAATACGCCGCTGATCATCAGCAGCAGCGATCCGCACAGCGGTCAACTGCCCAGCGAGTGGCGCTTGATCAGCATCGACAATCCGGCGATTGTGCTCGATACTCTCAAGCCCGCCGAAGATGGCAACGGCCTGATCGCTCGTTTCTACGAAAGCTACGGATCGCACGCCAAGGCCAAGCTCGACTTCGCCGTTCAGCCCAGCTCGATCAGCAGCGTCAACCTGATGGAAGAGCCGCTGGAGGAAGCGGGCTTCGATGCCGCTCAAGCCAGCCTACGGCTGCGCCCCTTCCAAGTGCTCTCGCTGCGCCTCACCTTCTAGTGACGGTCTAGCGAAATGCTGTGAAGTGCTATTTCGTGCTAATGCACGAAATAGCACTTCAAGCGCAACAGAAGCCCTCTCTTCCACAATCCGCGTATACGGCAAAGCCTTTCATAGTGATCGCCGCTCGCAGCGAAACTCGATGATGTCTTGGCGGGCCAACTGTTGGTAGCCGTAGGCGGACGCGCTGAGGACCGAATGGCAGCGAGAGACCAAGCCGCCAGAGCGCCAAATGCATAGCCTGTTGTTTGTAGAAGGGCCATAAGGGATAGCATTGTTTGGTTATATGTGATAAAACAAACAATGTAGAGAGATCTGGTCGATTAGTTGTGGTCTTACAACGATTTAGAAAGGCTAATCTGCTATAATCAAAGCGTGGAATTCGGTTTGAAGATAGTGGCACAGATATGCAGATCAAGACCAAAAACGGTGAGATTCTCGAGGTACGCAGAGTCCAACCAAGCGATGCGCCATTGATGGTGCGCTTTTTCCACGGTCTCTCATATCAAACCCGCTGGCGGCGCTTCCTACGCACCTACGAGGGTATTTCGCCTCTCTGGATTCGCCGAGAAGCGCGTCGCATCGCACGAATTCGCCCTCAACGCCAAATCGCCTTTATCGCTCTCTGGACGCCGCCTCACCGCAAGCATCAGCAGATGGTGGCGGGCGTACAGGTCATTCGCACCACGCGCGACGGCCCCGAAGGTGAGTTTGCGATCGTGGTTGCAGATGCTTTCCAGCGTCAAGGGATCGGCGTTCAACTCACCCGTATCGCCTTCGAAGAGGCCAAAAAAGAAGGGATTACCGAAATCGTCGCCTATATGCATGCCGACAACACAGGCATTTGGCGCACGCTCAAAGCTGTCGGTTACCCCCTGCATTGCGAAGTTGGCCTAGGCGAGCGGATTGTGCGCTTATCGTTACTCGAAGAACCAGTGCTTCACACCCAGAGCTAACGATTTTACGATGATTTTCAGGCGAAAATCAAATTTCGACCTGCAATATGCTGCTGTAGGCATAACACTTGATGTTATGCCTTTTATATTTGCCTGCTCTTGAGATGGTCTCGTCACTGTCTCTCTTATTTCGCGGTTGATTTAATAAGATCGAATAAAGCATCTAATAGATATGTTTTTTGATCTGTTTTCTATACATCTTGCTATCAGAAAGGAACATCTCTATCTCCTAGCTTAACGTATATCCTCACCTACAGTAAATCTCCAAATTCCATACTCTTCAAACAAACGTAGTAAAACTTTCTCAGAGGAATGTTTCTATGATATCGAAGGTGTTAGCTGGTAAAGCTAATGGTGACGAGGCGCTTGCTGAGCGGATACGTATGCTCGCCATCTCAATCGCATCAGTTACCATTTTCACATGGGTCTTCACTCAGATTGCCTTATCTGATCTCATACCAGATGCAATCCTTAGTCAATCGCTACTTGCCTTGGTGGCGCTGCTCTCCGCTGTCTTTTTATACTTCAGTGCATCAACTCGCTATGCACGCCTCTGCGTCTTTATCACCTTCAGTATCTGCATAGCTGTTCTAGCTCTGGTAACCTCGGCCAGCCGTATCCAAGCAGGAGGATCGTGGGTCTTATTCCAGATCATGCCTCCCTTAGCTGGGCTAACCCTGCGCGAAAAGTATGCCAGCGTCAGTGTAGCAGTTATCTCGATCGTTGTGCTGATCACAACCTATCTTCTTCAGGTCGTAGGGTTGTTTACTGTCAATATTATGCTGCCGATCAGTCTCTTAAACTACAACCTCTCGATGCAGATCGGCACATTGGCTTGTCTTTCGATTATGACCGAGATTTTGGTGCTCAAAGAGCAGGTCGCTCTGGAACAAACCCGCCAAGCCCAAGCCGAAACCAGTCTGCAGCTTCAGCGCGTCAATGAACTCTTAACCGAGCAAAAACGCCTCAATCGCGATCTCGAACAGAGCTTGATGGCTATCAAAGCGCGCGATAAGCAGCTCGCTGAAGAGCAGACACAACGCCGAGAGTTGCATCGCACCATCGCCAGTTTATCAGCTCCCATTGTGCCGATTATGGAAGGGGTCGCGGTTGTGCCTTTGGTAGGTTCCTTCGATCAGGAACGTTTGGACGAACTCGAGAAGGTGATCATCAAGGGGATCGAAAAAGAACAAATCAAGACCCCGATCATCGATACAACCGGGGTCAGTACTGTGCATGCACAGTTTGGGCAGGCGCTTGTCGATCTCGTTCGCAGCTGCCAGCGCTCCACCTCGCAGGTGATTGTGGTAGGCCAAACACCCTTAATCCAAGAGATCGTTCCCTATATAACCGAAGCGAAAAACGCCAATACACGAATCATCGGGAACTTGCAAGAGGCGATTCGTTATGTGATCAGCCTGAAACAAGCTTAAAACAGCGCTTAACTTAGGCGCTGAGCCAAACCGCTATAGCGCTTCAGCACTTCGTTATTGGCGACAGCTCGAGCTAAAGCACGTCGATCGCCAACCAAAACCGCAAGCTCGCGGGCGCGGGTCACTCCTGTATAGAGCAGGTTTCGCTGCAATAGGTTGTAGTGTTGCATCAACAAAGGCAATACAATCGCAGGGTATTCCGCGCCTTGGCTCTTATGAACCGAAATAGCGTAAGCCAAGGTTAGCTCATCGAGTGTACTGAAGTCGTACTCAACCTCGCGCTCATCATAACGCACCAGCATGGTCTGGTCGTCGAAGTCAAAGCCCGCCACGATTCCGATATCGCCATTGTAGACATCGAGATCGTAGTTGTTGCGCATCTGCATCACGCGATCGCCCACCCGAAAGGTTTGAGCGCCGAAGTGCTTCTCGGCTAGGCCGGGTCGAGCCGGATTCAGCGCGTCTTGCAGCAGCTTATTCAGATTGGCTACGCCCGCTGGGCCGCGATGCATGGGCGAAAGCACTTGAATATCGCGCAGGGGATCAAGCCCGAATTTGCGAGGAATGCGCTGAGTCACAAGTTCGACGGTCAATTGAGCGCAGCGCTCGGCCTCGGGCGCATTAAAGAAGAAGAAGTCGTCGCTATCGAAGATCGGCATCTCGCCCTGATTGATGCGGTGGGCGTTGGCGATGATTCCGCTGCCCTCGGCTTGGCGAAAGATCGCATCGAGATGGACATGCGGCACGATATTGCTCTCCAAAAGATCGCGCAAGACTCGCCCGGGGCCAACACTCGGCAACTGATCGGCATCGCCCACAAACAAGAGGTGGGCCGAGGGCGGAATAGCCTTGAGCAGATGGTTGGCCAGCAGCACATCGAGCATACTGACCTCATCGACGATCAGCAGATCGCAATCGAGCGGATAGTCGCTATTGCGTTTGAAGTGGTGCCCGCCTTGAGGCGAGTATTCTAGCAAGCGGTGCAGCGTTTTGGCTTCGACGCCGGTGGCCTCGCTCAGGCGCTTGGCGGCCCGCCCGGTCGGCGACGCCAGCATATAGCGATAACCTTTGGCGTGCAGAAGCTGAATAATCGTGCGAGTTGTAAGTGTTTTGCCCGTACCGGGGCCGCCCGTCAGAATGCTCACTTTGCAGAGCAGCGCCATGCGCACTGCCTCTTGCTGGCGCGCGGTCAGATAGTTGCCGTGGCGTTTAGCCAGATAGTCGAACACTTGGGGCCAGTTCGCCTTGCGATAAAAGGGCTCGATCGTCGAATCATGGCTCAGCAGGCGATCGAGACCGCTGCCGACTCCGGTCTCAGCGGCGGCGAAGGGCGCGAAGTAGATGGCGGTCTCCAAGCTTTCGTCATCGTTCACAAAGGTGACGCGCTCGATATCTTTGGCGAACTCGGGGTTATAGAGGGTTTCGCGGGCTTGCTCTTCGCTCACGCTCAGCAGGCGGACCGCCCGTTGTAGCAGCTCAGGTTCGGGCAAGTAACAGTGGCCGTCGTTGCTAGCTTCGCTCAACGTGAAGCGTAGGCCAGCCCCGATCCGCTCGGGATCGTCGTGGGCAATGCCCATGCCAGCAGCGATGCTATCGGCGGTCAGAAAGCCGATGCCATAGACCTCGTCGGCTAGACGATAGGGCTGGTTGCGCACGATCTCCATCGCGGCGTCGCCGTACTGCTTATAGATACGCACCGCGATGCCGGGCGCAAGCCCGAGTTCTTGCAGGGTCAGCATCAGCTCTTTGATCTTCTGCTGTTCGCGCCAGGCCGCCTTGATCTGCTCGACGCGCTTGCGCCCCAAGCCAGGCACCTCGCTCAAGCGATCGGGCTCTTCTTCCAAAACTTTCAGCGTGTACTTTCCAAAGGTCTCGGCGATGCGCTTAGCCATCACGGGGCCGACCCCTTTGATCAGACCGCTGCCTAAATAGCGCCGAATACCCTCGACCGTGGCGGGCATCAGGGTGCGGAACGAGCTGATCTCGAACTGCCGCCCATGTTCGCTATGTTCAACCCAACGCCCTTCCAACGACAAGGTTTCGCCAACCTGAACGCCCAAGAGTTTGCCAACCACCGTCACGGTATAGTTTTTGTCGCGTGGTGCTAGACGCGCAACAGTATATCCATCCGTTGGGCTGTGGAAGGTGATTCGTTCTAGAGTTCCTTCAAGCGTGGGCATGTGTTGACGTTGGATCGGTTTTGTATAGTCCAGAGTTGTGTTGAGCATAGTATAACACGAGAATTTGAGAGATTCGGGTATCATCCAATCCTAACTACATCCCGATTATAGTACATATGTTCTATAAATTCAAGTTGATAGCCCGTTCAAAAAGAGGAGTTTCTTAGATTCCAAAGGGGAAAACGCCAATCGTATCGATCTGTGTCATCAGGCCAAAGCGCTGGCGTCAAAATCTCTCGCTCCCATTCGTTCCTCACCGCGTCCGCCTCCGGCTATCAGAGCGGCTAGCGGCCCTCATCCCCGACCCTTCTCCCGCAAACTGTACATTACCCACAAATCGACATACGGTCAGCGTTATCTGCCCTCACCCCCCGGCCCCCTCTCCCGCACTGCGGGCGAGGGGGTGAATGGTGATGTTGTATGCGATTTCGCGTAGCGAAATCGCATACAAGCTCTCTGCGTTCTGTGTTCTCAAGGATAATTCCCGCGATGGTATGCGAACGATCGCCTGTTGCTGCCGACACGACTGTTGGCTAATGCATAGCATTGCGGGAGAAGGGAGCTGAAGCACCCCAAAGCGAAACAGCGCCCGAGAACCTAAACAAGCCCAAAGCTGCTAACATTCTTCAGCGCCTTTGAAACGAATGCCGAACTTAACGTATCGCCTCGCCTAACTCGCTGATCGATCGCAGCAGAGCCGCTCGCAGGCCCGCCTCCCAAGCCCGCGCGCCCACATGCGAGCCCGCAGGAAAGAGGATCGGTCGCGATGTGCTCACAAAGCCACCTTCTAAACCGCTCGGCCCTTGCACAAAACCGCGCACCGCCGAGCGCGCAGATGCGCCTTGTGCCCCATAGCCAAGCACCAAAAAGAGCGTATGCGGTAAAATCTCGCGGATCTGTTCGCTATCCTGCGCATGCGTGGCTGCCACCGTAACCCCCAGCGCAGACCAGCCCGTCGCAGGGGCGCGCAAACATTCGTGCCAGCTCGCCAACGATCTTGCAACAACCCCGAAAAAAGGGCCATTGGCAGTCTCAACAGATTGATACTTTGAAGAGGCCGGATTGCTATTGCGCACAAGCACAACCACACCTCGGCCCGTCTGTTCAGCGCTCTCAAAAAAGGGCACAATGCTATCGGGGCCAAGGTAAGGATTAATCGTTAAGGCATCGACCGAGCAAGCCGCCTCTTTTCCAAGGTAGGCCTCGGCATAGGCTTGGGCTGTATCGGCGATATCGCCTCGTTTGGCATCAAGCAAAACAAATAGCCCAGCTTGCCGCGCATAGGCGATCACCTCTTCGAGCGTGCGCCAACCGCGCCAGCCGAGCCGCTCGAACAGAGAGGCTTGAGGTTTGATAATCGCCACATCGGCTGCAATCAGATCGATCGTTCGGCAACAAAATTCTTTGACGGCTTCTGCACTTTGCGGATCGTCCGGCCGCATAGCGCCGCGCTGAAAACAGCTAGGTATGCGATCGAGGTACGGGTCGAGGCCAACACAAAGCGGATGCCCAAGTTCGCGCATCCGCAATACCACTCCATCAGCAAAGGGCTGCATAAGGGTTGCTCCGTTTGTACCGTCCCGTTTTTGGGAGGGTCGTTGATAGCCGTAGGCGGACGCGCTAGAAGCCTGCTAGGGGGAGAAACGTTACCGCCAGAAAGCGAAACATATCAGGCGGATCTGGCATAAAAAGCTGGGATCTCACATGACAAGACCCCAGCTTGTTTGGCTTTTACCAGCGATAGATGTGCGGGCCGAATTCGGCTTCGTAGAAGGGTGAAACCATGGTTCCCGGCGCGATAATGCTATCTATGCGGGCTTGATCTTCGGGCAGGATCTTGACTTCAAGCGCCTTCAGGTTGTCCTCAAGCTGCTCCATGGTGCGCGGCCCAATGATCGGGCTGGTTACGCCGGGCTGCTGCGCCACCCAGGCCAACGAGAACTGCGACAAGGTGCAGCCTTTCTCGTCGGCGAGGCCCTTCAAGCCTTCGATCACATCCCAGATCTGGTCGTTCATACGGCGCTGTTGCAGGGCATTGTTCTTCACATCGGCAAAGCGGCTATCGCTGGGCGGAGGCGTATCGCGGCTATATTTGCCGGTCAGCAAACCGCCAGCCAAAGGCGACCAAGGAATGGTCGCGATCCCGTAAGTGCGCGCCATGGGCAACAGCTCGCGCTCGATCCGGCGGTCGAGCAGGTTGTAGGGCGGCTGCTCACACACGGTGCGGTTCAAGCCGTACTCTTTCGAGACCCAGAGCGACTCAACCACCTGCCAAGCGGCAAAGGTGCTGGTGCCAAAATAACGGATCTTGCCGGCCCGCACCAGATCGTCGAGAGCGCGCAAGGTCTCATCGATGGCGATCTCGGGGCGGGGGCGGTGCAACTGGTAGAGGTCGATATAGTCGGTCTTCAAGCGGCGCAACGAGGCATCGCACTCGGCGATAATATGGCGGCGGCTGGTGCCGAAAGCATTGACATCGTTGTCGTCCATACGCCCGTGCACTTTGGTGGCCAAAAAGACCTGATGGCGCTTGCCGTTGCGCTTCAGCGCTTCGCCAGTGACCTCTTCGCTGCGCCCACGGCTATAGACGTTGGCGGTATCGAGGAAGTTGATGCCCGCATCGAGGGCGCGATCGATAATCGCATACGAATCCTCGGGGCTAGTTTTGCCGCCGAACATCATACAGCCCAAACAGAGCACACTCACTTGTACGCCTGTCCGTCCAAATGCTCGCATTTCCATAACGCTCTCCTTTGAATGCTTGATGTTGCACAACACTGCAACAGCTGAGACCAGGCTGGTAATGGGGAAAGGGTAATGTTGTTAACTAATGGGGAAAGCTCTTCTCAGGCGGACATTGGCATGCTGCACTTTTTCTATGCCTATCCGCTATCCAGTAGTATAGCACTATCTAAGTTGCTCAAAGTTATCAAAAATAGATGTCTTAGCCCAATCCAAGCCATTTTCTTCTTACGGCTTGTAAAATTATCTCTCTCGATGTATACTCATTGTATATACAAGGAGGAATATAGTGCAAACTAAAATTCAAAAATGGGGCAATAGTCTCGCTATTCGTATCCCTAAAACATTTGCAACTGAACTTGGAATTGATCAGGATCAGGTCGTAGAGCTCTCTCTTGAGGATGGCAAGCTTGTGCTGACAGCGCTTCGTCCGTCGTCACCTACGCTTGATATGTTGCTTCAGGGAATTACGGATAAGAATCTTCATTCAGAGACCTCAACAGGTGATTCTGTCGGAAATGAGGCTTGGTAAGTGATTACATACATTCCAGAACGAGGAGATCTGATTTGGCTCCAATTCAATCCACAAGCAGGACATGAACAAGCAGGTCACCGACCCGCAATTGTATTGTCTCCAGCTAGCTATAATGGACGAGTTGGTTTAGCCTTACTTTGCCCAATAACCTCGCAGGTTAAAGGCTACCCATTTGAAGTCGCTCTCCCGCCCGGCCTACCATTATCGGGAGTAATTCTCTCCGATCAAGTCAAATCGCTTGATTGGCGTATACGTCAAGCCTCCTTTGTTTGTAAGCTTCCAGAGCAATTAGTATCTGATGTTCTTATGCAACTAAATACCTTACTCGATCCTAGTCAAAAATAGTCTACGCTTTGCCACAATGCGATCATTGAATTAATCGAAGGGGCAAAGCGCTTTCGCTAACTCATCACTGCTTAGCTATGCTGGCTACCAACGTTCCCAATGAACAACTTCATCGAAGGAGCGACGACCCGAGCGACGTGGCGCTCGCTGTTGTATCCCCTGATTAGCTGGGTAGCCAAAGGAGATCGCGATGCTTGCTTTGAGATCGGCGGGGATACCCAGCAGATCGCGCGCCTCTTGCGGCTTAAACAGCGCGGCGATACAGGAGCCGATTCCCAGTTCAAAAGCGGCTAACTGCATATAGGCTGCGGCTTGGCCACAATCGAACCAGTTCCAGCCCTCGGCATCATCTTGAGGAGTCACAATCAGCACGCCCAAAGCCGCGCCTGCCAGATGTCCAGCATAATCGCCCAAGTTTGCCACCGCTTGAAGCGTCTCGCGCTTACGAATGGCGATAAAGTGCCAAGGCTGTAAATTCGCACCCGATTGAGCCAAACGCCCAGCATCAAGAATCGCAGTAACCAATTCATCGGTCAGAGCCTGATCACTAAACTCCCGAACAGCCCGCTTATTCCGGATCGCCTCCTGCACCTGCATGGAAAACTCCTTCTTTAAGCATCGCTACATACAGACCAAAATAATTATATCCTCAAATAGATCCCGCTAGAAAAGCAAGACCCGCTGCTGTAACAGAGGCTTCGAGCACAGTAAAAACAAACCCGATGGCAAATCCGGCTGATCACGTTGTGTTTTGGCCTTCGGCAAAGCGGAGAGCGACCAAACATAGTCACTTTCCCCGTTTTTGTTTTCCCGCAATATGGGCATGCACGTCTTGAAGTGAATGGAGTATTGTTCAGGCTCTTGGCCGCTGTTTCGGTCTAAGGCGCTTTTGCTCCCTTCTCCCGCACCTATGCATTACCCAAAAGTCGTGTCGGCTGCAACAGGCGATCGTTCGCATACCAATCGCGGGATTATCCTTGAGAGCACAGAACGGGGAGACATTCACCCCCTCGCCCGCAGTGCGGGAGAGGGGGCCAGGGGGTGAGGGCAGATAACGCTGACCGGATGTCGATTTGTGGCTAATGTACAGATCCCGCAATGGCGGGAGAAGGGTCGGGGATGAGGGCAAGCTAGCCGCCTTGGTAGCCGGAGGCGGACGCGGTGAGGAGCGAATGGGTGCTAGAAGCCTATCCGCCAAAATAGTGAAAAGATGGTGCGCTGCTTAGATCGCGACCCAAACCTTAGCGCCCGAGCCTGGGATCTCGATGGTGCGATGAGGCTGATCGCCAAAGTCCTCATCGTAGTCGAACATCCACTCGTGCCAGCGGCCCGCTCGTGGGAAGTCGATCTCGGCGAACTGCTGAGTCGGCTCGAAATTGAGCGCCACCACCACTTGGCTGCCGCCCTCAGTCCAACGTTTAAACACAATCAGCTTGCGTTCATCGTCGACCAATAGAGCTTCGAAGCCATTCTGACGCAGGGCCTCTTGGCTACGCCGCAACATAATCAGGCTCTGATAAGTATTCCTCAGATCCTGCACTGCTGGATCGTCGAGCTTCTCCCACTGCAACTTATTGACATCGATCGTTTTGGGCGTATCTTCGCCAAACTCTTGGCCGTGGTAGAGCATTGGCACGCCACAGGCCGTAAAGAGCGCCACCGCGCCCAACTTCGACTTGCGCAAAGCGGTCGCATAATCAAGGTTGTTGGTCTGAACTTCGTAGCAGACCCGCTCTTCATCGTGGCTTTCGATATAGTTGACGGCTTGAGCATTATCGCTATAGCCTTGGCTGCGGAAGTTGATCACCGCATGCAGACCTTGCATATCGCCGTAACTATTGCCGTGAAAATCGCCCTCGCGTAGTTGCGCCATCAGCTTGCGCTCAAACGCCTGATGCCAGGAAGCATTCATATCGGTATCGTGCACCACCGAAATCGGGTCTTGCAGCTGCTCGGCGATCAAATAGACGTGCGGTTTGATCTGACGGGCCGACCAAGCCATAAACGAGGCGCCGTTGATAAAGTCGTAGCCGATCCCCTCCACATGGTCGTAGCGGAAGCCATCGATATGAAATTCTTCGAGCCAATAGCGCTGAATATCGTAGATGTAACGTTTGGTCGCTTCGTTCCAGTGATCGAGGTCGGGGAAGCCCCAGGGGTTGCCCTGATCGCTGAAGTAGGGGTTGTTATCGTAGGCATACAGCAAGGTGATCGGATTATCGCCAGCCGTATGGTTAAAGACCATATCTAAAATAACCGCGATCTGACGCTGATGAGCTTGATCGATCAGCTCTTTCAAGTCGTTGATACTACCGTAAGACGATTCGGGGGTAAAGAAGAAGGCTGGGTTGTAGCCCCAACTCACATCGCCCGGAAACTCTTGGATCGGCATTAGCTCAATGGCATTGATGCCCAGATCCTGCAAATAGTCGAGCTTTGCGGTCACTCCTTGAAAAGTGCCCTCTGGACTAAAGTCGCCCACATGCAGCTCATAGATCACCAATTCGTTGAAAGGCGGAGCCTGAAAATCGCTATCGTTCCACTGATAAGGCTGTTCGCCAACCGTCACTATCGTGTGAGGCTGGGCCGAATCGCCCCACTTCAGTTTGCGGGCATAGGGATCAGCGATATAGTGTTCGGCATCGAGCACATATTGATAGGCATATTCGCCCGGCTCGAGCTCGATGATCGCCCACCACACGCCTTCCTCAGAGACAGCCAGCGCTAGCTTCTCGGGCTTCCAATCGTTAAAATCGCCCGCCACATGCACCGCCTTCTTCCAAGGTGCCCACAGCGCAAAGCTAACCTTGCCATCGCCCAAATCGTGCGCCCCGAGCTGAATATCCTGAGGCGGATTGGCCTTTTCTGGTGCGCCGCCCTCCGCCGGATTGCCGATGCTCTCCTTAGACGATCGAGCGCCTCCCAAATCATTATTCTCTTTTTTCATATGCCTCCAAAGCTGATTGCGATACCAATAACACTGCTCAAATTCATGCCCGTCTTGGCGCATCAGCGCTCGTTCAAGCACCACACGCTGCCCGCCAAACTCATCTCATTCTCATCGCTGAGTTTAGCGCTCTGGCGGCTTGCTCTCTCGCCCAAAAAAGGCTTAAACCGCGTCCGCCTACGGCTACCAACATCTCGCCCGCCAAAACGAGCTTCTAGCTGTGCCGAAAGACCCCGAGCATCCAACGATACAAACAGATTTCGTATGAGGTCTGCCTCAAAGTGGAACGGCGCTTTCGCTAAGGTAGAGTAAAGTACACCATCATCTATCGATGGAAAGAGGGGATGTTGCTGATAGGATTGAATGCTCTTTGTAGATGTATACTGAAGTGAGCTCGACACAGAGATTTACTATTATATAACGACCTATCAAGCTCAAAGCTACGTATATTACATGAGTATCACGAGGAAAATACGCTCTCCAAGAGGGAATTATGCCAATGAGAGCGAAAGATCACAGTGCGATAACGTAAAATAAAAAATGTATTACAAACCAAGAAACGCCTAAAACAATTTCATCCAATTACAATCTTATAACCTGAACACAACTAAATAAAACACAAATCGCTGCATCATTAAGAATTTAAAAACGGTATAGAATCTACCTTAGCTTTGCTATTATGAAATTTCCTTGAAGAAAATTCAATAAAAGGCTATCAATTGTAAAAATAGCATGTATAATGAGTCTGTGCATAACTTATCTATGAATAGTGCACAACGTATCTGGAGGCACATGATGACTCAAGCAAAACATGTTCTCGTCGTCGACGATGATGACGCCATCTTGGAAACATTGCGCGATATCCTCGAATTCGAAGGATACCAAGTCGAGACGCTTCAAGATGGAACACGTATTCTTGAACAGATCCATCTGAACCCACCTGCGATGGTTCTGCTCGACTTACGTATGCCGGGTCTCGATGGGCGTCAAGTCTTCCAATCGATTAAAGCAGATCCACAAGCAGCTGATATCCCCGTTGTCTTAGTCACTGCTGACGATAGTGGCTCTAGCTATGCCGGAGAGCTTGGAACGGTGGATTTTATTGCCAAACCCTTCAAGCTCGATCAACTTTTCGCCTGTATCGAGCGTTTCATGGGACAGCCAACGGAAACTGCACAGTAGCGATCGTGCCTTTGCCACTATTTTCCCAATGACATTGGCCTCCTAAGGTTCGTCGTACGATTTGGCGAACAAGCGCTATACCACTACTGTGGGGCAAAGTTGAAGGCATCTCTATCCCGATTCCATCATCAATCACTTTACACCATCCTACATTATCGCTCCGCCCACACATAACCCTGATTGCGCCGAAGCGTCCGCCTGGAAAGGCATGGCGAAAGGCATTCGTTACCAGTTCGTTGATGATGATTATCAAAGCTGATGCACTATTCGCGGATAGGTAAAGTTCACCTTCTACAATGACGGGAAGTTTTGAACGTGGACTGTACAAGGCCTTGAGACCGTAACTCACTTTTGCAAGCAAACTACTTACTTCGAGTTGCTCCTCAGAGCCAAGCACAAACATCGTTTCATAGAGAGTACTAAGGTGGCGCACTCGGTATAAGACGCTCCACATCGCTTCACGAGCGATCCCGATGGGCAGGCGCTTGACTTCAAGCTCTAAATAGTCGCGTAATGCAGCGATATGAGTATGCACACGATGCAATAGTTCTTTATGCAGCAATTGCTGCATTGCTAATTCCGCCCGATTGAGTTGAGCAGCTTGGGAAGATAAGAACGTCGCAGCAAGCAGTGTCATTTGTCCTTCTTCCAGATACTGCACATGTCGGGCGATACGTTGTTGAGCTTGGAGCGCATAGAGAAAACGCTGAGCCTGTTCGATGGGAGGTAGGTAAGCGTCTATAAATTCAAGACAAGCTGGCGAAAGCTGGGGACTATCTCGGTCATCGGAGATCACTAAGATAGGCACCGAGTGCGATAGCTTGGCCCGAAAACGGGCTAAACTTGTGAGATAGCTAAGCGTACAATAGTGTTCGTCAAGTATCACGCACCTGAAGGAGCCTGGCGAGCTTACAAAACTATCGAGCGCGGCCTGCAAGTTTGTTAAGTGCACAATCGCATAGTCGGCCTTTTGAAGCAGTTCAAAAAGCTGCGTTATCGCCTCGCTTTCGGGTGCGACAACAAGGATACGCTCCTCAACTTGATGCTCAGCTTGAACACTGTTGATTAAGCGAGGATCAGTTCTTGTTTGGCGATAATACATATCCATCTAATGAGCCTCAGAGACGCTAGCCTTCCAAGCTATGAGAAATGAGGCTCATTCCTCTTTACTCAACCCATAGTGACTAGGGGAATACTCGCCTATGCAGATTACTCGTTCATTACGCTTGGTGAACTGTTGAACAAGCAGGAGAGACCACCTATTTCTCGGGCTTATTCCAATGCTTGGAAGGCGCAATATCGATGCACGTTGTTAGCGATACCGCATCCTTGCAAATCTGGAACGCTTATCAGATTCGCTGTGTAGAGAGGGTCCTATATTGAAGGATCGCTGTTCCGCTATCAGGAGCTTAGGAATGTAAACAGCGTTCGTAGTTTACGTATATCGTCAACAACCCACTTAAGCTAGACACTATCTAGCAGAGCAATATATATGCCAACATGCAAATAAGCAATAAAGCTTTACAAATATATCGTTGCTGGTGTATATAGTCTTAATGGCTGGGCTGATTGTAGTTTGGCCTACTAGCCAAGCCAAACTCCTTATACAGATGGGCCTGTTTCAGCAGCTCCTTCAACCGCTTGCCATGGCAAGTCAAGTACAAATCGGCTACCTTCCCCCGCCTTAGCACTACTTTCCACCCACAACCTTCCCCCGTGATATTCAGCAAAAGCCCGGCTGAGATACAAGCCAATTCCGAGACCATAAGAGGTCTTTCGAAACGAGTTATCGACGCCACGCCAATAGCGCACAAAAATCAGGTCTTGTTTGCTCGCTTCGATCCCGTCGCCGTAGTCTTGCACAGCAATCGACACGCCCTCTTCGCTATACCTGACTTGTATCTCGACTGGGCTTGTGTCGGGCGAGTACATAAGCGCATTTCTTAGAAGATGAGAGAGGATCTGCTTGATCCGTTCTGCATCCCAAGTTGCCATGTGGCGACTATCAGGTACATCTGCGACTATCGTGCGATATGGGTAGTGCAGACTATATTCCATGATCACCGCACCGATAAGGGTATCGGGCGACAGACTGCTCACTGACAACTCGAAGCAGTTTAGGTCGATCATCGAAAGATTCAGCAGCTCTTCCAAACGCGTTTGCAAGGTCTGGGTCTCTTGCAAGGCGATATCGAGATAGCGGCTGATCTGTGATTCGCGCGTACCTTGAGCGATCTTACGTGATGCCAACTCAAGGTAGCCCTGAATCGATGTCAGTGGTGTATGAAGGTCATGGCGAAGAGCGATAAGGGCATCTTCGTGACCCTGACGTATAGAGAGAGTATTTTGCATAGTTTGGTGATTATGTATATTTTCACTGAAGATCTTCATGAAAAATAAGAGTTCATAGCGTTCTTGATAGGTCCAAGCATGTTTTTCGTCGAAAAAGATACCAATACAGATAATCGCATCTGTATTGGTATAAATCGGTAATAGGGCAAAGCTAGTATAGAGAAATGAAGCATCCTCAAACGACGGACTAATATCATCCTGAGCTGCATCATCGATAAAGATCGCCTGTCTGGCTTGATATATCCTAAAGAGATAATGCCTATAGATCGTAAGGATGGCATCGTTATGAGGGTAGCATAGAGAAGTCAGGTGAGCCTTAGCAGATTCCAAGCGATCGTCATAGACTAGACAGATGTCATATATCGCTTTAGCAACAATATCGGGCAAAATATCCAGTGATGCTCTAGCAAACATATCAAATGTAAGAGACAAATCGGCAGCCAATTCGTCCATTTTCTGTTTTACGCTCAATATAGAATATGTTTTCCCGTAAAACATTTTATTTACCCACTTATAAGCAAAAAATTACATATATTTACACCTAATTATCAAAAACAATTTAACAAAGCAATTTGTTTTTATATAAAAGCAATATATACTTATTTTTCGATTAATATTAGATTGTTGTAGACATTATTATCAAACGCAAGAAGTATGCCAACGTGTCGGCCAACATGGGTAAACAATCAATTAAGATCTTGGTATAGTTTTTGCTGACCACTCATGATGAATTCAAGAGCTGAAGTATCAAGCGTATCGATGACAAGAATTCGCGATGTTTCTGAGCATCGAGGGTATTCGCCGCTTTCAAAACTCAGAACGTATCATCCACGTATCATTCATGAACATATTTGACGTTTTGATATAAGCGAGAAAACCACATTCTTATAGATAGATTCAAGGATCAATAGCATGGCTACACAACCTTCTCCAGAGACAGACTTGGAACTCATGAGCGACCAGATAGCCTTTTTGCAGGCTGAACTAAGCGCGTCGCAAGCGCGAGAGGCGGCGGCCCGCCAAGCTCAAGAAGAGTTTCAAGCGCGTTTCGTCTCACGCCTTATCCATGATCTTAAAAATCCGCTCACGACGATTGTTGGCCGAGTAGAAATGCTTAAACGTGTGAGCCAACGAGAGACGATCCAGCAAGCTGACGTACACCGGCATTTATCGCCGCTTGAGGCCGCGACTCAGCGCCTTCAAGAGGTATTGCTGAAAGCCAGCCAATTGGATGATTCCGATATAGAAACCCCTTAATCGTCCAAGCACTCCCCGTACACTGGGGCTAGAGAGACACACTGATCGCTGCCTACCGAGCGCCCACCGTCTCTCTAGCGCTGTGTGCTACCTAGCTACGCCTTCTAGGCTTTAGAAGGCGTCGATCTCCATTGACCCACACCCCTTCAGAGTGTTATACTTCTTTATCTACGAATAAGACTTAATGATGCCGAACAGACGGCAAGGAGTTAGGGCTATGGTCGAACGTGTTTGCCCTGAGTGTCAACACGGCAACCCGTTAGATAACCGTTTCTGTGGGCGCTGTGGCGCTCAACTCGAGCGACAACTGCCCTTACGCGCACCCCAGCATACAACAGCCCAATCGAACGCGATTACGGTGGCTGGCTATCAACTGCCCGTCACTTGGAAACGACTCGGGCAGACGGTAGCGCTGAGCCTAACCGCACTGGCTGCCGAAGCTGGTATGTCTTGGCTGCGTCGCAAGCTCGAACACGTCACCCTTCCCCAAACAGCAGTGGCTCAATCGAACAAGATCATCCCTCAAAGCAACCACCAGAAGAGCCAAAACACGGTGACGATCACAAGTCATCGGGTTGTAGAGCTGTGGGAACAAGGCAAGCTCAAGCAGCAAATAGTCGATAAGCACTTGTGGCGCAAAGAAGAGTAGCGTTTGGCGCGAGAGCCATTCCTGCACGGGAACTCAAACGGTTCAATTCTCGTCATTGAAGTAGTACGAGAGCTTCTCGATTGGATCGTTTAGCGATGAGGAACAAGTTATGGCGCAGATGACTGGCTCTTACGAGCTTATGAATCGCCAATTAGGCCCGCTGGGCTGGCGTCTTCGCTTAGGCGATACCCTTCTCTTTGCAACGCGCAGCTTCTGGGTGGCGAGTATTTTCGGTCTGCTGATCGCCATACTTGGCCATGTCATACCGATTGCGGGCTTAGTTTGGTGGGTGCTTGCGCCGCTCGGCCTGTGGATCTTGGTAGTACTGGGCTTTTTGCTGTTTCGCCCGCTGCCATTGCAAAAAGTGGCTCAACGGCTCGACTATGCCTTGGGTCTGCACGAGCGTTTAGCTACCGCAGTAGAATTACACAGCCAGCAGGCTGAGAACCCGCTGATCAGCTTACAGGTCGAAGATGCGGCTCAGATAGCCCAAACCATTGAAGCCAAACAACTGCCCTTGCGCTTCGATAAACGCATGGCGCTCGGCGGACTACTAGCACTGGCCGCGGCGATCGTCCTGCTGGTCATTCCCAACCGTCAAGATGCGATTTTGGCCCAACAGCAGCAGATCAAAGAGGCCATCAGCGCGACCGCCGATCAGATCGAAACGCTCCAACAACAGATCGCCCAAGATCAAACTCTCAGCCCCGAAGAGCGCGCACTATTGCAACAGCAGCTCGCCGATCTAGAAGAGCGTCTGCGCAACAATCCGGGTCAGCTAGAAGAGGCTCTGGCGGATTTATCGGCCAGTGAAGCGCAACTTCGTCAACAGCTCGACCCAAATACCGACATGCGACGTGCGGCGATCGAACAGATGGCGCGCAACTTAGAGAGTTTATCGGGCCGCCAGCCAAACCAGCGCCCAAGCTTGGCTCAAGCCGCCGAACAACTAAACCAATTGGCCCAACAGCTCGCCACTATGAGCGAAGAGGAGCGCAACGCGCTGGCTCAACGCCTCAACGAGCAGTCGGCCCAGATGGCGAACAGCAATCCTGCGCTATCACAAAACCTTGCTAACGCCTCGCAGGCGCTACAACAGGGTAATCTGCAGCAAGCTGCCGAGCAGCTCCAACAGGCCGCTCAGCAAGTGCAATCCGAGCAGCAACAGCAGGCCAACCAGCAGGCGCTGCAACAGTCGCTCTCTCAGATACAAGACGCTCGCCAGCAGATCGCCCAGTCAGGCCAGCAGCAGAACCAACAGGCCCAGCAAGGCCAACAAGGTCAGCAAGGTCAACAGGGTCAACAAGGCCAGCAAGGTCAACAAGGTCAGCAGGGCCAGCAAGGTCAGCAAGGCCAACAGGGCCAACAAGGTCAGCAAGGTCAACAGGGCCAAGGTCAAGGTCAGGGTCAACAGGGCCAAGGTCAAGGTCAACAAGGTCAGGGCCAAGGGGGTGGCGGTACGAACCAAGATAACCTCGGCCAAGGCAACAACCAAGGCGGCAACAATAGCAATAACGGCCAAGGCCCAGGTCAGGGCCGTGGCGGACGTGATAGCGTCTATCAACCCTATAAGCCGTCAGACGGCCAAGGGAACCCGGATTTCATTCAAGGCCAGCAGGGCCAAGGGGGCCAAACAGAAGTCCAGCAAGGTCAGAGCAACCTACCAGGTGCGAATAATCCATCGCTTGTTCCTTACGAACAAGTGTATCCAGAATACTCCCGCGCCGCTGGCGAAGCCCTCAACCAAGGGTATATCCCTTCCCATTTGAAAGATTATGTTCGCCAGTACTTTTCTGAACTAGAACCGGGCAGTGGCGGGCAATAGCTGCTTGCAGCAAGACCTGTAAGACGAGCCAGCCACACTGGAGGAGAATATTCATGACGATGTCTGCCCCGCAACAGCCTGCACAAGCTAGCGCTCCGCGCATCTCACCCGAGGAGTTTCGGCAGCGCGCTCAGGCGATTGAACAAGAAGTCAGCCAAGTGATCGTAGGTCAGCGCGAGCTGATTCGCCAAGTTGTTGTCACGCTTTTGGCAGGAGGTAACGCGCTTTTGGAAGGTGTTCCCGGCTTGGCGAAAACCACGCTGGTGCGCACCCTTTCGGAAGTGATCGACTGTTCGTTCAGTCGTATCCAGTTCACGCCTGACCTGATGCCAGCTGACATTATCGGTACAACCTTGATCAGCGAAGACGAAGCGGGCCGCAAAAACTTCCGCTTTGAGCCGGGCCCGATCTTCGCCAACCTGGTGCTGGCCGACGAGATCAACCGCGCTACGCCCAAAACCCAGTCGGCGCTGTTAGAGGCGATGCAAGAGCAGACCGTTACGGTTGCCAAGACGATCCACAAGCTCCAAAAGCCCTTCTTTGTGCTGGCAACCCAAAACCCGCTCGAAATGGAAGGCACCTATCCTTTGCCCGAAGCTCAGCTCGACCGCTTCTTCTTCAAAGTGAATGTAGCCTTCCCCAGCACAGCCGAGCTGATCGAGATCGCCAACCGCACAACCGGTTCGCATACTCCGCAGACTCGCAAGGTCGCCAATGGTGCGCTGATCAACGAAATGCAACTCTTGGCGCGCAGTGTGCCGATCGCTAGCCATGTGCTGGCCTACGCCGCTCGCCTGATCAGTGCGACCCACCCCGATACCAAAGAGGCGCCACCGATCACCAAGCAGTATGTGCGTTACGGCGCTTCGCCGCGCGGTATGCAAGCTTTGATTCTGGCAGGCAAGATTCTGGCGCTGCTCGATGGCCGTCTAAACGTCTCGTTTGCAGATCTCAAACTGGCGGCTCTGCCCACCCTTCGCCATCGCTGTATCCTCAACTTCGAGGCCCAAGCCGAAGGCATCAGCCCCGACGAAGTGATCAAGGGCATTTTGGAAACCTTGAAAGAAGAATAGGAGCATGGTGGGAGGGCTGCCAAAAGCCTTCCCACCAGAGACCGCCCTATGGCTGAACCTCTGTTTGAATCGTCATTTCTGCGCAAACTCGACCGCCTCTCGCTAATTACGCGGCGTGCCATGGCCGGCGACATGCAAGGCGAACGGCGCAGCCCGCGTCGCGGCTCCTCGGTCGAATTCGCTGACTACCGACCCTACGGCATCGGCGATGACATTCGCCAGATCGACTGGAATCTCTACGCCCGCGCCGAGCGTTTCTTCCTCAAGCTGTTTGTGGCCGAAGAAGAGCTAACCGTGCACCTGCTACTCGACACCAGCGCATCGATGGATTGGGGCGAGCCGAATAAGTTTCTCTATGCTCAGCGCTTGGTGGCGGCCTTCGGCTACATCGTGTTGACCAGCCTCGACCGAGTATCCGTCAGCGCCTTTGGCTCGGGCAACCAACAGTTGCCCAGCGTGCGCGGCAAACGAGGCGCGGTGCCGCTCTTTCGCTTTCTGCAAGATATGAAGGCTGGCGGCTCGCTCGACCTTGAGACACGCTGCCGACGTTATGTGCAAACAGTACGCACACCCGGCCCGATCGTGCTCTGTTCAGATCTGCTCGATCCAAACTGGCAAGAAGCGCTACGGGCGCTCTCATCACGTGCGATGGACATCACTCTGCTGCATGTGCTGGCGCCCCAAGAGCTAGAACCCGAGATCGACGGCGACTTTCGGCTGCTCGATGCCGAAGGCGGCGCTGCAATTGAGGTAACGGCCGATCTCGATCTGATGCGACGCTACCAAGAGCAACTGCAGGCTTGGCGCGACGAGGTTGAACGCTTTTGCAACGGGCGCGGCATCACCTATCTGTTCGCCGACAGCTCGGTGCCAATCGAAGAATTTGTCTTGACGAATATGCGCCGTCGCGGCGTATTACGCTAAAGCTAAGGCATGAAGGCGATCCAAATCAATTTGCTGAAGCCGCTTACGGGCGACACCATCAGCTATCCCAGCGAGCTGCGCGAGAGCAGCCCTACGTTGCGGCTAGTAGAGGCCCGCTGGACCCAAGCCGATAAGGATCTGGGCTATGTCGTTTTTGAAACGGGCGACCGCTTTTTCGAATATTTTTACAGCGACCGCTGGTACACAATCTTTCGGCTCGAAAACCAAGCGGGCGATCTAAAAGGTTGGTACTGCAATATCGCGCGTCCAGCCCAGTTTGAAGAGTCAGCGATCAATTCGGAAGACCTCGCGCTCGACCTATATGTCTCGCCGGATCGCAGCAGGCTTCAGGTGCTCGACGAAGATGAATTCGCCGCTTTGGGACTTGACGAGAGCGATCCCGAGGCCCATCGCGAGTCGCTGGCAGCCCTAGCTGAATTGCAGCACTTGGCCCGCACAGGTGCCCCGCCCTTTGATCGTTAGGTTCGCACCAGCATGGAGTCGTTGAAATCTAGACTAGAGGACTGGTATGTCGTTGCTTTCTCCCCTTGCACTGCTTGCTGCCGCGATCATCGGCCCGCTGATTGTGGCGATGTATATGTTGAAGCTGCGGCGCGAAGAGCGCACGGTCTCTTCAACCTTTCTCTGGCAACGACTGGTGCGCGATGTCGAGGCCAATGCGCCATGGCAGAAGCTCAAGCGCAATCTACTGCTCTTTTTGCAGCTCTTACTGATGCTTTTGCTGGTCTTCGCCTTGGCACGACCCTTCTTCCGCACCCAAGGCATCAGCGGGCGCAACCTGATTCTGATCGTCGACCGCTCGGCCAGTATGGGCGCCATCGACGATGGCCGCAGCCGTCTCGAGCAAGCCAAAGCCCAAGCCATCAGCCTGATCGAGCAGCTGCCCGACGGCGGGCGCGCCACCATCATCGCGGCGGGCGGCCAGATGGAAGTGCCGGTCTCGGCCACCACCGACCAACGCGAACTGCGCAACGCCATCGCAGCGATTGAGCTGCAGCACGGCGGCGGCAGCGATCTGAGCCAAGCGCTCACCATGGCCTCGGCATTGGCCGAACGCGAAGCCGAAAGCGAGATCGCAATCATCTCTGATGGCAATGTCTCGTTGCCCGAAGAGCTGAAAGTGCCCGCGACGGTGCGTTACTTTCCGATCGGCAGCCGTAGCGACAACAGTGCCATCAGCGCCCTAGCCCTGCAACCGAGCGCCGCAGGCCAAACCCTCTTCGCCCAAGCCATCAACTACGGCGAAAGCAGCGTCGAGCGTCGCTTAGACATCTACCTCGATGGGACGCTCTTCAACGCCTATAACTTGACTCTAGAGCCAAACCGCGAGCAGAGCATCGTGCTCGAAGTGCCCGCCAGCGTCAAGCTGGCCGAAGCGCGCCTAGATGGCGAAGATGGCTTGCTGAGCGATAACCAAGCTTGGGCCGCTTCGACGGTGGGCGACATCACCCGCGTGCGCGTGATCGGCGAGGGCAACCGCTTCTTAGAGGTCGGTCTGTCGCTCTTGCCCGGCATTCAAGTCACCAATGTGCCGACCAGCACCAGCACCTTCACCGAGACGGTCGCCGAAGTGCCAGTCACCATTCTCGACGGCTTTGTACCCGATACTTTGCCAGTGGGCAATCTGCTCTTTATTGCGCCGCCCCGTTCGACTGAGTTCTTTTCGGTCACGGGCCAAATCGAGTTCCCGGTGCTGCGCCCGCTGCTGAGCGACGAACCGCTGCTGCGCAATGTCAGCCTAAGCGAGGTGAGCGTCTACCGCGCCAACCGCCTAGCGCCCGGCACCTGGGCGCGCATTCTGGTCGATAGCGATGGCGCGCCGATTCTGTTTGTGGGCGAGCAACAGGGACGCCGCATCGCCGTGCTGGCCTTCGATCTGCATCAATCCGACCTGCCGTTGCAAGTCGCCTTCCCGCTCTTGCTCTCGAACCTAATGAGCTATCTCGCACCGGGCAGCGGCGCAGAAGCGGCTCAACTCTTGCCGGGCCAAGCCCTAGCGCTGCAAACCGATCCGAGCATTTCGCGCGTCGATGTGATCACTCCCGATGGCAGACGCCATCAAGCCAGCCTGCAAGATAATCAGGCGATCTTCGGCGAAACCGATCAACTAGGCGTCTACAGCGTCGAGGAGTATCGCGGCAACGAACTGGTGGTCAGCCGCAACTACACGGTCAATCTGTTCGCGCCCAATGAATCGCGCATCGCCCCCAAGACCGAGTTAGCAGTGCAGCAGCGCAGCGGCTTACAAAACGCCACCACCGGCGCGCGCGACGGGCGGCTCGAGATCTGGCGCTGGCTGGCTGGCCTAGCCTTGATCGTGTTGGTGATCGAATGGTTAGTCTACCAACGCAACAGCATCATCTATCTACGCGAACGTTGGCGCACACGACGTAGCGCCTGAATCTGGCTTTGAGTAGGACAATTTGGCTAGAAAAGTCCGACGCAAGTAGTACTTCTAAGCTAGGTACTGAGTTGGAGAAAAATATCGGTCTTAAGGGTGATGATCAGCGTAGCTGCTTCTGATATAGTTGCAATCAGAGCAGCTCGGTGATAGCGACGGTCACGCGAGATTGCAATTAGTCTTACAAACTCCGCACGTCGCCCCCTTTCTTCCTCTACTTCCTCCGGCTGTCAAGCATTTTGACAGCCGTTTCTTCTTTTTACGACCTGTTTTACGCGCTATCACTTCCGCTCAATAGCTTCAGCGCTCTAGCGGCTGAGTCGCTACCCTCCATTCGATCCTTGGCGCGTCCGCCTACGGCTATCACATCGCCGCCCAGCCATTCAGGCTCTCAAGCGCTGCGCGGCGTGCCCTGCGAGTAGGCGATGCAAGCAGCGAGTACGTGCGCTGAGCTTCGATGTTGGGCGCTGAACACGCCGCAATGCGCTGATTCTGCTATGGCGAAGCCATGAGCAGCTTATTGCGCTGGACAAGACGTTTGTAGCCGTAGGCGGACGCGGTTAAAGCCTTTGTTGGGGAAGAGAACTCGACGCCAAAGCAATGGATGAGGAAACCGTACCCTTCGACAGGCTTAGGGTACGGTTTTTGTGGGCAGGATATGCTTTTCGCAGAAAGTTTAGGAAGTGGTCTCAACAGGCGTTTTAACAAGGTAGGACTTGGGCAGCTTGTTGGTGACCCTGCCATCGGGGCCGATCACGCCGATATCTTGAGCGGCCTTCAAAACCTCGGCCGAAAGCTGTTGGCGACGCTCGATCACAGCCTCGCTCAGCTCGCGGTGGCGCAGGCGCAGCCAGTTGTAGGAGGCGACATCGCGCCACTCGACCCAGCATTCGCCCCAATAGAGCGCGATATAGGCCAGCAGCGGCGAGGCACACAAAAGCAGCAGGCCCCACTGCCAACCAGCGAACCAAGCCAAGACAGCCGAGGCGATGATCCAGCCCAGCGGCACCAAAATCGTGCCAACGATCAGCTTGCCAGTGCTGGTCACTTCGTCGAATTTGCCAACCACCCGCGGCACTATCGGGCGCACCGCGCGATAGGGCAGATAGCTGATAATAAAGCCCAGTAAGGCAAAGGGGAAACTGACAATCATATAGATCAAGAGCCAGAGTAGACGCACACGTTTGGCTTCTGCCAGCTCGAAATCCCAAGGTTTGGTGATGCCAAAGGTGCGCAAGACGCGGGCGTAACGTCGGGCCGCTTGGACGATCTTTTCGAGGCGCTCGGGGTCGCGCTGTTTCAGCTCGTGATAGGCATAGAGCAAAGCTGAAGCGCGCTCGTGTTGGGCCTGCAAACTGAGCGACTGCTCGCCGGGCAGGGTCCAAGCGGCAACCAAAGGAATGCCCGTGAAGAGCTCAGAGCTCTCGGCTTGCAACACGACCTCATCGAGAGCCTGATCGATGCGCTCGGTAAGCTGATGCACGGCGATGCGTGCGTTTTGAGCGTAGCTCTGGGCGTACTCTTCCAGTGTGAATGGTTCGCCCACTACCAGTAAGGCCGAGGAACGGAACTGGGTTTTGTGCTGATACCAGAGGCCGACCGGAACGATCTGCAAGTTGAGATCCCAGTTGTTGGCGGCTTCGGCGCTGAGCGCGATACGGGCCGCGCCTGTGCGCAAGGGCAGCATCACCGTGCCGGAATGGGTCGTGCCTTCGGGGAAGAGCGCCATGGGTTTGCCTTGGGCCAAGAGGGCGCGGCAGCGTTCAAAGGTCTCTTCGTTGCGCCGCGCTGCATCGCCTTGTGGGCCGCCGCTCTTGCCTTCGTCGCGCTGGCGAAAGACCGGCAGGGCGTTGAAGGCGCTCATCATCAGACGCCCGGCGGGATTGGCAAAGAAGGTGCTTTTGGCTAAAAACGAGATCGGTTGGTCGAGTCCGGCCATAATCACTAGTGGGTCGATCAGACCGTTGGGGTGGTTGGCAACAAAAATGCGCGGCCCAGAGCGGGGAAGGCGTTCAAGGTGTTGGACCTCGATGCGCGGATAAAAGATCTTGACGAGTCGCAGGACAATCATACGGATCAGAAAAGCCATAGCCACCTCACTGATTTTATTGCATACTGCCCTATAGCGCCCACCTCTAAAGCATACACCAGAGCCGCCGCTAGAACTATAGGGAGTCTTCTCTTAAGAAAGGATTGAACATGATGCAGCGAATTCTGAATCCGTTTAAAGCCTTGCGCACCCTCCGAAAAACCAGCAAATTGCTTCAATTATCCCTGCAGAGCTATTCACAAGCTGAAGCGATCGCACTTCAAGACGGGCCAGAAGGTTGGAGTCTGCTCTTTATCGCCTGTCATCTGCGCGACTACGAAGGACATCTGCGGCGGCGGGTCGAGGCGATCTTGCGCGAAGATGATCCGGTTTTCGACACTTGGGATCATCTCGATATGGTTGAGCGCCACGCTTATGCCGATCAAGATCTGCTCGACGTTTTAGACGATCTGCAAGCCCAACGTAACGATCTGATCGAATTGCTGTCCACGCTCGATGACGCCGCTTGGCTGCGCACAGGCATCAATCCCACCCAAGGGCCGGGCACGTTGCTCGATGTGGCTATTAATGCCGGATTGCACGATATCGATCACCTTGAGCAGATTACGAACTGCTACTATGTCCAAAGCTAACAACTAGTGAATCTACGTTCTAGATCGCAACTTGTTGCAGAAAGCAGAGTCTTTGCTAGCAAAAGCGCTCGTCCGTTTAGCCAGAAAGAGAGCTCTTTCAGCAAAAAACGAACGAGCGACTATTTTTTGGTCTAGAACCTCAAGCAAATCGCTTTATGTCAACTCAAGCAAGGCTTGAGTGTTAGTGCAGCCACTGCTTGATCTGCTCGGGGGTGAGGTTGCTGCCGCACAGCACCGTCGCCACCAAGCGATCGCGGAAGCGCTCGGGGTTTTCTAAGATGGCGGCGATGCCCACCGCGCCCGATGGCTCGACGATGAGGCCCACGTGCTCGTGGAGCAGCTTCATGGCGGCGATGGTCGATTCGTCGCTGACCAAGAGCGCATCGTCAACCGTGCCGTCCATATCTTTGACCGCCTCGGGCACGGGAATGCGCACACCAATCCCGTCGGCGATGGTGTTGATCGAATCATACTCGACGATGCGGCCCGAGCGCCACGATTCGACCATGGCGGGCGCGCCCTTGGCCGAAACCGCCGTGACCTTGGTGTTGGGCGAGTGCGCTTTGACCCAGCGCCCGATTCCGGTGATCAGCGCGCCGTTGCCGAGCGAAACCAGCAGCTCGTCGATCGGCTCGGGCCAGCGGGTCAGCTCAAGTCCGATGGTGCCAGCGCCTTCGTCGGTCGCAACTTCGAGGCTGTCTTCGATCAGGGGCAGCCCTGCCTCGGCGGCGAAACGCTTGGCCTCGACTTTGGCAGCATCGAAATCCTCGCCGTGCAGGCGCACTTCCGCGCCCAACGCGCGCATACGAGCGATCTTGAGCGGGTTGGCGTTGACGCTAGCGTAGATGATCTGCTTGACGCCACGTGAGCGCGCGGCATAGGCCATGGCTTGGCCGAAGTTACCAGCGCTGGCGCAAACCAAGGTCGCGCCCGGCTCGACCTTGGATAGAGTCAACGAGGCGCCGCGCCCTTTGAAGGAGCGGATCGGGTTGAGGGTTTCGACTTTGACAATCAAGCGGCAGCCGAGCACAGCTTCCAGCGCTTCGGCGCGAAACTGCGGGGTGTTGAGAAAAACCGGATCGATCTGCCCCATGGCGGCTGCGATCCGTTCAAGCGATAAACGGTGGCCCATACGCTCTCCTTAGCTTGGAATAGAACGAATGGCACCATCATAACAAATCTTTGCGGCAAGAATTTTTCACCACAGAGGCGCGGAGACGCAGAGGGTTTTGAGAGATCATCTCGTTCTCTGTCCTTCGGCAAGCTCGGTTGCTGAGCTTGAGATTATCTCGTACCCTTCGACAAGCTCAGGGTACGAGATAACTTTTCCATCGAGCTTACAGTGGGGCGGCTTTCATACCAAATTCGCTTGCTTCATTCTATTTGGCCTTCGGCAGAGTGGAACTTGTCTCTTTTTGTTGTGTGACATTTCGCGCTACGGCGCAAAATGTCACACAACTCTTTCCCCGGTTTTGCGTTACAAGAGCACAAGTCCGTAAACGGATTTGGTATCAGACCTTGAAGGCTTGTCAGGGTCTTGAGAAAGTGTTAGGTCTAGGGGAGAAAACGAAACGGCGTATTCACCAAGGTGAACACGCCGTTTTTGCTTTTAGCTAGCAGTGCTAGAGCTTAGGGCGTCGATTCGATGCGCAAGCGCGGCAGCTCGAAGCGCAGCACGCGCCCATCGAGGCGGTCTACCACGTAGACCAAGCCGTTCGAGTCGATGGCCATACCGCTGGGGCCGTTGAGCGAGGCGAGGTCGTTGCCGCTGCCGCCCCAACGCAGCAAGGCTTCGCCTTGGCCATTGGTCATCGAGACGGCGCGCGCCGAGGGCACGCTAACCAGCACTTCGCCGTTGGGGCCGACCGCGATCGAGGGATCTTCGTAGGTGTTGGCTTGCCAGCCACGCACCGGCCAAGCGAAGGCCGGGATCACATCGACGCCGCCATCGGGCAGGATGCGGAAGGCTTGCACACGTCCGTTCCAAGTGTCGGCCACATAGGCCATAGCGCGCTCGCGGTCGATCGCCACTCCGGTCGGCTCGTTGAAGGAGCCGAGGCCCGAGCCAGCCGTGCCGAACTGCGAGACATATTGGCCATCGAGCGTAGTGACCACGATGCGCTTGTTACCCGTATCGGCGATAAAGAGGTGGCCGTTGCCATCGAGGGCGATGCCGCGCGGACCGAAGAAGCCCAGCGGATTGGCAAGATTGGCCTCGGCTGTTCCCTCGGTGATGGTCGCCCAGCGGCCATTGCCCAGATCTTGATCGCCGCTGCCCCAAGTCGCCAAGAACTCGCCCTGCTGGTTCATCTTGACGATACGCGCGTTCCAAGTGTCGGCCACATAGATCAAGCCGTCGTCGTCGATCGCAAGGCCGCGCGGCTCGATAAATTGACCTTCGCCGTTGCCGAACTCGCCGATGCTGCGCAGGAAGTTGCCATTAGCATCGAAGACCTGAATGCGATGGTTGAAGGTATCGGAGACGTAGATTGTGCCGTCGCGAGCGATCGCAACATTGGCGGGCTGGTTCAACTGGCCTTCGCCTGTGCCGGGCTGACCGATCTGGATATCGGCCAACAAGCGCACGGTTTGGGCGCTGCCTGCCGAAGCGCCGCTGGTTCCGCTTCCGCTCAGGCCCAGCAAGTCGTTACGTATCCAAACCTCCATATCGCGACCGTTCAGTTCGAGCGGTGGCGGGATCTCGCGATAGAGCATGTACTGGCCGACAGTCGACCAGTTTTCGGGCATAAAAGGATAGAGCAGCGGCGCAAGCGGCGAGTGGAACTTCGACAGATCGACCGATTCGCCACAGTCGCGCTTGATGCGGCTCTCGTCCATCCAAGTGTTGAAGTAGAAGCGCTTGTAGCCTGGGCCATCGGGTCGGCACTTATCGCCTTCGGGGAACCACCAGTTCAGCTTCAGATTGACCGAGCGCTGCACATAGTTGGCTTCCAGAATGGAGCGCACTTCGGGGGTGACGTGCTGTTTGTAGAGCAGCACAACCGGAGCAAGCTCGGTCACATTGTTGGCATTGACCACATCGAAGCTATTGGCATTGGGCGAATCGCGGAAAGTCTCGGTCGAACGCCAATTGATCGCTTTGAACTCACGCAAATACCACTGCATAGGCCAAGCCAGCGAGCCTTCGCCGTCGGCTTTGGGGTCGCCGCTATCGATGATGATCGGCATCGAGTAGCCGCCAGTGATATCCTCTTGGGTGCGCTGATTGCGAGTCAGATTGGTCGAAAGCAGCTTCAGCTCTTCGACCAAGAGCGGGATACCGGGCGAAGTCTGAACATAGACCAAAGGCTCGATCGGAGTATCGGGATGGTCGTAAACGACCATCCAAGTCGCACGCAGCATATAGGCACCAGTAAAGGCCGCCAAAGTGATGCTTGCGAGGGTCAGCACACGCCGATAGCCAACTTTGCTGGCGAAGGTCAGAATGGCGTAGAGCAGCGCTCCCGCGACGATCAACTGCACCACCCCTTGCAACATGGTACTTTGGCCAGCGCGATCGGCGCTCACTCCGCTCAAGCGCCAGAGCGCCAAGCCCATCACAAACAGGAAGCCGATCATCAAACAGGGCACCAGCACATTGGAAAGTTTGCGGGCCTGTTCAAACTCGGGCGTCTCTTCCTCGGCCGAGTTGAAGCGCGCAAAGCCCCAACGCCCCAGCGCGGTCAAGCCCCAGATCGCCAACAGGTTGGCCGGAAGCGCGATATGCACCACCAACCAAGGCATCTTTTCGCCAGCCCACGAGAAGTCGACCAAGGAGTTGAAGAACCAGAAGATCAGCAGCAGAGCAGCGAGGGGCACAGGATTAAGCGGAACGCGGCGATCTGCAATGCTTGTCTCCGTTTCAGGCTTGCTTGTGGCAGCATCCAAGCTGTCTGACTCGCCTTCTTCAAGCGCAACCTGCTCAGCTACTAACCGCTCGGTTGCGTCAAGCTCGTCCGCAGCCTTGGTCTGCTCTTTGCGAGCAGCAGCCTCGGCTTGGGGCCAGATCAGCTTGCGGCAGAGCAGCACAATGCTGGTGACGATCGAGCCGACCAAGCCCAGCGGCTCGTAGATCGGCATCAAGATCAGGTAGTAGTACCAAGGCTGATCGCCACGCGCGTATTCGTGCTGGCTACCCAGCCAATAGGCTAAACCAGCATAGAGGCCGTCGATAATGCCGGGAGGGTAAGCGAAGAAGGAGCTGTACTGCACAAGATAGACAGCCACCAGCACACCGACCGCAATCCAAAGCGTCATACGGTCTTCGTACCAGAGCGCGCGCAGACGCGGCAGCAGAACCGGGCGCGGATCCCAGACACGTCGGATCAGCAGACCAGCGACCAGCGCGACCGCGATTAGCATAGCCTTATCGCCGAGGTAGAGACCACTTCCCACTGGCAGCGGCGGATTGATCAGCATCAGAACCGCGCAGACCAACAGCAGCGCGCCCAAGACGATCGGAACTTTTTTGTAGAAACGGCTCTCGTCGAAGCCGCGAATCAAGACAAAGGTTCCGAAAATAAAGAAGAGAATGTAGTACAGCTCGTGGGTGCCCATGGCAAGGGCGATCGCAGCCGCCAACAGCACCAGCCATTTGCGCTTGCCAGTATCGATAAAGCGCAAAAAGCCGATCACCATCCACAGCTCCCACAAGATCATAAAGGCGTCGTGACGCGCAAAACGAGTGTAGTAGAGCAGCGATGGCGAAAAGCCGAGCACAACGGCTGCCATAAAAGCGCCCCATTTGCCAAAATAGGGCCGCAGCATAATACACGAAGCCACCAAGCCAATACCAGCCAGCGCCATAGGCAAACGGGCTTGGAAATCACCTCCTCCAAACAGATAGAAGGAGGTCATCATGAAAAAGTAAAGCGACGGGCCGTGATAAACCGGGTCGTAACAGTAGACGTCGGAGGCTTCGCCGTTGTAGCAGGTAAAGCCACCGCGTCCTTGGTACAAACTCCAAGTCGGGAAGGCGTGCACCGACTCGTCGTGGTGCAGCGCCATTACACCTAAGCCCCAAAGGTGCGCGATCACGCTCAAGGTGATCAAGATCACATACGCGATCACCTCAACATTGATACGGCGAGCGTCGATTTGCTTGTCCAGCCAGGTTTCTGCCTGTGAGCGGGGCAGCATATGTGTTGCCATAGGTATCCTGATACTTGCTAGGTACTTTGCAAAATGTCAAGTCACTTCAGCGCATTTATCCAAAACACGCTCTTCTGATTACCTGTTCACACCATCAACGGTCAGAGCTACCAAAGCCGAAGCCGAAATCGTCAGCCAATTCGGGGCGCACCGCCACCACAAAGTCGGAAGATCCAAGCGCCGCGTTCGGCTCGCGATAGATAAAGAAGCGCCAAGTCTGAGCGATGGTTTCGCCATCGAGCGGGTTACGCAAAATACGCCCCAGCAACGAAACATTCGCGAAATCTTGGTCGCGCCAATTCTCGCTGAGACGATACATCTGATCTTCGGGGAACCACCAACGCAAGGGGTAGCGCTGCACCTTGAACTCGCCCAGATTCTCGCGATTGAGCGGATTCATATCGATATTCTCTTGCAGCATCACCACCGCCTCGATCTGCTGGTCGGGCGGGCCGCTCAAGGTCGTGCCAGAGTTGCGCGCATTGGTGAAGTTGCGGAAGTACCAGAGCCAAACCGTCTCGTTATCGTAGGAGACCGGCATACTGAGGTCGTTGTAGCGCTCTATCGAGAGCTGCTCTAAACGACGCACAACCCGTGGCACATCGGGCGAGGTCTGGGTATAGATCATCATCTCGCGGGGCACATCGCCGCTCAGGAAGGAGAGGCGGAAGCTGCTGCGCACGCTCGTAAGTGTGAGCATAGCACAGAGACAGATGATCAAGGCTCCAGTGCCCCAGCGTAGCCCGTAGCTGGCGTAAACCATGGCAGCGAATAAAATCGCACAGAGCGCAAACAAGCCGAGGTAGATCGCGGGCAGATTGGGATTGCTGTAGTAGTTTGCAACGGCTGTATTCATCTTCATAAAGGCGAATACGCTTACCACACAGGTCACAGCCAGCAAGATCCAGATCGTGGCTTTGGTGGGCACTCCGGCCAAGCCCTCGGGCTGATCGATCGGGCGCAAGATCGTAGCGTGCAGCAGCCGATCGAAGCCCCATCCTGCCAACAAAGTCATAGGCAGCACCAAGTGGATCACCAGCCAAGGCATCTTTTCGCCAGCCCAAGAGTAGATCAGCACGGAAGCGACCGTCCACCAGAGCAAAAAGATCGGCACCGTCAGCGGCGTGCGAACTGGCACATCGGCCTGATTATCGTCTCGCTCTGCAAGCTCTTCGCCGTTGAGCGGCTCACTCGCAAGGCTTGCGGCTAGCTTCTGCTCTCTGCCAGCGCGATAATTCTGCCACAGGCCACGACCGATAAAGAAGGCGCTCACAAAGCTCAAAAGCACCACAAGCGGCTCGTAGACCGCCAACAGCACCAAGTAGTAGTGCCCAGGCTGGCCACCGCGCTTGACCTCGTGCTGACCCAGCCAGTAGAGCAGCGAGCCGGTTGTGCCCGTGATAATGCCCAGCAGGTTGGTGAAGAAGCCCGTGAAGAAGACGACATAGATGGTTGCAAAGATCGCGAGCGCGATCAACACCATGCGTTTATTGCCCAAGCTGGCGGCCGCCTGCAACACCGGATCATCGTTCTGCTGAACCGCGATCTGCCAGGGCGTCAAGTTGTCTTTGTTGCGGCGGAACCAGATGCTCCAGATCAGCACCACCAGCGCGACAATCAGCACCGCCATCGCCAAGAGAATGCTCGGGTGTTTGAAAAAGGTCCAGAGATCACCGAAGTAGAGGCCGATATTGGCAAACAGCGAACGGCCTCCATCGTTGTCGGCGCGGTTGCGAATGCGCAGGGCATAGTTGTTGTCGCTGGTTTCGAGCGGCCCCCAGCCAAAGATCGGGCCGGGTTTGCTGACCACAATCTGACCGTTGGCATCGCGCACGGCATTGTTTTCGCCCTGCCACTGCGGTTTGCCGGGCAATACAAACACCAGCCACGCTACTAGAAAACCCGTAATGCCTAACAGCACAAAGCCCGGCTTCCAGACGCGCCACATCAGAGGAGCAACGATAGCGGCGCCTATGATCAACAGAAAGAGATAACTGGTCTCTTGATTGACCATCATCAAGCCATACGAGGCGGCGATCAGATAGAGCCAGCGGGCTTGATGCGAGCGCATATAACGAATGATGCCGATCACAACCAGCATCTCGAATAAGAGCGAGTACATGTCGTGGCGCACAAAACGGCCCATATAGAGCACGCTTGGCGACAGCAAGAGGTAGAAAGAGGTAGCGAGTGCGCCGATTCGCCCCAATTCGCGCCGCAAAAAGAAGGGCGTTACGGTCAAAACCGTGCCGAATATGGCTACTCCTAGACGGGCTGTTGTATCGTTATCGCCAAACAGGGTGTAGATCAGGGCGCCGATATGGTAGAGCAGCGGCCCGTGCAACAGCGGGTCGTGCATATAGCCCCGCCCTTGATAGACGTACCACGAATAGACAGCGTGCAGCGTTTCGTCGTGATGGAGCGCGCGATCACCTAGGCCCCACACATGCAGAATAGCAGATGCAATTCCGATCACGATATAGAGCAGAGTTTCGACTGTGAGTAACAGGCCGCTACGCGCAGACTCAAACTCTGAAACAGATCGTTGATCGTGTTGAGTTCGCTTCGGCAATATTAGGTCAATAGTGGACATCGCACCTCTCTGGCGCTTCTGCGCTGGCAATCTAGGAAGAAAGAGCGTCTTATTGGTTGAAACCGACTTCGCATAGCTTCTGCAAGCGCTGGAAGCCGATTATGATACGAGGCAAAGCCTGGGCCATTGTACACGATTCGGCTGATACGAACAAGAGCTATCGCTGATTCAAGCACTCTGTGCTGCGCTAGCGCTAGGCGTGCCAAACCAGATCAAAGCCTCTCAACCTGCATGTTCTCTACTGCTTTGTAGCCTGAGTATTACTGCTATTTTCGCGCATTTTAGGTCAAGTATGCAAGTGTTTTAGCTCAAAAGCGTTTGCAATTTGTTACAGTCAATTTAGGCCTGCGCAGCCTAATCCGCACTCCAAGCGAGCAGCTTGAAGCGCGTATTCGCTCTTTTTGCTCTTCCAGAGAGCAAAAAGCTGCTTTTGATGCTTGCTGCATTTAGCGCTCTAGCGGAGAAGTCTCGTCCTTCCATGCGTTCCTTGGCGCGTCCGCCTACGGCTACCAACATCTCGCCCATTCACACGGGCGATTCGCCTGCGGCAAAGCGCAGCATTGTTGACTTCGGCCTTCACACTGAGAGGCAGCGAACAGGTCGCAGCGAAGGCAGCGACGAGCGCGCAGCCACGAATGGGAGGAAAACGACTTGATAGCCGTAGGCGGACGCGCTAGAAGCCGCTTTGATGCTAAGGGTCTTTCCGCCAATGCGAAACGGCGCAATGGCGGCAGATTCGATTGGGTATACACCAAAAAAAGCCGAAGCTACCTATTGGTGAGGTGCTTCGGCTTTTCGGCAAGTAGGCTACTGAGGCCTATTGAGGATCGAGGTTGAGCACTGAAACGGTGGCATTTTCGATAGCGTTGCGGCTCCAGAGCATAGGGTGGTAAGCGCCTTCGCGCCAAGCCTGAGACTGATCGTTGTAGTGGCGGCTGCCGGGCTGGCCGCTCTGGCCCGAAGGGATGATCGAACGGCTGTTGTCCCAGTCGGCAGTGTCGCAGATCTGGCGGTAGGAAGGCGCGACATAGACCGGGCCTGCGGCTGTATCGCGGTGCTGGTTGCCCATACAGACCGTGTCGACATCGCCGCCGGTAGGCCAAGGGCCACGGTTAAAAACCGGAGCAAGCGCTGGCACAGAACCCAAAACGTGGCGCAAAGTCAGGCTATGAATGCGACCGTAGCGCCAGTGGCTCACATCTGAGCCGAGCTGGTCTTCCAACTCGCGGATGGTGAGCTGCCACGCTTCGTCGAGCACCTGCTGCCAAGTGCGTCCTTCGCCCAACCAAGCATCGTCGTTGCGCTTGATGCGCTCTAAGATGTCGGGCAGAGCGCGCTCGAGGTACATGGTGCTGGGCAGCACCGCGAAGGTGCCCAAACCGATCACTGTTTCGCTCGGCTTGCCCACTTCGGGCATGGCGCAGACCTGCAGATGATAGCGCAGAGTGGCATAGAGCGTACCGCCCACGCTCTCGGCGCTCAACACACCGTCCCACTTGCTGAGAGCATCGCGGGCGGCCCGCTCTATAGGACTTTCGGCGCGCAGGCGCGGGGTCAGCTCGATAAAGGCCAAGCCCGGCAGGCTAAGCAAGTCTTGATGGATACGTGCGAAGCTCTCGGGGTCGTGGCGATCCTTGGCTTCCAGCAGCTCGCGGATACGAGCGGCGCGGTAGCCGTTCAACCAATCGCTGCTGAGATGGTAGGGGTAGCTCGGACCAGCGATGCGGTTGTTGGCCGTCACAGCATAGCCGATCTCGGGGTCAAAGACGCTGGGCAGCTCGTCAGCGGGGATATAGCCCTGCCACTCGTAGTCGCCCGTCCAACCCGGCACTGGCAGACGGCCATCACCCTGCTTGCGGATCGGGATCGCGCCCGCCAGGGCATAGCCGAAGTGGCCGTCGACATCGGCATAGACGAAGTTCTGGGGCGGCACATTCCAATCGGCCAGCGCGGCGCGAAACTCTTCCCAACTGCGCGCTTTGTTCAAATAGACCGCCGAACGCAAGATCGTGCTCGGTTCGAGCGCCGTCCAGCGCATCGCCAAAGCCAGCGATCCTTCGGCGCCCAGCTCAGAAGCGCGCTGCGCGAGGGCCGCTTGTTGGGTCTCGCCCGCCACCAAAGTCGAGATGATCGGCCCGTGGCGCGTGATGCGCACCTCTTCGATGTACGGCTCGCTCTGGCCTTTGACCTCGATCGTTTCGCGCACCAGTTCGGCGCGCAGCCATTCGCCCTGATACTCGTAGCGCAGCGGATCGTTAGGATCAAAGCGCTCGATAAACAGATCTTGCACATCGGTCATAGCGTTGGTGACGCCCCAAGCGATGCGCGCGTTGTGCCCGATCACAATGCAGGGCAGGCCAGGCAGGCTGGCGCCGCTCACGGCGTAGTCGCCGCCTTCAAGGTGTACTTCGTACCACAGCGACGGCATCGAGATCGCAAGGTGGGGATCGTTGGCCAGCAGCGGCCGACCCGTTGTGCTGCGTTGGCCACCGACCACCCAAGCGTTGCTGCCTTGGCCCATGCCGCTCTCGCCCGTAAAGCTGACCGCCTCACGCGCCATGCGTAGCGCATCTTCGGCCAGTTTTACGCTGTAGTAGGCACCCTCCGGCACACTGAGCGGCAGATCATCGGGATAGTTTGGCTCAAGCGCTCCGGCTCGCTCCGGCCCGAGCGCCGCCACTAGTTGGGCACGCAAAACCTCGCTGCTCCAATTCTCCGAGAGATTGAGCGCCATAATCTTGCTCCAGACCAGCACGTCGCTCAGATCCCAAGGGCGCGGTTTATGGCGCAACAGCGTAAACTCAAGCGGCAGCTTATGGCTATTCTGCTCGATAAAGGCGTTTACGCCCGCGACATAGGCTTCGAGAATCGAGCGCGTCTCGGGATCGAGCAGTTCGGCCTCTTGGCGCGCGACCCGACTGAAGCCGAGCACGCGAATAAACCGATCTGAGGTCAGTGCGATCGGGCCGAACAGTTCGGCAAGCTGGCCGTGGCCAGTTCGGCGGTGAATCTCCATCTGCCAGAGACGATCTTGGGCATGCACATAGCCCTGAGCCATAAACAGATCGTGGTTATCGCCCGCATAGATGTGCGGCACGCCCCAACGATCGCGCAAAACCTGAACGCGCCCATGCAGACCCGCCAGCTTGAGATTGCCACTCGTTTTGGGCAACGGTCGTTTCAATGCCACCAACGCGCCCAGACCTGCTATACCAGCTACAGCACCTACAAAAAGGCTCGCAATACGCCCCGCTTGAGTAATTTTGCTCATAATTATGCTCGACGGTTGCCTATCAAACTAGAAAAATTACGATCTCGGCCCCTGTTGATCAGGACCATTACCACGCCAGACTTGTATCCGCACCGGTGTATCCCCAGCTAGCGCCTGCAATGCGATCGATACAATCGAGATCACAAGACCGCCAAAGAACGCCGCCCAGAAACCATCGACCGTAAAGTTAATCCCGAGGCTCTGAGCCAAGGCAGAGGTCATACCGAGCAAAAGTGCGTTCAAGATCAAGCTAAACATTCCAAGCGTCAGAATCACCAAAGGACAGGTGATAAACAACAGGAGTGGACGTACAAGCGCGTTGATAAGGCCAAATATCAGCGCCACAATGCCGATCTGCCAGCCCGGCCCACTAAAATAGATGCCCGGCACCACATAGATCGCAGCAAAAATAGCTAATGAACCAATTAACCATCGCAATATAAGACGCTGAATCTGTTGGACGCGTGTCAATTGTGGAGGTGCTTCCATCATTGGAGGACTCCTTAAATACGAGAATCAAACGTTGACAGACATCATCGCACTAGCAAGATCAGCCATACCTTAACAATAATGGAAGACCTTCTCAGGTTGCGAGATAAGACCCTAACTAGCGAAGAAGTTCTGTCTCTTCGAAAACGATGAGCATCTTTAGCTACACTCCGTCGCTAGCGTGAGATTCTGCTCGGAGGTTCAAGAAGGTGGCAGCATGGTTGCTCGACATAGCGAAGGAAGAGCAGATCTCTAAAAAGAGGACACTTTTGCGCTAGCTTTATGTTTAGAAGCATACCATACCATGGCCCTCTAATTTTGCAAATTGCTAGAGCGCGAAAGTTGCCCAGTGGATTTCGCAATTACAGCTTAAAGCGGCTCAAGTTAAAGGAGGTTACTCGCGCTCACAAGGAGCTATTTGAATCGGACGAGGCGGCCAAGTTATTTCAACCAGAGGAAAGTCGGCAGAGCAGAAATAGGCGTGGTATCATGAGCGCCAAGAATGTAAGGATAGTAAGGAACAGAACTGTTATGACCACAACCGCGCATACGCTTCCAAATGGGATGCTTGTGCTTTTGCACGAACAACATGCTGCTCCTGTAGCGACCTCTTGGGTTTGGTATCGCGTCGGTTCGCGCAACGAATCGAGCGGTATCACCGGCATCAGCCATTGGGTTGAACATATGCTGTTCAAGGGTACGCCCTCTATGCCCAAAGGCGAACTCGACCGCGTTATTGCGCGCAACGGCGGCACGTTCAACGGCTTTACGTGGATCGACTACACCGCCTATTTCGAAACCCTGCCCGCCGATCGGATCGAGCTTGGCTTGCAGATCGAGTCGGATCGTATGGTCAACGCCCTCTTTGAAGAACAAGAGGTCGAAAGCGAGCGCACCGTCATCCTTTCGGAGCTTGATGGCTACGCCAACTACCCCGAAACGTGGCTGAGCGAAGCCGTGACTGCTGCGGCTTTCACTGTCCATCCTTACCATCACCCTGTGATCGGCTACAAGAGCGACCTGCTCGCCATCACTCGCGACGAACTCTACACCTACTACCAGACCTACTATATGCCCAACAACGCGGTTCTGGTACTGGCTGGCGACTTCGACAGCGATAAGATGCTCAAAAAAATCGAGCACTACTTCGGCAACCTGCCGGTCGGCCTGCCATTGCCGCAGTTTCGTGCCGTCGAACCCGAACCGCAAGGCGAACGACGCGTTGTGATTCGTCGCCCCGGGCCAGCCGAATACGTCCAGATCGCTTACCTTGCTCCCGATTCGCGCAGCCCTGACTTCGCGCCGCTCTTTGTGCTCGACGCTGTCTTGAGCGGAGCCAAATCGCTCGGTATGTTTGGCGGTTCCCAAACCAACCGCTCGGCCCGCATCTACAAAGCCATGGTCGAAAGCCAACTGGCAAGCTCGGCCAGCAGCTCCTACGGCCCAACCCGCGATCCCTTCCTCTTCAGCTTCGACGCGACCGTTCACGATGGTCACACAGCCGCCGAAGTCGAAGAGGGCTTTTTGAAGGTGATCGAAACGGTGCAAGAGGAAGGGATCAGCCAAGCCGAGCTGAACAAAGTCATCAAGCAGGTGCGTGCACAAGTCGCCTACAGCGGCGAAAGCGTGACCAACCAAGCTATGCAGCTTGGTATGTGGGAGGTGCTCGACAGCTACAAACGCCACGAGAGCCTGCTCGATGAGTTCCAAAACGTTACGATCGACGATGTGCAACGCGTCGCTCGTACCTATCTAAGCGAAAATCGCCGCACCGTTGGCTACTTCATCCCGACCAGCCGCGAAGCATTCGCTGACTTCGACGACGAAGCCTAAACAAGCAGAAACAGGAGTCTTGCCATATGACCTCTTCTCCAACTCGTTCGGCGAGCGGCATCGCGGGAGCCACACGCTACGTTCTGCCGAACGGTATGGTAGCGCTGATCCAGCGCAACCCTCATAGCCCGACCGTCAGCGTGCGGGGCGAGATCAGCGTTGGTTCGGTTCACGAGCCAGCCGAAAAGAGCGGCCTCGCCAGCTTCACCGGTTCGGCTCTGATTCGCGGCGCAGGCCAGCGCAGCTTCCAAGAGATCGTCGCCGAAACCGAAGCGCTCGGCTGCAGCGTCAACGCGGGCGGCGGCCAACACGGCACCGGCTTCGGCGCCAAGGCCCTCAGCGAAGATCTGCCGCTGGTACTCGAGATTCTGGCCGATATGGTGCAGCGCCCGACCTTCCCCGAACAAGAGATCGAGCGCCTGCGCGGTCAGTTTCTGATGGCCCTGCGCGAGAGCGAACAAGAGACGCGCTATCAAGCCAGCCGCGCCATTCGCAGCATGCTCTATCCGAGCAATCACCCCTACAGCCGCCTCAGCAGCGGCACAATCGAGAGCGTCTCGGCCATCACACGCGAGGATCTAGCCAGTTTCCAGCGTCTCTTTCAGCCCAACCTCACACGCATCGCCATCGTGGGCGACGTCGAGCCAGAAGAAGTGAAGCAACTGCTCGAGCGCAGCTTCGGCGCTTGGCAGGTTTCGGGGACAGTCCCCAGCGATGAACTGCCGCCCGTACCGCCGCTGAAGGGCATTCAGCGCAAAGACATCGTGCTAGAAGGCAAAGTCCAGAGCGATATCTTTCTGTGTACCCACGGCCTCAAGCGCACCGATCCCGACTACTACGCCGCCATGCTCGCCAATCTGATCTTGGGCAGCATCGGCATGGGCGGGCGCTTGGGCGAAAACGTGCGCGAAAACCAAGGCATGGCTTATTCGGTCTTCAGCGGCTTCGATGCTGGTGTGGGCGCTGGCCCTTGGACAGCGGCAGCGGGCGTTAATCCCGCCAACGTCGAGCGAGCCATCGCGGCCATTTTGCACGAGATCGAGCAGTTCAAACAAGATGGCCCGACCGAGCTCGAGCTATCCGATGCGCGCGCCTACCTGACCGGCAGCGTCGTCTTGGCGCTCGAAACCAACGACGGCATCGCCAGCACGCTCTTGGGCATCGAACGCTTCGATCTTGGCCTCGACTACATCGACCGCTACCCAGAGATCATCAACTCAACCAGTCGCGAAGCGATCGTAGAGGCTGCGCGCCGCTACTTCTCGACCGAAAACTATGTGCTCGCCACCGCAGGCCCAAGCATCAATCCGGCAGCCTAGCTGAGCATCCTACTTTTCCGCTCTCTACAACGTGAGGTTTCGCGTCTGGGCGCGAAATCTCACGTTCGCCCATTCCCTAACTTCTGTTTGCTTGGAGGCATCTCTTATGCGAGACCTTAACCGCGCTTTCGATAGCTTCCCAACCCTCACCACCCCGCGTTTTCGCCTGCGCCAAGTCAACACCAGCGATGTGCCGACCATCTTTCGCATTCGCTCCGACCCCAAAGTGATGCGCTATTTCGGCTCTAACCCCATCAACACAATGTTCGACGCCCAAAAAGTCGCCGACGAGTTTCTCAGCTCGTTTCACAATAAAGTCGGCATTCGCTGGATCATCGCCCTGCCCGACAGCGACGAGATGATCGGCTCGTGTGGCTTTTGGCGCCTCATCAAACCGCACTATCGTGCCGAGATCGGCTACGATCTCGCTCCCGAATATTGGGGCCAGGGCATTATGAGCGAGGTGCTGCCGGTAATCGCCGACTGGGGCTTCCGCTCTATGGGGCTCAATTCGATCGAAGCCCAGATCGATCCCGAAAACGCAGCCTCGCGACGGGTGCTCGAAAAGTGTGGCTTCCGGCAAGAAGGCTACTTCCGCCAGTCCTACTACCAAAACGGTGTATTTAGCGATACAGTTATCTTCGGGTTGCTCGCCAGCGACTGGGACGAACTGCACCCCATCGCCAAATAAGCCTTGCAAGCACCTATCAACCAGCGCTCAAGCCGATCTGCTACAAGCGATTTTGCGCTCTGGTGCGCAGTCGTTTCATCTTCTGCCAAAAGTTGGCGGAGATGACTCTGCCCTCAAAAAAGAGCCTAACCGCGTCCGCCTACGGCTACCAAGGTCCTGCCATCCAAGCCCGACGAAGCATCCGCGCATCAGTGAAGCTCCGCCTTAACGAAGCAAAAAGAACACCAAGTGATCAAGTAAAAAAGTTGTGAGAGGTTTCACTATAAGAAATCTCTCACAACTTTTTTGGTTTTTTAACAACGTTCAATCGCAAATAGCAGGATATATAGGCGAAAACTCGAATAAAAACGGGCGGATTGTATGATTTAAAAGATGCTTATTCGGTTGTATAATTGTACAACTTTAATCGAAGCGTACCGCGCTAAAAGCAAGCATTAGGACACAAGAACTTCCCTTATTAACTGCCTCCCACCGAAATAAACTCTTTAAAATCTGTATGCAGCGGATCGCTGTTTGATACGTTATTTTTACAAATAGTGCCTAACATGGGCAATTAGCTCGATCTGGCTGAGCTTAACTTTAAAACTCTATGGGGAGCCGTAGCACAAGAAAGGGGTACATTCATTCGCTGTAGTCAGCAGTTCTTTGGTAATATCGGCGTGGTACCATGCCGCTGTTCGCTCTATGTATGGCCCAATAGACCATGCTCAGCGCTTAACATCCGTAAGATGAAACCTCTTGGGTGTTGTAGCGACACCGCAATCCAGTTTCTTGTTTGCCTATGATCGATAGCAGCAGGTTTGCGAGCATTTCATTCACTGTTATCGAGCTCTTTGTCTACTGAGTAAGGAGGAACCGCATGCCTTTGGCAACGGTTGGTGGTCAGACTATTGCCTACGAAACTTCTGGCACCGATGGCGATCCTATCCTGTTTGTGCATGGATGGGCCTGTAATAAAGAGATGTGGCGCAGCACCGTCGATCAGTTAAAGCACCTTGGTCGCTGTTACTCGATCGATCTGCTAGGTCACGGAGACTCCTCAAAACCCGACCCCCACGGCAACGGCTACGCAATTGAAAACCAAGCCAAAGCTGTTGAACTATTTATCCGCGAAGTGATCGGCCAACCAACGCGCTATGTCGGCCACTCTATGGGCGGTATGATCGGCCTACACCTAGCCTATCACCACCCCGAGCTGATCACGCGCATGGCTCTGCTCGCCCCAGCGGTGACAGGCAAGCTGATCGGCTTTTTAGCGGGCTATCTGCGTTTGCTAGCGCTGCCGGGCGGCGATCGCGCCTTCGATGCCCTGTTTCAGTGGACGCGCAGTAAAGTCTCAAACCTCGACTGGTTCTGCCGCATCGCCTACTTCAACGACCGCAGCGTACTCGATCGAGCCGTCACCGAAAGCTCCTACCCGGGCTTCCGCAAAACGACCTCGGCCATTTTGGCGCGCATGCTCTACGAGATCCGCTCCACCGATCTCTCACCGATCTTAGAGCACATCACCACGCCGACTCTGATCATTCACGGGCGTGAAGACAATGTTGTGCCGGTGACAGACGGTCTATTGGCGGTCAGCAAAATGGTCAACGCCAGCATTGTCGAGCTCGATGGCATCAACCATGTGGCCGATCTTGAAGGGCGCGATCGTTGTTGGGCACCACTGCGGGCCTTCTTCACACCGCCTCACGCCGAGACTGAACAGAGTGAGAGCACAGCTCAAGAGCTGGTACCAGCTCAGAAGCCAGAGAAGCCCGAAAAGTCTGAGCAGATTTTGAGCAACTTCACGCAGCGTATCACCAACAAGACCTACCCACAACACGATACCGTGTAGAGATGCGCCTAGACGCATCTCTACACCCCAGCGTAGGCTTAGTTGCTGCTCAAGATCGCTACAACTCGATCGCCAACTTGGCTGGTGCTGTACGATGGTTGGCCGGGAGCAGCGATATCTCCCGTCACATAGCCTTCGTCTAGCACAGCATTGACAGCAGCCTCAACCGCACGAGCCTCTTCCTCCAAGCCCAAGGAGTGACGCAACAAGAGCGCCACGCTCAAAATGGTCGCCAAGGGGTTCGCTATGCCCTTGCCCGCGATATCGGGGGCCGATCCATGAATAGGTTCGTAGAGGCCCATGCGGGTCGAAGAACCACCCTTGTCGGCGCCAAGCGAGGCTGAAGGCAGCATACCCATCGAGCCAGCCAACATCGAAGCTTCGTCGGTCAAAATATCACCAAACATATTTTCGGTGACGATCACATCGAAGCTGGCAGGGCGGCTGATCAGGTACATCGCACATGCATCAACCAAAATGTGTTCGAGCTGCACATCAGGGTACTCTTCGCGCATCAAGCGCGTGACCGTGCTGCGCCAGAGACGCGAGGTCTCCAAAACGTTGGCCTTATCGACCGAGGTCAGCTTGCCACGTCGACCACGAGCCGCCTCAGCAGCAACCCGTACCACACGCTCGATCTCGGCAGTGGTGTAGAGACACTCGTCGTAAGCGCTCTCGCCACCATCAGGCGAAGCATCGCGCCCCTTCTCACCGAAGTAGATACCACCCGTCAACTCGCGCACCACTAGCATATCAGTGCCTTCCAAGCGCTCAGGGCGCAGCGGAGAGGCGTTGATCAGCTTGGGGTGAACGCTCACCGGGCGCAGGTTAGCGAACAGACCCAGCGCCTTACGAATGCCCAACAGGCCCTGCTCGGGGCGCACCTTAGCGTTGGGGTCATCCCACTTGGGGCCACCCACAGCACCTAACAAAACCGCATCGCTAGCCTTGCACTTCTCAACCGTGTCAGCTGGCAGAGCTGTGCCGGTCGTATCGATCGCGATTCCTCCCAAAAGCGCTTCTTGCAGCGTAAAAGTATGACCGTAGCGTTTCGCTACCGTCTGCAAAACTTTTACACCTTCAGCCACAACTTCTGGGCCAATACCATCGCCTGGCAGGCAGGTGATTGTTGCTTGCATTGTGTCTCCACCATTTCTTTATTGGTAACTAGCGAGTAACAAGAAGCCATTATAGTGCATACAGATACACCTCTTGACATGACACAACTAGCATACATGACGCTCCGCAGCGAGTGGAGGTAGGCTAAGTTTCGCTCATGCCTGAGCTTAATAGACGATGATCCTAGCCAACGATGACGATCAACCTCTACTCCCTTAGATCATCGACTCGTGTGACAACACCATTAAACGGTCACTAGCACTCATACAAACGGGCCAGACAGACCCGTGGGGCATCAATGCCCAAAGTTGTATCCTAGCGCTGCAACCTGTCATTAAACTCCGCTCCACCAGAAGCATTCGCTGATGCGAGGGCGGTTTTTGTATCAAAGGTTCGTGGATGAGGAGTCAGCTCATGAGCAGCCGCCGCGTTGAGTCGTTCGTCATACGCATCGTCGTAAACGAAGCAAACCCTATCGAACAAGGCATGTGGAACGGTCGTATTCAACATATCACAACAGGAGAAGAGCTTCAATTTAAACAGCTCAATGACCTTTTATCGTTTATGGCCGCTCGTCTACCCGCAGATCAGTCGACGTTTACTGCCCCCAAGCAGCGAAGCGACAACGAAGTACCTTCCTGCGAGTAATAAAAAAGGAACTATGGAGCGTCGAGCGCTGCCATACTTCCTTTTTTCTATAGAGGACCTACTAATGGCCTAGCTACAAACGGCCCCCGCGAATCAGATCGTTGCTGTAGTTAGAACGCAATGACTCGTAGAGGGCAACCGTTTCTGGCATTGGCTCCACACCTAATTCTTCAGCCAACATCTTGACACAACGCTGGTATAGGCGAAGCGCGATGCTGCGTTCGCCTAACGACGCATGGGCGCGCATCAGCAAGCGATAAGCCTCCTCTTGAGCTTCATCATGTTCGAGCACCCGCCAAGCCAAGCCCATCGCCTCGTGGATCTGATTGCTCTGCAAGAGCAACTCACCCAAACGCAGAGCGGCCAAGTTAAAGAGCAGACCCAAACGTTCGCGCTCGATCACCGACCAGTCCTCGTAGAGGCTATCGGGCAAGAAAGGCCCGTTGTAATAGCTGATCGCCTCACGATAGTGTTGGATCGCCTCCTCACGTCGCTCAAGCTCCTCGGCGCGCTGGCCGGCCGTGACAGCCTCGACAAAGTTGGCCGCATCGATCTCGTAATCGCTATCGACATTAAAGCCATAGGAATCGCCGTGCTGTTGAATGTAATAGGACGGCGCTCCTTCAGGCCGCTCTGGCTCGAGCGCCTTGTAGAGACGGCTGAGCGTAACGCGCAAGTTGTTGGCGGCTGCATCGCTCTCGAGCTCGGGCCAGAGCGCATCGAGCACGCGCTCGCGCGAGATCAGACGGCCACGCTCGATCAGCAAGAGCTGCAAGAGCTGGCGAGCCTTCACGCTGCGCCAATCGCGATCGCGCACCTCAACGTCGCTACGCCATACTCCAAAAGTACCCAGCGTACGAATACGCAACTGATAATTTGGTTTGTAGACCAGACGATCCAAGGCCGACTCGGCTGCTTGGCGCACCTCGGGGATACGATCCTTGAGCATGGGGCGCAAGACCGGATAGGCCGTTGCCGCACCCAGATCGCCCAAAATGCGCGCGGCACGAATACGCACACCCGAGTCTTTGTTGCTCAGTTGGGTCATCAGTAGAGCGGTCGCATCGTCGGGCAACTGGCGTCGCAACACATCTGACAGCACGTTGGTTGCAATACCGAGCCGCAATGCACCGAGCACCGCTTGACCCAAGGCTGCGTTCGGCAATGCCAAAACCACATGGTCTTCGTGGCTCTCTAGCAAAGTCCAGCCGATCTGCAAAGCTTCGTCACGCTCACGCTCATCGTTGGCACGCTCGGCCAAAACCGCTCGATAGAGGTGAGCTGCAGCGAGATACAAGCTATAACCACGATCACCCATCAAGCCGATCAGGCTGCGTAACTGTGGCAACGCCTGAGGATGTTGGCCCTCACCCAAGGCGATAACTAAGAGCAAGCGGAACCAGAGGTCGTTGGCATCTTGTTGGGTATCGATGCTACGCAAGAGCTCCGCCGCCATTTTTGGTGCGTCTGGGTTACCTTGCAAGCGGGCGATATGGATCTCGAGCGCTTGAGCGCGCGTCAAAAGCGAAGCCGAAGCGATCTGGTTTGCGACCAAGCGCGCTTGGGCCAGATAGGTAATTGCTTCCTCACGCCGATTGTTTTCGGCCAGTAAGAAAGCGGTCATCAAAGCGCTCACTCCAGAAGAGCCATCTTGGTAGTAGTCGCTCAAGCGCTGATGGGCTTCCAAAGCGACTGAAAGCGCCTCTGAAAGATGTCCTTGCTCGTAGAGAGCCAAGGCCCTAATACGCAGAAGATTCTGGCGTAAACGGTCGTCTCGATCGATCTGCGGCAGACCGAGCGCGAGATTAATGGCAGCGATCGCTTGTGTAGGCCGACCAAATTCGACATTGATCGTACCAACGATCATAGCCATCAACCATTGCCAGAAGGCGCTGCAAGGGTGCTGATTGGCACGCCGAGCGACGCGTAGCGCTGCTTTATAGCGGCCACGGCTATACAAACGGGCTGCCACCGCCACCAGAGCGGCTCCTTTGGCCCAATCGTCGCGCACCAGATTGGCCGCCTTGATCGCGCGTACACAGGCTTCCTCAAACTCGGCTGCACGATCTTGCCAAAAGAGGAAGGCGGCAAGGTCGCTGATCGCGCGTAACTCGCGATCGTGCATAGCTGCCGTGTGATACATGTCGGCAGCGCGCCGCAAAGCTGCGGCAGCCTCGGTCGGCGCCGTGCCGATATGAGTCCAAGCCCACATATGCAGCAGCTCTGGATCAGCTTCGCGCTGCTCGATGGGCAGGCGTTCCAGCCATTGTCGAATGCTGGAACGGCGCGGCGAGTTGAGTAGAGGCCAGGCATACGAGCGCAAGGCTCGCGCTAACTCAGCATTGTCATTGGCTTCGCCGAAATGGGCGAGTGCTTGTTCAAGATCGCCTCGCTTCTCGAAGGCGATACCGAATGCTCGCTGATAAGTGTTCCATTCCTCTTTAGCAAAACGAGCACGCCCGTCTCGCAACAAGAAGGCGCGCCACAAAGGGTGAATGCGCATGGTCTTGCCGTTTGGTTCGATCGGCAAAAGCGCCAAGCCCATGTTCTGCGCAATGGTGAAGAGTTCTTCGGTGCTTTCTTGAGCCGTTACTTCGCGTAAGAGCGGCAGATCAAAATAGGCAGGTATCGCCGCGATGTGCAGGAACTCGACCACTTCTCGCGGCATCTCAGCCAATACATCCGAAGCAAGGTATGCGAAGAGATCAGGCTGTCCTTCGGCCAAAGAGCGAACCACTTCGCTGCGTTGAGGTGGCTCGTGGCGCGCCAAAACACGCGCAGCCAAGCGCACGCTCAAGGCCCAACCCTCGGTGCCAGCATAGAGCAGTTCTAATTCATCGGGCGGTAAGTGAACATGTTGCTGTTCGAGCACCGCTTGCAACTGCTCTTTGTTGAGCCGCAACTCTTGTTGATCGATTTCGAGCAGATTGCCTTCGGCCCGTAAACGAGGCAACGGCGCTAAATCGGGCATGCGCCGCGAAGCCAAGACAATGTGCAAAGACGGCGGTGCTGCTCGCAGAATGTAGCTCAAAATCTGCATCGAGATCTGCGAGTTCATCACCGTATGCATATCATCGATAAACAAGAAGGTTTGGGCGCTGAGATGAGCTTGAAGCTCACTAAAAAGCGAACCCAACACAAGCGGCCAGTCTTGAGATCGATCAGCGGCACTGTAAAGAATGCGAGCTGCACCCTCGCCAAGCATCGTCCGTAAGCCAGCTAATTCGCTCATCCGACGAAAAGCCGCAATCAGATAGGTTAATAACGAAGCTGGGTCGCGATCGTTGCTATCGAGAGCAAGCCAACAGACCGAAGCACCAGTGCGCTGTAATTCATGGGCCCACTGCACAAGCAATGTCGTTTTGCCATAGCCTGCTGGGGCCACGACAGAGGTGACAGGATACAGACGAGCATCGGATAAGTACGCCCGTAATTCGGGGCGAAGCGGTTCCTCTCCTGCGGGAGGCAACGTCACTTTTAGTGGAAGGATGCTCATATGCGGTACTGAAGAAGCCACAACAAATGTAGAACTGGGCATATAAATCATAGGGCTGTCCATTACTACGACCCTACGTATAGTACGTAGCGCAGCGACAGTATGATAAACTCGATTATAGCATATAGCTTTTCGCTATATCGAATATGTATGATAATCTCAAAGATCCCGGCTTAACGTGTGTGCCAAACATACATGGGAGCTGGGCCGATATTGATTCGGAAGCGATTATCGTTGGTACTAATCGTTCGGCTTGTCCCATCGCGTTCAACGAGATTGGCCGAACGAGCAGCTGTTGGAATCGCTACAAAGCTCCCCGGAGGCGACCATAACACGTCGAGAGCGGCATTGCCGCGTTCGAGTCGAAGGTTATAGGCTTCGCGCCCCTGCAACACCGTTAAATCATCGAAATAGATCGTCCCACTGCCAATAAAACTGTCAGGAGCATCGTCTAAAACAAGAGCCACAAACTCTACTGGAAAATCGAGGCGTCCATTACCGCCGGAAGTTACTCTATTACCCGGTTCAACCTGACCACCGATCGGCGCAGAACGGAAATGCCAACCCGGCCCTCCAACCGTACCCAAACTAAATTGTAAAACTTCTCCCTCGGCGTCCCTTAACCAAAATCTTACCGTATTTCCGCTACTATCGCCATAAATCCATAGTCCCAACCCATATGGTTCCCCCGCGATCGGCAAAGGCTGTGTGCGTTCAAAGACCACATAGTCGTTGAAGGGATTAGCGAAGGTATAGTCTAAACGGGCAGAGCGCGTACCAGACTTCACCCGATTCGAGCTAGAAACAAAGGTACCATTCGGCTGGCTCGGCCGTAACCAGGATCCAAACTGTTCGAAGTCAAATAGAACCTCTTGACGGAATAAGCTGCCACTCGCGACAAAACGTGTGCCTTGCAGTTGGCGATTCAAGGTCTGGAAAGCGGTATAAGCTTTTTTAGGACGACTAAAGTCGGTACGTCCATTGCCATACTCAAACAGGCCATACGGGTTACCCGGATCGTCCTTGAGGGTATACCAGAAGATACGCTCAACCCCGGTTTGCCATAAGATCAGCATAGAGCGCACAAGGTAATTAGCCTGTTCATCTTGATTGGTATTACCAACTGCATCGCGATCAGAAGGGCCGCTCGCCCACCCAACCTCCGTAATCCAAATCGGTTTCTCGCCATACTGGCTGGCGACCAAACGCACTCCATCGGTCACCGCTAGCAGATTGCCCTCTTCAGGCGCCCACGGATTGATATAGGGATGGATGGCAATGATGTCGAAACTATTCCAAACGCCTTGAGCCGCGACCGCTTGTAGAAACGAAGTGTCGAAGGGGTTAAAGCCACCGATCAAAATCTTCGCCTCTGGATCAACCGAACGTATCGTTTCGGCTGCGATTTTCAGCAGTTCAGCATAGGCAACCGGATCAGGGCCACCCCGCCAAAAGTGCTCAAGATCCGGCTCATTCCAAATCTCCCAATGTTTGATATAGCGCTTATAACGATGAACAACCGCCCGAACGTATTCGGCAAACAAACGTGGTTCTGGTGGATAGAACGAGACATCGTAGTCGGGGTCGGTTCGTTCTTTGGTCGCCCAACCAACCGAAGGGCCTAACACACCTAAGATCTGAATTTTGCGCTTTAACAGTGCCCGCATCGATGCATCGCTAAAAGTCCAATCATAGGTCAGCGGTGTAGGTTGTACACGATGCCAATGGAAATCTTCACGCACCCATTGCACGCCTAGATCAGCAACTATTTGGGCAGGAATGTCCATCGATGTCGGGTCTGGATACCGTGTAAGCAGATGGCTATTCAGACCAAACGAAGGCTCTTTGATTGGAAGATCCCTTATAACACGCGGCACTTCCTGAACAATGACAGGTTGCTGGCGAGGAAACAGAATACTGCTTGATATGAGCACGAGTGTGATAAGAGCGCGAATCAAAAGACGTTTCCTTTTTTGCTGAAGACTGCGATTGCGATTAGGTATGTTAGAGCGCAACTTGGAATACGTTTCGTATACAGCTATAAACGCTGAATTTAGAAAGGCTTTCACCTTATACCACAGCTTGTCAAATCTGCGCTACTTAGCGCATATTTTCACGAACGACTAGCTGTTGGGAAGGCGCAATGAGGATCTCGGATGGCTGGTAGAGCGGCCCCACTTGCGGGCTAGGCATAGAAAGGGCCCCCGCAAGCCCGATTCGAGCCAGATAGGATTGAGTATAGATGCCTGGAGCGAGCCGAAGCGCGTTCCAAACGAGATGGGTAGTTGTCTGCTGGGCAAGCACAAAAGGCGCTGTTGCTTGGGTCTGAAGTGTTTCGAAAGCAGCGTTACGTGTTTCGAGCAGGCTCGCAAAGCCGAGCTCTTCAGGCACAATCAATATCAGGCGCACTTCGACAAGCTGGCCTTGTTGCAGGGCACCGTTGGCGAGCAGCGCGCCGCTCTGCGGGTCGTGGAAGCTACGCACAACTCGCAGCCCCATGACGCTTGGGTCCGATGGAGAGTCTAATCCGCCCAGCAGTTGATAGGCTAGCAGAGCTTGCTGAACTGTTGCTGCATTTAAGCTGAGATCAAGCCGTTCAAGCGGCTGGGGCAGAGTGCGCTCGATCTGAAGCAGTTGCGCATCTGTCGAGCTGCGTTCGGCCAAAAGGCTGCCATTGGCACGCAGCCCCACTGTGACACGCTGATCATCATCCTGTTCATAGTTTTGATAAGGCAATAGCGCCAACGCAACACGAGCTGTCTCGTAGGCCGAAGCCCAACCATCAACGCTCCAAGCGCGCAGCAAGCCTTGCCGAGCACGTTCCTGCAAGCTCGGATTGCGCTCTGCCCTCGCTAAGGCTTGCACAACGATCGCGCTGGTGCTAGTCGGGCTATGGGGCACAAAGCGCTCTCGACCTAGGTGCCAGAGCACCCGTTCATCGTCGAGCTCTTGCCTGAGCGCTTCGAGACGCGCCAAAACGCCTAGTGCCTCGTTAGATGCGAGCTGCATGCTCAGATAGGCTAAACCATCGGGCTGCAAACGACTAGTATCGCCAGGCTGCAACAGACTGCGCAACATCTGATCGTCTTCGACCCCATAGAGCGAGAGCACATAGAGTAGATAGGCGCGCAGATTAGGTTCTTTGCTTTGCTGCAACTGGCGTTGCAAAAAGGCCAGACCATTTTCGCGTAGGCTCTCGGGCAGATCGAACCCGCTCGCTTGCGCATAGCTGAGGGCTTCGAGCACATAGGCGCTCAAAAAAGCCTCCGAACCCATCTCGGGCCAGCGCGCCCAACCGCCACCAGCCAGTTGCTGGCTCACCAGACGGTTATAACTTGTTTGCAAGGTCTGTTGCAGATCGAGACTCTGACTCAAGCTGGTAGTCTGCTGCAACAACGCGCTGAGCAGAAATAGGCTAGCCTCCTCTTCGATCGTGCGGTCGGTCTTCTGGGCCAACCGGGTCTGACTATGGGCAAACACAGCAAACTGATCAGGAGCAGCAAGCAAGCGGATCTGCTGCGGCCCAAGCTCTTGAGTTGAGCTGAAATTGAGCGTCTGCTCAATCGGGCCGATCAAGGTTTCGGCGGCCAGTTGTGCGCGCGGAAGTGGCTCGATCCTGAGCGTGCGAGTCAGCTCACGAGTAGCGGTTCCATCGATCTGGAGGCTGTAACGAAGTTCGGCGTTACCGAGCTGAACGGTTGAGATCGACCAAGTCAGCAACTGCTCGGCGCCCGCAGGCAAAAGCAGATCTTGGCCTGCTTGAGGAATACGCAAGTGAGCGCTGCTCAGCTCGAGCCGATAGCTTTGGGTGAAAGGACTGCTATTGCGCAAGAACAAGCCGAGCTTAGCTTGATCACCCTCGTACAAAAGATCGGGCAGAACCGGCTCGGCCACAAAACTTGGCGTGACCATCACCTCTTGAGAAGCTTGACCGTAAGATGTCGCAGCGCTACTTGCCAAAACCGAAATCCGCCACTGGCTCAGTTCGGGCGGCAATTCGAGGCTGAAATGGGCTTGACCGTTGGCATCGCTGCGCTGAGCGAGCAGCCAACCATAAGGTCGCTCGTGGCTGATTCGGCTGCGGTTGGGTAAAGAAGGAGCCACACTGGGTCCGCTGATCTGAGCGCCGAGTTCGATAGCGCTTGTGTCACTGACTCCGGGCAGTAGCGGGCGAGCTAGCTGGCTCAGTTGGGCGGGCACGATGCTCGCCAGCGGCAAATGTTGGGGCGGAGCAACCGCCACCAGCAGATCGGCGCTGACGGGGGCCGCCTGCTGATCTTGCACTGTGACACTAAAACTGAGGGTGTTGCTTAGACTCGGGCCGTTCGCCTCGCGCACAAGCGGCTCCGAGATCTGCACCTGCAAGGGTGTTAGTTCGGGCAACAGCGCTAAACGAACCCGACCGACTCGCCGTTGTGGAGCATCGACTTCGATCAGCGTGACACTCGCATCGCCGCCCGCAGCAAGAGCGATCGGCAACAGCTCACCAGCATTCAGCGTACGCAGCGTACTCGAAATCACCCCGTTTTGCTCAAGCACCACCAAAAGCCGAGCCTGAGGTTTAGCCAAAGCCACAAACAACTCAGCTTGGCTGGAAGGCAAGTAGCGCTTTTGATCGGGCACGATCAATAATTCATTCTCAGACTGATTCCAGTTTGCGAAGCTGGCGCTAGCTGAGCCGGGCAGCACCCAGATCGAACGTGCGCTGCGCACTTCGCGGCCAAACGAATCATTGGCCGTAGCAATAATGCGGTACTCGCCTGGCTCGCGTAGATCGAGGGTCAGTTTAACGATACCTTGCTCATCGCTACGCAAAGCTCGGCGCAACGCATTCACTTCGCGCAGTTCCGGTTCCCACACACGACGCAGCACTTCAACCTGAAAATCTTGGTTCGCTACAGCTCGGCCATCGCTGCCCACAGTCATAAAGTCGATCACAGGCGGCTGCGTCGCCAACCAGACTTGTCTTTGAGGCTGAATACCGATCTGAAGCGGCAAAGCGGGCCAGCGCCAACTCTGCTCGAAATGGCTCCGCAGCTTAGGCAATTCATAGATGTCGGCGCTCAGATTGAGCTGGAGCGTGCGGCTAAAGATCTCGCTCGGCAGATCGATCAACAGATCACCCGCAAAGTCAGTTGTGCCGCTGCCAGTGTATTCAAAGGGCGCAGTCAGGCGCTCCTCATCGTCGGCAACGCTCATTTGAGGCGGAAGATTATTTGGAGCGAGCGGCACATAACCTTCGGCTTGAATCAGCCATTCTACCTGAGCACCCACAATCGGCTCGCCGTCGGGTCTGCGCGCATGGAGCCGCAAACGGCGCGTATCGCTATCGAAAAGCTCAACCACAAAGGGCTGCTGCTGAGCCGCAACGATCCGTAGCGGCAATTCGCGCACTAGCGAGCCAAGCGCCGCCCGCACAATATAGTTGCCCGGATTGAGATCTTTAAAAGACAGCGTGCCGTAAACATTGCCGTCGGCCGAAACCTGCGCACTACCGCGCGCTACAATCTCGGTTCCGCTGGCGCGGCGCAAGGTAAGCTCAAGGCTCGTTTCGCTGGTTGGCGTCAGCACTTGCGTGCTCGAAATCGCCCGCAGCAGACCTCGCAGTTCGAGCGTATCGCTCGGCTGATAAAAATTGCGATCGATCGCGATGGCAAGCCGATAGTCATCGCGCTCGGCATTCTGCGCATACGCGCCCGCCAACGTCCAAGCGCTATGCACAATCGCGGCACTGCTGGAATCGCCAGCAGCGAAAGCGGCATCGGCTAGTACAAGGTACGGGCCGCTACTAGAAGCTCGATCGACCATCCATACGCCATCACTATCGCTTTGGCCTTGGGCAATCACACTGCTGCCTGCATACAGGCGCAAGGGCAGATTTGATACAGGGGTACCGTTGGCATCGCTGGCAAACACCAATACTTGCTTGCTACCGCTCACCAAGCTGAGTTTAACCCGCGACACCAAAAGCACAAGGTCGAGGCGAGAGCCTTCTTGGCTCATCAAACGCAAATAGTAGGCGCCTGCTGCTAGATTCGTCGGTGTCTCTTGTGGGCTGATCAGCAGTTCCGAGCGTTGCTCGACATTGGGCAGATCTCCATCGAAGCTGACAGGCCATGCTCGCACGAGCGGCAAATTGTAGCGCGTTGGCTGAAAATCATTCCAAAGGCTGCTCGAAAAGCCGAACATACGCAGCAAAGTCGCTTCATCAAGCTGATAGAGCTGGACTTGCAGCGACGTGGTATTGATTCGTTGCAGATTGAGCCGAACAACCTCATCAGCCGAGACGCTCACAAAACGCCCTTGAACATCGGGCAAGCTCATACTAGCCGGCGCTGGCGCGGTCACAAAATTCAAGCGGTATTCGCGCCCAAGCGGCGTGCCGTTGATATCGGTCAACTGCGGGTCGAGCGTCAAGGTATAAGCGGTATTGGCCTGCAGATCTGCCTGAATGCGAACCTCCGCACCATTGGTTGTAACCGAAAGCGGTTGAGCTTCGGGTTCCAAACGCAAACTCGAACTGATCAAGCTGGTGTCGACAGGCGTGGCAAAGATCAGACGTAAACTTTGACCGGTCGGCAAAGACTGGCCTTGACCGGGATAACGCCCGACCAGACTGAACTGCGGAGCCGTACTGAAAGACCATTCTTGGCTTTCCAACAGGCGGTCCCCTGCTTCTGGCAAGAGAGCGTCGAGCCGCACCCTATACGTCGTATCGGGCAGCCAAGCTGTATCGGGCTGAAAGCGCACGATCTGCACGGTTCCGCTGATTTCAGAACTAAAACTGCCGCTCAGGGTAGGAGTGATATGCAGGCTTTGCTCGATTTTGTCTAAAGGAAAGGGCTGCGAGAAAACCAGCTTTAAAGGTTGGTGCAATCCCACACCTTTGGCATCAGCGCTCGGCTCACGTTCAAGCAAACTCGGCGCTTGGGTCGCAAAGCTCCATTGATAGGCTTGCCCCATCGGAGTGCCTTGCACGTCGCTTAGATTGGCATCGACGTTGACCAGAATGGTTGTGGCTGGCGGCAGCGGTTGTTGGGGCTGTATCAAAAGAGTCGTCTGGTCGATCCAGCGCATATCGCTCGCCAAGGGCGGCATAAAATGCAGCTCGCTGACCTGAGTCGTGCGATTAAGCTGACTCTCTTCGACCATAGGCCGACTGAAGATCAGGGCGATCGGCGATTGAAGCGCGACATCTGAACCTGTAGGTAAGGCGCTCAACACGGTTGGCGCAGGCGTAGTGAAGAAGCTGGCTTGGAACGGCTCGCTCAGTGCGCTGTAGAGCCAGCCGCGCGCCGTTTGATCGATGCTAATGGTATAGGTGATGCCAGCGCTAAGCGCTTGATCGGGGAGGAAGATGACCTCTTGGCGATCGTTGTCCCAACTAAATCGGCCCTGCAAAGGCGGTTCGAAGCGGATCGCCCGTTCGACCGAGGCGCGATTCATAGGAGTGCTGAAACGTACCCGAATATCAGAACGCAAGGGGACGTCACTTGTTCCTGCAGCGGGAACAAGTGAAAGCACGGTAGGTGCTTGGGCGTAACCCACCGTTGTCAGGAACCAACGAGCCAGCAGTACCAGTAGTACCCCGACTAAGCAGATTCCCAATATACCAATCCAGATACGAGCGCTCAGACGCAGGATAGTCACACTGAATCCTCAACCCTCGTTGGCAAGGCAGCAAGCTACAGTATAGCATAGCTTGCTCGCCCCAACAGTATCCATCCCCAAAAAAATGCTTATATGAAGGCTATGCAAACTGGAACCTTGCTTAAGTTAGGCTGGGCCTCTCTATGGAAGCACATCGGCCATTTTTAAGTTCATTCCGACCCATAAAGACGTATTTTCCGTTTTTTGATAACAACTTTTTCAGCGAAATACATACTTTAGTCATCTTCAAGTCCGATAAACTATCGAAAAATTGTGGCATTTTCGCTATTTATAACGTTTTTGTCAACTTGAAAATGACACTCCTTTTATATCACTGCACAATGGTGAAAAGATACTTATTTTCAGATGTTATAGTTCCCTATATCTTTCTTTTACCCTAATTCTTCAGTTATTCACTTAGCACAAAACACGCTAGAAATGAGTCATTAACAACGCTTCTATGCGTTCCATACTATATTTTGCAATTTGAGACCGACGCGAAGACCTGACAAGGTAGATAAACATAGAAGGAAATACACAAGGAGGTGCATTCCCTAACAATCAAAGTTCGCTGTTGCTACGCAGGTCATTTATCAATAATGAGAGGTCGTTTCAAAATATAACAGGTTGTGTACGATTAGGAGCCATGTTGTTATGACGAAACACAAGTCACTCTTTCAATCTCTTCTATTTGCCACGATAACACTGCTTGGAATAGGAGTATTGCCAGTATCCACGCCCGTTTCAGCACAGGGCAATTGCGCAAGTCAATACTGTGTCTTTATTCCTAGTGTCTTTCAAAAACCCGATACTCCTCAACTGTTGTACCCTGCAGATGGGGAAGCCCTAAGCATTCTCGCACCCGTCTTTAAGTGGCACACACCTATGCCGGGGCGTTATCGCATCCAAATCTCTGAAACTCCTGATTTTAGTGATCTCTTTGATCTTGACACCACCATTCGTATCCGCGATGAGAATCAAACGACTGCAGAACGTATCGTAAACAGCAATCTCGATGCCCGCAAGACCTATTACTGGCGCGTTGGCATCGAAGAGCCGCTCAACTCTGGCAACTATAAATTCTCTCCCACTCGTAGTCTCACAACGCCACAACGCAAAGAGAACGCTCTATTGGCTCCTATTCCCACTCCACGCGCGCCCAGCAATAATTCCATCGTTCCAGCGGGCATTTCACAACTCGTACTAACTTGGGACCCGGTACCCGGCGCTCTCTATTACCGCGTCAATCTCGATTCAGCCGATGGCAATCGTGTTGCGTCTGTCCTTGTAGCTGCACCAGCAACAAGCGCAACCATCACAAACTTTGTTCGTGGTCAAAATTATACCTGGTCGTTAAAAGCTGCCAACAGCTATGGTTGGAGCAGCTTCTCAGAGCCAGTGCGCTTCCGTATCCCCAAAGACTAATCACATAGACCCAGCTATTGATCAGAAGGCTCTGTCAAGGACAGGGCCTTCTCTCTTTTGCTCAGACCTAATTCTTATGTCAACTTCAATTGATCGCCTCACCTCCCTTTGCCTCTCGACAAGCGATACTTCTTTTGTCTAAGGCGTCGACGTCTCAACCTTCCATTCGTTGCTTGGCGCGTCCGCCTACGGCTACAAACATGCCTTCCTTCCATTCAGCAAATATCTTTGCCTGCGGCAAACTGGAGCTACTATCACCCACTATGTCATACCACATTCGGCTGGCCAGGTTGTGTTTTTGGCCTTCAGCAAAAGGAACAAGTCTCTAAGCGGATTTGGTGTTATACGAAATCCGCTTGAAACAGTGTATTTTAGGGCGGTCTCTCGGCACACAACTACAACACCCTGCTTACGGGCAGGCTGTTGGTAGCCGTAGGCGGACGCGCCAAGTAAACCTCTTTGGGGAAGAGACCAAGCCGCCAGAGTACTGAAGTGATCAAACGAATTGCTATCACTGCGTCTCAGCCTGCTGCGAAAGAACAGCCAAAAAAGGGTACTCGAACCGAAGAGCGTATCAAACAAGTTGCATCCCGTATCGGACGGTGCTATACTCCGCGCCGAGTAGCACGAGCGATCTCAAGCGTAGATTCGTATTCAGATGCGCCTGCAGCAACAGGCGTATAGAGGCGTTGGGTTGTGACGAGTCCTGTCGAAAAAGAACAAGATCGTGTTGAAAGAGCACGCTTGAGCTTCGATCTCAATAGTCCGCTGTGGGTGCTGATTATCTTCCTGCTGGCACTCATTCCCCGAGTCGCGATGTGGGGCCATATCGTCACGGTCGATGAAGCCTACCACTGGTTTTATCGCAGCTCGGTCTTTTTACGAGCGGTCCAAAACGGCGCGTATGGCGACACCAATCTGATTGGGCACCCGGGTGTGACCACAATGTGGCTCGGCTCGATCGGCCTGTTGATTCAGCGTGTGCTTGTCAACAACGAATGGGCGAGCTACAGCGACCTAGAGCTCTATCGTGGCTTGGTGCGCCTGCCAGTCGCCGTAGTCTGCTCGCTGGGGCCAGCGCTCGCGCTGCCGCTGCTACGCCGCCTCATCGATGCCCGTATCGCCCTGTTAGGAGCGCTCTTTTGGGCTTGGGAGCCGTTTTTGATCGCCCACGGTCAGATTCTGCACCTCGACGCGCTGCTCACTACCTTTATGACGCTCAGTATGCTCAGCGCGCTGGCCGGCTTGTGGGGCGAACGGCTCTCGTGGCAACTGCTGCTGCTCTCGGGGTTGCTGGGCGGGCTGGCGCTTTTAACCAAATCTCCCTCGGTTCTTCTAGCCCCCATGCTCGGGCTGATCGCCTTAGTAGGCTATCTGCTGCGCCAGCCCGCCGCCACGCTCTCACAGCGACTGCGCAGCCTGCTAAACTTCGGCTCGCTTAGCAAAGAGGTTGTTCTGCCCTTTTTGATCTGGTTGGGCGTGGTGGTGCTGGTCTGGTACGCGCTCTGGCCCGCCGCTTGGGTCGATCTAGAGGGCGCTTTTAATCGTGTGATCAGCCAAGCGCGCGACGATGGCGGCGCTCCACACGCTTGGGGCAACTTTATTTTAGGTCGCGCCGTGGCCGATCCCGGGCCACTCTTCTACCCGCTTGTGCTGGTAATGCGCATCACTCCGTGGGGTCTGATCGGCCTGATTCTGGCCCTGATCGCCACGCTGCGCCGCGCTTGGGGCCAGCTTCAGATCGCTCCCTTAGCGATTCTAGCCTTTTTCGCCTGCTGCTTTATGATCGCCATGAGCATCCCGCCCAAAAAGTTCGACCGCTATCTGCTACCGATCTTCCCCAGCCTCGATCTGATCGCAGCGGCGGGCTGGGTCTGGGCAGCTCAGGCTTGGGCGAAACTAGTGACCAGTCGGAGCTGGCCGGATCTGTTCAAACGCCTGCCGATGGCGGCGGCGGCCTGCACCTGCCTGCCACTCTTCTGGCTGCACCCTTACTACATGGCCTACTACAATCCGCTCTTGGGCGGCGGTCCGATGGCGGTCCGTCTGATTCCGGTCGGCTGGGGCGAAGGCTTCGAACAAGTAGCCGAGTATCTGATGGCCCAGCCCGACGGCATGGATCGACCGATCGCAACCTGGTTCCCGCCTGTCTTGAGCCGCTTTATGCCGAGCGAGATCGGTCCGCTCGACTGGGCCACCCTGCCGGGCAAAGTCGACTATGCCGTGTTGTACATCGACCAAGTGCAGCGCAACGACGCTCCTGAGGCGACCGCCTTCTTGCAAAATACGCTCGAACCGGTGCATACTGTACGTATTCAAGGCATCGACTACGCCCAGATCTATCGCATTCCGCCACCCGCTGGCAACGAGGTGCAAGCTCAATTCGGCGACGGAATCATGTTGCGTGGCTATACGCTCGACGATGAGCTGCTGCGTTCGACTGGCGCCTTCACCTTGACGCTCCAGTGGCACGCAAACAGCACACAAAGTCAAGACTATATGCTGTTTGTGCATCTGCTCAACGATCAGGGCGAAATCGTCGGGCGAGTCGATGTTCCGCCGGGAGGAAATATCCCAAGCAGCACGTGGCAAGCGGGGCGCTATCTCGCACTGATTCAGCCGCTTCCCAGCCAGAGCGATCTGCCCGCTGGCCGCTACTGGCTCGCCCTCGGCCTCTACGATTTAGAAAGTTTCGCGCGTCTGCCATTCCGTGGCCAAGCTCCACCACCAGGCGCCCCAGATGACGGCCCCGATGCTTTGATGGTCGGGCCGATAGAGATTCGATAAGGTATGCAACACCAAGCCCACAGCTCTCTTAAGCAGCTGTTTCGCAGCGATCTCGCTTCGCTCTTGGCAGCCATGCTGGCTGGCATCGTGCTTCTAAGCCTCAGCATTCAGTCGATTTGGCCGCTCGAAATCGATATCGGCAGTGCAGATCGACGTTTCAGCGCCGATTTCAACGCCATCGAAGACTTCGCTGGCACCACTGTGCGTTGGAGCAACGGCGATTCGCTGTTGAGCCTGCCGCGCCCGCCCAGCGATGGCATTGTGGTTCTGCGCCTGCTCAACAGCCGCCCCGAAGGCCAGCCAGACCCCACGCTCGAACTAGTCGCCGATGGGCATTCGCTGGGCAGCTTTCCGGTGCAATACGAGCTGAGTGGAGCGCGAGTCTATCGCGTTCTGGCTCCCCAAAGCGCCAGCCTCGATTGGGCGACTCGCATCAGGCTGCGCAGCGCGACCTTCACTCCCGCCGACGATGCCCGCCAGCTCGGTGTGGTGCTCGATCGCGCCAAGATCATGCCCCTAGCAGGTGGCTGGTATCTACCTCCGCTCTGGCTGCTGTTCTGGAGCGCTTTTTTAGGGCTTGTGGGCTACGTAACTTTGCGCAGCATCGATCTGAAACGCGGCAGCGCGCTGAGTTGGACGCTTCTGGTTGTGGCCCTGATGGCGCTCGGTGTGGCCCTACGCCCCCTCGAATTTCTGCCCTTTATCGGCCGCGTCGCGTTACTCTTCAGCGCCGGATTGATCGGCATCTGGGTGGCGCGCCTGCTTGCACCGCCGCTCGCACTCGATGGTCAGCAGGCCGTGCGCGGACGTGATCTGGTGATCTATTTGGGCGTGGCATCGTGGCTTGGGCCGCTCTACCAATGGCTGATGACCGCCGACGGCGCTTTCAACGTGACACCCAACCCGGTCACCACCCGCATCGGCTTGGTTTTGATCGCTGCGCTCACGCTTGGATTAGGGTTGTACTACCTCTTCGTGACGCGCAAACAGCCCAGCAGCCAAGCCCGCACCAACATCAGCAACGCAGCCATCCTGATTTTCGCAAGCGCATCGCTAGCCCACCTGATCTGGATGCTGAGCTTCGCCTATACCCGCAGCGGCCCTGACTTTTGGATTCTGTTCAAAGGCACGCGCGACTGGGCGCGCGGCGGCTCGCTCTACGACTTAGTGGCGGTTCAGACCAACCACTTCGGACATGTCTTTAAGGTTCCGCCCTTCTACGGCATGCTCTTTCTGCCCTTCGTCTTCCAAAGCGGCGAAGTCATTCTGCAATACCATCGCATTCTCAACACAGTGCTGATTGTGCTCTCCTGCTTGATCTGGTGTCGCATGTGGGGAATTCGCCTGCTTTCGCTAAGCGCAGCAGGCTTGCTCATCCTGCTCAACTTCCGCGCCATCGCCGATGTGCTCGCTTTCGGCCAGATCGATTTGGTGCTGCTCACCCTGATGATGCTGACGCTCTGGTGTGTGCGACGCGAATGGGATCTTCTAGCTGGCGTGCTGGTGGCTCTAGCGACGCTCTTCAAGCTCTACCCGATCATTCTGCTCGGCTTCTTCTTCGTTAAAGGCCAATGGCGTGCCTTGATCGGCTTTGTACTCGGTATGTTGGTCTTCAACGGCATCGCCATCGGCGTGATGGGCTGGGAGATGCATCGCATCTATCTGTTCGAGGTTATTCCGGGCATCAACGGCACAACCGCCTACGCCGACAATCAAACCTTCGCAGGCTTTATCGCCCGCTTCGTCGACTCGCCCAAAGCCGCCGAGATCGTACACAATCGGCTGATCTCGCTGCTTTACACGGCGGTAGCGGGCATTAGCATGGCCTTCGCTTGCTACCTTTCGTTGCGCGATGCCAAGCCTACTAGCACAATCTATACGCTTCAGTTCGGGCTCTTTTTGCTGATGATGGTGTTGGTGGTGCCAGCAGCGTGGATGCACTACCAGACCCTGCTTCTGATCGTGTTCGCCAGCTTTGTACAGCATTGGCGCAATCGCAACGTCAGTTTGAGGCGGGTAGCACTGCTGGCACTCGCGTTCGGAGCGATCGTCTATGGCAACCAGTGGAGCTTCTATGATGGCACCGTGATGGGCCTCTTGACCGTGATCGGCGTCTCGTACAAGTTCTATGCCATGCTCGCTTTGGGCGGTTTGATGACGCTCAGCATTCTTGAGACGCCCGCACTTGTTTCAGAGGAGCACTGGCTGCACCGTCTGTTCGGCGAGCGTCTCAAGCTCTTAGGGTATAGTCACGCGATCCAGAAATAGCGCGTCGGGCCCAGCGATCTCTTCAGGCAGCGCTTCGCCTTGGGTCAAGTCCAAACGGCTCCAATCGTTGGGATCGTAGACACCCAAGGCGAGCCGATACTCGCCCGCAGGCAGGTCTTCGGGCAGGACGAGCGGCATAGCCAAGCCAAATTGCTGGCCCGCTTGCCACTGTGGGAACAAGCCCGGCTCGATCGGCATATCGATCTGGGCTACCCGTTGACCATCAGCATCTATCAGATGCACAAAGGCAAACCGTCCCCCTTCCTGATCTTGTAGCACATTCCACGAAGGCGTCACAACCAAGCTGTGGGGCTGTTGTTCGATCGAAAACCCACGCAGTTGCAAGCGTTCGCCAAAGACCGCACCGCTCGAAATGGCGTAAGGGCGCGGCAGTTGGTAAACCTGAGCGTAGTCGATTCCATAGGCTTGCAGCGTCCAAATTGGGGTTTGATCGCGGAAGAGTTCTTCAAAATAGGGAGCTTCGTGGCGCTGATTGCTGCGTGCATACATCACAGCATAGTTCGGATTACGCTCAAGAAACAGCTCTTTCATATCGAGCACTTGCGCATTGACAAAGGGTGACAGCGTTGGGCCGATCACCGAGAGCACTGGGCCGCTGTTGAGATCGGGGCGTGCATTGAGCCAAGCGCCAACCTGTTCCATTCCTTCACCCCAACCTACCAACATCACCGTCTGAGCGACTCGACCGCCTCCCAGCAAGGGGTTAAAGTAGGCCAGATAGTAGGGCTGGTACCAGCAGAGCTGGCCCAGCATCCAAAACAGAGCGCCTGCAAAAGCTAGCCGTCGCCAGAGCACAGGCCAGGCGAGCTGTTGCAGCAACGTGACCCAAGCGATGGCCGCCAAGATCTCGAGCGAGGGCCAGATCGGCAGCAAGTAGCGGTCGAACTTCTTGGGTTCGAGCGTTAGGGCCAAGCTAAACAGCACGACAAACAGCAGCAAAGCCCAGATCAGTTGACGTACCGGCAGCGCCAAAGCAGTTCGATAGCGCCACAGCACCCAAGGCAGCAGCAGCAGACCGATCAGAGTGATGGGCGAGCTGCGCCAAGCGATCACGGCGAGATAAAAGAGCAGTCCTGGATCGCCCACATCGCGGCCCCAGAAGTAGTTACCCGAGTGGTGGATCTGGCCGCCGTTATTGATGATCTCGTTCACGATCGCCATCACCGCTTCGACGGGCGCGACCCAAAGCGCAGGCCATGCGAGGGCGAAGACGCACAGCGCGATCGCCAGCCAGAGCAGATAGCGCTTGATGGCCCACCAAATTCGTTCGAGCAGGCGCGGCGCCGGAGCAACAAGCACAAAAATCAGACCGATCAAGGGCAAGAGCAGCAGTGATGGCGCTTTGGTCAGAAAGGCGAGACCACCAAAAAGCGCGCTCAGGAGCAAGCTCCAGCTAAAGATCGGGTCGCGCTTTGGAGAATCTGTTGAAAGGAGGGGTGAAGGAGTTTGTAGCGCAAAGAGCGCGCTCAGCGTCATACATGATGTAAGAGTTGCATCCAAATGAAGCAGAGCGCTGTGGGCGATCATAAAGGGTGAGAAGGCCCAGAAGAGGCTAGCTACAAGGGCGGCACTCGGATTGAGCAGGCGGCGCAAGGCTACATAGCCGATCACAACCGCGAGACTATTGAAGATCGCTAAAGGCAATCGCAACATGGCTAAAAAGTCGACGCTATTGCCCGCCCGTCCACCATCGTAGAGGCCGCGGCTCTCGGCCAGCGCTCGACCCAGCGAACCGAGCCACATAATCGTTACACCCGGATGCCCGGTTTGATTGGTTTCGGCCCAGTCGCCATTTTGCAAAGCTTCTGTAAAACGACGAACGCGCCCGATCCAATGGTATGGTTCATCGATCGTCATAAAGTCGTTCAGTATGACGAGCCGAGGGATACAAGCGACGATTCCGATCAATATGAGTGTCAGCCAAAAGGTGAACGAAAAGCCGCCTGTCTGAGCTACACCCTGCTCCTTATGAAGCGAAATGTGTTTGTCAGCAAGCATATGTCAGTGTCAAGACCTTTCCAAGTTATAGCTCTTCAGGCGTTCAGCCCAAAACAACTATTCAAGTATAATCACCAGTTATAAACACTACTCAGACATAATTAAGGAGGTTTATCATTGTCGGTATTGCCTAGGTATTGGCAAGCGATGAGGCCACAACGTTTACAGGTTCCTTTGATCCTCACTTGGTTCATATTGCTTCTCAGCCAAAGCGCACTCCTCTTTCCTCTCGCAATCGATCTCCGTAGCGGTTTTGCATATCTTGCACTCCTCGTTCCAGGAACGCTGCTCGCATGGGAATGGCTTCGCTCTGAAGAGGATCTTGTGGCTCGGATATTCCTTGCCTTAAGCGGCGGCATCGCCGTATTGCTCTTAGTAGCGTTTGGCTTTGTATTCCTTCCGATCGAGCTTCCAAGCATCAGCTTGCTCTGGTTCAGCAATCTGTTAAGTCTGCTCGCAAGTGTATGGATCCTGCGTAGTAAGACGAACGAACAGAGCCAAGCTGTTACATGGCCGCGTTCAACAGCGCTGATTATGTTATTGCTGCTTGTGTGTGGAGCTTCGTTGCTACGCTTTCCAAGCTTAGGAAGTGCTGAGTTTGGAGGTGATGAAGCACTTGTCGCCCGCAGCGCTGTCGATACGCTGCATCACGACCCGCAAGCGCTCTTTGAACGACGCAAAGGCCCGGGCGAAGTCTTGCCTGCGCTGGCAATCCTCGCGCTCACAGGACAGCTCAACGAGTGGAGCGCGCGTTTACCCTTCGCGGTCGCAAGTATCGTCACGATCTTGGGCTGCGTTGTATTGGGGCGCCGTTTAGCATGGCATGCTGGCTTCAAACAGGGCGCGGCCGAGGCGGTCGGGCTGATCGCCGGCGCTATCGTTGCGCTCGACGGCCTGCTCTTGGGCTATAGCCGCATTTTGCAGTATCAAAACCTCGTTGTTTTGATGATGAGCGCCGCCTTTTATACGGCTTGGCGCTTCGCTCATGGGGCCACGCACGAGCGACGCTGGCTGCTAGCGAGCGCGATCAGCTCTGGCTTAGCGCTGCTCTGCCACTACGACGGAGCACTGGTGCTGCCCGCCGTCGCTTGGCTCGTGCTTTATGGCGCTTGGAAACGTGCTTGGCCGCTACGACGCTGGATATCAGAACTTGGTCTGGCTGCACTACTAGGAAGCGCAATTATCTTGAGCTTCTACCTGCCATTTTTTACGGGCGAAAGCGCAGCCCGAACCAATAACTACCTGCTTTGGCGCATCACCGGCGGTTCGAGCGATTCAAGCCTGTTTGCCAATAACTTAGCCAATTACTACGGCATGATCACATTTTACAACACAACCTTCCAAATCAACACAATTGTGATCTTGCTGGTTATCGCTATCGCTGCATGGCTTGTAAGCTACCTTCGCCCACGACCGATCGCCTACACTGCGCTTGGCATCTGGCTGCTTGCGTGTGTGATTCAGCTCATCAATCCGCAGCTCTTTATCGTCGGCAAAGTTAATCTAGCGATCGCAGCCTTCTGTCTGCCGCTGGCCGCCTTGCTGTTAGCGCCTCAGCTTCCTCAAGCTCTGCGCGCGCTCTTGCTCTGGTTCAGCGCCTCGTTCGTGCTGATGAGCTTTCTGATGGGCATTCCCAACGGCCACTACTACACCCTGCATGTGCCGACCGCTCTGTTGGTGGCTTGGCTGAGCGTTCAGCTCTGGCAGCTGCTCAGCCACTACCGCCCCGCACTCTGGGCCAAAGCTCTGCAATATGGCTTAGGCGCCGCTGCTGGAGCGCTGCTTTTGCTCACGCTGCCCTATCTCTGGCTGGTCTTCCACAACCAAGCGGCCGAATACCATCGCAGTTTTCCCGCCGCCCGCCCCGATCTCTATCGCGCTAGCTACGGCGATCGCTTGCCGAGCGGTAGCTTCTTGGGCTTCCCGCACTACGACGGCTGGAAAGCGATCGGCAGCCTCTATCGCAGCGGCCTGCTCGACGGGCGCTACCAAACCAACCAAAAGACTCGTATCACGCGCTGGTACATTCGCAACGACGAGCCAAATAGCCGCCCAGATTTCTATTTCGCTGCGCTCTACGAGCCAAACATCGCGGTACCCAAAGACTTCCACTACTGGGGAGCGGTCGAAAGCGGCGGTCGCCGCACGCTCGAGATCTATGGCAAAGAGCCGCCGCCCGATGGCACGTTTGTGATCAAGAGCGAAGAGTACGAAGCCCAACACGACTCATGGTCGCTGGCTGACGGTTGGCCCGGCCTCGCCCCGCGCGTCGCCAAACCGCTGCGCGCCGACTTCGACTCGCTGATTAGGCTGCGCGGCTACGATATCGACGATAGCAATATCGCAGCCAGCGGCGCGATCACCATGACCTTGCAGTGGCAGACTCTCAATCCCGTAGAAGAGGACTTCACGCTCTTTATCCATGTGCTCAACCAGCAAGGCCAAACGGTCGCGCAAGTCGACGTGCCGCCCGCCGATCCCAACAAGCCGACCAGTAGCTGGCTGGCTGAAGAGTACAAGACTCTGATCCAACGCATTCCATTGCCGCTCGACCTGCCTGCTGGCGAATACACACTAGCGATCGGCCTTTATCGTCAGTCCGATTTTAGCCGCCTTAGCATTCAGATGCTTGGCAACTCTCCCGACGCCAGCCAAACGCCCGAGCAATCGATTCTGATCGGCCCGCTGCAAATGGGCACACAGCCAGACTAAAGCGCACAACAAAAGGGTGTTCAAGCAGCTGCTTGAACACCCTTCGCTTTTGGCGCTGGGGTCGTCTAGCCTCCATGCAGTCCTCACCGCGTCCGCCTCCGGCTATCAGAGCGGCTAGCCCACCCTCATCCCCAGCCCTTCTCCCGCAATGCAGGGCTTTGGGAGCGTACACCCGCCCCCAAAGCCCTGCGAAATCTTCTAGCCGCGAAGCTGCTGGAAGCTTATACCAAATCCGTTTAAAGACGTGCATGCTCTTCGCTCAGAAAAACGAAAAGCCGGGAAAAGGCTTGTGTGAGATGTCGCGCGGCAGCACGAAATCTCACACACCAAAAAGAGTCACGTTCCGCTCTGCCGAAGGCCAAAGAGAACCTAATCAACCGGATTTGGTATTAGTGCTCAAGCTGCCAGTCTAGAAGATCACAAAAAGATAGCTAGCAGAGCGCCAATGCAGAAGCATGGAGGCACAACGCTTTCGCTGCTTTCGCTGCCAAAGTGCTCTAAAACCGTCTCTGCGAAGCTGCTGGAAGCTTAGCGGTAAGTCACTAGGCCGCGTTTCGCTGCCAAAGCCGTCTAAAACGAAGAACCAGCCAGCTGCGCAGCGGCTGGCTGGTCGCAGCGCTAGCTGCGAGCTAGCGCCTGAATGGGTGGAAAGAGACTTGGTAGCCGTAGGCGGACGCGCCAAGGATCGAATCGAAGCCAGCGATCTCTCCGCCAGCGCGCTATTCGCCCGCCTGTTGCAAAGCTTGTTGATCGTGTGAATCGAAGGCTGGCAGCCAAGGCAGGCGCTGGCGAATGCTCGGATGGCTGAGCAACTGCACACCAAAACGCCTCCAGACGATGGCCGCGCCCAAAGGCACAATAAGCAGCGCCAAAGCGACTTGCACGCTGTTGGGCAGGCCCAAGAAGAGCCACAGCCACGAGATGCCAGTCCCAAACAGCGCCAGTTTGCCGCCCAAGACAAACCAAACCAGCAGAAGCGGCGTAAAGCTGTAGAGGTCGGTCAAGGGGAAGAGAAAGACCTGCAAGAGCGACAGCATCACATACCAAGGCATGCGCCAGGCCAGCACAAGCAGCGGCAGACCGTACCAGAAGAGGTTCGGCATCTTGGTCACGTCTTGGTAGGTTTTGAGCTGTTCCAGCCACTCCCAAAACCAGCTCGGCTGCCAAAAATACGAGGTGGCGAACAGAAAAAGGCCGAAGCAGGCCGCGATTAGCAAGGCTCGCCGCTCGTTCCAGAGCGACCAGAGCGCGGCATAGAGCGCGAAGAGAGCGCCGTTTTGGGGCTTGAGAACGAGGATCGGAATCAAGAGGCCGATCAGCCAATAGTTTTTCTGCTCTATCGAGAGCACCAAGAGGGCCGTCAAACCAAAGTAGACGAAGGTCGGCTGAGCAGCCACGATTCCGCGCTGCAAAGGCAGATAGAGCAGCAGCAGCAAGAGCGTGTAGGCGATTGGATAGGGGCGCAACCGGAAGAGCGGCCAGAGCAAGAGTGCGCCCAGTACGGTCCAGAGCGCGATAGCGAGCGCTTCGGGCAGCCAAGCCAGCGGCAGAATCAAGATGTAGAACGGCAGCGGATAGCCAGAGCCTGTCCCGATGAAGATGTTATCGATCGGCATGCTCATCAGGCGCGCGGTCGCCTCCGCTCCGTAGGGCGTGCGCTGGCTGGCCACCTCCAAGAGCGACCAAAAGACGATCCGAAAATCGACCGCAGTAAAAAAGCCGATGCAGATCCAGGTCCAGAAGGGGAGCACAAGCGTGAGCAGGTAGAGGTAGACGCGTTGGCGCGCGAGCGTTTGGGCAAGATTCGGCGTATTGAGCATGGCTACACAGTGTCTAAAAGGTTCCTACAAACTCTGCAGTTATGCTAGCCGCTCCTCAGCCCAGCGTCAATAGGCCATCGGGTATACGTCGAGCTGGACTTGGTACGTGCTCGGCCCGATCGGCCTCTCATACCAAATCCGTTTGCTTTCTTCAGATTGCTGCGGCGAGGGCTTTCTCTTCCATGCGGTCCTTGGCGCGTCCGCCTACGGCTACCAACATCCCACCCAACAAACGAGGCTTGTAGCTGTGTGCCGAAAGGCCGTTCCCAATCCCTATTTTCAGGTTAGGCTAGCTGCTGGGCGATGCGCTGCGCCACAGCTTGGCCCTGTTGGAAGGCTAGATGCACGCGGCCCTGCCCCGCCGTGAAGTCGCCCGCGAAGAAGAGGCCCGGGCGGGTCGTGTTCAATAGCTCGAAGTCGGCTTTGCCATCGGGCAGGGCCGCATCCCAGAAGCGCAGATCGACCCAGCGCGGCGCACCGAGCGCGCTGCTCACAATCTGCTCGATCTGCTGGTGAACCTGATGCAGATAAGCAGGAGCGGCCTGCCAATCGCGCAGTGTCCCCTCCTGAAGCTCCTCCCAATGGGCGCGGCTGGCGCGCGGCCCGAGCTGAGCCACCAGCAGGCCGCTCCCGTCGCGCACCCGCCCGGGCTTAGCGTGCTCGCAGGCCAGCCACGAGATGTCGTGCTGGCGGTCGGCGTTGACGGCGGCGTACCAAGCGAGCTGAGGCTGGCGCTGATAGGCGTAGGCCAACGAAATGCAAGGACGGTAGCTGACCTGCCCTAACTGGCCTAAGATCCGCTCCTGTTGGCTCTCAGGCAGATCGCTCGCCGCAACAAGGGCCGCACTATGAGGTGCGGCGGGCGTGAGCAGCAGGGCATCGACCTGATCGAAGCGCTCTCCCGCCTGATCGTAGAGCACATAGGCTTGCTCCAGCGCCTCGAAGCGAGCCAGCGTTACGCCCAAGCGAACTGAACTGCTTCCGGCAAGTTCGACGGCCAAACGCCGTAGACCATTGGACCAAGTCCACTTGGCCTCGTTGTTCTGTAGCGGATCGCCCTCGCTCACCCGTCCCTGACCGTCGAAGACCCAGACCGGCAGAGGAATATCTTGCGGGTGGCTTGGGGCTAGCTCGTTTTCGACCAGAGCTGTCAGATCGGGGTCGGGCGTCTTGAGGTATTGGGCCCCGTAATCGAAGCACAAACCGTCGATGCAGCCCGTCGCCACCCGCCCGCCAAGCTCGCTGGCGCGCTCATAGATCTGAACTTCTAGCTCGGGCCGCAGCCGCCTCAGCTCGCGTGCGGCGCTCAAACCAGCCATACCTGCCCCAATTATTGCCACGCGCATCAATACACCTCATTCGTTTTCAGCTAGGCAATCGCCTTCTCTAGCTCGCTCTGCTCGTAGGGACCGATCACCGCCAAATGAACGCTGCCGGGCTTGAGCACACGCCGCGCCACCCGCAGAACGTCCTCTTGGGTCACGGCCTCGATCTCGGCTACCACCCGCTCGACTGGCACCACTTCGCCATAACGCAGCATATGCGAGCCGTTGCGCGAAGCCACCGACCAAGTATCTTCGAGCGAAAGCAAAATGCCGCCCTTGACCTGCTCTTTGACCAACTGCAGTTCTTCTTCGGTCACGCCCTTGTCGTACAGCAGCGCGATCTGCTCCATACTGGCGCTGATACTCTCGTAGAGCGCATCGAGCTCGACGCTGCCATAGACCACCCACATACCGGCGTCGGCCACCTCAAGGTGGTAAGAGCCGAGGTTGTAGGCTAAGCCACGCTCTTCGCGCAGCTCTTGGAAGAGGCGTGACGACATGCCGCCGCCCAGAATCGTGTCGAGCACTTGTAGGGCGCGCCGATCGGGGTCGTTGAACGAGAGCGAAGGGAAGCCGAGGCAGAAATTACCCTGCTCGGTCTCTTTTGAGACCAAGTGAACGCGCGGCCCCTGAATGGCCTGTTTGGTGGGCGGCACGGGCGGCGGCGAAACGCTGCGATAGCCTTCGAGCGAAGCGCTGATGGCTGCGATCGCGTCCTCGGCTTTGATATTGCCCGCAACCGAAACAACCGTATTTCCTATACCGTAATGCTGTTGCCAGAAAGCCAACAGATCGTTACGCTTAATGCTACTTACGGTCTCGATATCACCCGCAATATCGCGCCCAAAGGGCTGATCTGCGCCCCACAGCGATTCTTGCAAGAGGTTGTGCACCCAGTCGGAGGGCGAATCTTGGGTGCCGCGAATCTCTTCGATAATGACTTTACGCTCTTTTTCGATCTCGCGTTGCTCGAACAGAGGGCGGCGCACCAATTCGGTCAGCACATTCAAAGCACGCGAAAAGTGTATATCGGCCACTTTGGCCCAATAGACGGTCGATTCGTAACCCGTCGCAGCGTTCATTATGCCGCCGACGCCTTCGACCGCATCAGAAATACTCTTGGCACTAGGAAAAGCCTCCGTGCCTTTAAAACACATATGCTCAATGAAATGGCTGATACCGCTCACTTTCAAGGGTTCGTTACAAGCACCCACCTTCGTAAAATATCCCATTGAAACGGAATGGGTGTGAGGCAGCTCTTCAACCAGAATCTGTAATCCGTTTTCTAATTTCGCAATTGTCGGCATTGTCACTCTTTCGTTACGTGGCATCTCGGGTTTCGTTAGACAAGATACCACAAAAAGCCCTCACCGCACGGATCGGGCAAGAGCGTTAGACGAGCCAGCCCTCACAAGCTGTGATGAGCTGGCTCGTTCAATCATACCAAATCTAAGGCATTTCTGCTTGACGCTCAGCGAGACGGGGGTTGTGTATAGCCGCGCAAGAGGTTCACCAACTCGGCCAACTGCGGATCTTCGAGCGGATCGCTTCGTTTGATGCTGTGTTGTCGCTTGCCTTGTTTAACTGTGATCGTATACCGAAATGCATCGGGATAGACGGGCTGCTTCGGCAATTCGCTTGGCAGGTTAAAGAAGTCGATCGCTGCGATCAAGCCTTCCAGCTTGACAGCCTCATCGGCAGGCAACGAGGCTGTGTCGATCTGTTGTGGTCGACGCAGAGCGGGAAATGCTGCGAATCCCCCTTCAGTTAGAAATTGAATCTCCATACTCACATACTTTCAATCAACGCGACAGCATGCCCTTCCCCAGCGTTGGCTCAAACTAGACGACGATCCCGACCTGCTGCCAAGCTTCGCGCAGGATCTTGCCTTCGCGACTAGCTGGGCCGTACAAACGCTCAGCCGTCTCGGAGGTCAAGCGCGCAAAGCGCCGAAAGCCTGTATTCGAGCGAAATTCGCTTCGCAATAAGGTATGGTACCAAACTCGACCGGCTCGCTCCCAAGCATAGCCGCCCAAGGCCGTCGCAAACAGATAGAAGGCGTGGTTCGGAATGCCCGAGTTGATATGAACGCCGCCATAGTCGTCGCTGGTCGAAACGAAATCGTTCATATGTCTCGGCTGCGGATCTTTGCCCAAGATCGGATCGTCGTAGGCCGTGCCCGGCTCAGCCAGCGAGCGCAGCGCCTTGGCCGCCACCTGATCGGTCAGCAGATCGGCACCGATCAACCAATCGGCCTCGCCGACACTCTGGTTCAAACTGCGCTGCTTGATCAGCGAACCGAACACATCGGCGATCGACTCGTTTAAGGCCCCGGGCTGATGCATATAGTTCAGGTTCACTTCCTTCTGCACGATCCCATGGGTCAACTCGTGGCCGATCACTTCGAGCGAGAGCGTAAAGCGCTTAAAGATCTGATCGTCGCCATCACCAAAGATCATTTGGCCGCCGTTCCAAAACGCATTGCCATAGCGTTGGCCAAAATGGACCGTCGCCGCCAAGACGCAACCCGCCCCATCGAGCGAATCGCGCTCAAATAGCTCCCAGAAGAAGTCGTAGGTCAGGCCCAAGGCATCATAGGCTTCGTTCACAACCGGATCTTCGCTGGGCGGCTCGCCTTCGTCGCGCACCAAAAAACCGGGCAACATTTGGCCGCCCTCGGCCGAATAGATCATGCGAATTTTACGTTCGAGCGGCTCGTTGCTCAAAGACAAACTGCGGATCGTGCCCAAACGGAAGGGCTTTTCGATCCGCAGCAAGCGCAGGGCCGCATCGTTTTCAAGCGTTTCCAACGCGCCCGAGCTTTCAGCATCCGAGCTGCGCTCGGCGATATTACGCAACACATAGGGCGGAAGAATGCAGTGGAGGGCATTATGGACGGTATGCTGACACATAGGCACCTCAGATACAAATAATGGACGACACAGCTATAACACAGATAGCCATTGATCGTCCATTACTCGAAGAGTATCGTCCGTTTACTCGAAGCGATACGACCTATATCTACGCTACCATCACAAGCCGTTCGCAGCCTTTAACGACGCGGCTTGGCGACCGAAGCGCGCACCTCTTTGCCTCGCAGGGTGGTTCGATTCAAGGCGCGCAGCACCTGCTGAGCTTTGTCCATAGGTACTTCTACAAACGAGAAGCGATCGTAGATGTCGATGCTACCGATCGCACGGCCCGGCAGACCGGACTCGTTCGCGATCGCACCCACAATGTCAGAGGGGCGAACGTGCTCGGCACGACCAACATCGAGGAAGAGACGTTGCATGCCTGCTTCTGAACCAGCCGCATCGCCTTCAATGCTGGTGATGGTATCCTCTTGCTCGACCTCGTTCAGCAACAAGCGGAAAGCAGCTGCAGCCAAGTTAACTGGATCGGCCTCTGCGCTCATCTGCTCGACCAACAAGATGTAGGGATCGAGGTTGCCCTCAGCCAATACGTCGCGCAGAGTCTCTTTGAAGGCTTCGCGGCGACGAGCAGCCACGTCGGCTAGAGAAGGAACGCGCTCGCGGCGAATGCGGGTCTTGCTCACACGCTCGATCAGTTGAAGCTGGCGGCGCTCACGGGGCGTAATAATCGTAATCGCCTTGCCCGTCTTGCCAGCGCGGCCCGTTCGACCGATACGGTGAACGTACGCTTCAGGGTCGTTCGGCACATCGTAGTTGATGACATGGCTGACATCAGGGATATCCAGACCACGAGCAGCAACATCGGTTGCCACCAACAGCTCGACTTGGCCTTCACGGAAGCGCTTCATCACGCGATCGCGCTGCACTTGCGCTAACTCGCCGTGAATCACTTCGGCCAGATAACCACGAGCCTGCAAGCGCTCGCCCAGACCATCGGCATCACCGCGCGTGCGACAGAACACAATCGCAGAGCTCGGCGTTTCGACATCGAGAATACGGGTGAGCGAGTCGAGCTTATCGCGCTCAAGCACCTCGTAATAGGTTTGCTCGGTCAGCGACGTGGTGATCTGACCGTTCGAGATCGTAATGCGGGCTGGCTCGCGCGTGTAGCGGGCTGCCAACTGAGCCACAGCCGGCGGCATTGTCGCTGAGAAGAGCGCCGTTTGGCGGTTTTCTGGAACCTGCTGCAGAATGAACTCGATGTCGTCGACAAAGCCCATATCGAGCATTTCATCAGCTTCGTCCAGCACCACCATCGAGATAGCGTCCATCTTCAAGGTGCCGCGCCGCATATGGTCCATAATGCGGCCCGGTGTACCGACCACAACCTGAACACCCTGTTCAAGAGCGCGCAACTGGCGATAGATCGGCTGTCCTCCATAGACCGGTGCAACACTGATGTTGCTGCCCTTACCATAGCGGTAAATGGCCTCAGCAACTTGCATAGCTAATTCACGAGTTGGAGTCAAAACTAAAGCTTGTGGAATACGCTCAGGAGTCAATCGTTGCACGATCGGTAGAGCAAACGCTGCTGTTTTACCAGTGCCGGTCTGTGCTTGAGCAATAACATCGCGCCCAGAAATTAATAAAGGTATAGATTGTTCTTGTACAGGAGTTGGTTCTTCGTATCCTAATTCTGATATAGCAGAAAGAATAGATTGATTAATATTGAGATCAGCAAATGTTGCCACTGTTTAAGAGATCCTTCCAATAGTACGCATGAAAAAGCGCACGGCATAATGCAGTGCACTACTGGCTTTATTATACACTATTTTGGTAACTGACGCTTACCGTTCGGAGAAGATGTGTTTTTTAAAAGCCAAGATTTAGCACTAGAATGCACTATAACTTACTGCTTTTTCGTAGCAGATTCGTATTTATAATAATGAAGCCACAGCCATATGCTTCATCGTGTCTGTTCGACATTGAACGAAGATATGGCTGTAGCTACTGAAAAAAGAACCGTTTATGGTTCAACGTACCAACGTTCGATATTCCACAGATAGTTTGGCGAAGCGAGATCGACCGGACCATCCGCGGTTGTTACCTTGTTGTTCAGGGCGACCGGAATCCGATCGGCCCACAAGAATATGTAGGGTCGCAACTCTGCGATGCGCGCTTGGGTCTGGCGATAAGAATTAATGCGCGCTTCGGTATCGTAGAGCTGGCGCGCCGCCTCAGACTGGTTGTCGTAGGCGCTATCGCTGAAGCCGACGAAGTTGCGCGCCACCCGCGTATCGGCTGGCCCCTGATTGATCTGGGTCGAGTGAAACAGCCCAAAATCGTCGGGATCATAGTATTTATAGTCGCCAAAATTCGGATCGCCAGCGCCGTTCAGCCAGCTCCCCAACAAAATATCGAAGTCGAACGGCGGCGCATACTTCGAGAGAAAGGTGCTCGCAAAGTCGGCTGGCTCAACCACCAGGCTGATACCTACCCGCGATGCGCTCTCGGCGATCACCTGGGCCGCCCGAATGCGCCGTTCGTCGTCGCCGCGCACATACAGGCGCGTTGTAAGCGAAATGCCCTCGCGCTGGCGAATCGTCGATCCAGCTGGCAGCGTCCAACCCGCCTCATCGAGCAGCATACGAGCGCGGTCGAGATCGAGCGTCGTGCTGACCGGAGTCAAGTCGGCCCACGAGCCGGGAGCAGCGCTGCTAGCGATGGCTTGGCCCTGACCTTTGGTCGCCACTTCGATCAAGCGCGGCATATCGATCGAAACAGCCAAGGCTTCGCGCACACGCGCATCGGCGAACAGATGGCCCTCGCGCAAGTTGAAGCCCAAGAAGTAGTAACCGTTCTCGGTATAGCTCGCAGAGCGCAGATTAGGGTGGGTCTCGCTGATGGTCGAACCGACATTCCAAGGCAGCTCGGCCAACAATAAGCGTTCGTCGCTCAGCGCCTGCAGCGAGATATTGATATCGGGCGCGACCACAAAGGCCACCCGCTCTAAGAAGGGTGCTCCGCGATGGAACTTCTTGTTGGCGGAAAGCACAATCGACTGGCCCGCTTGGCGGTCGGCCAGTTGGAACGGCCCGCTTCCGATCGGGATATCCCAGAAGTTCACCTGCATAACGTCCTTGCCCTCTAGCAGGTGGCGCGGCAGAATCGGCAAGGTCAACTCCGATAAGATCGGCGCAAAACGCTCGGTCATCGAGATCACAACGGTTCGCTCGTTAGGTGTGATCACGCTGCCGATGCGCTGCAGCTCAGCCAAAAGCGCCGTGGTTGTAAAGGGCAGCGAGCGTAAGGTATCGAGTGTATAACGTACATCGCTTGCGGTCAGCGGCTCACCATCGTGCCAACTCAAACCACTGCGCAATGTAAAGGTCAAGATCCGCCCATCGGGAGTGGTATCCCAGCTTTCAGCAAGATCGGGTTGAGGTCGAAGCTCTGCATCAAGCCGCATTAGGCCGCTATAGAGCAGACCCGAAATCTGTTCTTCACCTCGCGAGCGAGGCTGCCAAGGGCGCAACGTTTCGACATCGTGATCGAGCCGAATAGTCAAATTACCGCCGCGCGTCTCGGGGGTCGCCGTCGCCGGAACAATCACAGCGGTCGGCTCTCGCACAGCCACCTGAGCTGTTGGCGCTTCTGGCTGCTCTTGACCAAATTGGCAAGCTGCCAAGAGCAGCATGATAAAGAGCGTCAGTCCGAAACTGGTGAAAAAGCTAAAACGCTGAGATAATATAGGAACAGAAGACATGGATATAGCCTAATTTTACAATATACGAATCGACCGATTGAGATCACTCATTCCAACATGCCGCATATCGCCTGTGATCGATTTAGATAGTACGCATTATAGAAGATGCGCAGAAACACTCAATACGCTTTGTATCATAAGGTATAACTATGCGACTTATTACCTTTCGACCCAACGATGGACGAGTACGCGCAGGGGTTCTGCTAGGAAACACCGTTATCGATCTCGAAGCAGCAGCGCCGCTTGTGTTTGATGAAGCCGAGTCCTACCGCTGGGATATGCTTTCGCTTCTGCGAGCTGAAGCAGACAACAGCAGTCTCGACGCAGCTGAAGAGATCGTCCAAGCGGTTATCGACCAAGTAGGCGGCGAAGACTACTTCGATGGCTCAGACAACTCGATACCTTGGGACGACGACCTGATCGGTAGCGTTTCAATCGGCGGCGTCGAAATGGTGCTGCCGCTCGACAGTGTTCAACTGCTCGCTCCCCTGCCACGTCCGTCGAGCATTCGTATCTTCGATAGCTTTGAAGAGCATCGAATCGCTGTCAATCAGCTTCGCCAAAGCTACATTCATCCCAATTGGTATGAACGTCCGAGCTTCTACTTCGGCAACCACAATGCGATTTACGGCCCGGAAGCTGAGATTCCTTACCCCGAGACTCGCTCGCTCGATTATGGTCTCAGCATCGCCTGTGTGATAGGACGTCAGGGGCGTAATATCTATCAAGAAGATGCCATGTCGTATATCGCTGGCTACACCATCGTCAACAACTGGGTTGCCCGCGACATACAAGAAGAAGAGCTGGCGATCGGTCAGGGTTGCGCCAAAGCGATCGATTTTGCAACCAGTCTTGGGCCTATGATCGTCACCCCTGACGAACTAGAAGAGTTTCTGTTACCGGACGAGCGTCACAACCTCACCATGATCGCCCGCGTAAATGGTGTCGAGCGCTCCCGAGGCTACACCCGCGATAGCTTTTACCCATTTTCTGCCCTCGTGGCCTATGCCTCGTTGCACACAACCCTCTATCCCGGCGATGTCATCACAAGCGGAACGGTCAGCCAAGGCTGTCTGTTAGAAGCTACAGCAGGTCAAGGGCCGTGGCTTGCTCCAAACGACCGTGTCGAGCTTGAGATCAGCGGCTTAGGCACCCTCGTCAACATTATCGGTCAACCCGAGTAAGTCCTAGCGAATCCGCTCGATGTCTTCAGCACTCTGGCGGCGTGGTCTCTCCCATCCATTCGGTCTCAGCCGCGTCCGCCTACGGCTACCAACATCCCGCCCTTCAAATGAAGGTGCTATCAGCCCGTGAGCGGCGACCCCAAACACGAAACACTACAGAGCGATTTCGTCTTACGAATCAGCTTCTGGCTCAACGGTTGACACCAAATCGATCTCATCTTCGGCGATATCGAGCACATCTTCTATCATCCAACCGTTGAGGCCACTCTGAATCGTTCGAATCTGATACCAGTTTTCGTCTCGTTGAATAAGGAGCACTTCGGTGCCCGGCTGAAGCGAGCCAACGATATCAAAGCCCGTGCCGGGGCCACGTCGAACATTTGCAGTGATATTGACAACTCCGATAACTGGTACGGGCGTCGCTGTCGCAGGTAAAGTAGCTGTCGCAGGCAAGGTAGCAGTTGCAGGTGGTGCTAAGGTAACACTGGGAAGACGCCCAATGGTAGGAACAGGTGAGGGTCGCGGAATATTTGCTTCAGGCAATCCAGAACAAGCGACTAAACACCAGAGGCAAACAAAAAAAACAACGAATCGAGCCAACAGAGAAACTTTCAGATACATGCTTTCCCAACTACGTATTACATAAAGAAGAACCGTGATGCATTGCTAGCGACAACGCATCACGGTTCTCTCGGTCACATAGGGTTAAATCCGCTCGCGCGCACGATGGATGCGTAGCGTTCGTACAAAAAGCGTCATACCAAGCAGTGCAAAGCCAAAGATTGGAACCCCCGTACTGCTGGTATCGGGCAATGGTGCCATCTGTTCAGGTACAGCGGTCGCTGAAGCAGTCGGAGAAGCTTCAACAACCGATGTAGGCTGGCTGGTGCCGAGCGTATTGGTCGCTGTGGGCGTATTGGTAGCCTCCATCACTGCGGTCGCTTCTACGGGCGCCTCCGTCTCGGCACTCTCCGCTGTAGCAGTCTCAGCTGGCGGATAGGCTTGCGGATCTTCGGTCGCTGTCAGACCTTGCTGGGTATTGGTTGGCAAGGCAACTGCAGGCGTATTGGTAGCGGCCTGAGCCACTTGGGTAGCCGCCGACGTCGGCGCTGCATCGACCACCAAAACGGTCACAACATTCGAGAAGAGCATTTGGGTCAGACCCGTATAGCTCGCTTGGGCTTGTGTAACTATCAAGGTACCGCGCGCGACCCCATCTTTGATACGGGTGCGTACTGTAATCTCGACCGTTTCACCCGCTTGCAAGCTGGGCAGCCGCAACTGCACATCGTTACCAGTCACCTGCGGATCGGTGCCACTGTCGGAGCTAGCGCCCAACACCACCAAGTTCGACGGCAAGGTGCTGCGAATCAGCAGATCGTTGATAGCGGCTTCGGCCTGAGTATTGCGCAATACAATCGTATAGTTCACCTCTTGGCCCGGATTCGCGCTGCCCCAGTCGCTAGCGATGCGGAAGAAGACATCGCTGCTGGCGACCAAAAAGGCCGCCGGCGGGGTCGGCGAGGGCTGTTGTGCCGAAGTCGGCAGAATAGGCGTAGCGCTTGCGCTAGATGCACTAGGCTGGCTCGCAGTGCCGCTCGATCCACCTGGGTTAGAGGGCCGCGGCGTCACACGACGCGCTGTCGGAACAACTCGAACCGCAGTAGGCGATGCTTGGCTTGGCTCTCCAGCAGGCAGAAGCGTCGTATCATCTACGGGTGGAGGAGGCGGAGGAGGCGGAACTTCGGTTGCGCTACGGCCGCCACCGCCACCGCCGCCGCCACCGCCACCGCCGCCGCCACCACCACCGCCGCCGCCGCCGCTACCGCCGCCACCGCCGTTACCACCATCGCCACCGCCGCTGCTCGGAGTAGCACTCGGCTCTGCTGGCTGCGGAGTATTGGTCGGCACATTCGGGTCGTTCGTAGCGCTCGGCTCTACCGGCTGCGGAGTATTGGTCGGCACATTCGGGTCGTTCGTAGCGCTCGGCTCTACCGGCTGCGGAGTATTGGTCGGCACATTCGGGTCGCTCGTCGGAACAGTGCTGCCAGCGATGTTGACGCGCACCGTCGACGAGGCCGCCGTAATACCGTTTGAAGAGGCCGAAGCTTGGTTCGTCACTAAGCCCGAGGCATCGCCGCGCGCTCGAACCTGAATAACGATCGAGGCCGACGAATCTCTACTAACCGAAACGTTACAAGTTACGGTCTGGCCAGACGAACACGAGCCTGAAGAGGTCGACGCACCCAAAACCTCTAACATCGAGTTGACACTATCGCGCACATCAACCGAGATGGTAGACTCGCTGGTAGTGCGCACTGTCAAACTAAAGCTGAAGGCTTCGCCGGGAGCCACTGTGCTGGCCGATGCGATCTTGATCAGCTCGAGCGGCTCGCCATCGGGAGGCACAAACGAGGTATTAGTTGGTCGAGCCGTAACATTAGGATCAACCGTATTGGTTGGAGGCTGAGGCTGACCTGTATTGGTCGGCTGCTGAGTCTGGCTCGTCGGCTCAGATTGGGAAGTATTGGTTGGCTGTTGAGTCTGGCCAGTCGGCTGCGTAGGCGGCGTATTGGACGGCGGCGGCGCAGGCGATGTATTGGTCGGATCAACAGTTTGCGGAGTCGAGGTCGCATCGCTATTGTCAGGGGTAAAGGTGACCCGTTGGGCTGGCTCCTGAACTCGCTCTGTCGGGCTCGCTTCTTCTTGCTGAACAGCATTAGTAGGAGCAGGTGCGCGAGTCTCCTCAGCAGGCTCAGGTGCCTTGGTGGGCGCCTCGCTCGGCTCTTCAGGAGCTTTAGTTTCTTGCTGAGGTGCCTGAGCCGGAGCCTCGCTCGGCTCCTGCGCTACCTCGGATTCTTGCTCTTCCTCGGTTGATGCCTCTGCTGGAGCCGTCTCATCATCACCTGGAACAGCTGTCGCCGCCTCCTGAGCCGGAACAGAGGGTGGGTTCACTAGGCTTAGGGTTGATGCATAGAGTGGGTAGGCGATCATGACGAGACTCATAACCACCAACAGTAGCTCCAGCGGAGTCCAGCGGGCAGGAGTACGGCCACGCCCCTGCTGAGATTGTTTTTGGCGACGAGAAAACCGCTGCATTATATCCCTCACTTCCCCCAATGCCTAATTGCCTAGCTGACTGTACAGATGCAGTGCTTCCAAAGGAGCCTGCCCATAGCTACAACGTAGCCTTGAGCGCTTTTTACGCATTTGGAAGAGCTTTAACTAGATCTGCAACGACCACAAGACGTTGCGTATCCCATGCGGTACAGGTGATAAGCGTCAGCACTGGTGTCGATGTCGGATTCATCACTTCTACTTGATGGGGCCAGACACTCTTGATTTCGCGTACAGTGTAAAGGTAGCGCCAGCCGGAACTTTCAACCCAAACCTCATCGCCGATCGCCAGCGAGCCTAGGTTGGCAAACACCCCTCCGCGTAAACCTGCGTGCCCTGCCATCACAAGGTTGCCGGGCTCTCCCGGTAGTCCTGTTCCATGGTGATAGCCTACAGCATAGTCGGCGACTTGCCAGACGCCATCTACCACAAAAACTTCAATCACATGCGAATCGAGCCCAATCGAGGGAGCGCTGATTCGTTGTGGGCGGGGGTCTCCCGGCGGCGGCAACGAAGGCATTACTCCCGGCACCAGATAATCGGGCGGCTCGATCGGTTGTTCCATAGATTGATCGGTGTAGGGTAGGGAGCTTGCAAACGATGAAGCGGCTACCTGCTTCACAACATTGGAGGTTCGCTGAGCCACACCCGAAGCGTGAGCGACCTGAACAGGTTCTGATTGAGCCTGCTGCCAAGCATAGAGCCAATCGCGTCCGTACCCATCAAGCAACCAATAGCTAAAACAACATACTACCGTCAGCACAAGTATCCGTTCGGCATGCACAAGCAGCTTATCAAACCAGGTTCGCTGCAAAAAAGAACGCAATGCTAACTTGCGCTGCTGGTCTTGAGAGCGCAACACCACTGGCCGAAGAGGGGTCTCCTGCGTGGGCACTGGGCTATCCAGCAGTTCGAGCAACAGTTCTGGCGAATCTTGTTTCGGCTTCTGCTTTGTTGTGCTAAGACGGACAATCACGGTTGCCTCCCAAATGGGAACAGCGGCCAAACCGGCCGTGAGTCTGGCACCGATTATACTCTATCCATGTCAGGGGTGCAATAGGTTAGGCCGTTAACTTCAAGAAAATAGGACTTTTGGGACAGACAAGTGTAAACCATCTTGGGGAATTATACGCTTTGCAAGCTCTAATCAACCAACTTTATATCAAATGTACTTGTCTCTTCCCGTTTCATATCAAATCCGTGTGATCAGTTCAGCATTCTGGCGGCTTAGTCGCTTCCCCAAAGAAGGCGGCTAACGCGTCCGCCTACGGCTACCAACAGCTCGCCCGTAAGCAGGGTGTTGTAGCTGTGTGCCGAAAGAGCAGCCCAAAATACAACGCTTCAAGCGAATTTCTTTTTGGCCTTCGGCAGTGCTTCGGCATTGCGCGCGGCGCTGCAGCGCACAGCAGCGTTTGAGCCTGCTGGGTGCCTGCACTCGGCAGTTCGCAACGAGTGCAGCGCCGCGCGCCTGATGGACTGCATGGATGGAAGGCGTTCTGATAGCCGTAGGCGGACGCGGTTGAAACCGAATGGATGGGAGAAAACAAGACGCCAGAGGGCTGAAAGGGTCCAGCGGAAGTGCAAGTAAGGCTAGGCTAAGCGCTTCAGATCGAAGATCGGCCCGTCTTTGCAGCGCAGTTGCCAACCGTTGCGGGTTTCGAGCATACAGCCGAAACAGGCCCCGCTGCCACAGGCGAGCTGCTCGGCTATAAGCGCGAAGGCGAAGCCGGGTGTCCAGCGCAGGCGTTGAGCGCGCAGTTGCTGAACAAAGTCTTGCAACGAGAGCGGATCTAAACTGACGCAGGCTTGGTCGGCCCATACGATCGGGGCGTTGCTGCTAAACAAAGGTTGTTTTTTGCTGCCTGCCAGCGGCTCAAGCAGTTCGCTTAGCGGGCCAGTGGTGAACTGATATTCGACATCGGGCGGCAGTAGGAAGGCTGGGATCTGGTAGTCGCTGTGAGAGGCGGCGGCCAGCAGCACCACTGAGATTCTGCGTGCGACAGCCTGCTGCGTGAGAGCGACAAGGGCAGCTAAGCCAGGGCCTTCGCCCACTAAAAGCAGGTTGCCCGTGCGCGGATCGAGCTCGAAGCCGCGCCCGACCGGCCCATAGATGTCGAGCGTGCTGCTCGGGTAGGCATATTGAAGCAGCCAAGCCTGCTGAAACTCTTCGCCATCGCTGAGCAAGAAGGTGATCGTACCTTGTTTGGCGTTGCTGCCAGCATGAAAGATGGTCGCGCGCAAGAGTGGATCTGCGCTCTGCATGTCGGCAGGGCGCACCAAGAGCGCTTGACCCGGGCGAAGATGAGCGGCCAGTTCGGGCGCCTCTAGCTCTAACCAGATCAGCTTCCCAAAGGCGCGCCGCTCGCGAATAGTTGCACGATAAAACCTACTCATTCAGATTTGGGCACTCTCTCGGTCGGTCGGTAGGCGGAGTAATGTTCAGATAGGCTTGCATCAATTCGGTCGCGGCTGGCACTGCCAAAGTTGCCGAACCGTCATTGAGGTCGCCCGTACCTTCTAATAGTACCACAACCTGAATCTGAGGGTTGTCGTAGGGAGCAAAACCGGTAAACCACGAGTGGCTTTGGCGCGTGATCGTGCCATCGGGTTTGGTATAGTCGGGGCCAAACTCGGCGGTACCGGTCTTACCAGCGATCGCAAGGCCCGAACAAACGTCGCGGGCGGCGTAGTTGATGCCTTCGGTTACAGAACGGCGCATACCTTCGCGGATCACCTGCAAGAATTCTGGCTTGACCGGCACGATGCTCGAGACCTCGGGCTGGAAGGTCTGCACGGGGTTACCGCTGCTATCGATGATCGATTGGACAAGTTGTGGTTTATAGAGCGTGCCGCCATTGGCGACCGCCGCCGCCGCCATCACAAGCTGAAGCGGCGTAACCTCCATATTACCTTGGCCGATCGCCATGTTGTAGGTATCACCGACCGTCCAAGGCGCACGCTGAGCTTGCAGCTTCCAGCGCTCGGTCGGCACGCGCCCGATCGCTTCGCCCGCTAACGAGATGCCTGTTCTTTGACCAAAGCCAAACCACTCGAGACCAGATGCCAAACGGGTAATGCCCAAGCCATCAAATTTCGGATCTTCTTCTTTGAGGTTGGTGATATTGAGCTTGTTACCACCAGCGACAGTCGCAAAGAAGACGTTCGACGAAACTTTGAGCGCGTCGGAGACATTGATCAATTTGTTATCGACCGGACTTGAGTTCGGGAAGGTTAGAATCGCTCCGGTGTATTCGTCGCGTACCAAAAGGCGGCTTGGGTCGCGCACCAAGGTATCGGGGGCGATCACGCCTTCTTGCAAGGCGATCGAACCAACAAACTGCTTGAGGGTCGAACCGGGCGGGTAGGTTCCCGCAATCGAGCGGTTAAGCAGAGGCGCGGTCGCCGCGATCTCTTCCGATGGCGTCAAAAGCGCTTGCAGCTCTTTGCTACGCGATGCATCGACCCAAACGTTATTGTCGTAGGTCGGCAAACTCACCATCGAGAGAATACGCCCCGTATTGGGATCGATCGCGATCGCAACACCGTTGGTGATCGGTTTGTATTCCGCCTTCCAGGCCTGAGCTGGGTCTTTGCTCAGCTCCATTCGCCGCCGATCACTGATCTCGATCCACTTGCGTAAGATCTCTTCGGTTTTGGCTTGGAATTCGATATCGAGCGTAAGAACGAGGTTATTGCCATCGACGACGGGGCGTTGAGTGATGATCGGGCCGACAGGCCGCTCAGCCGCATCTACCAGAAGAGTTTGAATGCCGGTTGAGCCGCGCAAAATATACTCGTAGCTTGCTTCAAGGCCATCTTTGCCGATGCGATCATTGCTTTGGTAGGGCGGAATGCCGATTCCAGCCACATTGGGGTCGATCGTCTTGGGCACCAAACGCCGACAGGTTGGCGCTGAAGCAGTGATGTCGAGCATACTCGTGATCCACGAGCGGCCCGGGTTTTCGCTCACCAATTCGCACTCGTTGATTCGCCCGATATAGCCCAAAATATGCGACAACGATTGGATTTGGCTGCTGAGCGGGTAGCTACGCCGATAGTCTTCGAGCACCGTCACGCCCGGCAATGATGAGCTGTTCTCGCGAATAGCAAGCGCCATTTCTTGAGGAATGTTGCTCTTGATGGTTACCGATTGATAGTAGCGAGCGTTGCTCGTGGCGATCAAGGGCGAGATCGGGTCGTTGAAGGTCACCACATCGCTATAGACGCGCGAGAGTTTGAGGGCATCGAGCGTACGCGAGGGCTGCGTAATGGTGAAGGTATAAGGTTCGGTTGCAATTATTGTGTCGCTCTTGGCGACAGCCTCTTCTCCGATAAGCTTTTGCAGGTCGCTGCGCAGTTGAGGATTGGTGTCGAGCGCAAGGATCGGCTCGATCGTAAGCGTGCTGGTAAGACCAGCGATCTGACTGAGATGGGCCAGCACCTCTTTGCGACGCGGCGATGAAGCGCTAGGCAGCTCACCCGGGCGAACCGCCAATGAATAGGTCGAGACACTTTGCGCCAAAACGGTCTTGCCATCGCTCGCGTAGATCTCTCCACGCAGCGGCGGTACATAAAGGGCGCGTGTTGCGGTTGCTGCCGAATCGCTTCCATAACGTCGTGTATCGGTATCTACCAACTGGAGATTGAACAGACGTAAGATGAGAACGAGAATAACAAGCAACAACACAAGACGTAAAGCGACAAACGACTTCATGGCGTTTCTTCTTTAAGGCGATCGAACTAGCCTTGGGCTAGCTTATTCTTCAAGAATGTATTCTTGCCGCCAGCGCGAAAGCTGGCGAATAACCATATAAATCGGTAGAGCGGGTATTATGGCCAATACAGCACTAGGGATTATAACAACGATGGCATAGCTTTGCCATTCGATCGGCGTCGTAAACCAAGCGTATAAAAAACCCAAAATGCCTTCATAGATCATTGTCGCCACAAACACCGACGCGATCGGGAAGAGCCAGTGTTCGACTCGAATGCTGCGCATCACCGTCATAATCAAGATGACAGGGACGAGCAGAGCGAGCGCATGGCTACCCAACAACGAGCCGATACAGATATCGAGGGCGAGGCCGCCATAGAAAGCCCAACGCATTCCCTCATTCGCGCCGCTTACCAAAGCTCTACATACCACTATCACCAACATAAAGGGCGGTACAAACCCCAATGGCCGCGGCAAGAGCGCGATCTGCACCAAAGCGAACACCAGCAGAAGCAGGATAACACCAACTTCGCGTGCGATTCGCACTTCGATTCGAGATTGCTGATACATGGGGTCTGCTCCGACTGAACTAGGAAAGGGAAGGGAGAGCCACCGTTCTTCGTTGGTGGCAGCTACTGAGATGGGGCAAGCACGACCCATACATCGCGTACTTGATCGGGGTCCACAAAAGGTCGTAATTCTGCAACAAGCGTATGTCCACTTGTACCAGTAGCTTCAACTGTTCCGATCGGGATGCCTGCCGGGATCGCGCTCAAGGGAAGGTCGATGCCGAGCTGCTGAGACAGGCCCGCTGTTACAACAACATCTCCGATCACAAACTGGGCATCACGCGAAACTTGATCGAAGCGCAAACGCGAACCACGCTGCCACTGGCCTTGAACGATGCCGGTCGCCGAAGTGTTTTCGTGAATGACGCGAGCGCTGATTTGGCTACCGAAGTCGGTAATGAGGAGCACTGTAGAGATACGTGGGGTCACTTGTTCGACCACACCTACCAAAGCAGGCGGGCTGCTGCCCTGTTGCCCGATGACCGCCATACCGACCGTAACTCCTGCCTCGCTACCAAGCGCAATGCTCATAGTACGGCGCCCAGCATCGGGCGAGCGAGCCACGATCTCTGCCGGAATCATATTGGCAGCCCAGTTGTATTGTTCGCGAATAGAGAGCTGTTTGCGCAGGGTAACGTTTTCGACTTGATTCTGCTGCAAGGCGATAACTGTCGCCTCTAGGGCAGCGATCTGGGCCTGTTGTTCTGCAACGATCTCCGATAAACGCGGGACATCGTTAACCCGTTCAAGCCACAAAAAGCTCTCTTCGCGCGAACTCGTAACTACGCCTGTGATAGGGCTCAAGAAGACGGTTGCAGCTTGGCGCGCTCCCGTGATAATACCAAGATAGTCGAGAACAAAAAGCACACCCGTAACGCTCAAAAGCAGGAGAGCAAGGACAATTGGATGCAAAACAAAACCCGCTTGAGAGCGTCGCGATCGGCTATCGAGATAGTTGCGCATAGTTACGTTCTGATACGGCGCGGCGCTGAAGTGCGTAATAAAATATCGCGATAGACCTTGTTATCTGTCTCCTCAACCATTTTGCCAGCACCGCGAGCCACGCACGAAAGCGGATCTTCAGCGATATGAACAGGCATACGCGTTTCGGCAGCGATGCGCTTACTCAAACCATGCAACAACGAGCCACCACCCGCCAAAGTGATGCCGTGTTCCATAATGTCGGCCACCAACTCGGGTGGGGTCTCTTCGAGCGCTTGGCGCACGGCCTGCACAATGTTGTTGATCGGCCCAGCGATACCTTCACGCAATTCGACGCTGCTCACCTCGACAGCCTTGGGCAGGCCGGTCAGCAGGTCGCGACCTCGTAACGTAACTTTAATCTCTTCTTCAAGCGGATAAGCACTACCAGCAGCGATCTTGACTCGTTCGGCCATACGTTCGCCAATCAAAAGGTTGTATTCGCGCCGAGCGAATTGGATCACAGCCTCGTCGATTTCGTCGCCCGCTGTGCGGAGCGAGTGGTTGATTACGATACCGCCCAGCGAGATCACCGCGACCTCAGTAGTGCCACCACCAATATCAACAATCATACTGCCGATCGGCTCTTCAACAGGCAAACCAGCACCGATCGCAGCAGCCATGGGTTCTTCTACAACATAGGCATCGCGGGCTTTGGCTTGAATGGTCGCTTCGCGAGCTGCACGCCGTTCGACTTCGGTTACACCCGAAGGCACACCAACAACAACCAGTGGTCGCGGAGGAATAAGATGAAAGGCTCGCTGGTGGGCTTTATCGATGAAGTGCTCGATCATTTTTTGCACAACATCGAAGTCGGCGATCACACCATCGCGCAGCGGGCGAATAGCCACAATATTGGCGGGCGTCTTGCCCACCATTGCTTTAGCCTCTGCACCTACTGCTTCGACCCTTTTTGTACGTTGATCTATAGCAACAACTGATGGCTCGCTAATCACAATTCCTTTGCCGCGCACATGCACTAGGGTATTGGCCGTGCCTAGGTCAATGCCTAAATCGCGGCTAAATGCGCCAAAGAATTTACTAACCGGATTAAACTTGAACGCCGCCACAGTGTATTTCCTATTAATTCGTTACCTAATACGGATTTCCATTATAGCATAGCTCGTCTTGAGCAAATCAGACGCGCTTCCAACATCATATGATACCACGCTGATACGTAGCTGAGAGGCCGATCGCTGTGCTATAATAGCTTATAAAGTTAAAAGACGTGTTTGAACGTCTTCAAAGCTTGAATAGTTAGCGCCAATGGGGTTAGTCATCGTCTTTTTTATCTATTGGTTAGTCGTAATAGGTGAATGTACCTATTTCGGGCGCTATGCTGTTCGTTTTATTTATGAACGGGGTGCCCATTTTTACGACCAAGTACGAGCAGAACTCCATGCAAGCGACCAGGAGTTGCTGTTACCGGTACTAGCACAGGCGCTCGTTAGCAAGACGCACCATGTCACCATCGATGTAGCGACTGGCACAGGACGCGTACCACTTTTGCTTGCATCACAACCTTGGTTTGATGGTATCGCCTATGGGCTTGATTTTTCGCCAGCGATGTTGCAGCAGGCCCGCCTCAAAGTCCACTCCCACGATCTCGAACAGAACGTGATACTAGTACAGGGAGAGTCTGGACAGCTACCGTGGACAGATGAGCATGCCAATCTTGTTACTTGTCTCGAAGCGCTCGAATATTTTCCTAACCCACACCACGCCCTAGCTGAAATGGTACGCGTGCTCCAACCAGGTGGCTACTTGGTCATTAGCAAGTATCCCGACGAGTGGGCACGTTGGCTTCCCGGTAAGGCTTTTTCAACCCAACACCTGATAAACATCTTGACAAAACTCGGTCTTGAGCAGGTTGTTGTGGAACCTTGGCAACCAGGACAATACGATCTCGTTATAGCTATCAAACAGAATCGGCATACACCGTAAGGCGATGTCGGGTACGCATATGTCACAAGCGCCCTCTTCCACGGCGACGGAGCCGCTACTTTTTAATCGCTATCGTATTCACGAGCAACTCGGTGAAGGTCGTCTTGCTACGGTTTACCGCGCTACAGACGAACGTCTTCAGCGTTCTGTGCTCGTTCACCTATTTCGTAAAAACCTTGTGAGCCAAGAAGCTCTTCGCAAGCGTTTTCTTGAAGAAGCGAGTGCGAGTGCACGACGCTCACATAGCGCCCTACTCGAGGTTTTCGATAGCGGCGAAGCCGCGAACCGTCCCTTTATGGTAACAGAGTATGCAGTTGGGCGGCCGATCAACGCACTCGGCATACTCTCGATCGAAGATGCCCTGCTCTATATCCGCCAAGTTGTTGGTGCTGTTGCTGCCTGCCAAAAAGCGGGCGTACCACACCCGCCGATCAGCAGTAGCAACGTGATCTTGGTCGATGAGGGACGGGTCAAATTGGTTGAAAGCTGGCAGACGCCTCTTTCCTCGGTTGTGCTCGACCTGATGCACTACCGCGCTCCGGAGCGTATTCAAGGTCAGCCGCCTAGCCCTGCAAACGCGGTCTATGCGCTCGGTATCCTCTTGTATGAAATGATTACCGGTAAGCGCCCGGTCGAAGGCAGCGACCCGCAAGCTATCGCTAGGGCGCATCTCACGACTGTAATACCGCCGATCAGCGCCGAACGACCGCTGCTCTACCTTCCGTCGCTCGATTCGCTCGTGGCACGTGCGACCGCACGGGTGCCCGAACAGCGCTGGCCCGATGCAGCCGCCTTTGCAACCGCTATCGACGAACTACGCCGTGATATCGGTAATACAACCCAGCGCTTTGAAGTAGCGACACCTCGGCGAAGCCTACGCACAACGCTGGCAGATCTGCGTCTGCCGATGGGCTATACCAACCCTCTTGAACAGCCCAGAAGTCGTGATCCCTACCCCGATCAGTACGACGATCAAGACGAGGAAGACTTTAGCCCAAGCCCGCACGGTGCTCAGGCAGCGCCGCGCAGACCTCTGGGCCGAGGCATGAGCACCCAGCAGATTCGTCGTCAAAGCCTCCGTCGCTCGATCGCAGGCGGAATCGCGGCACTGTTATTGTTGTGTGTTGTCATCTACGGCATGTATATGTTCGCCAGCTTTGCGGTCGATCAGTTTTTTGCAATCAAACTCCCTCAGATCGAACTGCCATCGCTGCCATCGTGGCTCACCGGCCAACCGGAAGAAATTTTAATTGTACGTGCCGATGAACTCAACCTACGCAAGGGCGCTGGCACCGATCAAGAGGTGCTAGAAAAACTCCCTAAAGGCACGCTGGTGACACGTTTAGGTGGTGAAGAGGTCATCGACGATACGGTTTGGATCGAAGTGCAGGTCAATATCGAAGGGAAGCAGTACACAGGCTGGGTCTCTGAGCGCTATCTTGAGAAGGCTGATACCTAACAGCCATAAACACGCAACGCGCCCAGGCTTACAAGCAGACTAACAATTGCACTACACTACAGTTCCGCTTCAAATAGTAGGGAGCATTGCATGGCTGAATTCCTTCCAGACGCGATCATCGAACGCTTGCGAAGTGCCGAAGCGGTCACAGTTTTAACAGGCGCTGGCATCTCAGCTGAAAGCGGCATTCCAACCTTCCGTTCGGCCAACACCGGCCTGTGGCGCAACTACGACCCGACCGAGCTAGCCACACCGCAAGCGTTTATGCGCAATCCGCAGCTTGTCTGGAGTTGGTATAGCTATCGCCGCAAAATCGCAAACGAGGCCGAGCCAAACAAAGCCCACTACGCTCTTGTCGATCTAGAACAATATTACCCGCGCTTTACGCTGATTACCCAAAACGTCGACGGCTTACACTGGCGAGCGGGCAGCCGCAATATGCTCGAACTCCACGGCAATATCACGCGCGTCCGCTGCTTCGACTGCGCCATGTACGCTGATGTTTGGGAAGAAGATGAAGAGAATGGGCCGCCAGTCTGTGCAGCATGTGGCGGCTTTTTACGTCCTGATGTATTATGGTTCGGTGAAGGGCTGCCTTCGCGTGAACTCAATTTAGCCTATCAAGCGGCCCAATCGTGCGATATATTCTTGTGTATTGGTACCTCGGCGATGGTACAGCCTGCTGCATCGTTGCCGCTGATGGCACTACGGAAGGGCGCACTGGTGATCGAGATCAATCTTGAAGACACGGCCCTTTCGGATATGGTTCACTATTCGCTCCATGGTTCCGCCGGTATACTCCTACCACAGTTGACCGAGATGATTCTCACTGGCGGTCGCACTCGTGAGGAAAGCGTGTGAAAGACGAACTCAGCGGGCCGCATATCCGCTTACGTCCATGGCGGCACGCAGATACGATCGTCCAAGACTCGTGGCCGCCTTTTTCAGATCCGACCCAAGTCTTTTGGCATATACCGCGTCGTATCACGTTTGCCGAAATGAATTGGAACTATGACTATGATCCTTCGCGCTATATTTGGGCGGTTGAGCTGCACAATGGCGAACTGATCGGTCGAGTCTCGTTACGCGATGTCGACAAACGCAAATCGGAAGCCCGCCTCGGAATCTCCTTTGGCTCGCCCTATGTCAGTCAAGGGTTGGGCAGCGAAACAATGCGGGTGTTCTTAACCTATTGCTTCAAACGGCTCGGCTTCCAGCGCATTGTGCTGGATGTGGCCGCGACCAATCGGCGCGCCGTTGCAACCTATGAACGACTGGGCTTCCGCCAGATCGGCAACGATTGGCGTTCACCCAATCCGCGCGACGATCTGAGCTTCCTTGATGACCCACACTACAAAGATCTGTTGCCTTATATCCGTCGTTCGCGTCAGGGCGTTTGGGTCGAGTTTTTTGAAATGGAATTGACAAGTAGCGAGTGGTTTGAAAAACAGCAGTCTCAACCCTAGACCGTTGTTGCATTCCTATATTCTCATCATAAGGATATTATGAAGCGATACTTGCCGTGGGTGCTGCGTTTACTTGGCCCAGCTCTCCTGATCTACTTCCTTACAACGATTGATTTCACTCAATTACTCATTATTTTACGTCAAGCAAAACTTTGGCCGATCGTGCTGGCGCTGATCTTGATGCCACCGTTTATCTGGATCAAATCGTGGCGCTGGCAACAGATTCTCAAAGATATGCAGATCGATCTGCCGCTCAAAACGGCGATCGGTCTCTATACGGTTGGCCTCTTCTTGGGTGCAACCACTCCGGGCCAGGCGGGCGACTTAGTCAAAGCCTTCTACCTGCGCGACCGAGGTGCGCCCCTAGCACCCGCTATGCTCAGCGTAGTACTCGATCGGCTCTGCGACCTCTTGGTTATGGCAGTCATCGCTTCGTTAAGTGTGTTCGTCTTTAGCCAGTTTTTGCCAGACCCACGGCTACAGACCGCGTTAGTCGTTGTAAGTTGTGTTGGCATTCTCACAGCGACCGGTCTGCTGCTGGCGCGCACGCCGCGCGAATGGCTGCTGAGTTCGTTCCTGCCCCGCATTCTGCCGGGCAAACTGAGCGCAACCCTCGCACGCTGGCAAGAGCAGCTCAACTCGCTCACGCTGCGCCTGCCGCTTGTGCTGACCATGCTGGTCTCGTCGCTGATCTCGGCGGGCTTCACCTTTTGGCGGCTCTGGTTGCTCTTCTTGGCGCTGGGGCTCGACCGCGTGCCGCTCTTTACGGTGATGAGCGTCTCGGCCCTGATCGCAGTAGTACAAGTGCTGCCGATCTCGTTTAGCGGCATTGGCGTGCGCGATGGCATTTTGGTTGCTGCGCTTCAGTTCTACGGATATGGAACTGAACTTGCTATCAGTCTCTCGTTGCTCTTTTTGTTGCTCAATATCGAACACATTGTCGTCGGGTTCATTACCTCGTTCTGGTTCCCGTTAGGTAAGGCTGCCGAAGCACTCAACACAACCGATACAAGTACCCAAGAAGCACCCCGACAAACAACATAAGATCTACTTGCCGCCCATGCAAGAGTGGACTACAATGGAGAACAGTCTGCTTCGCGAATAATGGAGATGATGGGAGGGCCTATGTGGGCTATGCCCTCCATAGTGGTATGAACGCCATCAATTTTAAACAACGTCATCTGCCCTGGTGGCGTCTCATCACCCCCTTATTACTGATGCTGTTTGCCGCCTGTTCCTATCTACTGGCGGCATTTGCGCCTAGTTTGCCCGTCATCACCGTCAGCGACATGCGACACGTCGATGTGTCGTATGACCCAACAGGCGCGCTGCAAGAGAATGACCTGATTCTAGCGGCCAATCAACTCAGCCCCGATACGTGGGCCGATACGGGCCTCAACCGAGTCGCAGAGGTTGACAGTATCTATCGGGTCACAATCAACCGCGACAACCGCATTCTGACTGTCACCACTCGCTCCCAAATCTTTCCCTTCCATCAAATGGCGCTGCGTTGGACTGGCCCTTTGCTAGTTCTGTTGGGCTGTCTGTTTGTGGTGACGATTCTCAGCTTGTTGCGCAAACTCACCCCAGCCGAACAGGGGGTACGAGTCGCATTCATCGGGCTGAGCATCTCGTTGATCTTGATTCCGCTGCGCAATACACCGCCGCTCAACTGGATCGCCGAACCGATCATCGGCCCGATCATGATGATCTCGACGGGAATGCTGAGCGGTGCATTCGTCTTCTTCCTAGGCTATTCGCACCGCGCGCGGATCTGGCATCCCTTCTGGCTACCAGTAGGGATCTACGCGATCGGTTTTCTGATCTGCGTAGCGGCTCTGCTGCTGGTGCCCGGCACAGGACTGCAACGTGCAACCTTTATCACCGGCAAGCTGGTACCTTCAATCGCAATCATCATCGCCTCGATCACGACGTTCCTAAGCATCTATAGCTATCGCAAGACCCGCAATCCAGCGGCGCGTGCCCAACTACGTTGGATCGCTTGGGGCTTGCTGATCGGCGTACCGCCTTGGCTGGCGCTCTTCGCCATTCCAACCCTATTTGAAATGGGCAACCCGCTGGCCTATGCGATCTCGATGGTGCCTATGACCGCCGTTCCGGTCAGCTTCTCGCTGGCGATTCTGCGCTTTCGACTGCTCGATGTCGATGAGATTCTCAACCGCAGCATCGCCTATAGCCTGATGTTAGTGGGCCTAGGGACGATCTATACCATCACTATCGCAACCCTAAGTCGAGTTTTAGTGCCCATCGCAGGCATTCAGCTCAACAGCGTCACCAACTTTATCGCGACGGTTTTGATCGCAGGCTGCTTCAACCCCATGCTGCGGATCGCCCGTCTAGTGGTCAACCGCTACCTCTACCGCAGCCGCTACAACCTGCTACAACTGATACGAGCCGCCGGACGCAATTTGCGCGGCATCGAGGGCTGGAACGCGCTCTTGCCACTACTGGGCGAAGAGCTGCCCAAACAGCTCAATATCGAGCAGGCCATGTTGTTGCTGTTGGAAGATGGCAAGTATGTGGGCTATGCTCGAGATGGCCAACAAGTCACGATCGAGCTGCCCCCAAACTGGCCGCTCGAGCGCGCGCTGATTCTGCAAAACTGGCGCGACAACAACAGCCCAGCTTGGGCCCAGCCGCTGCTCGACTACGGATTCCAGTTAGCCTTTATTCTGGTAGCAGGCGGACGTTCGGTCGGTATGTACGCTCTGGGTCAGTTGAAATCGGGCGGTTGGTACGATCGCCAAGCGATCGCCGCGCTCGACGAACTATCGGACCGCATCGCGGGCGCGGTCGAGAACGCCCGTCTGCTGGAACAGAACTCGGCCCAAGCCAGTCTGCGCTACGAACTGGCCGTCGCGCGCCGCATTCAAGAGAGTCTGCTGCCTGCGACCACGCTCAGCCATGGCCAGCTCGACATTGCGGCGATCAACCTCTCGGCTAGCGATGTGGGCGGCGATCTCTATGCTATGCAGCGGCGCGACCCTTGTAGCATCAGTCTGGCGGTCGGCGATGTGAGCGGCAAGGGGGTGCCCGCGGCCCTGATGATGGCGGTGACGAGCGCCGTGCTCAACACCGTTTCGGCTCAAGAAGAGGCGCCCGACGTGGTGTTAGAGCGGGTCAATCAGCAGTTGCGCAGCTACACGGCCCAAAATCGCCAGAACGTCGCGCTCTGCTATCTCTTATTCAAGGCCAAGGGCTGCACGCCCGCCGACAACTCCTATTTCCAGCTGCAAGCCGCCAACGCGGGCGCGATTCCTCCACTTTTACGCCGCGCCGATGGCACAACCGAATGGCTTGAGATCGGTGGTTTGCCGCTCGGCTCACCGCTGCCAAGTAACGCCTATCCGGTGAGCTGCCACACGCTCGGCCCGGGCGATATGCTCTTGCTCTGCACCGACGGCCTACTCGAAGCCCATTCGCCTCAGGGGGAGTTGTTAAGCTTCGATGGCGTGGCCGAGCTGTTCGCCAAAGCGCCCTGCGATCAAGATGCCCAAGCGGCGATCGACGCTATGCTCAAAGGGCTCAACGCCTTCACCGAAGGCATAGAGGTCGACGACGATGTGACGATTGTGATTGTGCGGGTTCGCTGCTGATAGCAAACCCGCACACTTCTTTTTCAGCTGCCTGATGCCTCTCCTCAGTTGATAGTCAATCCATTCGATGCGTTCAGTACTCAAACGGTAAAATCGCTCGCTACCATTCGACTGCTAGCGCGTCCGCCTTCGGCTATCAACATCCTTTCCTTCCATTCGGGCTGCTTGCCAGCGCTGCCAGCAGCGCTGTGTTACGCGCTCAGCGTGCTGCTCACCATACCCCGAAGCCGTACCTTGCCCTTCGGCGTGCTTGGTTGGTGAGCCTGTCGAAGGGTACAGCTTCGGGCAGAGTACGGTCATGTGGCTACAGAGTGCGTATGCACCCTTCTCCTGCTTCTCATACCAAATCCGTTTAACGACGTGCATGCTCTTCGCTCAGAAAAACGAAAAGCCGGGAAAAAGAGAGTCACGTTCCGCTCTGCCGAAGGCCAAAGAGAACCTAATCAACCGGATTTGGTATCAGGAGAGAGGTCGGAGATGAGGGCACTCGCTCCCTTCTCCCGCAATGCTATGCATTAGCCAACAGTCGTGTCGGCAGCCAAAGGCAATAGTTCGCATACCATCGCGGGATTATCCTTGAGAGCACAGAACGCGGAGACATTCACCCCCTCGCCCGCAGTGCGGGAGAGGGGGCCGGGGGGTGAGGGCAGGCTAGCCCTGCTGATAGCCGTAGGCGGACGCGCTGAGGACTGAATGAAAAGAAACACCCTTTTCCGCCAGAATGTTGCAAAGAACAAGCGCACTCAGTCTTGTGGGCTTTGCAGCACCAGTGGCATCAAAATGCGCGCACCTGAAACAAACATGGCTCGGTAGCTCGTATCTTGCGCTGGTGTGATCACACTCTGAATCGCTTCGCCGCCGTGCTGCCAACCCTGCGGGATCAGCCAAGTGCCTTCAGGCGAGAGTTGAGGATCGGCCCGCAGATTGAGCTGATAACCCGGCCATGAAACAAAGCTACTGGGCGTCTGGAAGCGCTCGCCGTTGACCGTCACAAAAGCGCCCGCTGGCTCGCTCTCTAGCGTGATCGTGACCAGCTGCGGGTAGATCGCCTGAGTGATCACGCCAGTCACGCCTTGGCTGTCGCGCGCCCGCAAGACGATCTCAAGGTAACTGGTCTCGGTGGCCAGCAGATCTTCGGGCGGCGGAGCAACGATCGTGGTGCTGATGCCCGTGGTCGGCCCTGCGTAAGGATGCGTATGTTCGTTGTGGTGCAGAATCACGCTCCATTCAAGCTGCGCACCTTCGAGCTGGCCATCTTCGACATCGCTAGCGCTGCCGCGCAAAACGAGCGTCTCGCCAACCTGGTAGCGCTTGTCGGGCGCAGGCTCTTCGATCACAGGCAACGGGGCGTGGTTGCCCGCACTGATCAGTATCGAAGCACTGCTTCGCGCGCCTCGGCCGTCGTCGAGCGTGACAGTTGCCGTATAGTTGCCGATTGTGGTATAGCTATGGCTGATCTGCGGGTTGGGGCTGGCGGGAGCCGTCGTACCATCGCCGAAATCCCAGCTATAGAGCAGACTATCGCCGTCGGGATCGCTGCTGGCGCTGGCATCGAACTGCACCAACAAGGGCAGCGCGCCGCTGGTCGGGCTGGCGCTCAGCACAGCTTGGGGCGAGCGGTTGAGCGCGCCCGTGTAGACAACCTTGCGAACTTGGCCGCCTCCGGCCATGCTGGTGTAATAGAGCGCGGTTTCGCCATTGATGGTGGCGAACTCCATATGAACAGCGCTGCTATTGCCCAAGTTGTTCGCAAACGTAAGCGGCGCGAAGCTTGATCCGCTATAGTCGAGGCGGAAGATCTTGCCGCAGACATATTCACCAAAAAGGTAATCGCCATCGTATTCGCTCGGCCAGACGCCCTGCGGCACAAAGGCCCCACCCGTAATGGAGTTGCCGCGTACACCAGCGGCATTACAATCATTGGTATGCTGATAATCGAAGATCGGATCGATTTGATTCGCGGGCGGCGGCGGGCAGTTTGTGCTCGATCCATTGGCGCAGTGCCCTTCGCGATCGTTCCAACCGTAATCGGCCCCCGCAACACCTTCGTCAATCTCCTCCCACACGCCTTGACCGACATCGTTGATAAAGAAGCGCGTTCCTGAAGCGTTCGGATCGAAGGCGATGCGGAAGGGGTTGCGCAGGCCCCAAGCGAAGGTCTCTTGGCAATGTTTGCCCTCGTAAGGTGCGCTGGTTCGCCCTGTTACACGGCATACTTCGCCACTGCTTGCATACGGATTGCTAGATGGAACAGTGCCATCAGGATTGAGGCGCAGTATCTTACCTAGCAGGGTGTGTGTTTCACGAGCGGCTGGGTTTTGCCCGGCGCAACGATTGCGATCAGCATAGTAACAACCTGAGTCGCCCACGCTGATGTAAAGATAGCCATCTTTGCCAAAGGCCAGATCGCCGCCATTGTGATTGCCAGCAAACGAGGGGATATGTTCGATCAGCGGCAGCTCGCTGGCGGGATCGATCTGATCGCCCTGCATGGTGAAGCGCGAAACACGGTTCGAGGGCGAATCGGCGAAGGGGTCGTCACTATTGACCCGTTGAACACACACGTTGCTCGGATGTCGGCGGGTGTAGAACAGATAAATGTAGGGTTGGCTCGGGAAATTAGGGTGGGCGGCTACTCCGAGCAGGCCGCGCTCGCTTTGGGTGCAGATCTGCGAACTGAGATCGAGCACAGGCTCTGTCTGCAGCACGCCATTTTTGACCAAGCGTAGCAGGCCAGACTGTTGGGTCACCAACATGCGCCCATCGGGCAAGACCTCAAAGGCGGTAGGAGCGCTCACATTTACAAAGAGCTGGTCTTCAAATTCCGCTGGAACAGCCGCCTTAATAGGTACAACTGCTAAACACAAGACACAAATGATGACGAAACTCACGCGAAACCAGCATCGTTGCCAGGCGATCATGGGGATTCTCCTTCGCTACGCCAAATAGGGGCGTATTCTGAGAGCCAATGAGGAGCTTTGTCATTTATAATTCTGTCTAGCGTTCAGTGTAGCATATCTATAGGGAATAGAATTTGAATACCATAAAAAATCTATCGATCCATGAACTCAACCAGCATAGGTCGGCATTCTCTTCGGAGCAACTGACGCTGGTGATTGATTCGATTTTGGAAGGCTATACCAAAGCCGAAGCTTGGATGATCGAACATGAAGTTGGAACAGCTTATCTGCTCTGGGAGCAAGCAAACAATACGTTTTACCTAAGCCAGTTTACATCGAGCATCGCATGCCAAGACAGCCTCGCCGAACTGGTGGCGAGCGAGATCGTGCCGCGCGCAAGCAACCTTGCCAAGGCCCACTTCAAACTACGCTCACTCGATCCATTGCCCGATGCCTTTATTCAGAGCTGCTGGCCCGGTCTGCTGCACGACACAGCCTTTATCCGCTTGTATCGCTACGACAAGCCGATCGTGGCGAAATTCGCGCCAAAAAGAAACGCTCAGATCGTTGCGATCGATCGAGCGTTGTTAGAAAACGAGGCGATTCAGTGGCGCGAATGGGTCTGCGAAGAGATCGAAGGCATGTGGCCAAACCGCGAGAGCTTCTATCAGGCCGGTTTCGGCGCAGCGGCCATCATTGATCAGCACATCGTCAGCGCCTGTACCGCCGAATTTATGAGCCAGCGCCACTGCGGCATTGGGATCGCGACCCATCACGAGTATCAACGCCTAGGTCTCGCCTGCGCCTGCGCTATCAAATTCCTACATCAAGCGCTCGGCAAAGGCATTCAGCCCTATTGGGAATGCAACAGCCGCAACCTACCCTCCTTGCGCTTGGCCGAAAAGCTCGGCTTCCGCGTCATCGAAGAGGCCAGCGTGTGGGTCGGCAGCTTTGTAAACTAAGCCTACTCAATGATGATCCGTTGAGCCTCGCTCAAGATCAGCGAGTCGATCAGCTGCTCGATGGGGGCGTGATCGTCGGTCAATGGCTCAAAACGGGCTTGATCACGCGTAAACTCGCGCACCGGCTCGTTACCTTGGTACATGGCCCAGTACATCACCTGCTTGAGCGCAAGCACCTCCATAGCGTCGGCATTATCGGCAAAGTTGGCTGGGCCATCGCCAACTGGTGTGTTCACACCGATAATCAGCGAGTTGGCGAAACCGGTTGTATCGATAATAAAGACTTGCGGAAAGACCTCGAGCATAGTGCTCGCTAACACATTGACCAGCCGATCGTCGTTGGGAGTGCGTCCTGCGTTCACAACCGCTACACCCTGTTCGTTCAGGTGGGCTTTGACCTCGCTGAAGAACTCAACTGTCGTCAGGTGAAAGGGAATGTAGGGCTGATGGTAGGCGTCCATACCAATCACATCGTAGGTTTTGTCGGTGGTAGCCAGCCAATAACGCGCATCTTGGGCGTGGGTGCGATAGTTCGGAGCCGCCTCGGTCTCTGATTCAAGGTCGAAATACTTGCGCCCCATTTCGATAATAGCTGGGTCGATCTCGACGGCGTCGATAATCATATCAGAGCCATAAGAGGCCAAAAATTGCTTGGGCACCGTGCCCGCCGCCGAACCCAACATCGCCAAACTCTTGACCGAGTCGACACTGCGATTGGGATAGACATAGGGCGCGACCGCGAAATAATCCCACGGCCCGCCGCCCGTCAGCAGATCGAGCGGATCGCCCGTCTCTTTGTACTTCAGGCGATAGATCGAGTGGATCGCTTGGCCCTCGTTCAAGATCAAGTTGACGCGCATATCTATCCCGCTGTTGGGGTCGGGGATATCTTGCAAAGCGACTTGAATATAGTTGTAGCCCGATTCCTTCTCGGTCACCAGCGCACAACGGTAACAATCGGCAGCCCGAATACTTTTGTGCTGCATGGTGGTATAGATCGCCACAACCGCAATAATAGCGACCATCAGCCAATAGCGCGCATCGCGCGAGCCGATCACGCCGATGATCAGCAAAAAGAACGAAAAGAGGTAGAGCGTGGCCTCGGTTCCGATCGCCGGGATCAAAACCAAGGACGGCAGAAAGGTACCGATGATAGAGCCAACCGTCGAGACCGACGACAAGGTTCCGACCGTGCGCCCAGCCGTCTCTAGGCCGCCTTCAACACGATGAAGCTGCAAACGGGTAGCAAACGGGCTAACCGTCGCCATTAAGATCACCGGGGCAGCGAACAACAAGAGCACGCCCAGCAAGGCCCCGATAAAGCCTCCCGCCGCCACTTGGCTAAGCGACTGTTGGGCAAAACGTAAAATGGGCCGTGCAACCAAGGGAATGAAACCCGTTAGGAAGCCAGCCCATGTGATGATTTGGTAGAGCAATTGCAGATCAGGACGACGGTCGGCCAACGCACCTCCGATGCGATAACCAAGCGCGAGATAACAGAGTGTCAGACCGATGACCGCTGCCCAAATCGGCTGAGAGCTGCCGAAGTAGGGGGCCAACAAGCGAGACATCACCATCTCGACGCCCATCGTGCCGATGCCTGCAAGAAACACCACTAGCAGTAAAAAACGTTGAGAACGCATCAGCACTATTTTCTTTTACCTAAGCGCACTAAGAATAAGGGTTTGGATCATCTGGATCAGCAAAAACGCAATCAGAGGGGACAGGTCGATCATACCCGTATTAGGCAGAATGTTGCGAATCGGAGCCAAAATCGGCTCGGTCAACTCGCGCGCAATCTGCGAGATCTTCATATTGCCCATCGGGTCAACCCAACTCAGCAGAACACGGGCTAGCAACGCGATCCAGAGTGCATTGAAAAACAGAGAAATAAATGTAAACAGAAAACTATTCATAGAATCCAACCTTCAAATTAGGCATTATTCCTTGTTAGCTCACACTTATTATACTATAGCCCTTTTGGCCATGTTGCACCTTCACGCTTAGAGATTCTCAACAAATAATGAGCAAACGAAAATACAACTCGCTCAAGCGCTTCGTCACATCCTGCCACATTCGTTGCCTTCTTAGCTCAGGCGGCCTAGTCTCGCCCCCAACGAAGGCTCTTAGCGCGTCCGCCTACGGCTACCAACATCCCGCCCGCAATCAAAGGGCTATCTGCCCTGAGCGAAGCCGCCCCCACACAACAACAAGCACGGATCACATATAAGCAGCCCGAACCTCTTCGCAAAATATCCCAAATGATGTTGAGAGATCTCGCGCTTTCGCACGAGATCTCTCCCGTGGTGTGCTACTCGCTGAGCGGCTTGATCTCGAAGCTGAAGGTGTATTCGCGCTCGTTGACCTGATACTGCTCGAGCGTATCGACGAACAGGCCGGTGCCCAAACCGCGGTGGGCCGCGTCGAGGTTGAGCACCACCTCGCTGCGCGGCGTCAGCTCTGTGGTGTGCTTGGCCGCGGTCAGATCCTCGTCGCTAAAGTGCAGCGCGTTGAACTCGAATGGCTGCTCGCCGCTGATCAGGAAGCCTCGTCCATCGGCGCTGCGCAGCTTCAGCCAGCGCACGCCCGTCTTGTGGCCGTGCTCTTGGGGCATAATGTAGGGCACGTACTGATCGCTGACCGTGCTCTCGTAGAGCCCGATCATGCTGCCCGAGCGGCGGTCGTTGTAGTTGTCTTCGGGGCCGTAGCCATACCAGCTCAACTGCTCGTAGTCGCTCGCAAGGCTCATACGCACGCCGACGCGCGGCAGGTCGCGCAGCTCCTCGGCCAGCTTGACCTGGTTCTTGATGCGCAGCGTGCCGTCGTTCAGCAGCGTGAAGGTCTGAGTCTGAGCCACATCGTCCCACTGCTCGCGGCCCGACCACGAGTAGCGCACCTCGATGCTGGGGCCATCGTCGTCGCCCTCAACGATCTGAATGCCCTCGAAACGGCGCTGCAGCTTATCGAGGCTCACCCGCCGCCAGATCGACAGAGCGCGATCTTGGAAGCCGAAGAGAGCCTGCAGGTTGTCGTTGTCGGTCGGCGCACGCCAAAGGTTAAGGCGCGGCGCTTCAACCAGCGTGCCATCACCGAGGTAGCTGAGCAGCTCGCCGTTGCTCTTGCTGAAGCGCGCGCTGATCGTGCCGTTGCTGAGCGTAAAGGCTTCGTCATCCTCGCTGACGCTCACGCCCGCCGCACTGCCCGCGCTTACGCTGGCTTGAGCGACCGGGCCCGCCAACTGATCCCAAGCGACCAGATGGCCTGCTGCGGCCCAAGGCGTCGCTTCGCGCTGCACAAAGCTGAAGTTCACAAAGGCTTCGCCCTGCTGCGGCCAGGCAATGTCGAGCCTGATCTCGCTGCTGCTCTGGGGCGCGATGCTCGGCAGTTCGAAACTGCCCGATGCCTGCTCTTTGCCATCGACCACCAGCGTCCAGCTTGCGCTCAGGTCGGATAGATCGCGGAAGTAGCGGCGGTTTTCGAGCTTGAAGATGCCCTTTGCGGCGTCGACCGCGCTCACGCGCACGGGGCGGGCGAAGTATTTGAACTCGTTCAAGCCCGGGTGGGGCGTGCGGTCGGGCCAGACCATACCATCGGCCACAAAGTTGCCGTCGTGGGGAGTCTCTCCGAAGTCACCGCCATAGACCCAATAGGGCTTACCATCGGGGCCGGGCATGCGAATGCCGTGGTCGACCCATTCCCAGATAAAGCCGCCCTGCAGGCCGTGATACTTCTCGAAGGCTGCATAATAATCGCAGAGCGATCCGCTGCTATTGCCCATAGCGTGGGCGTATTCACACATAATCAGCGGGCGCGGATCGTCGGTGGTCGTCACCCAGGTCACAATGTCGTCGATGCCCGGGTACATGGGGCAGACCAGATCGGTCGCGGCGTGACCACGGCCCCAGTGCTGACGAACGCCCGTCACAGGCGAAATGCCATCGAAGGGCGAGACCGCGCCTTCGTAGTGGATGATGCGCGTCGGATCGGTGTGGCGGATCCAAGCAGCGGCGGCATCGTGGTTGGCGCTATAGCCGCTCTCGTTGCCGAGCGACCAAGCGATAATACAGGCGTGGTTCTTGTCGCGCTCGACCATCGCCCGCACCCGCTCGATGTAATGAGCCGCTACGCGCCGATCCGCCGACACAGCCGGATCGTAGTGGTTCTCGATGTTGGCCTCGTCGATCACATAGAAGCCGTACTCGTCGCACAGCTCGTACCAGTAGGGATCGTTGGGGTAGTGCGAGGAGCGAACCGCGTTGACGTTGAACTGCTTCATGCGCTTGGCGTCCAGCTCCATCAGCTCGCGCGTGACAGCCTTGCCATACTCATCGCTGTGATCGTGACGGTTCATACCGTGAATCAACACAGGCTGGCCGTTGATCAGCAGCTCGCGGTTGGCGATCTTCACATCGCGAATGCCGATCCGCAAGCTGGTGCTCTCGGTGCCCTGATCGCTCTCGAGCGTCACGACCAAGCTATAGAGATTGGGCGTCTCCGCCGTCCAGAGGGCCGGATTCTCGATCGGGATCTCGAGCGTGATGCGGCGATTATCACGCTCTGCTGGCTCGGGTCGCCAAGCAGTCTGCTCAACCGCAAGCGCGGCCCGCAACGGTTCGGCCAGCACCGCGCTGCCATCTGGGCCGAACAGCTCGACCCGCAGCTCGCCCTGCATGCGGCGCACCGTTGTGCTGCGCACCTTGGCCAGAATCTTGACCGTCGCCGAACGGTAATCCTCGGCGCAGGGCGTCGTCACCGCGATATCCTCCAAGTAGGTGTTCGGCGTCGTGTAGAGGTAGACATCGCGATGGATACCGGCCTGCCACCAGTGATCCTGATCTTCGATGAAACTGGCGTCCGAATAGCGCGGATTGACGCACAGCAGCTCGTAGCTTTGGCCTGCCTCGACCAGAGCGGTCAGGTCGTATTCGGCGGCGGTGCGGCTATCTTTGTTGAAGCCGACGAACTCGCCGTTCAGATAGACCAACAGCATGCCCTCGCAGCCAGCGAAATGCAGAACCACACGCTGACCAGCCCATTCGCTCGGCACGCTCAAGGTCGTGCGATAGACGCCCGTCGCCACATACTCCGGCACGGTCGGGTAAGGGTTGGGGAAGGGCATCTGAATGTTGGTGTAGTGCGGCTTGGTGAAGGCTTTGCCCTCGTATGGCTCGTGGCGCAGCTGCATGGTCCAGTTGCCGGGCACGGCCAATCGGCGCCATTTACCCGCCTTCAGAGCGGCAGGAGTCACATCTTGTGGGCGATCCAAGAGCAGAAAATCCCACTCGCCGTTCAGGCTCTTCACCAAAGGCGAATGCTCCGGCAGGCGCTTGCGAGCTGATTCGCTATCTGTGAAAGGCCAGAAAGTAGCATGAGGCGCTAACTTGTTCATGCTCGGCAGTTCGGGCGCTTGCCAAGTTGGGCGCGACCCGATAAACAGCATCGGCAGCGATGTTTGTTCATCCATCGAATACAACCTCGTTGTATCAAAAGAGAATGCAGACTGTTTTGCAACAGCAAGGGACAGTCTGCATTATACGACGATTTAATGCCGAAACGCTTAGCTCAAGCCTCGCAGGCGGGCGGTCGCCTCGTAGTCGACTTCGTAGTGCTCGGGCATGCGCACAAGCTGGTCTTCGCGGCCTTTGTAGCGCACCACCACGCCATAATCGCGCTCGGCGCCCTCGATCGAGACATAGCCGTTCACCACGTCGTTTAGCACCAGTTCGATCGGACGCTCGAAGGGGTTGCCGTAGCCGCCGCCGCCCGCCGGATTAAGGTTGACGATCGTGTCCGGCTCGAACCAGAGCACAGCCTTGGGCTGCAGCGGTTTGCCTCCGCTGTTGTACTCGCCCAGCGCGCCCGGCTTGCCGCCCGCCAAGCCTTGGGCTTGGAAGCGGGTGCGATCTGCCATAGCCGAGACGCCGAAGAGCTTATTGCCACGGTAGCCGAAGCTGGTCGCCTGACCCAAACCGCCACGATACTTGCCTGGGCCACCCGAATCGGTGCGCAACACGCGCTGGTACTGCACCATAGGCGAGAGCGTCTCGATCACCTCAGCGGGCACGCCCGCCACACCGCTGGGGAAGCCGGTCGTGTTCAGGCCGTCTTTGTTGGGGCGCGCGCCCATGCCGCCGACCTGGAAGAGCGCCGACATAAAGGTTTCGTCCGAATCAGGCCAAGTGCCGCGCCACATAATCAGCCAGATCGGGTCGGCGCTGCCCGCAATCACCTTATCGGGCAGGGCTTTGGAGAGCGCCCCAAAGATCGCGCTCGGAATGAAGTGGCCGATCAAGTGGCGTGCGCCGACTGCGGCAGGCTCCTTACAGTTGAGGATCGAGCCTTCGGGTGCGCTGACGTGTACCGGACGGAACGATCCTTCGTTGTGGGGCACATCGGGGCTGACCACCGCCTTCATCGCGAACGAGGCGTAGCCATGGGTGTAATTCATGACAACGTTGATGCCGCGACGGCTTTGCGGCGACGAACCCGCGAAGTCGATGTAAATATCTTCTTCGGCGACCGTGACCTTCACCTTGATCTTGATCGGCTCCTCGAAGCCGTCGCTCCAAACCTCGTGCTCGTGGCTGCCCTTCGGTAGAGCGCGGATCGCATCGCGCATGGCCCGCTCCGAACGCTCGATGATCGCATCGGCCAGCGGATCGATGCTCTCGAGGCCGAATTCGTCCATCATCTGCAAGAGGCTGCGCGCCCCGACCGCATTACACGAGGTCTGAGCGTATAGATCGCCGACCGTCTCGTCGGGGGTGCGCACATTGGCCCGAATGAACTTCAGCAGCTCGCTATTCGGCTCGCCCTTCACAAACAGCTTGGTGATCGGAATGCGGATACCTTCCTCGTAGACCTCGTGCGATTCGCCCGAGAGCGAGCGCCCGCCCACATCGGCGGCGTGGCAGAGATTGCCGAAGTAGCCGACGATCTTGCCCTTGCGGAAGACCGGGGTCAGCACCGTGAAGTCGTTCAACTGGCCCGCCGTCATCCAAGGGTCGTTGGTGATCAGCACATCGCCCTCAGAGAGCGTCTCGGGCGGATACTCCTTCAAAATGTGGCGCACGCTGGTCGCCATGGGGTTGATGTGGCCGGGTGTTCCAGTCAGCGATTGGGCGATCATATTGCCGCGGCTGTCGAACACACCACAGGCCAAGTCTTGCGATTCGCGCACGATGGTGCTGAACGCCGTGCGCATCAGCGAAACCTGCTGCTCGTTGGCGACCGAGAGCAGGCGGTTCCACAATACTTCAAGCGTAATTGGATCAATTGTCATCGTCCTGCCCTCCTAGTGGGAAGCGCCCGTCTGCAGCGCGCTCAAATCGACTACAAGGTTCCACTGCTCATCGATCTTACAGAGCGCGCCCGGGCCGACGATCACGGTCGACTCGCGCTCTTCGACGATGGCCGGGCCTTCAAAGCTCGCGCCCGGAGCCAGCCGATAGCGGTCGTAGATCGGCGTATCGACGTAACCGTGCGCTTCGGGGAAGTAGGCCAAGCGGCTGCCCTTCAAAGCGCTGGCAGCGTCGCCGCCGCCCTGGTTCTCTAGCTTCAGCTTCAACTCGGGGCTGGGCGCCGACGAGACGACCCGCCAGTTGATGATCTCCAGAGCGACGGGCGGGCCGAGCCGCTCGTACAGCTCGCGATAGACCTGCTCGAACGAGCGCTTCAGCTCATCGACATTGCTGGCGTCGAGCCGCCCGGCGGGCAAAGGCACGCGGATCTCGTGGCCCTGACCGACATAGCGCATATCGGCGCTGCGGCGATGGCTGATCTGCTCTTTGGGAACGCCCGAATCGGTCAACAAGGCTTCGCCCTCGCGCTCCATCTCGGCCAAGAGGGCGTTGGCGCGCTCCCAGTCGATGCGGTCGAGGCGCGCCCGCCACGAGCGCACAAAGTCGAAGGCCAGCGGCGCCGACAAAAAGCCGACCGCGCTCATCACACCCGCACCCATGGGTGCCAACATGGCCGGAACGCCCAGCGAGAGCGCGATGCGGTAGGCGTGCACCGGGCCAGCCCCGCCGAAAGCGAAGAGCGGGAAGCGGTGCGGATCTTTGCCGCGCTCCAAGGCGTGCACACGCGCCGCGTTGGCCATATTCTCGTTAGCGATCTGGTGAATGCCCCAAGCCGCCTCTTCAAGCGACACGCCCAGCTTGTCGGCGATCTGCTCTTGAATGGCCTTGCGAGCGCCCTCCAGATCGAGCGCCATCTTGCCGCCCAAAAAGTAGCGCGGATCGAGATAGCCCAGCACCAAGTCGGCGTCCGTCACAGTCGGCTGCGTACCACCCCGCCCGTAACAGACCGGGCCGGGCACCGAACCCGCCGAATCGGGGCCGACCTTCAGCAGGCCGAGCGAATCGACCCGCGCGATCGAGCCGCCGCCCGTTCCGATCTCGATCATCTCGATCACCGGAGTCGAGATCGGCAGGCCCGAACCCTTCTTGAAGCGATAGATGCGGTCGACTTCGAAGGAGTTGGCGATCAAGGGCTGGCCTTGATCGATCACGCTGATCTTGGCGGTGGTGCCACCCATATCGAACGAGAGCAGGTTCGCATAGCCCGCCGCCTTGCCGTAGGCCGTCGCCGCCAGCGCTCCAGCCGCCGGGCCCGATTCGAGCAGACGGATGGGGAAGCGCGTCGCTGTATCGACCGTGCCGATGCCGCCGCTCGACAGCATCAGATAGAGCTTGCCGTTCACGCCCATGCGCTGCAAGCGCTGCTCAAGCTCGCGCAGGTAGCGCTCGACTCGCTCTTGTACATAGACATTGGCGATCGTGGTCGAAGCGCGCTCGAACTCGCGGATCTCGGGCGTGACCTCTGACGAGATCGAGACCCGCAGCTGAGGCGCGGCCCGCAAGACCGCATCGCGCGCGGCCTGCTCGTCGGCGGGATTGGTGAAGCTGTGCAAAAAGGCGATCGCCACTGCCTCGATACCGTTCTCGGCTAGCTCGCGCGCCAGTCGCTCAACAAACTCCGTATCAAGCTCGCGCAGGCGGCTGCCGTCGGCATACATGCGCTGCGGCACATCGAAGCGCAGATGGCGTGGCACCAAGGGGCGCGGCTGCTCTAACATCAGATCGTAGAGATCGTAGCGGTTCTCGCGCCCGATCTCGATCGAATCGCGAAAGCCTTGGGTCGTGAGCAGCGCGGTGCGCGCGCCCTTGCGCTCGATCATAGCGTTGGTCACCAAAGTCGTGCCGTGAATGATCTGCTGCACCTCTTGAGGCGAGGCGCCCGCCTGCTCAAGCGTATCGCGCAGAACCGTCTCGATCGCTTGAGAGGGATCGTTGGGGGTCGTCAGCACCTTGCCGATAGTAAACGCGCCGGTCGCGCTGTCGATCATAATCAGGTCGGTGAAGGTGCCGCCGATATCGACACCTACTCGGAATCGCTCTTGCATTACTCTTCCTCGATCTTGGGAAATCGGCTCAGCGGAAAGATATCAACCGTCGCCGAGCGCTGCTGTGCCAAAAAGCCACCATCGACCACCAGACAGTGCCCGGTGATATAACTCGCATCGTCTGAAGCCAAAAAGACCGCAGGGCCAGCCAGCTCTTCGACCTCGCCCATACGCTGCAGCGGGAAGTTGACGCCGCGCGCCCACTTCTCTTCGCTCGGCAGCCCTTTGCTATCGATCGAGCCGGGCACCAAGGCATTGACGCGCACGCCATACGGCCCCAAGTCGAGCGCCATTGCGCGGGTCAGCGCTTCGATGCCGCCCTTGGAGGCGTCGTAGGCTGCGTTGCCGCGATGGGCGCGGGTTGCACCGCCGCTCGACAGGTTAATGATCACGCCCGAGCGCTTGCGGGCCATAATCTTGGCGGCCCGATGGGCGCACAAAAAGCTGCCGCGCAGATTGACGCTCAAAATCCGGTCCCACCAAGCGCTATCGGCTTCCAAAAAGTGGGCTTCGGTCTTCACTAAGGCCGCACTGTTCACCAAGACATCGAGCGTGCCAAAGCGGGCCAGACTAGCCTCAAACAGACCGTTCACCGCCGCTTCGTCCGCGACATCGGCCGCATGCGCTAGCGCTTGGCCGCCCTGCGCCACGATCTGGGCCGCCACCGCCTCGGCGGCCGCAGCGTCGACATCGTTGACCACCACCGCAGCTCCTTCGGCCCCGAAACGCAGCGCGATCGCCTTGCCGATGCCATTGCCAGCGCCCGTCACCAAGGCCACCTTGCCATCTAACTTGTACGAAGGTCGTGTCACGCTCCACCCCCTTGCCCGTCTGCATGTTTCAGCAATTGTTGTAACAGCCGCTCTTCCGATTTCTTCAAATGCGCGCCGATCAGATCGGCCGCCGCCGCCGCATCGCGCGCCACACAGGCCCGATAGATGGCGCGATGGTCTTCTTTCAAAACCGGAAACGCCCCTTCCAGAGCCGAAGTCGCCACCATATAGCGTTGACAGCGCTGCCACAGATTCTCGATTGTATCCATCCAGCGATGGCTGCCCGCCGCCCGATAGATCACTCGATGAAAGCGCAGGTCGGTCGCACGAAACTCGCCCCACGGATCGTCGAAGCTTTCGAGCTGTTGCAGAAGCTGGCCCAACTCGGCCAGGTCGGCATCGCTCAGGCGCGGCACACCCTCGCGGGCTGCCAACTGCTCCATCGCGCCGCGTATCGCATACAGCTCCTGCACCTCCTCGCGGTCGAGCGCGCTCACATGCGCGCCCTTGTGCGCGAGCTGCACGATCAAACCTTCGCTCTCGAGCAGCGAAAACGCTTCGCGGATCGGCGTCATACTGAGCTGATAGCGCTGACTCAGCTCTTCTAGCACAAGCCGGGTCCCCGGAGCTAGCCTGCCGGTGACGATCTCTTCGCGCAATAGCTCAGCCGCAATATCGCGTTTTGTGCGGTATAGCCCTTGCATGATTGGTCTACTCTTTCTGGGTTTGATATTTTATAAAATATAGAATAGCGAGCTGGCTTGCACTTGTCAATCTGAGCAAGCCAGCCATAGCTTGCGGCTGACTTTTGGCCTTCGGCGGAAAGATCCCAACCTTCCATGCGGTCCTTGGCGCGTCCGCCTCCGGCTATCAACATCCTTTCCTCCCATTCAGGCTGCTTGCCAGCGCTGCTTACAGCGCTACGCTACGCGCTCGGCCTGCTGCTCGCCCTTGCCGTACCTTCGCCTCAGGGTACGGCCATGTGGTGACAGGGTACGTATGCTCCCCTCTCCTGCTTCGCTATGCATTACCCAAAAGTCGTGTCGGCAGCCAAAGGCGATCGTTCGCATACCATCGCGGGAGTATCCTTGAGAGCTACAACCTCAACATTCACCCCCTCGCCCGCAGTGCGGGAGAGGGGGCCGGGGGGTGAGGCCCGATAACGCTGACCGTATGTCGATTTGTAGGTAATGTGCAGCCTGCTTCGCGGGAGAGGGGTCGGGGGTGAGGGTCGTGCTCCCTTCTCCCGCAATGCGGGAGAAGGGCGGGGGGATGATGGCAGCTAGCCCTGTTTAGTAGCCGGAGGCGGACGCGGTACATGCCGAATGGGAGCTAGCCGCCTCTCCGCCAAAAGCGTGTGCTAGAGCTAGGATTTGAGATAGGTTTCGAGGAAGCGCGCGATGGCCGGATAACAGACCAAACGATTGTGCAGCTTCACAATGCCGTGGCCTTCGTCTTCGAAGCGCAGGTATTCGACCGGATGATCGCGCTCGCGCAAGGAGCGAACGATCTGCTCGGCCTCGCCGATCGGCACGCGCGGATCGTTGGCGCCGTGAATGACCATCAGGGGCGCGCGGATACGATCGACCTTGTAGATCGGCGAGAGCGCCCTGAGCAGCTCGCGGTCGCGCTCCAAGGAGCCGTACTCGGCCTCGCGCAGGTGGCGACGCCATTCGCCGGTCTGCTCCAAGAAGGTCTCGAGGTTGGCGATGCCAACGATGTCGATGCCCGCCGCCCACAGCTCGGGGTAGTTGGTCAGCGCCGCCAGCACCATATAGCCGCCGTACGAGCCGCCCATCACGGCGATGCGCTTGGGGTCAGCAATGCCCGTCTCGCTCAGCCAGATCGCGGCATGGGCCAAGTCGGCCACACTGTGCGGGCGTAGCTCCACATTGTCGAGCTTTTCGTAAGCTTTGCCATAGCCCGTGCTGCCGCGCACATTGGGCGCGAGAATGCCGTAGCCACGGCTGAGGAAGTATTGGTAGACCAAGTTGAACTCGACGCGACGCTGGCCCTCGGGGCCGCCATGCACCTCGATCAGCATCGGCAGATCGAGACGCTGGCCCGCTTTGCGCTCGGCGCCTTTGGGCAGATAGAGCCAAGCCGGAATAGCGCGCCCGTCGAAGCTCGAATAGTGGATCAGCTCGGGCACCACAAAGCTGCGGCGCGGAATGCCCGCGTGCGAGCTGCGCGTGACCTGCAGCAGGCGCGAGCTGCGCGGCAAAACCGGCGTGTACTGGTTTCTGGTCTGTTCGAGCAGCATAATCAGGCTCTCGTCGAACGAGTAGAACCAGATGTCGGTGTTGTGCTGCGGGCCGGTGTAGTCGAAGACGATCCCGGAGCCATCGGGCGTCCAACTGATGCCGCTATAGACCATGCCCAAGGGCAGGGGCGGCGGCGGCAGTTCGCTGCGGCTGACGGTCTCGATCAGCTTCCACTGCGAGCGCCCGCCCTCGTTCAGAATAATCGCCAAAACGCTGCCATCGGGCGAGAGGCTCAGCCCATCGACATCCCACATCTCGTCGGTCAAGATCTGCCATTCGCCCGTCGCGATCGTCAGCTCGGCCGCCCGCAACACGTCGCTATCGCGATCGGTCGCGCAATACATCAGCGTGCCATCGGGCGAGAGCAAGATCTGCTGATAGCGCACATCGCCTTCGTGAGGCGTGAGCAGGGTCAGGCTGCCGTCGTTCAGATCGAGCTTGTAGACATCTTGATTGGCGGGCGTGTGGTATTCCAACAGCAACAGCCAGTCGCTGTTCGGCCCCCAGCCCACCACAAGGCGCGTGCCCTTGCCTTCCAGCACCAAGCGAGCTTCCTGCAGCTCATCGCCCTCGACATCTTGAATATAGACGTCGAAGTCGGCCTGATTGCGCCGGTTAGCCGTGAAGGCGATGCGTTTGCCATCGGGTGACCAGCCGCCGCCCTGGCTCGAAAAGTAGTGAATCGAATCGTGGTAGCCCTCGGTCAGCGCGATGGTGCGCGCCTGGCGCTCGTCAAGCAGAAACAGCTGCGTGCGCTCGCTGCCACCCACATCCATACCGAACAAGAGCCTATCGCCCACAGGCGCGTACGAGACGCTCGAAACGCGCTCGCCGAAGAAGGTCAGCTGTTCCGGCCAGCCTCCCTCGGGTGCGACCCGCCAAACTTGGGGTATGCCCGTGATGTTGGTGATAAAGGCGACCGAACTACCATCCGCCGAGATTGTTGGCGCATAGGCCGAACGAATATGGAGATAGCGAGAAAAATCAAACATACTTTCACCCTTTTTGAGGCATCCTAGAGCAGCTTCATCTACAGCATACTCGCTCGGCACTAGCGCTCTATGCCCGTAGTTACATCGTCAACGAATAGCCGCCGTCAACAACCAAGGTTTGGCCGCGAATCATGCTCGCAGCCGGAGAGCAGAGGAATGCCACCACCTCGGCGATATCGGCTGGCTCGACCAAACGCCCCGCTGGGGTGCGGCTGCGTCCGACGCTCAGCATCGCCTCGCCGCCCTCGGGGAAGTGCTTCAGCGCGTCGGTATCGATGATGCCGCCGCTGACTGCGTTGACCACGATCTGCTTGGGCGCCAGCTCTACAGCCAGATAGCGCGTCAAAGTCTCGATCGCGGCCTTGCTCACACCCACCGCCACATACGACGGCAGCACACGGGTGCTGCCCAAGCTGCTCAAACTCACGATCGCGCCGCCGCCCCGCTTCTCCATCAGCGGTGCAGCCCGTTGCGCGCACAGCAATACCGAGCGTGCGTTGATGTCGAGTGTCCAATCCCAGCCTTTCACATCTTGTTCCATAGCCGGGCGCAGAAAGCCGCTGGCCGCATTGCACACCAAGATGTCGAGACCGCCCGCCTCTTGCTCGATCGTGTCGAACATGGCGTTGACCTTATCGGGGTCGCCCACGTGGGCCTTCACAACCCAAGCGCGGCGGCCCAGCTCGCGGATCTCTTGGGCGGTCGCTTCCGCCGCTGTGCGGTTTCGGAAGAAGTTTACAACAATATCTGCGCCCTCTCGCGCCAAACGCAGAGCGATCGTACGCCCGATTCCGCGCGACGATCCGGTTACAAGCGCGATTTTGCCCTCAAATTGCATATCGTACTCCTTTCACCTGTGGTGAAGAATCTATGTGCGAAAGAAGGTCATGATATAGCGTTTATAGAAAAACACCAAAGGGCACGCAGCTTGCCGCAATAAAAGTGCCCAAAACAATAGCCTCAATGGCATAACAGACCGCCCTAGCGCAGCTTCTCCAACACGCATCGCTTGTCCGCCCGATCGCTTCGTACTTGGCGGCGAGGTCTTTAGCTTCCATTCGGTCCTTGGCGCGTCCGCCTTCGGCTATCAGCTGAGCTAGCCTGCCCTCCCCAACGAAGCCCTTCTGTCTGTGAGGAAAGGCCGCCCACAGCCAGAGCGCCCCACAGCGATCTGCTACGAGCTGAGCCGTTTCTATACAACAAGGGTTCTTCTCGGCTATCTGAGAAGAACCCTCGCTCTGAATATCGAACCCGAGCAGCCAGCGAAGCGCCTACGATCTTCGCTCAGTACGACTCGCTGCTCTGCAAGGCAGGCCTAGCCCCAATCGCCCTTCTCGCTAGTACAAGAACATGGGCTTGCCCAACAGGTGAGCCACCTGCGGTCGATAGTTCTCGACATCGTAGAGTTCTGCGATATCAACCCGCTTCAACCCTTGGGTACAGGTATCGACCGGAACGGTGGTATAGACGCCGTTCTGCAACGCCACCATTTGACCCGAATGCCCTTTGATAATCTGCTGGATCGCCAAGTTGCCATAGGAGGTTGCCACCATACGGTCAAGTGAGTCGGGCGCTCCGGCTCGCATCAGGTAGGCTAGCTGCTGACTTATAATATCGATTCCCGTAATCTGCTTGAGACCTTCGCTCACAATCTGACCGATTCCGCCCAACTTACGATGGCCGTAGGCATCTTCCGGCCCGCTCTCGATCACACTGCCGCCTTCGATCACCGCGCCTTCGCTCACAACCACCATGGCGTAGCCGCTGGGGTTGCGCCTGCGGTCTTCGACCACAAACTTGGCCAGCTTTTCGAGGTTAAAAGGCACTTCGCTGATCAAAGCGCGGTCGACATCGGCCAGATAGGCCGAGATCAAAGCCGTCTCGCCGCTGTTGCGTCCAAACAGCTCGACCACGGCGATGCGCTCGTGCGAACCGGTCGGCGTGCGCAGAGCATTGATAAACTCAACGCTACGCGTAACAGCCGTGCTGAAACCGATACAATAGTCGGTCCCAAACACGTCGTTATCCATCGTCTTGGGCACCGCCACAACTCGTACACCCTCTTGGTGCATGCGCACCGCATACGAGAGCGTATCATCGCCACCGATCGGAATGATGGTGTCGATCTGGAGATGCTCGAGCACTTCTAAAACATGGGGAGTACAGTCAACGGTCGTTTGGCCTTCCCGAAAAGGAAAACGCTCTTTGAGAAATGCTGGAAGCATGTCTGCTTTAACACGCTGAGGATTGGTACGAGAAGTGTGAAGGTGAGTACCGCCATAGCGGTCGATTGTGCGCACATCGCGCCGAGTTAACGGTTCGACCCACTGCCGCTTTGATTCGTCGTCATCGTCGATATTGTAGTTGAGCAAGCCGCCCCAACCACGCCGAATACCTAGAACCTCCCAACCTTGCTCTTCGGCACGGTTCACCACCGCCTTGATGCAAGGGTTAAGACCCGGAACATCACCGCCGCCTGTCAGAATCGCGATTCGCCGCTTTCCCATAGTGTGGTTCTCCTAGACGTTATCAATCTGCTCTCAAGCGTATCCAAACGGGGCTTCGATACAGCGCAATTGATCGTTGTTCGCGTCCTTGCGAATGCGTCAAGGGGTACAGATTGGCAGTCAGCAATCTTCTAAACGACTACTAACTGCCAATCGAAAACAACCAACAACCTTCAATGGAACACGGGCCGTTAGTCTCTCTGAGATGTACGAGATAGCGTGTCAGACAATAGGGCTGGTTCTTGCTTGATTACAAAGCTTAGAGATAACCTTTAGCTCGCAGGTTATCGATGCTGATCTTCACGCTCTCGAGTGGCGAGCGTCGACTGCGATCTTGCTCGACGATCAGCCATTCAGCGCCGGTCGCCGCTGCGATCACACCGTCGATATCGACCGTACCCTCGCCCACCTCTGCGAAGAAGCGCTCTTCGTCGTTGGTCATATCTTTGAGGTGAATCAGCGGAGCGCGATCAGCATACTTGCGCACATACGCTACCGGATCAACACCGGCGTATTGAACCCAATAGACATCCAACTCAACCTTCAGGTTTTCGGGGTCGGTGTTAGCATAGATCAGGTCGAGCGCATACTCGCCATCGAACTGCACAAATTCGAAGTCATGGTTGTGATAGGCCAGCTGCAAGCCATGCTTCTTCAGTTCGGCGCCGATCGAATCGAGCAGGGCAGCCAGTTTGAGATAACCATCTCGGTCGCCACGGCGATTCGGCATCAGGAAGGGAACAGCGATGATCGAGTAGCCGATCGTCTTGGCCTCTTCGATCGCCTTATTCAGATCGCTCTCCAAGACCTCTAGAGGCACGTGCGCACTCGAAGCCTTCAGGCCATATTTGTCGAGCAGAGCGCGCACTTCAGCTGCGCTGCGGCCACCCGTGCCTGCCAGCTCAACACCAACATAGCCTAACTCAGCAACTTGGCGCAACACACCTTCAAAATCCTGCGCCATCTCTTCGCGCAGCGTATACAGCTGCAATGCAATAGGCGGGGTCATAGTTCTCCTCATCGAGCTCTAGCTCAAGCTATAGTAGCAGCCCTGCTGCGTATAGACTAAGAGCATTGATTTGACATTGACAGAAATTGTACGTTGCACATTATACCACGCCATTTTTTCTCGCTAACTACAATCTAAAAGGCATACAAGCTACAAGAAGGCCCTCAACAAGTCTTCTTTGGCGCTATTTCAGCAAAAAGAAACACCATCCTCAAGGATGGTGCTTTTCGTCTCAAAACACAATTAAAGCCTAAAGCAGTATCGCGAGGGCGAGATTTGCGGTATCTTTCACAATAAGACTAGCATTGTAGCTTGGCCAAAACCCAACGCAGCGAGTATTAGCACATCGGGTTGATACGTTCAGCCCTTTGGCGGCTTGGTCGCTACCCTACATTCAGTCCTCAGCGCGTCCGCCTACGGCTACCAGCAGCTCACCCAACAAAGCGAAGCACTCGCTGCCTACGAAGAGAGAGCATCCAAAAACACAACACTACACACAACCTGAATATAGACCTTTAGCTCAGTCGGCCCGCTTCGAGAACGGCACACAATTTGCTATAACATCCGATTGAACGCTTCTGAAACGATAACCGACGCCCCGCACCGTTTGAATAAGCTCTGGGTTTGCAGGGTCCCGTTCGATCTTTCTTTTCGCATAGCCAGCGAATGTGTACATCGATCGTTCGATGCTTCGAAGGGAATTCAGAAGCCCAAACGTGTTCGACTAAAAGATCGCGCGAAAGCATATTGCCTTGATAGCGCACAAGCTAGGCTAACAAATCGAACTCTTTTTGGGTTAAGCTGAGTTCCTGTTCGTTCCGCCACACACGCCGACTCGCAAGTTCGATCCGCAATGGGGCAGCCTGCAAGACCCCGTTCTCTATCATATGTGTGAGGCGTTCAGACCAACGCAATAGCGAGCGAACCCGCGCAAGCAGCTCTGCAAAACTGAAGGGTTTTAGCACAAAGTCGTTTGCGCCCAGTTCTAAACCCGCAATCCGGTGCATCTCTTCGCGCAAGGCGCTCAAAATCACAATGAGCACACTGCTCTCTTGGCGCAATATGCTACAGAGCGAAAAGCCATCGAGTTTGGGGATCATCTGATCGAGGATCAATAAGTCAGGTTGAAGGGAACGCGCCAAAGCTAAACCAGTTTCGCCGTCGCTTGCTACATAAATATCGTATCCGACTCGTTCAAAATGGTAACGTAGAGTTTCGAGTAAGATCTGATTCTCTTCGACAAGTAACAAGCTAGCCATGACGCTATCCTATCTGATCTCGCTTAGAAGCTCATACGTTAGAAGCATAGACCAGCGATTTTAAAACTGTGTTATAGGATCGTTAAACCACACCTAGGGCGTCGCTATGTGAAAGGAAGGTTATAAAACCCTTACTCTTCGCATATTGCGTTCCGTAATGGGCAACTTTATAATACAGACCACTTGCATAATAATTCTGTGCAAGCTCAGTAACACGTCCTAGCTCATCCTCGTTTAACTACATCCCTTCATCAAGATAGAGTGTGGTTTGACATTCTAGCGTGTGCCACTCTGGTAGTAGTAGCAAGGTATCATGCTACTTGCACGTTCAGAATGGCATGTCGGCCAACAAAACCCCTTCTCCGTAACTATAGAGAGCGAGGAATTTGCAATGTCTCAGGCTGTCCAAGGTATGAAACGAGCGGTTAGAGGTAATCTCAACCCACTCGATGAAGTCGAAGCCAAACTTCGTGACAATATCTTTGGCCAAGAACGAGCAATCGAAAGTGTCATTCGCGTGCTGAACCGAGCACGTTTTGGATTCTCAGCAGGTAATAGTCGGCGTCCTCGCGCAACCTTGCTGTTTCTTGGCCCGACCGGTGTGGGCAAAACAGCAACCGCTCGCTACTTGGCCCAGCTCCTCCGCCCCGATGGAGAAGCATTCCTAAAGATCGACTGTTCGCTTTTTAGCCAAGGCCACGAAGTCTCAGCCCTGATCGGTGCGCCTCCATCGTATGTTGGTCGTGACCAAAAACCGTTGCTCAATCCCGAAATTATCGAACAGGAAAACAGCGTCGTCCTCTTCGATGAGATCGAAAAAGGCCAGCCCGAACTTTGGAATCTGCTGCTTCAAGTGATGGAAGATGGCGAGATCCTGCTGCTCAACGGTGGGCGACGTGTGTCGTTCCAAAACAGCATCGTGGTCTTGACCACCAACGTCGGCGCAAAAGAGATGGTCGACTTCCTCGACCGCCGCACCATCGGCTTCCGCGCCTCGACCAACGAAGTTGAATCGACCGGACAAGATATTTTCAAAATTGGTTTTGAAGCGCTGCAGCGCGTATTCCAACCCGAGTGGATCAACCGTATCGATGAGATCGTCGCCTTCCGCCCCTTGAGCAGCGTCGTATTACGTCAAGTGCTCGACCGCATGCTCAAAGAGTCAAACGAGCAGTACATGCGCCACGGCATTAGTGTGACGCTCACCCCAGAAGCGAAAGAGTATCTCTTGCAAAAAGGCTTCGAGCCGCGTTTCGGCGCTCGCCCATTGCGCCAACAACTGCTCAAAAACATTGATGCCCCGCTGGCCGACCTGATCGCATCGGGCGGTATCCCGCAGGGCAGCCGCGTTGTGGTAGCCGCCACCGGTGTCGACCGCCACGGAGCCGCACTAGAATTCTTGTATGAAGATGCCCCAGAGCTGCTGCGCGTCGCTGAAGATCTGCGCGCCGCTGAGGTTGGACGCCTCAGCACTGGCCCAGGTGGCGACGGCCCCCAGCAGCCTAACGTTGGGCTAAGCACCGAACGCCCCGCCGGATTGATGGAGAACGCTGCAGGGCCGATCAGTCGCGGTCCGCGCGTAACCCCACGACGCAATATTGAAGGCGGGCGAAATAATCGCTCCTAAAACAGCAAATTTAAAACTATTGTCACATTCTTCCCTACAATGTTGTTTTAAGCAATAGTTTCACCGTCCTTACCATTTTGCAGGTAAGGACGGTTTTTTTGTCTGTTTTAACCTCCTGCAGAGCGAGGGTAGCGCTTAACATAAGGGAGATTTTTGGCTCAGAGATGGAAGGGCTCTGCGATGGAATTGTGGCCGTTGAGACGGCTCCAATTCAGATCCCTATTTCGAGCCGTTCTCAAAGGCTTTATACTGCTCAGGGTGCGTTTTGGCTTTCTGACGACACAAAACACACCCATTTTCCCGGAGCAGTGACTCTATGATACAAGAACAACCCCGTCTCTGCAAGAGCCAATTGAGCGCTTTGTGTCAGGAATGGTCCGAATTGCCCGCCCACTTGCGTGCTGACCACTTGGTCGAACGCCTCTATCGGTTTCTGCATCCACTGGACTGGTCGCGCTTTCCCGAACGATCCGAGGAACGGGTCTACCCGGGACCTCGCCCTGCTGCTCGCGCACCATTTGTGGCCGCTTTGCTGATACGTGCCCTCGAACAGTTGCCCAGCTTTGGGGCACTGGCTCGCTACCTGTACGAACATCCGCTTGTTGCCGAGCTAATCGGCTTTGGCGAGCAGCTTCCCGACCGTCGCCAGCTGGCCCGTGTCTTGCGTCTGCTCTCAGCCCAGCAAGCCGACTTTGCCCTTGACGCCTCGGTTCGGGCGATTGCCCAGCAGC